>Ga0080064_1003312_pt1 | contig 23721 bp, 18 predicted proteins | sample Subgrocontami54m_FD_69260 | JGI IMG/M metagenome (GOLD analysis project Ga0080064, IMG submission 69260) | Subsurface groundwater microbial communities from S. Glens Falls, New York, USA - GMW46 contaminated, 5.4 m (SPADES assembly) (version 2) ...
CCGCCTCCGCGAGCGTGTCGCCGCGCTCGACGCGATCGCCCGGCTTCACGATCGCGCGCGCCGGCTTGCCCGTGTGCTGACGGAGCGGCAGCACGAGCTCGTCCGGATACGGCACGCGCCTGATCGGCAGCCCCGCCGTCAGCTCCTTGAGCTCGGGGGGATGCACGCCGTGCCGGAAACCGAAGCGGCTCAGCATCGCCATCTCAGTTGAACGGCTTCGCGCGCTCGATCCACTTGTCGAGATCCTTCTCCGCGGGATCGACCGGCGCGCCGGGATGGATGATGTGCACCGGGCACTTCTCGGCGGCCTGGACGAGCTGCTTGAACGTCCCCGCGCGAACGTCCTTGATGTACGCCTGCTTCTTGTCGTTGTAGGCGAACATCCGCTTGTTGAGGTTCGTGCACTCGTTGCACGCCGTGCAGAGCGCCAAGTCGATGTACGGCTCCATCGCGAGCGGCGCTTCCTTGTCGGGCTGGGCCACGGCGGGGGCCGTCGCGATCGCGACGGCTGCGGGCGCGGCCGCCGGGGCGGCTGCCGCCGGCGTCCGCGGTACGGTCAGCAGGGCGCCCGTGGGCGCCGCCTGGATCCCCGCGAGCAGCTCGGCGACGCCGGGCGCCCCGTTGCCTGCCTGCAGCAGGCTCTCCGCCAGGCGGCGCGCGATCACCTGCGGGTAGCGGGCCCGGAGGTCCGCCAGCTTCGCCTCGTACTCGGCGCGCAGGGCGTCCATCTGGCGCTCCGCGTCGGCGTCGATCGTCATCTCCTGCGGCGTCTTGAGGCCGGCCATGTCGCGGAGCAGGGTCCAGACCTCGAGCCGGTCGTCCGCCAGGCGCACCATCGGCTCGGCGGCGGCGACGCGCCCAAGCTTCCGGTCGGCCCCGAGCGTGTAGATGAACGGCGTCTTGCCCTCGCGCTCCTCGGGCTTGAGCCCGAGGTACTCATGGAACACCACCAGCGCCTCCTCGTCGGCGTCGGCCGGGACCCGCGAGAAGTGCTTGCGGAAGCGGGTCTCGGTGGCGGCCCAGTCGGCCACCGTGACCGGCAGCTCCATGGTCCGCTCGGCGCCGTCGGCGTCCGTGTACTTGAGCTCGTAGCTCGGCCACTGCTCGTCCACGGACGGGTTGCCGTCGAGGCTCAAGCGGTCGGCCAGGCGCGGCCCCGCCGCCGGGTCGTACACGAGCACCGGGAAGGCGCGACTCTCCAGCGTCAGCTTGGCCGCGTTGGGCGCCGCCTCGTCGGCCAGGCCGTGCTCGGGCGGGCACGGGCAGTGGAGCGAGAGCACCGTGGGGTAGCGCGACTGCAGCCCGCGGAGCACCCCCGCCAGGAGGTGGGAGGGCGCCGCCTGCGAGGACTGGAGCACGAAGACGTTGCGGTGGGCCATGGCGAGCAGCGCCAGCTCCTTGCGCGTCTCCTCCTTGCCGCGCTGGCCCGGGCCGTACTCGGCCATGTCGCTCACCTGGCCGAGGAAGCCGCTCGTGCAGGCCTGGCCGCCGGTGTTCGAGTAGACCTGCGTGTCGAGCATGACCACGCGGATGGGCTTGCCGGAGGCGAGCAGTCGCGAGAGGTTCTGGAAGCCGATGTCCAGCATCGCCCCGTCGCCGCCCACCGCGAAGATGGGCGGGCACAGCGCGAACTCCTCGTCGGTGAGAGTCCGCCAGTCGAGCTTCGCCAGCTCCCCGTCGTGCACCGCGGGGTCGTACTCGCCGGCGAGCTCGAGCTCGGCGCGCCGCACCGCCCTGAACCCGTCGGCCATCTTCCGCATGTGCCCCTCGAAGATGCCGATGGCGATGCTCGGCGCGTCCTGGAAGAGGTGGTTGACCCACGGGTACGGGTACGGGTTGAACGGGTAGGTGCTGCCCCACACCGACGAGCAGCCGGTGGCGTTGCTGATACCGCAGTTCGCGCGCCCGCGCCCGCTCGGCCCTTCCACGTATCGCCAGCGGAGGTCCTTGAGCTGGTCGATGGTGCGCGCGATCCGCTCCACCTGCTGCCGCTTCCCTCCGTCGAGCGGCAGGGCGACCTGGTCGGTCGTGCCGCCCACGCGCGCGAGGTCGGCGTCGGAGGCCAGGATCGTCCGCGCCCTCTCGTCGAGGCGGCCGATGAGCTGGTCCAGACGCGCCACGTGCGCCTGCACGCGCGGCTGCATGAGGGCGTTGAGCGCCGAGAAGACCAGATGCAGGATCGTCTTCTCGCCGCAGCCCATGCACGCGCCGTCGCCGCCCAGCATCGACAGGTAGTTGGTCTGCTTGAGGAGCAGCGAGGGCAGGGTGCCGATGCCCTCATCGAGGCTCGCGATGTTGATGTAGCGGTCGTCCGTTTCCGGCAGGTGCTGCCAGAGTTTCCAGTTGCGGCGCAGCCGCTCGACGCCGGCCGGTTCCTGCTTGATCGTCCGGAGCGCGCCGTCCGGGCAGACCTCGACGCAGATGTTGCAGCCCTTGCAGGTCTCGGGGTTCACCGTGATCGACAGGAGCCCGCCCGAGCCCTTCGCCCGCGCCTCGGGCGCGTCGAAAAACGGCGCGGTCTTGGCGAGCGGGAACTCGGCGAGCGCCGCGTGGACGGGGGCCCACTCGGCGTCGAGCGCCGCGCGCCGCTCGGAGGCGTACTCGAGCTTCGCGACCACGTTGGCGTAGGCTCTGGCCGCCACCTCCCCGAACGTCGTGAACGGCGTCTCCTTCATGAGGCGGCGCGACTCGTTCGCGAGGTGCTTGACGATTTGCCGCACGCGGTCCAGCGAGCCGCCGTTCGCGACATTCGTCATCGCCGCGGTGATGACTTCGTCGATCTGGTTGACGACGCCGGGGATCGCCGTGTCGGGGCACTGCGTCCAGCATTGGCCGCAGCCGGTGCAGTTGGCGGCGATGAAGTCAGGCACCTCCATTCGCACGACCGTCATGTCGCGGATCGTGCTCGTCGCCGCGGGCAGGACGCTCGTCGCGGCGAACGGGTCGGCGATGCCGTCCTGGCCGGTGCTGTACAGGTACCCCACCTGCTCCCAGAAGCGCCCCGGGTCGGCGAGGCCCGGCCGGACCCGGTCGCCGCCCAGCCGCGCCGGCCGCTCCGGGACGTGACCGAGCTCGGGCGGCCGCAGCTCGAGGGCGGCGACGTCGAGCTGCCGCACCTCGGCGTAGCCGCGACGGATGACCTTGAGGTTCTCGTCGACGACCTGCTCGCCGAGGCGCCCGAACTTCTTGACGAGCTGCTTGTGGATGCCGTCGAAGAGCTTCTTCTCGTCCACGCCCTGGCCGGCCAGGAGCGGGGCGCTGCGGAAGAACGCCCCCATGAAGGCGGCGCCCTGCATCCGGTAGCGGAGCTCCGCCCCCGACGCTTCCTCCATCGCGATCTTGAACGCGTCGAGCGCGAAGACCTTGATCTTCCGCTCCTTGATCGCGCGCTGGGTGCGCGAGGGGAAGCCCTGCCAGAGATCCTCGTCCGTCCGGTCGCTCTGGATGACGAGCACGCCGCCCTCGGCCAGCCCGGCGAGCGGGTCGGAGTGCAGGGTCACGTTCGGGTCGGGCGAGAGCACCACGTCGACGTTCCGGAGCTCGCAGTTCAGCCGGATCGCTTCCCGAGCGAGCGTCGCGTAGAAGGTCGTGGGCTGCCCCTTCTTCTCCGAGCCGTACTTCGGGTTGGCCTTGATGTGGAGGCCGAGCAGCTCGGCGGCGGTGAGCGCGAGGTTCTTGCCCATCGTGATCGCGCCCCAGCCGCCCACGGAGTGGATGCGGAGCGAGAGCGAGCCCTCGGGCAGGAGGTTGACGTCGGGGCTTGGCGTGAGGGCGAGCTCGGCGAGGTGCGGGTAGCTCTCGAGCAGACGCTCCTGCCAGATCTGGAGCTTGGGCAGCCGCGTGCCCGGGCGCACGAACTCGATGCTGAGGTAGAACTGCCGGCGCTTCTTGCCGCCGTCCAGCATGTTGTCCACTGCCGCGATCAGGTCCGTCGGCTGCAGGTCGCGGCTGCCGAGCCCGAAGCACCCGGAGTAGAAGTCGGGCACCTGCTCCGGCGGGCAGGCGGGGATGCCGGCATGCGGCGTCTCGCCACGGGCGCGCTGGTTCTCGCCCGCCTTGCCCATCGCCGCCCGGATCTCGCGCAGCAGCGGCGCGTCCACGGCGAGCGGCTGGTCCACGCGCTCGAGGACGACCACACCCCGCTTGCCGCGGAGGAGCGCGACGAGGAGGTCCGCGGGGAAGGGGCGGAACATCGTCACGTTCACGACGCCGACCCGGAGCTTCCGGGTCGCGCGCAGGTGATCGACGACGGCCTCGGCGTTCCAGACGACCGAGCCCTGGCCGAGGATCACGTACTCCGCGTCCTCGATCCGGTAGCCCGAAGCCCGCGCGTAGCGGCGGCCCGTCAGCGCCGCGAACTCGTCGAACGCCCGGTCCGTCAGCTCGCGGACGTGATCGAAGTAGAACGGCCGCTGGGCGGCCACGCCCTGCTGGTACGCGTCCTGGTTCTGGACGACGCCGAGCATCGCCGGGGTGTCCAGGTCGAACATCTCGGGGATCCGCCGCCGGCGCTCGCCGAAGACCAGACGCTGGGCCGGCGTGGGCGAGTCGATGATATCGGCGGGGTCGCCGAGGTACTCGCGCACCAGCTCGCGCTCGGGCAGCCGCATCGACTCGATGACGTGGCTGGTGAGGAAGCCGTCCTGCGCGCAGATGCCGGGGTTCAGCGACAGCTCGGCGATCCGGTGCGCGATCAGGTTGAGGTCGGCCGACTCCTGGACGTTCTTGGCGAAGATCTGGAAGAAGCCGGTGTCGTCGACGGCGTGGTAGTCGTCGTGACCGGCGTGCACGTTGAGCGCGTGCTTGGTGATCGCGCGGGCCGCGATGTTGAGCACGTAGGTGAGGCGCTTGCCGGCCGCCGCGTACAGCGACTCGTGCATGTACGCGATGCCCTGGCCGCTCGAGAAGTTCGTCGCGCGCAGGCCGACCATGCTCATGCCGGCGGTGACCGCGGCGGCCGCGTGCTCGCCTTCGGGCTCGAAGAAGAGCAGGTGGCGGCCGTTGACGTTCGTCTTGCCGGCCGCGAGCGCCGCCGCCCAGCCCTCGCCCATCTGGGTGGAGGGCGTGATCGGGTACGCTCCCGCGGCCTCGCTCGCCGCGGTCTCCATCTCGACGACGGCGGCGCTGCCGTCCAGCGCCGTCTCGATCCCCGGATACTTCGGGGCGGGCATCTCGGCTTCCTTCGGCCGGAATCTCATGCGGCTATCTCCTCCGCCGGCAGCGGCCGGCCGGCGAACTGCGGGCCCTCCACCCACACGATCGCGCCGGTTGGACAGCGTCGTGTCGCCTCGGGTCCCGCAAGGTCGTTCTTCGTGTAGTCAACCACCGCGAGGCCGTTCTTCATCTCGATGACTCCCGGCGGCGCGTCGAGGGCGCACTTCCCGCACGCGTTGCACGCCACGCGGCAGAGGCGCTCGGCCGCCTCGCCCTCGAGCAGGCTCTTGCACTGCACGAGGAGCTTATGGTCCATCGGCATGAGCGCGAACAGGTCCTTCGGGCAGGCCTCCACGCAGTCGCCGCAGGCGGTGCAGCGCTCCGGGACGACCACGGGCAGGCCGACGGCGTTCATGTGGATCGCGTCGAAGTCGCAGGCGACGGCGCAGTCGTCGAGGCCGAGGCAGCCCCACACGCAGCCCTTGCCGCCGCCGGCGACGGCGGCCGCCGCCTTGCACGTCGCCAGCCCGAGGTACTCGGCGCGGTTCGGGGCGACGTCCCGCCCGCCCGCGCAGAGCAGCCGCGCCACCCGCTGCACAGCCTGGCCGACGTCGACCCCGAGGTAGCTGGCGATCTCGGCGCGGATGTCCAGGCTCGCGACGGTGCACGCCGCCGGCGCGATCGTGCCCTGCACGGCCTGCTCGGCGAACGCCCGGCACCCGGGTTGGCCGCAGGCGCCGCAGTTGGCGCCGGGCAGGAGGCCGGTGACCACGTCGATACGCGGGTCCTCCCAGACCTTGAACTTGCGGTGCGTGATCGCGATCAGCGAGGCGAAGACGAGGCCCACGCCGCCGAGGATGACCGCCGAGGTGAGGATCGCGGGCGCGCTCAGAGGTTCCACGGGCTCACCGCAGATCCGACAGGTCCACGCGGCTCAGGATCCACGCGGCCAGCTTGTCCGCGGGCTCCGACGCGGGGGCGCCGGGGACCGCGGAGGCGACGGGCTCGGACGCGGCCGCCGCGGCGCCGGCCGGGCGCGCCGCCATGCTCCGGAGCAACTCGAGCTCCTCGAGCTGCTGGGCCGCGCTCAGCCCGCCGATGGTCTTGCGCGGCACCTTGTCGGGAATGAACTCGATGGTCACGCGCTGCCACGCGGCGGCGCCCCCGGCGGGGTCGTGCACGAAGCGGGCGGCCCCGTCGGGCAGGAGCGCCGCGATCCCCGGGCCGTCCCAGCCGAGCAACCGGTCGAGCCCGGCGCCGTCGGCCGTCTGGAGCACGAAGGTTCCCGGTGCGGCGAGCCGGACCAGGGGCGTCGGGGCGCACTCGCCGTCCACGACGAGGACGATCCGCTGTCGGCCGTCGAGGAACTCGGCGAGTGCCGCGGCGCGGAGGTCCCCGCCCTGCACGCGCACGACGAGGGGCGGCGCGAGCCGCCGTTCGTTTCGGCCCCAGCGCGCGAACGGCAAGGTTTCGGGCGGCGCGTCGGCGGCGCCCGGCTTGGCGCCCCCCGCGCGCACGACGTGCACGACCCGCGCCACGCCGAACGCGCGGCCGATCTCGCCGAGCGCGCGCAGCACCGCCTCGTAGAGGCTCCCGCCCGGCGGGACGTCGACCAGACAGAGCCGCTCGCCCTGCGCGGCCAGCGCGGTCAGGGTCTCGAGCGCCTGCTTCATGACCCCGATGGCGTTCGGGTCCGCCGCCTGCTGGCCGTCGAAGAGCTCGGCGAAGCGCTCGGCGTCCACGCGCCCCTCGGCGAGCGGACCGAGCTCGGCACGGGCCCGCGCGACTCGCATCTCGCACGTCGACTGGCGGTTCCCGAGATGGCTGCGGATCTCGTCGGCCGTGGCCTCGAGCGAGGACGTGAAGGCGCGCAGCGGCGCCCGGAGCGCGGTGAGGGCCAGTTGGAGGCGGTCGTCAGACGGCATAGCGGTCGAGCTCCGCGTTGAGGAGCGTGAGCTTCTCGGCAGTTGAGCGGATCGGCGTCCGGCGCATCTCGTCGTAGACGGGCAACGACTCGTTGCGGTAGAAGACGCCCAGGCGGATCTTCCCGTCGGGCTCGGCGAGCCGGCGGGCGGCGTCGAGGTCCGCAGGGTCGTGCCGCTGCTGGTTCTTGTAGATCCTGTCGAGGTCCGGGACGGCCACCCCGTCGGGGTGGGTCAGGAGCTCGACCAGCCCCGGGTCGCCCACCGCCGTGTCGAACAGGGCGGCCGTGTACTGGGGACACCGCTGGAGGATGCGAACGAACGCGAAGCCGCGGTGACGGTGCGCGGCCAGGATGGTCTCGTACAGGTGCGCCGGGAGCCAGTCGCCCGTCTGCGCGACGAACGAGACGTTGGTCACGCCGAGCGTGGTGGCGAGCGGGTTCATGGCGGGCAGGATCGCCCCGCGCGGCTGCGTGTTGCTCGGGTGCCCCTTGGGGCTCGTCGGCGAGGTCTGGTTCTTGGTGAGCCCGTACACGCCGTTGTCGAGCATGAGCGCGACGAGGGCGGGGTTGTAGCGCGTCGTGTGGATCCAGTGCGCGGCGCCGATCGAGCAGCAGTCCCCGTCGCCCATGACCACGAAGACGTGGAGATCGGGGCGGCGGAGTTTGATCCCCGTCGCGAGCGGCAACGCCCGGCCGTGGATGCCGTGGAAGCCGTAGGTGCTGAGGTAATGGGGGAAGCGGCTCGCGCAGCCGATGCCCGACACGAAGACGGTCTGCTCGGGCGGCAGCTGCTCCGACTCGAGCACGCGCTCGACGGCGGTGAGGACCGCATGGTCGCCGCAGCCGGGGCACCAGCGCGCCAGCGCGCCGGCGTAGTCGTCCATCGTCCACTCGCGGTCCTCGTCGAAGGGGCCGCAGCTCAGCAGCGAGCCCCCGAGCTCGGTCATCGCTTCACCCCCTGCGGTATGTGGTCGCGGAATCCCTGGAGGATGCTCGCCGGGCGGAGCGGCTCGCCCGGCACGCGCGTCCAGCAATCGACGTCGACGAGCGTGTGCGCGCGGAGGAGCCAGCAGAGCTGGCCCCGCCGCCGGTTCTCCGGCGTGATGAACGGGTGGCTCGGGTCGTCGCTGTAGTTGATCTCGACCGTGATCACCTTCCGAAAGCGCTGGAAGATCTCCTTAAGCCCCGGCTCGAGGGGCGACAGGAAGCGCAGGTGGAGGGACGAGACCGAGAGGCCCTCCGCGCGCGCCCGGTCCACGGCCTCCTCGATCGCCCCGAGGGTGCTGCCCCAGCCGACGACGAGGAGCTCACCCTCAGGGTCGCCGTAGACCTTGGGCGGCTTGAGCATCTGTTGGAACACGGCGAGCTTACGGCTCCGCATCACGCAGCCGCGCTCGTGGACGTCGGGCGTGTAACCCACGTGACTCCACTCGTCGTGCGACAAGCCGGTCGCGGTGAACATCCCCCCGGGCTGGCCCGGGACGAGCCGCCGGGAAATGCCCCGGTCCGCGTCCCACTCGTACGGGCGCAGGCCCTCCGCGACCGGGCTCAGGTCCGGCGGCTGCGCCAGCCAGTGCTCGTTCACGTCCGGGCGGGGGAACGGCTGGACGCCGGTGGCGAGGTTCGCGTCCGAGAGGACGATGACCACGCAGCGGAACGCCTCGGCGATGCGCCGGGCCGTCGTCATGCTGAGGAAACACTCCTCCATGGTGGCCGGGGCGAGCACCACGTGCGGCGCGTCGCCCGGCTGGCCGAAGATCGCGGCGAGCAGGTCCGACTGCTCGACCTTGGTCGGCAGGCCGGTGCTCGGCCCGCCGCGCTGGACGTCCACGATGACGAGCGGCGTCTCGGTCATCACGGCGAGCCCGATGAACTCGGTCTTGAGGGCGAGCCCGGGGCCCGAGGTGATCGTGAACGCGACCCGGCCCGCGAACGAGGCGCCGACCGCGACGCCGATGGCCGCGATCTCGTCCTCCGCCTGGTGGACGATGCCGCCGAACTTCTCGAAGATGTCGCTGAGGTAGTGTGACGCCGAGGTCGCCGGCGTGATCGGGTACATCGCGCAGAGCTCCATGCCCGACGCGATCGAGCCGATGGCGACCGCCTGGTTGCCGTTCATGACGACCATCGGCCGGTCGGAGGCGACCGCCGGAACCTCGATCCGGAAGTCGAGGTGCTCCTCCGCCCACCGGTGGCCGAGCTCGAGCAGCGCGACGTTGGTGTCGTACAGCGCCGATGCCTTCTTGCGGAACTCCTGCGCGATGAGGTCGCGGATCTTGTCGAGGTCGCGGGAGTAGATCCACGCCAGCAGCCCCAGCGCGAACATGTTCTTGCCGCGCCGCGGGTTGTCGAGGACGGTCAGGCACTGCTCCTCCATCGGCACCGGCACGAACCGGTACGCCCGCCCGCCGAGCTCCTCCATCGCGCCGCTCCACGCCAGGCGGATGTCCGGGTCGTCGTGCGCCGCCCACATGTCCTCGATCAGGATGATCGCGTCGTCGGCGAGCGCGTCGAGGCGGTGGCGATGCAGCAGGACCTGCTCGTTGAAGGCGACGACTAGGTTGGCGTGGTCCCCCCAGTTCGTCACGGGCCGGGTCCCGATCCGGACGCGGTTGCCGGAGGCGCTCGCCGGCGTGCGCGCCGGGGGCTGGATCTCGGCCGGGATGATCTCGACGGTCCAGACACCGTTGCCCATCTTCGCCGAGACGCGACCGAAGATCTGGGCGCACTTCTGGGCGCCCTCACCCGCGTCGGAGACGATCTCAACGGTGTGCTCGGGCACGCGAACGACGGTGCGTCCCGCGCGCGGGGCCGGCGCCTCGGCGGCGGTCGGGGGTGTGGACGAGGCGATAGTCATGTGTCGCGCTCCTTGTCTGGGCGGCTTGCTCGCGGTCACGGCGCTCGAGCGCACGACCGCGGCGAAATCGGTATGAAAATCTTATCGCATGTCCCCGTCGTCCGGTTGTCAGAATACGGAAATTGAGTCCCGCGGCCCAGGAAACATAGTGCGAATGCGCTAGAGAACGCGACCCGAGCGACGCCGCCCGGGCCCGCCGGGCCGCATCAGGTCGAGGGCACCGCGCGGATGCCCGGCCTCGTAGTGGGCCACGCCGATGGTGCGGCGGTTGCCGAAGATGTCCCACGAGGGGTCGGGCTCGGCAGTCGGGGTGTTCCCCAGGAGCAGGTAGCGAGGGTCGCGATGGAAGTACCCATGGAATATGCCCGTAAATCCACCGCTTGCCGTGTGAGCTGCGCGCCAAGTCATGCGGCGATCCAGGGATGTATCCGAGCGTAAGGCGCTTGGGCCAGCCGCGCTCGCTTCCTCAAAGGACGATGAATCCCTGATCCGCGCCGTCCAGGACCCCTCGCCGTGCAGGCCCTTCCTCGCCCTCCTGGCCCCCTCCGGCCACTGCCCCTGGTACCCGCCGCCCCACTCATCCGCCCACTTCGTGACCGCCCGCCCGTGCAGGATGCCTCGGGGCCTCCGCGCGATCACGATACCCAGACGCCCTTTCGCCCACCCCGCACGGGCCCTCCCCAAGTTCGCCACCCTCATTCGATCAAGGCGGGCTACGAGGATATCAACGACGCTGAGCGGCCGGCCGAGGACCCGACGTTTCGGATGCTGGCCTCGCGCGAGCGGAGGGAGACCAGTATCGCGGTCACGTCCACGCTGCCCTGGTTCGAAACGGACGTCCTCACGGAGGAGCCGAACGAGGCAATCGTCCGTCACGGCCGGCCGAGGCCTGGGCTCTTGCCTTGGGCAATTCGGTGCTAAGCTGGCGTGCTTTGCTGCCTCTTTGGTGGGTGCTGCCGTTTGTCGCGATGCTCCTGGCGATCGCCGTGTGCCCGCTCTGGGTGTCGCATTGGTGGGAGTCCAACCGCAACAAGCTCGCCGTGTCCCTGGCGCTCGGCTTCCCGGTCCTCGTGTTCTACCTCGGCCGCCGTCCCGGCGTGCTGCTGCACACGGCCGAGGAATACGTGTCGTTCATGATCCTCCTGGCCGGGCTCTACGTGATTTCGGGCGGGCTGCGGCTGACGGGGGACCTCGAGGCGACGCCGCTCACCAACACGACGTTCCTGACGGTCGGCGCCGTGCTGGCGTCGTTCATCGGCACCACCGGCGCCTCGATGCTGCTGATCCGGGCGCTCCTCCAGACCAACAGCGAACGCAGGCGGGTCACGCACACCGTGGTCTTTTTCATCTTCCTCGTCTCGAACATCGGAGGGATGCTGACACCGCTCGGCGACCCGCCGCTCTTCCTCGGCTATCTGCAGGGCGTCCCGTTCGTGTGGACCTTCAGGCTGTGGCCCCCCTGGCTCGCGATGGTTGCCCTCCTGTTGGCCGTCTATTTCGTCTGGGACTCGATCGCGCATGCCCGTGAGCCGATGGCCGCGATCCGCCGCGACCGCGCGCGGCTCGAGCCGCTCCGCGTGCACGGCCTCCTGAACCTGGTCTGGTTGGGCGGCGTTCTGGTCGCGGTCGCGTTCCTGCGCGAGCCGTGGCGCGAGGCGGCGATCGTCGCCTCGGCGGCTCTCTCGCTCTGGCGGACGCCGCGGGGGATCCGGCGCGCCAACAGGTTCACCGCGGGGCCGATGGTCGAGGTCGCCGTCCTCTTCCTCGGCATCTTCCTGACGATGATCCCGGCGCTCGAGCTGCTGCGGCTGCGTGGCGACGAGCTCGGGGTGCGTGAGCCGTGGCACTTCTTCTGGGCCACGGGCGGACTGTCGTCCTTCCTCGACAACGCGCCCACGTACCTGACCTTCCTGGCTCTCGGCCAGGGCCTCGGGCTGGCGAACGAGGTGGTCGGCATCCCCCACGCGATCCTGGCCGCGATCAGCGTCGGCGCCGTCGCGATGGGCGCCAACACCTACATCGGCAACGCGCCCAACTTCATGGTGAAGGCGATCGCGGAGGAGACCGGGGTGAAGATGCCCTCGTTCTTCGGCTACATGCTCTACAGCGGCGGTGTGCTGATCCCGCTCTTCGTCGCCGTGTCGCTCGTCTTCTTCTAGACGAGCGACGGCGCCACTTGCCCCTCGACCATCGGTGGACGCTCCGTGACCGCCGCTCGCTGGACGGTGCCGGTCGGCGTGAGCAGGGCGAGTGCGCTTCGCGCGAAAATTACGGGGCCGTGTGTCCGCTTGCTTCCATCTTGACGAAACGGTCGGTGAGTTCGGCAAGATGGCGGTAAAAACCGCTTCGTGCGCCGGCCTTGACGGTTGCTGTGAAAGGTCCGATCCAGAGCCCGAGCTGCTCGTCCAGGAAACGCCTTCTGAGATCCGTTGCCGCCTTCAGCGCCTCGGGCTCGCCGTTTCGGTGTCCCTCGTTTTCCCGGTAAATGAGCAGATAGAGAAACTCCAGCTCGGCCGCAATGTGATCGGGCAGTTCACGAAAATCCTCGTCAATCTCGAATCCGCCCTCGTGGTAAAGCTCCTGGACCGCCATCGTCGAGTCCCGCATGAGGGTGTTCTCGCCGTCCAGCCAGACTGATCCGTAGGGCTTGGCGACCATATGGACGGGGCCGAGGAAAAGTCGCGTGTAGTCCACCAGCAGGCTCTCGGGTTCTTCGGCGGAAAAGTCCTCGCCCAGCCGGCGCGCGTGCGCCGCAAGGTCCGGGTGAATCCGCGTCGCGGCGTCGAGCATCGAAACGAAGACGTGTTCTTCCGCGAATTCCGGGCCCGGCTGGTAGTAGCATGCCGCGAGAAGGCGGCAGAGGCGCTCGCGAGCGGTTCCTTTTTCGAGATCGTAATGCGGCATCCGGACTCCTCAGACGAAAAAGTGGGCGGTGGGCCGCCCCGAGTTTATACCCGCGCTCGGGAGATCAGGCCCTGGCGCTGTACTTGCGAATGTAATGCACGTTCGGCCTGGTTCTCTTGTCCTCCTGCAAGCGGAACGCCTTTTCCGTCTTCAGCACCTTGGCGATCTCCGAGTTCGGATCGTCCTGGTCGCCGAAGATCCGGGCCTGCGCGGGGCAGACCTCGACGCACGCCGGCTGCAAGCCGTTGCTGGTGCGGTGATAGCAGAACGTGCATTTTTCCACCACGCCCGCTCTCCGGATCGCGTCCACATCTCCCGCCACGAACTGATTGAGCGCGGGGATCGCCGCCCCTGCCATCCTGGCGGTGTCCGCTCCCGACGCCGTGCATCCCGGGATCATTGCGGACTTGTCGGCCCACCGTGGCTGGGTGTCCTCATCGAAGGGGTTGAAGCTGATCACGCTGTAGGTCTCGCCGGCGAGGCTCCTGTCGTCGAGTTCGGCATGGCTGTATGGACAGGCGTCCTGGCAGGCCCGGCAGCCGATGCACAATTCGTCGTTGTGCATCGTGATGCCTTCCGGCGTCTTGAACATTGCCTTCGGAGTGACCGGGCAGGCCTCGACGCAGGGGGCATCCGTGCAGTGGTTGCAAAGCACCGGCATCACCACATGCGTCGCATTCGGGAATTTACCTTCGGTCTTCATGACGAAGTCGGCCCAGTTGTGGCTCTGGCCTTTGGCGCGGGTGCGGGTGTTGTTCTCGGCTTTGCAAGCAAACGAGCAACATCCGCAACTTACGCATTTCTGCAGGTCGATGACCATTCCATACCTAGGCATCTGGATTCTCCTTCAGTTCGGGAATTCGGTAATCAGACTTTCTGGACCTTGACGCCGACGAATCCGCCATTGCGAGCCGTGGAGCCGCTCAGGCGATCGTAGTCGTCGACCAGGATCTCGTTGTTGTTGCCGCCGTTCGGCTGCGCCTTGGCGTAGTTGGGCGCGGCGATGCGGCCGTAGGCCCAGTGTCCCTGGCCGTACGCCTTGGCGACCGTGCCGGGCCGGACCCCTTCCCAGAGCTTGAGCTTGACGACCATCGAACCTGCCACCGAAGAGACCCTGACGGTGTCACCGGTCTTCAGGCCCAGCTTCGCGCCGTCGGCCGGATTCATCTTCAGCACGTCGCCCCACGACACGTCACCGGCGTCGAGCTTCTTGAATTCCTGGTACGAGGGCAGATTCGCCGAACGGCCCTCGCGGTTGAGACGCGACTTGTAGTCGATGAAGTCGAACGGATACTCGGCGACGCTGCCGTGACGCTTGGGCGGTTCGTAGTGCGGCACGAAAGCCAGTTCGCCCCGGGCCACATAGCCGCAGACCGTGAGAATATCGTCGGTCGTGGTCTGGTATTTCGTGGCGTGCTCCGTCAAGCCCTTCTTCGCGGTCTCGCTGTAGAACTCGAACTTCTTGGTCGCGGTGTTGAACTTGCCGCCCCAGCCCCGCTTGAAGCTGTACTTCGGGGTGTTGTACATCCCTTTCTTGCGGAAATCGGCCCAGCCTTCGAGCTTGTCGCCCTTCAGCGGCTCCTTGGGCATCCACATCGGCGCGCTGGAGATCTTGGCCGCGATCTCGGTGAACTCCTTCTCGTTGCCCGGAGTCCGGCCGTTTTCGGGATCCTTGAACTCCTTCGAGAGATAGTCGTACAGGTTGGGAAAGCCCTTGTTCTTGAGCTTTTCGGCGAGCAGCCAGACGACCTCGGTTTCTTCCTGTTTCACATCCCAGAGCCGTTTTGCCACCGGCTGCTGGATCGTGGCATAACCGTACGTGTTGCCGTTGTTGGTGATCACCGACATTCCCTCGCTCGAGTTGAAGGTGGAGGGGAGCACCACGTCGGCGAACTGGGTCATCTCCGATGCGTTCGTCACCATGTGAGCGAAGAACGGGACCGCGGCGAGCGCCTTGTCCCAGCGCGAGGGGTCGGCGCACGAGAAATTGAAGTTGGTCCAGGAACTCAGCAGCACCTTGACCGCGCCGGGATCCTTGAGCATGCCGTTGGCGATGTTGTTGGTCACCACGCCGCTGCCGGGCCTCGCGTTCATCATCGCCGGCATGTCCTTCTCGCCGCGGCCGTCGATCTTCTTCTGCTTGCCACCGGCCTTCGCGATGTCGTCAAGATAGGCGTCGGTGCTCGGGAACCTGGCCACCGGAACGCTGTTGGTCTGCAGCGTTCCGCCTTCGACGTCGATCGAGCCGACCAGACCGTTCAGCGCATAGACCGCCATGGCCGCGTAAGTGCCGCGGGGGTTCATGGCGACACCGGGTCCCATCCAGACCGCCACCTTGGGTGCAGCCTTGCCCATCGCGCGGGCGACGCGAATGGTCTGCGCCGCCGGAATCAGGGTCTCTTTTTCCGCCCAGGCCGGGGTGCGGTCTTTCAACTCGAGGTTCCACCACTTGACCAGCCCGTGCGTCTCTTTCTCGGCGAAGGCGGCCTCGTCAACCATCTGCCCGGAGACAAACAGGTTTTTGCCATCCTTGAAATCCCCGACGAATTCCCTGTTCCACAGCCCCTCGGTGAGCAGCACGTGTGCGATGGCGCCGGCCAGCGCGCCGTCGGTTCCCGGTTTGACGGGAAGCCACTCGTGGGCCTTCGCCGCCGAAGTGGACATGTGCGGGTCGACGGCGATGACCGTGCCGCGAGCGAGAATCGCCCCGAATTTGCTGATCGCGTGGGGCAGGATCCGGTTGGCGGACAGGGGATCGGTTCCCCACGCGACCAGGCAATTGGTGTTCGACAGGTCGTAGTCGCGGTAGCCGAAAAAGCCCTGGGTCAGGCCCGGCCCCATCTTCTCGGCTTCGGCGCAGATGGCGCTGTGAGAGAAGTAGTTGGTCGTCCCGTAGATCCTGGGGAGCGCGCCATACAGGATGTCCGTGGAAGTCGACGAGTAGCGGCCGCGGATATAGGTGAGCTTGTGTGGCTCGTTGTTCTTGCGCAGCTCCATCATCTTGTCGGCGACGATGTCGAGCGCCTCATCCCAGCTGATCGGGACGAACTTCGGATCGATGCCGCGTCCCTTCTGGGGGTTGGTCCGCTTCATCGGCACCTTGATCCGGTCGGGATCATAGGTCTGCTGCGGTATCAGGTGCCCTTTCGGGCAGGTGTAGCCACCGTTGGTCTTGCTCAACGGGTTTCCGCGCACCCTCACGGCGCGGCCATTCTGCACGAAGATCTGAATCGCGCACCATTGGGTACACCCCTGGCACGCGGTTGACACCCACTCGCCCTTGGCGGGACCTGCGGGTTTGGCCTTGCGCAGCGCCATCGCGCTGGTTGCCGGTTGGGACAGAGTGCACCCGGCCATCAGCAAACCGCCTGTGGAGACCGACCCCTGGATGAAAGCCCGCCTCGTCAGTTTCATGCCACTATCTCCTTTTTGAAGAGAATGCTCAGGATGACCGATCGTAACGGAGCGCTATTGACGATCGTGTATGGTCGTTCGTGAGTGAAGACAATGCTGTCGCCCGGCATCAGGTCCGCGGACTGATGCGGCGTCCGGAACGCGGGGGTTCCACCGACAACGAAGTGGACGGCGGAGAAGTCGCCGAATTCCAGGCTGTCGCAACTGCTTCCCGTGTCCATTTCCATGCGCCGGATCTCCAGCGCGCCGCACTCGTAGAGCACCTCGGTCAGAACCCCTCGGTGCTGGCGCGACCGCGCGCTTTGCTCCCGCCTGACGATCTTGAGGCCGCTGTCGAAGGTTGATCTCGGCATTTATGACACATATAGCAAGACTGATGCCAGGGCGTTCGTTCAGGCGGGCAGGTGTAAGTAGCTAATTTGGCGTTACTTGTTGCCACGGGTGCGGGTGTTGGTCAGAGCCCGCAAAAGTAGGATGCTTGCAGTTTGCAACGGGTAGTTCCAAGCGGATGGAAAGAAAGGCCTTTCCGGAGTTTCATTTTGCTACATGAGCGCAAATTGAAGTGCTAACGGGCCCGCGACAGCCGGGTCTCAGGACTCTTCCTGGAGTTTGCGCCAGATCGTCGAAGCCGAGATGCCCAGAATCTCTGCAGCTCTTGCCTTGTTGCCATCGCAGGCAGCCAGGACCCGGCGAATGTAATCCAGCTCGATCGCCCGCAAGCTCTTGAAGTCTTTGGGGGGAGAATAGGAATTGAGGTTTACCTTTTCACGCAGCTCGGCCGGGAAATGACTCGTTCGAACGAGCTCGCCGGGGCCTGAAAAGATCAGAGCCCTTTCCACGGCATTTCTCAGCTCCCGAACGTTTCCGGGCCAGTCATGGCTCCTCATAAGGCTCAGGGCTTCCTCGGAGAAATCGGTCACCGGCTTCTTCATCTCCGTGGAGAAAACCCTGAGGAAGTGCCGGGCGAACAGGGGGATATCCTCTTTGTGCGCGCGCAACGGGGCGATCGCAATCTGGACGGTGTTGAGCCGGTAGTACAGATCCTCGCGAAATCGGCCGGCCTTGATCTCCTCTCCCAGGTCTTTGTTGGTGGCCGCGATAACCCTTACATCGACGGGAACCTCGTCTTCAGAACCGACCTTCTTGACCCGTTTCTCTTCCAGGACCCTGAGGATCTTCGCCTGCATCTCGAGCCTCATATCCCCGATCTCATCGAGAAAGAACGTGCCGCCATCGGCCTGCTCAAAGCTTCCGCGTTTGGTCTCGAAAGCCCCGGTAAAAGCTCCGCGTTTGTGCCCGAAGAGGTCGCTCTCCAGGAGATCCCTGGGAATGGCCGAGCAGTTCACCGTAACGAACGGCGCGTTGGCCCGCGCGCCGCGAAAATGAATGAGACGAGCCACGATTTCCTTGCCGCTGCCGCTTTCCCCGGTGATCAGCACCGCGGAGTCGGTCTTCGCCACCTTTGCAACGAGGCCAAAGAGCTGCTCCATCACCCGGCTCTTGCCAATGACCACATTCCTGGCATTGACCTGGCCAAGCTCGGTTTTCATGTGGAGATTCTCCTCCACCAGGCGTTTTCTCTCGAAGGCCCGTTCGACGAAAAGGCGGAGCTGCCCAGGAGAAAAGGGTTTGGGGATGTATTCTTGCGCGCCCTTCTTCACTGCCTCGACTGCGGACTCAACGGAGGCATAGCCGGTAATCATCAAGACCAGGATGTTGGAGTCATGCTCCTTGATCCGATCGAGAAGCGACATCCCATCCATCGCCGGCATTTTGATATCGCAGATCACCATGTCCCAAGAACCCGTGCGAATCTTCTCCATCGCGTCCATCGCATCCAGGCTGGTCTCCACCTGATAGCCGCTCCGTTCCAGGGCTCTCTTCACCGCCTCGCAAATCCGCTCTTCGTCATCCACGACAAAGATCTTTCCCTTGACTGTCTTTTCTCGCCCGTCCGTCACCTTAACCTCCCGTCCTCATGGCCCGCCGCCATTTCGATATCGGTACTCTTCGTTCCTAGGGGCAGCAATATAAGAACCCTGGCTCCAGCCACGCGCGGCGAGCTTGCATGAGGATCATCCTGCGTCGTATTTTCCACGTCGACCCTGCCGCCATGTGCTTCCATGATTCTGTAAACGATGGAGAGCCCCAAACCCGTTCCGTGTGGCTTCGTAGTAAAGAACGGATCGAAGATCTTGCTTCGGATTTCATCCGGAACTCCCGGACCGGTATCCTCGACTGATATCTCCGCAAAACCCGCGCGAAGCCCGGTCCTGACCGTCAGGCCCCCCCCCTGAGGCATGGCCTGAAGCGCATTCACAAACACATTCGCAAGCACCTGCTCCATCCTGGCGGGATCGCATGGTACCAGAGGAATAGGCCCGAAGAAGTCGCGGGACACGGTGATCCCGTGAGGCTCCAGCCGGCGGCTGATGGAACGGAGCGCATCCCGCACCAGGCGGTTCAAGTCCGTCGGCACGATGTCGAGCTCGTGGCGCCGGGAAAAGTCCCTGAGGTCATCGATTATTCGCTTGCAGCGTATTGTGTCCTCACCGATGCGTTGAAGTTCCGCCTGGAGGGCCGGCTGATCGCCGGGATCCTCCATCAGCAAGCGAACATTCATGAGGATGCTGGTCAGCGGATTGTTAAGCTCGTGAGCAACACCTGAGGCCAGAAGGCCGATCGAAGCAAGCTTTTCCGACTGGACCAATGAATCCTGGGCTTGCTTGAGTTCCGCTGTTTTGGCATCGACAATCCGCGTCAGGTGCTCTCGGTGCTCCTGGATCTCCTGAGCCATGGCGTTGAAAGATTGAGCCAGTTGCCCAATCTCATCCCGCTCCGTGACCGTCACGCGATATCCCAGATCGCCTTGCATGATGTGCTGGGTCCCGGTCAGCAAAGCGCCGACATGTCTTAGGAGCCGACGGGACAGGAGATAGGCAGCCATAGCAGCGAGCACCAGGACCAACGATACCGTGACCAAGATCAGGGTTGCTGCCCTTCGGCTCACCTCCTGAGATTTGTCTTGGAGGGATGCCACCCGTATCAGCAGCGTCGAGCCCATCCGTTCCAAGCGGCGGTTTGCTTCTTCGCCTTGTTGGTTGATCTCGTGAAGAACGCGGACCTTGCCTTGCTCCGTCTGCGCCTCGCCAGCTCCAAAGACGGTCGATGCGCGATCTTTGATTCCCTGGATAAAGGGAACCAGGCTTTCCGCCATCGCTTTCGGCTGCCGGGAAGTTCCGTGACAGGCTGCACCGCTACAGCCTTTCAATCGAGCGTCCACCTTGTCGATCACTGCCTCAAAACGCCGGGTTTCTCCCGGGGCGCCATCCACGAGGTAAGCACTCAGCGACGTCACTGCCCTCGCAACGGCGGTTTCCAAACCCTGTACCGCTTCCAGCGAGCGGCTGATCTCCTGGAGCTGTTGGTTGACGCCGGCCAAATCCCGGAGTGTGTAGAAGCTGATTGCCACCATCACCGAGAGTGACGGTATGGTAACCAGGAGAAATCCGGAGATAAGCCGGGCTGAAAGCGAGTAGCTGAGCCGTGAAGCGTGAGAAGGCAAGCCAAGTGTCCTGCTGGCGTCTCTAGAAAATATCGAGGGTCATTGGGCGATACGCCTCAGCGCGGCATCTCTTGACAAGACCTCGCGATGACCTCCGCGACGTGTTTGCCGATGACTCCCATGCCGGGGATGCCGACCTTGACCATGGCGCCCGCGCCTCCTGTCACGCCCGCGTTTCCTGTCCAGCCCGCGTCTACTGTCCAGGAGGATAGCAATGGGTCGGGGAGGCGGCAAGGGGCGTGCTAAGATGCCGGGCCAGAGGCGCATGGATGCCCCAGTTGTGCGTTGAGGCAAATGGCGAATAGGCTCAAGCAGCCTCTCGATCGGCTCTGCCGCGAGTTCGACTGGACTCTGCGGGTGAAGCAGGACGCGATACAGTTCCCCCTCCGCTACAGCGATCCCGCCGACATCGAGCTGGCCGGGCTCTTCGCCTCGTGCATGGCCTACGGCCGCGTGGACCTCTTCGGACCGCGGGTGGATTGGACGCTCCAGCGCATGGGGGAATCACCGGCCCGCTTCGTCTTGGGCTTCGACCTCCAGAAGCACGGGCAGGTGTTTTCAGGCTTCAGCTACCGGTTCAACCGCGAGGGCGACCTAGTGGCCTTCTGCCTGGCCGCCCAGCGGCTCCTGGTCCGCCACGGCTCGCTCGAGGCCTTTTTCCTCGAGGGCTACTCCCCGGACCACCCCCACGTGGGCCCGGCTCTCGAGCACTTCGCGGAGGGTTTTCGCGGGCAGGACCTATCGGCCGTCTTCGCGCGCAACCGGCTCTCCTACGGCTTCAAGCATTGGTTCCCGCTGCCGTCCACCGGCGGGGCGTGCAAGCGCCTGCATCTCTACCTCCGCTGGATGGTCAGGCGCGAGGCGCCCGACTTCGGGATCTGGTCCGGGATCCCGCCGTCTGCGCTCCTGATGCCCGTGGACACGCACATCGAGAACATGGCGCGCTCCATCGGGCTCACGCGCAGGCGCAGCCGCAACTGGCGAATGGTCGAGGAGGTCACGGCGGAGCTCAAGCGTCTCGACCCCGACGACCCGGTCAGGTACGATTTCGCGCTCTGCCACAAGCGCATGTCGGGCCAGTGCCTGAACCGCCGCGACGCCGGGATCTGCTCGCCCTGCGGGCTCAAGGCCGTCTGCGTGCACTGGAAGGGGCGGCGGTGATGCCGGAGGCGATGCCCGGATGGACGATCGTCCTTCTGGCGGTGCTCGCGCTCGCCGTCGTCGTGACCGCCTGGGCGCTCTTCCGTGTCGCCGCGCGGCTGGAGGAGATGGAGGCCCGTCGCGCCCAGCCCGACCAGTCCCTGCTTCTCCTCCAGCGTGAAGTCGAGGCCGCGCGAAGCGAAGGCCAGAAGGGGCTCGCCGAGACGGCCGCCTCGGTCCGGAGCGAGCTCGCGCAGTTCTCGGCCCAGATGACCGCGCAGATGGGGCAGGTGGGGGCCAGCGTCCAGCAGCAGCTCCAGCACGTCGGGCGCGTGGTCGGCGACGTCCAGGGCAGCCTCGGCAAGCTCGGCGAGACCAACCAGCGCATCTTCGACGTGGGCCGGAGCATCGCCGGGCTCGAGCAGATCCTCAAGTCGCCGAAGGTCAGGGGCGGCCTCGGAGAGACCTTCCTCGAGAACCTCCTGGCACAGATGTTCCCGCAAGCGCACTACACCCTCCAGTACCAGTTCTCCACCGGTGACCGGGTGGATGCCGTCGTGAAGATCGGCGACCGGCTCGTGCCGGTGGACGCCAAGTTCCCGCTGGAGAACTTCCAGCGCATGCTCCAGGAAACGGACGAGGCGGGGCGGAAGCAGGCGCGGCGCGCCTTCGTCCGCGACGTCAAGGCGCGTGTGGACGAGATCGCCAAGAAGTACATCCTCCCCGACGAGGGCACCTACGACTTCGCGCTCATGTACATCCCGGCGGAGAACGTCTACTTCGAGGCCATCACCAAGGACGAGTCTCTCGAGGAGGACCCGCCTGCCGTCTACGCCGCGTCCAAGCGTGTCATTCCCGTCTCGCCCAATAGTCTGTACGCCTACCTGCGCGTGATCGTGCTCGGGCTGCGGGGGCTCCAGATCGAGCGAAGCGCCCAGGAGATCCAGGAGCGCCTCACGCGGCTCGGCGGAGACCTCGACAAGTTCCGGGAGGCTTTCGATGTGGTCGGGCGCCACCTGACGAACGCCCGCAACAAGTACGACGAGGCGGGCGCCGCGCTGAACCGCGTCGAGGCCAAGCTCGAGGGAATCGAGAAGCCCGGCGGCCAGGCCGCGCTTCCCGGGGTCGGCGCATGATTGCGATTGTGGTACGATGACGCCATGAAACCGATACCCTTCCAGGTCTTCGGAATCAATCTGCTCGTGCGGCTCATGCCGGAGCCGCCGGCCGACGTGCGCGTCCACTGTCCCAAGGGCTCGCCCATCCGCTACGGCGAGGTGACCGGGCGAGGGGACGGCTTCGACGAGGGCGCCAACGCCTTCCGCGAGATGCCGGCGATCAAGAGCGTCGTCGCGTTCGAGGAGAACCCCGAGGAGATTGAAGGCCACTTCTTCTACTTGGCAGGCGAGGAGCACCGCGTGATCCGTCTTGACGCGATCATCCTCTCCTTTCCGCTGGAGTAGCCCCGCTCCGCTGTGAGCCTGCTCTCGCGCGTCTTCGAGCGTATTAACGTCGAGGAGGCGGTGGAGCTCACCCGCGCCCTCGTCCGTATCCCGAGCGTCTACCGCTCCGGCGAACCCGGCGCCAATGAAGCGCAGGTCGCCGCCTTCGTCGAGTCCTGGTTCAGGCGTGAAGGATTGCCCGTCGAGGTTCAGGAGGTGGCGCCGGGTCGCCCGAATGTCCTGGCCTGGGTCGGCGAAAAGGGGCCGGGACGCCGCTGCCTCCTTCTCGAGGGCCATACCGACGTCGTGACGGAGGGGGACCCCAAGGACTGGACGCGGCCGCCCTTCGCCGCCGAGATGAGCGGCGGGCGCATCTACGGGCGAGGCGCCGCCGACATGAAGAGCGGGCTCGCCGCCGCCATGGTCGCGCTCGCGGCCTTCAAGCGCGCGGGCGTCACGCCCAAGGGCAAGCTGCTCGTGGGCGCCCTCGTCGACGAGGAAGACGGCATGATCGGCGTACGCCATCTGGTCAAGACCGCGGCCGGCCTGGAGCTGGATGCCGCGATCATCTGCGAGCCTGAGGAGAACGAGCTCTGCCTCGAGCAGCGCGGCGTGGTGTGGGCGCGGATCCGGGCCCGCGGCAAGATGGCCCACGGCGCCATGCCCGAGGCGGGCATCAACCCGCTGACGGCGCTCGGCGCCATCCTTGGCCAGGTGCCCGCGCTCGAGAAGCGGCTGCGCAAGCAGTGTCAGAAGAGCCGCTATCTCAAGCCACCCACCGTGACGCCCACCATCATCCAGGGCCCGCCGCGCGGCGTGGGAGCGCCCCAGTCCAATGTCATCCCGGCCGTCGCCGAAATGACTCTCGACGTGCGTCTGACCTCAGGGATCTCGTCGGAGGGCGTCGAGGACGAGATCGAGGCGCTGTGCAGGCAGGCCGAGGCCGCCGTGCCCGGCGTCAGGCTCGAGTGGGAGGCGGTCAATGCCTTCCGGCTCGCGACCAAGGTGGAGAAGTCGGAGGCGGTGGTCCAGGCCATGATCCACGGCGTCAGGAAGGCCACCGGATCCGCGCCTCGCTACGGCGGCGTCCCCGGCTCGACGGACGGGACCATATTAAGGATGGAGCTTGGGATCCCTATCGTCACCTGCGGCCCGGGCAGCCGCCTCATCCCCCACCAGGTTGACGAGTACGTTGAAGCGAAGGAAATAGGTGACGCGGCACGAATCTATACAGCCGCAGCTTTGAAGTACCTCGAAGCGTAGATCGATGGTGGACATCGCGGATCGTCCGCGTCTTCGGGCACTCGAAGCTTTTCCCGTC
>Ga0080064_1003317_pt1 | contig 23686 bp, 20 predicted proteins | sample Subgrocontami54m_FD_69260 | JGI IMG/M metagenome (GOLD analysis project Ga0080064, IMG submission 69260) | Subsurface groundwater microbial communities from S. Glens Falls, New York, USA - GMW46 contaminated, 5.4 m (SPADES assembly) (version 2) ...
CTGGGTCGGCGCGCTCAGGCTACGAGGCCTTGGTCCGATCCTGATTCGGACGCCCGCGTCGTCGGGCGGTCGCGAGAGCGCTCAGCCGGCGGGCTTCTCGAGCACGACCTGGAAGAAGTCTTTGCTGAGATCCCAGCGCGGGTAGCGTCCGAGGATCGCCTCGAACCGCTCGTAGAACGGCTGGTCGATCTCGGTTTCGGTGAAGCGCAGGGCGCGGATCCGGAACCCGAGCAGTCGGATGTGGTTCTCGTATTCGGCCCAGGTCAGCCGATTGACCCAACTCGCCCCGGATTCGGGCAGACCGCGCCGCCGGAAAAACTCCTCGAACACGTCGTCCTCGAAGAGCAGGTGGGGGTACGGGAACGTCACGTGCCGGTACTGGTGCGAAGCGCGCGGCCCGCGGTGGAGGTTGGCGCTGATCCATGCCAGCCCGCCGGGCTTGAGCGAGCGATGGAGAGCGGCGAGGGCCGCGTAGGGGTGGGTGACATGCTCGAAGACGGAGAACGACACGATCCGGTCGAAGTGGTCCGCCGGGAACGGATTGTTGGTCGCCAGATCGGCGAGGACGAACTGGGTCCGTGCACCGGACAACGAAGCCCAGGCCCGCCGCTCGATGACATCGACGCCGGTCGCATCCGCCCCGAACCAGTGATCGAGGTACCAGATTTCGAACCCGGCTCCGCAGCCGAACTCGAGCACGCGCTGCCCGGTCAGGCCGATCGATTCATGGACGGTTTCGAGACGCCGGCGCGCCCGTTGGGCGCGCGATGCGCTGTCCTTGCCGGTCGGCTCGGGGACGAGCGGATGGGCGGCGTACTCCTCGTTGAGCGCCTCGAACAGGATGATGTCCAAGGCCGGCACCGGCGCCGGCTTCGCGGCGACCGACCGAACGACGCCACCCGGATCCTCGACCTCGGGGGGCTCCGCGAACGGCCCCCGGACCGGCGGGGGAGGTGGGTCGATCCGGAAGGTCGATGGCGGCGGTGCGTCGATCCGGCCGGGCGCCGGGCCCACCTGGCGGCGCACGCCGTCGAGGGCGGTCCGCTCGGCCGCACGAGCCAATCGCCGGAGCGTTCGGCCGCCGATTGGCAACATCTCCGACAGCCGCCTGACCCCGTGTCGCAAGCGCGGATGCCGGCTGACCCGCTTGACGGTGTTCATGTCGCGATCCGCGTGGGATCTGGGTCGTCCGGCACGTGCCAATCGTAGTGGACCTGGGGGCCACTGGATGTCGTTCTCAGGCAAGACTTGGAGGACAACACCCGTCCTTGCGGACCGCGAGAATGTGATACTGGGTCAGGCCACTCGCCGAACTCGTGCGCCGACTGCGCGACCGACACCGGGTCCCCCCTCAGCGGCGACGGAATGCCTGCGCCCACCGGAGGTTCACGGTGACGGTGACGGCCCAGGTCCTCGAACACGACCCAGCAATGTGTGGGTTCAGACTCGGCCCTGATCGAGTGGCCGCGGCCATGCCGATGGGAGGTAGCCGCCCTCTCTACCCGGGCCGAACGCTCCGCGAGGACGGACGCCGCGCACCGTCGATGAGGTCCTCATTGGTGACCACCCGAATCCAATCGGCCTGATCGCGATTGACGATGATCGTTCCTGTGGACTGATGCTTGCACTCCCCGCCCGACCAGTACTCGATCCACGCGTCGGTGAGCGGCAACATCGCCGGACGGCCGCTGACGCTCGCGATCGGATCGGCGCCCGGATCGGCGTGGAGATGCCCCCCGATCAGGTAGTTGCCCAACTGGACGGCAACCGGTCCGAGGCGATGGACGCGCCGGAGACCAGGCTGCCTTCTCGAAGTCCTGCTCGCGGGTACAAGCGTTGAGTCGCAGGGCGCCCTTCGATACAATCGCCATCTCCCGAGCGGGAGTAGCTCAGTTGGCAGAGCGTCTGCTTCCCAAGCAGAAGGTCGCGGGTTCGAGCCCCGTCTCCCGCTCCACGACCCCCTCCCCCTGGGGCTCCCTGGCCCGGTGGCGGTATGTGGTCAGCTGGCCGGCGTGCGGCCGGGCCTCCATGAGGGGTGCGTGGACGCACCCGTTTGGTACTTCTGGCGGCGTCGAAACCACCCATTCGTACCATCCCGATGCTAGCGTGGCGCAACGAGTAAGCCTCGGCGCCACGTCCGCACGACGGCGCGGAGGTCGAGGGATGGACTGCCTGGGGTGGGGTCCGGGCTCGGAGGGGGTTGGGAATTGTCGAATCTTGAACGCATCCTGAAGCGTGGGCGGGACGTGGACGAGGCCGAACTCCGCGACCTCCGGCTCGTGGTGCTGGCTCGGCTCGCTGCCGCGAATGGCGACACGGCCGACCATCCGCCGGCCTCCGATCAACGGCCCGTGATCGTGAGGCGAGCCAACGGCGACACGCCTGGCGGAGCGATCGCGCACCCGGTCATCGGAGCGGAACCCCGGTCCCCATCGAAATGGCTGCTGGTCGCACCGCTCGAGGACCCGCCCGCGACGGCCGTGGAACCCCCTGTGATCGAGACTGCGCCCCCGGCACGGTCCGGAGTCGACCTGCTCGACGAGGCATGGGCCGCCGGGGCTACGCTGGAAGAGGCGCGTTTCGGCGAGGTCCTGATCGCGACCCAAGGGCTCGTGATCGAGGCCGATCCCCAGTACGAGGTCGTTGAAGCCGCCGACCCAAAGGTTCCCCCACAGTCCGGGCAGGGGCGGCGTCCCGCCCGCGCGGCCGCCATCGAGCGACGACGAGCGGACCCCAGGGGCGGGGCGACACCTGTCAGTTCCGCCGACCCGGTTCCCGTCGAGCCGACTGCCTGCTGCCCGTACTGCGCGACCCTATTGCAGGCGCCGCCGGAGACGGACGATCGATGCCCCCGCTGTCGCCAGCGGATGATCGTCCGATACGTCGGGGCCCGGAGGGCCATTCTCGCCGAAGTCGCGCTGCCGTTCTTCGAGGCGGAGCGCCTCAACGAGGAACGCTGGGCCCGCGAGCGAGACCGCTGGCTCGAACTGGCCCGCGAAAGCGGGGCGGACGACGACCAGATGCCGCGTCTCGCAGGGGAGTCGATCTCGGAAGCTGACGTTGCCGCCGCTCGAGCCTGCTATCTGTCGAGCGCCGATCGAGCGTTTCGGCTCGCGGAGAGCGATCGCCGATGGGAGGAGGCGGCCAGGATCCGCTACGGGCAGGCGGATGTCCTGTCCCGGATCGCCGGCTCACCGGACTCGCCGTCCGATGAGGTCGTCAGGCTCCATCGCGACGGCGTCGCGGCGGACCTGCAGGCGATCGGCGAGGCCGCCAGGGACGCGGAGGTTCGCGGCGAATTGTGCTGCGAGGCCTGCCGGGTCGACGACCGCCGAGTCGTCCGGATCGCTGAGGAGCTCGCTTCGCCGACGCTGCCGCACGAAGGCTGTCCGGACGGCCTGTGTCGGTGCCGGTGGTTCCTGACGGCGCGAGACCAGGAGCTCCTCGCCGCGCTCCTTCGACGTCAGATGGGGGCCGCTCGGGGAACCGCCGCTTCGCCCGACGAATCCGGGCAGGATGGCGCGATGTCGGCGATCGCCTGATCGGACCCGGAACCCTCGTCAGGATGCCGCCCGGGTGGCGCCCAACCGAAGATGCGAGCGGATCCGATATGGTGGCGTCATGAAGGGCGATCGAGTCGAGGCTGTCGTCGATACGGGACAGGGTGTCCAGACGTTCGAGATCTCGGCGACCCGGGCTGGTCGCCGGATCGAGGTGGTGACGTCGCGCGGCGTCGTCGAAGTCCGCGAGGTGACCCGGACGGGTGTCCCCGTCAGGACGGGTCGGTTCATGACCTCCCGACTCGTCGCGCTGGTCGAGCATCCAGCGGCAGCTGAGCGGGGCCGGGTCGAGGAGTCGACGCGACATCGTCTCCAACCCTCGACCCGACCCGCCGGTCGCTAGCGTCGGCAGGTGGTCGGAGACCCTTGTAAGTTCAGTCACGATCAGGCGCCCAAGCCATCGAGGTCCAGCTCATGTCCCTCGCCGACTTCCCCCGCTATCCCCTCCTGTTCGGCCCGTCGCCGGTCCAGAGGCTCGACCGCCTGACGAAACACCTCGGGGGCGCCACCGTCTGGGCCAAGCGCGAGGACTGCAACTCGGGCCTTGCGTTCGGCGGCAACAAGACACGCAAGCTCGAGTACCTCCTCGCCGATGCGCTCGCGCAGGGCGCTGACACGCTCGTCTCGATCGGCGGCGTCCAGTCGAACCACACCCGGCAGGTCGCCGCGGTCGCCGCCCACGCGGGGCTCAAGTGCGTCCTCGTCCAGGAGAGCTGGGTCGACTGGCCGGACGTCACCTACGACCGCGTCGGCAACATCCTGCTCAGCCGGCTGATGGGCGCCGACGTCCGCCTGATCCGGGCCGGTTTCGGGATCGGTTTCAAGGAGAGTTGGGAGCAGGCGCTGGCCGAGATCGAGACCGCTGGCGGCAAGCCCTACCCCATCCCGGCCGGGGCGTCGGACCATCCCCTTGGCGGCCACGGCTTCGCGGGGTGGGCGGCGGAAGTCGAGCGGCAGGAGCGCGAGCTCGGCGTCTTCTTCGACACGATCGTCGTGTGCTCGGTGACCGGCTCGACGCAGGCCGGGATGATCGCGGGCTTCGCCGGCCAGGATCGACCGCGCCGAGTGCTGGGGATCGACGGGTCGGCGAGGCCCAAGGAGACCCGCGACCAGGTCGCCCGGATTGCCCGGCGGACGGCGGCGGCCATCGGGCTCGGGCGTGAGCTGCGCGAGGACGAGATCATCCTCGACGACCGCTACCACGCCGGGACCTACGGCATCCCGGACGCGCAGACGCTCGAGGCGATGCGGCTCGCTGCGCGCCTCGAGGGGATGATCACGGACCCGGTCTACGAGGGAAAGTCGATGGCCGGCCTGATCGACCTGATCGAGCGCGCTGAGATCGAGCGCTCGTCGAACGTGCTCTACGCTCATCTTGGCGGGCAGCCGGCGATCAACGCCTACGCCGCGCTCTTCAACTGATCGGCTACCCTCACTCCCAACTCGTAGTCCGGGGCCGCCCAGCGTGATCTGCTCGATCTGCGGAACCACGAACGATGCCGGGCGCAAGTTCTGCATCGAATGCGCCTCACGGCTCGCCGCTGGTTGTCCGAACTGCGGCACCGCGAACCCGCCCTCGGCCAAGTTCTGCGGCGAGTGTGCCAGTCCGCTCGTCGGGGCACAGCCAGGGCTGGAGCCGCGAGCCTCGACGCGTCTGCCGGATCGAGCGGCGACGTCCGTGGCCGAGCGCCGGGTCGTGTCGATCCTGTTCGCCGATCTGGTCGGGTTCACGCCGTTCGCCGAGGAACGCGACGCCGAGGAGGTCCGCGACACCCTGTCCCGATACTTCGAGCTCGCCTCCGACGTCATCGGCCGCTACGGCGGAACCGTCGAGAAGTTCATCGGCGACGCGGTCATGGCCGTCTGGGGCGCTCCGACCGCGCATGAGGACGACGCCGAGCGATCGGTCCGAGCGGGGCTCGAGCTCGTTGCGGCCGTCCGGTCGCTCGGCCCGACGATCCAGGCGCGGGCCGGGATCCTGACCGGCGAAGCTGCCGTGACCCTCGGCGCAGCGAACCAGGGCATGGTCGCCGGCGACCTCGTGAACACCGCCAGCCGGCTCCAATCCGTCGCCCCTCCCGGGTCGGTCCTGGTGGGCGAAGCCACTCACCGCGCGGCGTCACGGGCGATCGTGTTCGAGAACGGCGGCGAGCAGGTCCTCAAGGGCAAGACCGCGCCCGTCCCGGCCTGGCGTGCCCTCCGCGTCGTCGCCCAGGTTGGCGGCCGCAATCGGGCCGAGACGCTCGAGGCTCCCTTCGTCGGCCGTGATGACGAGCTCCGGTTGCTCAAGGAGCTGTTCCACGCCACGGCCCGCGAGAAGAGGGCGCGCCTGGTGAGCGTCATCGGTCCGGCGGGGATCGGCAAGACCCGACTGGCCTGGGAATTCCTCAAGTATCTCGACGGTCTGGTCGAGACGGTCTGGTTCCACGAGGGCCGCAATCCGGCCTACGGCGATGGCATCAGCTTCTGGGCCCTTGGCGAGATGATCCGGCGTCGAGCCGGTCTCCTCGAGACCGACGATCCGGCGACGACCCGAGCGCGGCTCGCCGACACGCTGTCCGAGCACGTCCCAGATCCCGACGAGCGCCGCTGGATCGAGCCCGCACTGCTATCCCTGTTGGGGATCGAAACGGGAGTCGGCTCCGAGCAGCTGTTCGGAGCGTGGCGGACCTTCTTCGAGCGGCTCGCCTCGACGGCGCCGGTGGTCCTGGTCTTCGAGGATTTCCATTTCGCCGACTCCGGGCTGATCGACTTCGTCGACCACCTGATGGAGTGGAGCCGCCAGGTCCCGATCTACGTCGTCACGCTCAGCCGACCGGAACTGCTCGACAAACGGCCGGACTGGGGTGCGGGCAAGCGCAACTTCACATCCTTGTATCTTGAGCCCCTGACTGCGCCGGCCATGAGCGAGCTGCTCGGCGGGCTCGTCGCGGGACTGCCCGAGGCGGCGATCCGGGCCATCGTCGCGCGGGCCGATGGCATCCCGTTGTACGCCGTCGAGACCGTCCGGATGCTGCTGGCCGATGGCAAGCTCGCCCTGGAAGCGGGCTCCTATCGGCCAACCGGCGATCTGCGCGATCTCGCCGTGCCCGAGACGCTCACGGCGCTCATCGCAAGCCGTCTGGACGCCCTCGAGCCGTCCGACCGGGCCATCCTGCAGGACGCCGCCGTACTGGGCCAGTCGTTCACATCGGGCGGCTTGTCGGTGGTCTCCGGAATGCCCGAAGCCGACCTCGAGCCGCGCCTGCTGGTGCTGGCGCGGCGCGAATTCCTTCGCATCGAGGCAGATCCACGGTCACCCGAGCGCGGGCAATACGCCTTCGTCCAGGCCCTCATCCGCGAGGTCGCCTACAACATGCTGGCTCGCCCGGATCGCAAGATCCGGCACCTCGCGGCGGCCCGCCATTTCGAGGCACTCGGGTCCGACGAGCTGGCCGGAGCTCTGGCCGGCCACTATCTCGCGGCGTATGCCAACGCTCCGGAAGGGGCCGAACGAGATGCCCTCGCCGGCCAGGCGCGGATCGCCCTCGGCGCGGCCGCCGATCGGGCGGCTGCCCTCGGAGCCCATGCCCAGGCGATCCGGTTCTGCGAACAGGCGCTCACCGTCACGATCGACCCGAACGACGAGGCCGCTCTCCACGAACGCGCCGGGGCATCGGCGGCGGCCATCCAACGGATCGATGACGTCGAGACGCACCTTCGCGCCGCGATCGAGCGACGGGCGGCCAACGGCGACCGTCCCGGCGAGGCTCGAGCCACGACCAAGCTCGGGGCTGCGCTCCTGAGCGCGTATCGGTTCGAACCCGCGCTTGCGCTGCTCGCCGAGGCGTCCCAGCGGTTCGCCGACATCGCCGAGGACCCAGCGGTGGTCAGTCTCGATGGTCAGCTCGCGCGCGCCTACTTCCTCCACGACGAGGACGAGCGCGCCATCCTCGCGGCCGATCGAGTCCTCATCGCCGCCGAGCGGTCGGACCTCGTCGACGTGGTCGCCGACACGCTCATCACGCGTGGCTCGTCGCTGATGGGGCTGGGTCGGCGCTATGAGGGCATCGGCGCGATCGAGACCGGTCGTCGGCTGGCCGCCGCCCATTCGCTCCCCCAGACCGAAGGTCGGGCGCTCAACAACCTGGCCTCGTTCCTCATGGACAGCGACCCGCGAGCCGGACTCGAAGCCGCTCGCGAGGGGATCGCGCTCGCCAGACGACTTGGTGAGCGGTCATTCCAGCTGATGGACAACGCAAGTGCGGCGGCGTTTCGGACGGGTGACTGGGCATGGGCGGAGGCCGAGCTCGAGCCGATGCTCGGCGAGGAGGTCGACCCGGTCATCCGTGCGGTCGCCATCGCCGACACGATCGCGTATCGATCAGCGCGTGGTGAGCCGACCGATCGGCTCCTGGCCGAGCTCGAGGCGCTCCCGACCCGCGAGGGTGACCCGGTCAAGCCGTCGACCCTCGCCTGGTCTCGCGCCTTGATCGCGCTGGCCGCGGGCCGCTTCGATATCGCCCGAAGCGAGATGCCCCAGATCGCCGAAGGATTCAACCAGGGGTCCGGCGAGGCGTTCCTGTACGCCGCTCGTTGTGCGCTCCTCGCCCACGACGCGGACGGGGCGCGGCACGACCTTGCGCTGGTGGCAGCGACCAAACGACGGGGTCGCGCGATGGATGCCGACCAGACGACCATCCGCGCCGGGATCGCGGCGCTCGAAGGGCGCTCGGACGATGCGTTGTCCTCCTACCGCGAGGCGCTCGGCACGTGGCGGGACCTCGGCCTGGTCTGGGATGAGGCACTGTGTGCGACGGAGATGGCGACCCTGCTCGACCCGTCGGACCCGGAGGTCCATGCCGCGGCGGAGGCAGCCCGAGCGACCCTCACCCGCCTCGGCGCCAAGCCGTATCTCGAACGGCTCGACGCGGCCATGACCCGACCGAAAGCCGTCGAGTCGGCGAGCCCTCGGGTCGCCGATGCCAGTGGAAGCGGCCAACCGGCGTCATCGACACGATCGTGACCGGGAGAAACGCAGCGTGGTGAGGAGCCCAGATGGTTGACACCGTTGAAGAGCGTCTGAAGAGCCTTGGGCTTCGGCTGCCGGAACCGGCCGCCCCGGTCGGCAACTATGTCGGGGCGGTTCGGACCGGCAACCTCGTGTTCGTGTCCGGTCACGGACCGTTCATGGACGGCAAGCTCGTTCACGTCGGCCGGGTGGACACCCAAGTCGGGCTCGCCGAGGCGCGCGAAGCGGCCCAGCTGGTCATGCTGAACGGCCTTCGATCGTTGCGCGACGAGATCGGGTCGCTCGATCGCGTGGTTCGCATCGTCAAGTTGCTCGGCATGGTCAACAGCGATCCGTCATTCACCCGCCAACCCGAGGTCATCGACGGCGCGTCCGATCTCCTGGTGAAGATCTTCGGGGCCGCCGGTGCACACGCCCGGTCGGCTGTCGGGATGGTCGCGCTTCCGTTGAATATCCCGGTCGAGATCGAGCTTATCGTGGAGGTCGAATGACCGTGCGCCCGAGCGCCGGGACGGAGTAGTCAGGCCGAGGTCGTCTTCGCTGGATCGTAGCCGGCCGGACCCTCCACGCAAACACCCAGGCTCAACCGCCAGATGCACGACCGCCAGCAGCCGGGTGGTACCGATCCAGGAAGGCGCCGATCAGGGCGTTCGTCCGGAGGGGATCGCGGCTTTGCGGTTCATGGCCGGATCCCGGGAGGACATGCAGCTCGCCACCGCTGAGACGCGCCAGCTCGGCGCCGCGTGCGACCGGGGCGATCGCATCGGCATCGCCATGGATCACGAGCACCGGGCACTCGATGGCTGCCGCGAGCTCCCGCGCGGCAGGAGCGTCGAGACCCGGCGCGTCCACGGTCGCAGCCACGACCGCTGGCGTGGTCTGGAGACCCATCTCGACGAAGTGTCGGATGAATGGCTCGGAATTGGGCTCCGTGAAGCAGCGCCCAAAGAAGAACGACAGGAAGTCCGGCCAGTTCGCCAGCCAGTAATGGCGGTTGAACTTGAGCCAGCCGTCGTAGCGGGCCTGCGGCGCGTCGAAGACCGCGAACGCCGCCGCCCGCTCGACAAACGGCGGGGCGAGCGGGATGCTCGGGCCGATGAAGACCGCCGCCTGGACCCGTGAGGGGTGTCGTGCCGCGAGGATCGTCCCCCAGGCAGCACCCTGCGACGCGGCCACGATCGCCGCCCGGTCCACACCGACCTCGTCGAGGACCGCGATCGCGTCACCGGCGAACAGGTCCTCCGCGTATGCGGCAACCTCGGCGGGTCGGTCCGATTTGCCACTTCCACGTCCGTCGAAAGCGATCACGGTGTAGCGATCCGCGAAATGCGGGACCTGGCCGCGCCAGAAGTCCGAATGGACGATCGACCAGGTGGGCAGCAGCAGGATCGCGGTCGGGCCACTGCCAAAGACCTGGTAAGCGATGCGGACGCCATCGCGTTCGACGGTCCCCTCGGCCCTCGGCGTGCCCTCGACCAGCATCCGACGATCCTACCCGCCAGATCGCTGGCTCAGGTCGAGTTCAGATGTAACCCTCGTCGGCGTAGTCCCACGCCCCGAAAACGAGGTCAGCGCGCCAGGGCCCGCTCGACCCGGCGATCCGGGATGACCCAGATGAGCACGACGGCGACGTACAGCCCGAACGCGATCAGCGGCGCGACGAGGGCGACCGGGATGGCGATCGCGAACACGAGTGGCGAGATCTTGCCCTTGCGGTCGTTGCCGATGGCCACGGCCAACTCCGGCGCCTGGCCTTCGCACGCGATCAGGGTTCGGATGAGGATGTAGAACGCCATCGCCGCCATCAGCAGGATCGCTCCATAGGCGGCCGTGGGGACCGCGGCGAAGTGGTTCTCGCCCATCCATGCGGTCCCGAAGGGGAAGAGCGACAGCCAGAAAAGCAGGTGGAGGTTGGCCAGGAGCACCCGACCGTCGACCACCTTCGAGGCTTGCAGGATGTGATGGTGGTTGTTCCAGTAGGTCCCGAGAAGGGCGAAGCTCAGGATGTAGCACAGGAAGATCGGCCCGAGCGGGATGAGGGCCGCGAGGTCCGTGCCGACCGGGGCATGCAGCTCGAGAACCATGATCGTGATCAGGATGGCAATGACGCCATCGCTGAACGCCTCCAGTCGCCCTTTGCTCATCGGTCCGCCGATCCTCCTCGCTCCTGGGGTTCCGCGCCGTCTGCCGGTTCGCTAGACGACGAGGTCCAGCCGGTGGTAGACCCCGGCCCGCAGGATATGCCGTCGCGAGACCCGATAGAGCGATCGGGCCAGAATCGGTTGCTGCCTGGCGGTCGCCTCGATGACCGCGGCGCGTTCGGGGCCGAGCCTGAGCGGGACCGACCGAACCCGAAGCGGGGGGAGTCCCAGGATCGTCATCTGCACCGAGTCGGCCGCGGCCAGGTTGGCCAGCCAGGCCGTCTCACCGTTCGGGTGGCCGACGTACCAGCCCTCGCCCACCCGGATCAGGGTGACCAGGACCGTCCGCGGCCGGCCCGTCCTGCGACCGACGAGCGCCAGCTCGACGATGTGACCGGCGAACGAGGGGACCCCCATCGCCACGGCGACCCGCATCAGCCGTCCCCATCGCCGAGCGACGGCGTAGCAGGCACGCCAGACGATCCGCCAGGAGCGATCCCCGGCATCGACGTGGGTCGCCAGATTCTCGGCGCTCGACACCACGCGATCGTAGCGGGTGGGCGCCAGCCCACTCCTTCCGCGACGCGGTCCTCGAGGCCCAGCCTCGTGTCGTCACCCCAGCGTCAGCCCGCAGACTCGGGTTGGACGAGCGTCACGACGAAGGCCGCGCGGCACCCGAGCACGGCTTCCGCGGGTGATGGCGTTTGCAGTCCCGGCTGGGCGGACACGATCCGGCACGCGGCGGCAGCCGGGTCGTCGAAGTGACCGGTCACGCGTACCGTCGTATCCACGATGAACAGTGCCGGGCCGATGCCCGAGCCGGGCGCTCCGTGGGCCTCCAGCAGCCTTACCCCAGCACTGGCCAGGGACAGGTCCCCCGCCGCCGCGCCGGGCGCCGGGCGGGTTTCGGCGGCTGGCGGCGGGGCGAGGTAGGCCACCGGTGGACACCCCAGCCAGGCGGGCTCGATCTGGAATGCGACGCAGTCCACGGTGGCTCCCGCTACGGTCGCCAGGAAGGTCAGGTCCGACCGACCGAAGCAGGCCAGCAGGCGATCCCGCTCCAGCGCCACGATCGCCGCAAGATCAGGAGAAGGGGCAGGACAGATGGGCGACAGAGCGGCTGTCGCGTTGGGAGTGGATGTCGGTGAAGGCGTCATCGCCGCGCTCGCCGTGGGCCGCTCGACGCCCGTGGCGGCGGGTTCCGATGGGGCCCTCACCCCGCTGCAGCCGAGCACTGCGGCCGACACAGCCACCAGACTGATCAACCGGATCGAGCGTGAATGCATCGAGGCTACCTCACAGGCGGAGATGCCCCTATGACGCCTAGCTGAATGAGTTGTTGTGGCCGCCAAACGGGCTAGATCGCGGATTGGCCGCCATCGATGACGAGAGCCGTCCCGATGCAGTACGAGGCCTCGTCCGAGGCCAGCCACAGGACGGCGGCCGCGCACTCCTCCGCCGTCCCCGGCCGTCCGATCGGGATCTGATCGCTCCAGTACTTGAGCTGTTCCGGGTCCTTCATCACGAAGTCGTTCATCGGGGTGTCGATGAACCCGGGCACGACCATGTTGACCCGGATGTTCAGCCGGGCGAAGTCGTTGGCCATGACCCGCATCATCGCGAAGATGGCGCCCTTGCTTGCGCTGTAGGCAGGCTCATTGGACGCCATGCCGAGGTAGCCGACATTCGAGCCGAGGCACACGATCGCCCCGCCGCCGGCCGCCTGGAGGTGGCGCAGGCCGTGCTTGCAGGTCAGGAACTGGCCGTTGAGGTTGGTCGTGATCAGCCGATTCCAGGCGTCGAGAGTGATCCGGTCGAGTCGGTCGTCGTCGTTTGGCAGTTCGACCGCCGCGTTCGAGACGACGATGTCCAGCCCGCTCCAGGCCGCGGCGGCTTCGTCGATGGCTGCCGCGATCTGGCTCTCGATCGCGCAGTCGGCCGGGAGAACCAGGCACTCACCGCCCGCGCCGCGGATGAGCCCGGCGACCTCCTCGAGGCCCGGTCGACCACGGGCGATCAGGCCGACTCGGGCCCCTTCGGCCGCCAGACGCAGGGCGGTCGCCCGACCGATCCCCCGGCTGGCGCCGGTGACGACGGCACGGCGCCCGGCGAACCGATCCGGTGCGCTGGCCATGGACATCCTCCTTCGCCGGCGAGGGGATCAGGGATAGACGTACAGCGGTTCCATGAAGTCGATGGCGTGCCCCGAACCCGACTCGATCAGGCATTTGAAGGCCGGCTCGGTGTCGAGGTAGTACCACTCGATATGGTCGCCGATATGACCGACCGCCAGGACACCGATCCCGAGCGCGGCAAATTGGGCCTTGACCGCCTCGGCCTCCTCGCGGGTCTTGAACATGACCGCGATCGAACCGATCCCTTCGCCCTTGGTGTCGAGATGGTCCTGGAACGGGCTCTCGCCACCGAGCGGTTCGATCAGCTCGAAGTTCATGTCACCAACAAACGTCTCGGCCCAGCGGACGTTGAAGTAGCCCGGCTTGCCGCGGTACTCGCAGTCGTGCATCACGACGTCGCCGTCCGACTGGAAGACCTTCCAGGGGCCCCAGCCGAACGCCTCGTGGTAGGCCCGCAGCTTGGTGTCCAGGTCGCGCACGACCAGCGAGACCTGGGTGATCTGATAGTCCAGCCCGGCCGGTTTGGTCGACGGCGGCGTCTCGGGCCTGGGGAAGACGTAGGCCGGCTTGACGAAGTCGATCGCGTGCCCGGAGCCCGATTCGATCAGGCAGCCGAAGCGCTCCTGGGTGTCGAGGTAGTAGTACTCGATGTGGTCGCCAATGTGGGCCAGCATCGTGACCTCGATCCCGAACTGGTCCTTGAACGCCGCCTTGACGGCGTCGCCCTCGTCCTTCTCCTTGAACATGACCGCGATCGAGGCGATCCCATCCCCGCGCCGATCAATGAACTCGGACCACAGGTTCGGCCCCTCGGTCGGCTGGAGCAGCTCGAAGTTCATCTCGCCGACGTAGACCTCGGCCCCCCTGAGGGCATAATGGGTCGGCTTCCCACGCAGCTCGGTGTCATGGTGCATGGGCAGCTTGTGATCGAAAACGTTCCAGGGGCCCCACCCAAAGACCTGGTAGAACGCCTCCATCGTGCGGTCCAGGTCGCGGACCGCGAGGGAGATCTGGGTGATCGGATAGTTGAGCCCGGCCATTCCAACCGGAAGCTTGGATGTCTCGACGCTCATCGTGCAGATCCTCCTCGCGAGCCATCCGACTTCGCGCCGACCGCCGCTCCGTCGACGGGCTCGACGGTCAGGGTGTTCGCGAATGATGAACACTTACCACCGAGACTCGGAGATGTCAAGCCAGCGGGTGGGCAGGGGTTTGCCGAGAGTTGACTCCGCCTGGGTCCGGGTGTAGGAAGGCTTCGTGTTCACCGACGATGAACGCCGCGCTCCGCGGCTTGGCGACGAGTTGCGCCGGAACCTGGCTCGGGACCTGTTGGCCCTCGACCCGGGCGATCGCCTGCCCACCGTTCGTGCCTTCGCGGGGCGTCACGAAGCCAGTCTCGGGGCGGTTCACCAGGCCCTCGGCCGACTGGAGGAAGCCGGCGCGATCGAGGTCGAACGACGTCATGGGTCGGGTGCGATCCTGCGTGGCCGATCGGTCGGACGCCTGTGGGCCGAGGCGGAGCACGAGCCGCTGGTGATCTCCCTGCCGCTCCCGACGGCTCCCCGGATCCAGGGCCTGGCGACGGCGATCAAGGCCCTCCTGTCCGCCCAGGATGTCGCCGCCTATCTCATCTTCCTGCGCGGCGCCCGCCAACGACTCGAGGCGCTCCGGCATCGCCAGTGCCACCTCGCCGTGATGTCGTCGTTGTCGGCGGGATCGATCCTGGACGGGACCGAGGAGATCTTGTTCGAGCTGCCGGACCGGAGCTACGTCCTGGAGCATCGGGTCTACTACGTGACCCGGCCGGGTGACGACCGACACGTCGAACGGGCGGTCATCGATCCGGACTCGGCCGACTTCGAGATCCTCACCCGGCTCGAGTTCAGTGGGTCCGCCACCCAGCTCATTCCGGCGATCTACATGCAGTTCCAGCGCCTGATCGAGGAGGACCGGGTCGACGCGGCGATCCTTGATGCCGAGGAGGACGCCGTCGCCCGGTTCCCTTCCTCGATCCGCAGCCGGCCACTCTCCGAGCCGGTCCGAACCCAGATCGCCGAGCGCAACACCCGGGCCGCCTTCGTCGGCCGGGCCGCTGAGCCCGCGGTCCGCCGGGTGCTCGAGGCGTGCCTCGTTCCCGACGAGCTGCTCCGGATCCAGGCCGACGTCGTCAACCGCGACCGGGTCCCCGAGTACTGACGCCGGCCAGCCGGGCGCACCCAACCGGGCGCGGATCCCGATCCCCAATCGAACCTTGACACGCGGTCGGCAATCTCCGAGACTGTGTTCACGGCCTGTGAACAATGTTGGTCGGTGCCGCTGCCCCGGTTCAGCCGGTCCAGGTGGCGGCGTCAATCCACTCGGAGCGCGGCGCGCTTCGTCGTTCGTCGGCCGGCGGCCCGGCCGCGCCGGGAGGCACGGAGGAGGAGGCCAGTTCGATGGACAGACAGCGTGAACGTCAGACCGAGGACCTCGCCAACTCGTATCTGACCGGCCGAATGTCACGGCGCGCGTTCGTGACCCGGCTGCTTGCACTCGGGCTTGCACCGAGCGCCGTGGCGGCAATCGTCGCCGCCTGCGGCTCGTCAAGCGGCTCGCCAAGCGCCGCCGCAACCTCGGCCGCTCCGGCCGGCACCCCGACCGCCGCGCCAAGCTCGGCGCCCACCCCGACGCCGCTGGACCTCAAGGGCAACGTCCGCTTTCTCGTCGGACCGTGGTCCGACGGCGAGGTCGATCACCACAAGCACATCGCCCAGAGCTTCAACGCCCTCTATCCCAAGGTGACCTTCGACTTCCGGCTGTATCAGTGGGACACCGCCAGCCAGGAGATCAACACGTCGGTCACCGAGGGTGCCCACGACCTGTACATGACCACCGAGAGCGCCTACCCCGACTACGAGAAGGGCCAGGGCTTCGAGGATCTGACCAGCCGGATCAACGACGCCGGGTTCGCGGCCGAGAAGGCGAAGTACCTGTACTGGGATCGGATCGCGAGCTATGGCCCGAAGCTGCTCGGTCTGCCGATCAGCTGGCACGTCGAAGACGCCCTGTTTGTGAACATGGACAAGGTCAAGGAGGCCGGCTACGACGAGACCTTCGTCAACAGCTGGGACACGTTCCTGGCCTGCGTGACCAAGATGACCAAGCCCGGCCAGACCTACGGGATGGGGATCGGGATCCAGATCGGCGGCTACGGTGAGTGGTACCAGCGTCTCCGCTCCGCCGGCGGCTCATACCTGACCGAGGACCTCAAGGCTCCGAACGTGAACCTGCCGGCCGTCGTCGAGGTCACCCAGCAGATGGCCGATCTGTTCAAGAAGGGGATCGCGCCGCCGCTCGGCACCTACGGCTACGACGCGGCGCCGGCCGCGTTCGCCGCGGGCAAGATGGCCACGTTCTCCTCGGACCTGGCCGCGACCACGGCCCTCCCGTCGCCCGTGCCCTTCGCGTGGAAGCTCCTGCCGTATCCGCCCGGCCCCGTGTCGCAGGTGAACTTCAACGACCTGACCTTCTACATGATGAACGCCAAGTCGCCCGACAAGGACCTCCTCTGGGAGGTCATGAAGTGGTGGACCAACGGCCCCGGCGACGCCTACTGGTCGGACAACTCGGGGACCTATCCGGCCCGTACCGATGCCGCCAGCGAGGGCTATGGCACGAGCAGCGTCCCGCAGCTCGCCGAGGCCCTGCCGCTCTATCAGAAGTACGCCGTCGGACTCGAGAACTTTGCCCAGTGGGGGGACGTCGAGGGCCTCGCGGAGGCGGCCATCCAGGACTGCTACTCGGGCAAGTCGACGGCCGCCGAGGCGGTGGCCAGCGTCGAGAAGATCGTCAAGCAGGAAGTCGGCCTATGACCGCCCACGCCCGCGGGTCGGCGTTGTAGGTTTCCCAGGTCATGATCGGTAGCGCGCCGATCCCGAACGGAGCCATCCCGGCTCGTCGGCTTCGGCTCTCCCCGCACGAGCATCGGCGCCTGCGCCGGCGGGCCCGGTTCCGGCGCGAGCTCACGGCCTGGATGTTCCTCGGCCCGATGTTCGGGTTCTTCGTGGTCTTCCTGGTCATTCCGGTCGTTGGCACGCTGTGGTGGAGCACCCGCCTCGGGGGCATTGCGACCGGGACCACGTCGGCCGGGCTGAACAACTTCCTGCGCCTGCCCGGGCTGGTCGGGGCGACCGTGGCGATCCAGAACACGCTGGTCTTCGCGCTCCTGTCGGTGCCCCTGATCCTGGTCGGGGCACTCGGGATTGCGCTGGTCCTGGCCCGGGTCGGGCGCGGCGCATCGGGCTACCGGTTCCTGGTCTACTTCCCGGTCCTGGTGCCCGGCGTGGTCGCGGCGCTGATCTGGCTGTTCCTGACCAACGTCGACTTTGGCCTGTTCAACGAGGTCTTGCGCCTGTTCGGCGCCAAGCCGGTCACCTGGCTCGGTTCGGGCAGTGCCCTGGTCGTGCTGGCCCTGCTCGACGTCTGGCGCAACGTCGGCTACTGGGCGATCTTCTTCGTGGCCGCGATCATCGGGCTGCCCCAGGAGCTGTACCAGGCGGCCGGGCTCGACGGGGCATCCGGGCCGGCCCGCTTCCGCTACCTGACCCTGCCCCTCCTCCGCCGGATCCTGCTGTTCGCGGTCGTGGTCTCGACGATCTGGGGTCTCCAGGTGTTCGACACCGCGCTGGTCCTGACCAACGGCGGCCCCGGGACGTCGACCACCACGATCATCTACCGGGTCTGGCAGTACGTCTTTGGGTCGAACGACAAGGTCGGGGTCGCCGCCGCGATCTCGCTCGTCCTGATCGTCGCGATCCTCAGCCTGACCGTCGTCCAGATGCGCCTCCTCCGGGCGCGCCGGGGTGGCGACTGATGAGCCAGCTGGTGGGCACCGACCTGCGGCGGGCCAGCGCGGGTGACCAGCGGATCGTGGCCGGGCACGTCCGCGCCGAGCACCGGCGGCGGCGCCTGGCCGGCGCCGGTCGGCACCTCATCCTGGGCCTGGTGACGTTCGTGCTGGTCGCGCCGTTCTATTACGTCGTGCTGGCCTCGCTCAAGAACGGGACCGAGATCTTCAGCTACCCGCCGAAGCTGCTGCCGATCCCGCCCTACCTCGGCAACTATCACAAGCTGCTGTTCGAAACCGGCTTCCCGCGCTGGATGTTCAACACCCTGCTGGTGGCCGGTTCGGTGACCGCGATCAAGGTGGTCATCGATTCGATGGCCGGCTACGCCCTGGCCAAGCTCGACCTGACCGGCAAGCGGGCGATCTTCCTGGCCATGCTCATCCTGTTGATGGTTCCGTTGGGGGCCCTGATCGTCCCGCTCTGGGCGATGGCCTCGGCGCTCGGGATCACCAACACCTACCTGGCCCTGATCCTGCCGCCATTGGCCAACCCGCTCGGGGTGTTCCTCATGCGCCAGTTCATCCTGGGCCTGCCCAACGATCTCGAGAACGCCGGCCGACTGGATGGCCTGAGCGAGTTCGCGATCTACCGCAAGATCGTGTTGCCGCTGATCAAGCCGGGCCTGGTCGTGCTGGCCGTGATCATCTTCACCGACCAGTTCATGAGCTTCATCTGGCCTCTGATCGCGACCTCGAGCGACAACCTCCAGGTCCTGACCGTGGGGGTCGCGGCGCTCCGCTCGCACGGCGGCGCCGACTACGGCCTGTGGTCGGCCGCGGCGGTCATGTCGCTGGTCCCGATCGGGCTGTTCTTCTTCGCCCTCCAGCGCCAGTTCCTCGCCCGGTCGCTGGCCGGAGCGCTCAAGCAATGAGCGCCACCCGTGGCCCGGACGGCGGGTCCGATGCGACGCCGGAGGCCGGGAGCTCACGCTTCGCGATCGAGATCCTTGGCGTCCAGAAGCACTACGGCAAGGTCCTGGCCCTGCGCGGCGTCGACCTCGATATCGAGCCGGGCGAGTTCATCGTGCTGCTCGGACCGTCCGGCTGTGGCAAGAGCACCCTGCTCAAGATCATCGCCGGCCTCGAGGACCCGACCGACGGCGAGGTGTACATCGGTGGCCGGCTGGCCAACTACCTCCGTCCGGGCGACCGCGACGTGGCGATGGTCTTCCAGAACTACGCCCTCTACCCGCACATGACCGTCCGGGACAACCTCGGGTTCCCGCTCAAGATGCGCCACCGGGCCAAGGACGATGTCAAGCGCCAGGTCGAGGCCGCGGCCAGCCTGCTCCAACTCACGACCGAGCTCGACAAGTACCCCGACGAGCTGTCGGGTGGCCAGCGCCAGCGGGTTGCCCTCGGGCGGGCGATCGTCCGCGAGCCGCTGGCCTTCCTGATGGACGAGCCGCTGTCCAACCTCGATGCCCTGCTCCGGGTCCAGATGCGATCGGAGCTCCTCCGCCTCCACAAGCGCGTCGGGCGGACGACGATCTACGTGACCCACGACCAGGTCGAGGCGATGACCATGGCCGACCGGGTCGTGGTCATGCGCGACGGGCTGATCCAGCAGGTCGGACGACCGGGCGAGGTGTATCGCCGACCGGCCAACCGGTTCGTCGCGACGTTTGTTGGCAGCCCACCGATGAACATGCTCGAGGGCGCCCTCCGGACGGTCGACGGGAGTCGCCGGTTCGAGGGTCCGGCTGGCCTCGACTTCCCGGAGGCGGCCCGTCTCGACCTGCCCGACGGCGAACTGACCGTGGGGATCCGGCCCGAAGGGTTGACGGTCGTCGGGCCCTCGGATCCGGCTGGGGTGGCGGCCCAGGTCGAGCTGGTCGAGACGGTCGGCGCCGATGCCTACCTGACCGCCACGGTCGGGGCGGGCGCGACCGTGACGATCCGGGTCGAGGCCGAGACGTCGCCCGGCGAGGGCGAACAGATCCACATCCGGGTTGCGCCCGGAGCGGCCCGCCTGTTCGACGCGGCCGGCGACCGGCTGCCGCTGCCGGGCGAACGCGGGTGACCGCGACCCGCGCCAATGGGCCGGCCGAGGTGCCGATCCCGGCGCCGCCACCGCTTGCGCGGTTCCCGGTCCACGTGTCGGCCGATCGACGCCGGCTCCTCGACGCGGACGGACAGCCGTTCCTCATCCAGGGCGACGCGGCCTGGTCGCTGATCGCCAATACGACCCTCGACGAGGCCACCCGCTATCTCGATGAGCGACGCGCGTTCGGGTTCAACACGATCCTGGTCAGCCTGATCGAATACCTGTTCGCCGCCGATCCACCGCGCGATCGCGCCGGCGAGGAGCCGTTTCTCGAGCCCGGCGACTTCCGGACGCCAAACGAGCCATATTTCGCTCATGCCGAGCGGGTCCTCGAGCTTGCCTCAGAGCGTGGTTTCCTGGTCCTCCTGGCGCCGGCGTATCTCGGATACCCGCAGCCGCAATATCCGGGCTACCACGGCCGGTCGGAGGGCTGGTATGACGAGGTCCTGGCCAACGGCGAGGACGGCTGCCGGGCCTGGGGCTCCTACCTCGGCCGACGGTTCGGTCGGTTCGACAACCTGGTCTGGACGATCGGCGGGGATCGCAACCCCGGCCTGGCCCTGGCCCCGCTGAACGCGCTCGCCAAGGCGATCCGGAACACCGGCGTCACGACCCCATTCACGGCCCACGTCCATCCCGAGTGCTCGCCGGTCGACGAATTTCCCGGCGCCGACTGGCTCGATCTGAACCCCACCTACACCTACGGGATCGTCCATCGGGCCCTGATCCAGGACTGGCGACGCGACCCGGTCTGGCCGTTCTTCCTGATCGAGTCCACCTATGAGGGCGAGCACGACGCGTCGGCCCTCCAGATCCGTCGCCAGGCCTACTGGTCGGTGCTGTGCGGCGGCAATGGACACATCCTTGGCAACAAGCCGATGTGGCTGTTCGGGGACGGTTGGCCGGACCACCTGGGCAGCCCCGGGTCGCAGGCGATGTCTCGCTGGGGTGCGTTCTTCCGCGCCTTGCCCTGGGCCGCGCTCGAGCCGGATCTGGAGGCGTCGGTGGTGACCCACGGGCTCGGCGAGGCCAGGGGCCTCGACCGGGTGACCGCGGCCGTGACCGGCGACGGAGGGCTGGCCGTCGCCTATCTGCCCGTCCAACGGGCGGTGACCATCGATACCGGCAGGCTGGCCGGGCCGCGTCTTGGGGTGGACTGGTTTGAGCCGGCCACGGGTCGGCGCGTCTCCGGCGGTGAACTCGGCGCGATCGGCGAGTTCGTCCTTGAGCCTCCGTTTCGTGAAGACTCGGTGCTCACGATTTCAGCCCTCCGCGGAGCCGGCGACGGTGGCCCACGGCCCTAGCGGCCGTGCCCGACCTCTTCGGGCTCCTGGTACCACTGGACCCGCTCGCCGACCTGGGCGCGGAGCTTCCAGCGGGTGGACTTCGGGGCGGCGTCGATCGCAGCCCGCAGGCTGGCGATCTGGGCGAGCACGTCGAATCTCGGCGGACGCCCGAACTCGAGCTCGCCGGGCCGAAGGTCGGCATTGACGAAGGTCCGGAGTCGGTCGAGGTTGCCGGTCACAGTCCGCCACCAACCCCAATCGTTCGAGGTCAGCCCGACGATCCGCCCGACATTGATCGTCCCGTCATCGTTCGGTCCGAGGGCGAACTCGGACAGCAGCGCCAGCGCGTCGAGGAGGTCCTTGCGGTTGATCTTGGCGATCTGGACCTTCGACAGGAGCATCTCGGCGAGCGGGACCGTGGGCGAGTCTACGGACAGCCGGTCGGCCAGCTCAAACCGGTGGCACATCTCCATCCGATCGATCAGGACGTCGACCGGTCGGCTGTGCTCGGGATCGACGAAATAGAGCTGCTTGTGCCCGTACAGCGCGTTGTACTGGCGATCCCCGGCGTAGCCGCTGGCCTCGAGCAGGGCGGTCAGGGCCTTGCGATCCCTGCTTCGCGTAGCCAGGTCGATATCACGCCCATCGCGGTCGATCCGAGCGGTCCACTCCGGGCAGCGGTAGTGAAACGACAGTCCGCCCATCAACCGGACCTGGAGCCCAGCGGCATCGGTCAAGGCGATCAGCCGGACCGCCTCGGCGAGCGGGTCCTGGAGTGTTTGGCCGGACGTCTCGGCGGCGGGGTCGATCACCGCGAAACGATGCGTCCGGGCAGCATCACGGCAGTATAGAGGCGCCCCCTTCGCGACCGGGGCGACGTCCGCTCGGCCACGCTGCCGGCGTACCTCAACCCTCGACCCGGAGGGTGCGCTCGACGCCCCCCTCGGACAGGTCGACGATGAAGCCGCGGAGGATGCCCATCGACGATTCCGAACCGGCGTTGAGACAGACCGTGTCACCGACCCGGCGTTCGCCGGCCGACTCGTGGATGTGGCCGTGGACGCCCAGGACGGGCCGGAACGACTCGATCGCCCGGCGAACCCCGGTCGACCCGACCGGGCCACGCAGAAGGTCGCCGGCGCTGACGGTCGGCCGCAGATCCGGTGACAGCAGCGGGGCCGTGTCGAGCCCTGAGTCGTACGGTGGGACGTGGGTCATCATGATCGTCCGGCGAGGGTCGCGCACGCCGCCCATCAGTCCGGACAGTCGGTCGAGGAACTCTTCTTCGGGAAGCTCCCGCGGGGTCGACCACGGCGTCGGCGAGGACCAGCCCATGCTCACGAGCTGGTGCCAGGGGGTGAGCTGGATGACCTGCTCGTTGACATTCTGGCAGTAGGTCGAACCGGCCAGGATGGGATCGATCTCGAAGTCGTCGTCGTTGCCGGGCATCAGGTAGACCGGGACGTGAGAATCGGTCAGTCGCTCCGCCGCCAGGGTCATCCAGTCCTGGATCCGGGTCGTGATCGCCTCCCGAAAGAGCCGCCTCACCAGGTCGGGGTCGCCGTCCATGGCCGAAAGTTGTTCCGAGCTTACCCGCACGGCGTAGTAGCCGACGTCGGCGATCGAGCGCTCCAACACCTCCAGCTCGTCCTCGGTGCGTGCCCGCCGATGCTGGCCAAGCAGGGTCGCCGTCCAGGATCCGCCGTCAGCGTCGTCCTTGACGACCGGGATCAGCGCCTTGCCGGTCAGATCGCCGGCGACGACCGCGGCATCGACCTTGTAGATGTTCGTCCGCATGGCGTTCAGGAACTTGCGCCAGGTGCGCTCCGAGGCGTGGATGTCGCTGCAGACGTACAGGCGGAACGGCTTTGCCATAGATCGGACCTCAGACCGCGTGAACCGGGGGGATGCGGCCGGCCCACGGCCGTGCAGCCTCGAGCTGACCGGCCAGTCGAAACAGCGTCGCCTCCTGTCCGTAGCGCCCGAACACCAGCGTACCGATCGGCAGGTCATCGTGGGTCCAATGCAACGGGACGGACATCGCCGGCTGGCCGGTGATGTTCGCGATCGGGTTCCAGGGGTTGAACGAACAATCGAAGCGCCACCACTCCGCCGCCCCACCGTAGGACCGGTTGAGCACGCCGAGGGGCATCGGGCGCTGGGCGAGCGTCGGGGTCAGCCAGGCATCGTAGGTCTCGAAGAAGGCACCGATCCGGCGAGCCGCCGCGCTCAACGCGGAGACCGCACCCAGTAGCTCGAGGGCGGACCGCGCCCGCCCGAACTCGACCAGCTCCCAGGTCGTCTCCTCGAGTTCATCCGTCCGGAGCGGCCGACCAAGCACCCGCTCGCACTCGAGGGCTGCCCCGACGTTGCCGACGGCCCAGACAAGGACGAGCGGATCGACCAGCACCTCGCCGTCGAACTCGGGAGTGGCCTCCTCGACCTCGTGTCCGAGCGACGCCAGCAGGCTGGCCGTCTCGCGGACCGCGGTCACGCAGTCGGGATCGACCGGGATATCGAGCGGCGGCCTGGCGCTCCAGGCGATTCGAAGACGTCCCGGATCGACCCCCACCTCTTCGAGAAAAGGGCGCACCGGCGGCGCCGCAAAGTACGGGTCGCCC
>Ga0080064_1003318_pt1 | contig 23684 bp, 29 predicted proteins | sample Subgrocontami54m_FD_69260 | JGI IMG/M metagenome (GOLD analysis project Ga0080064, IMG submission 69260) | Subsurface groundwater microbial communities from S. Glens Falls, New York, USA - GMW46 contaminated, 5.4 m (SPADES assembly) (version 2) ...
GGCGTTTCTCCAGAGCTTCGAAATCCCGCTTCGACTTCATGCGTTCTCCCGGTCGTGATGCTACCGGGAATAACGCACGAGGGGGTCATTCGGTTGTCATGCATTTATACGAGTCTCATTAAATGCCAACGGGACGATCAGCTTTACTAGCGGCGCCACCGCTGGCGCCACCGCTGGCAGCTTCCAGTACACGGTTTCGGACGGTGTAGGTGGCACTGCAGTTGGGACGGTAACGATTGACGTTCGCGCCACTGACATCCAAGCAAATGCGATCGCGTTGGTTGGTAACTACCAAGCGTCCTACATTGACGGAAAAGGCGGTGCTGATCCTCTGACGGGCGCAGCTGCCGGCGACACTTTGATTGGAAGCGGCGGTGCCGATGTACTGAAAGGCGGTGCGGGAAACGACCTGCTCGTCGGAGGCGATGGCAGCGACGAGCTATACGGGCAAGACGGCGACGACATCCTGAGCGGAGGAAATGGAAACGGTGACTCAATGGACGGCGGTGCCGGAATTGACCTTCTGGACTTTTCCGACGGTACGACGGGGCTGACCGCCGCATTTGTTTTCAACCAAGGAGACAACGCGGGTGGATTCTGGAGCATCCCCAACGCTACCGCAGGGCTGGGCAACAATGACGCCTACAAGGATATGGAGGGTGTGATTGGGACCAACTTTGCAGACGTCATTAACGGAAGCAGCAGTGGAGACAAAATCCGTGGCGGTGGCGGCAATGACACCATAGACGGCGGACTGGGGGTTGATATTCTCGACTTCTCGGACGCCACTGCCGGGATCAATTTCACGCTCAGCCAGGGCACCAATCCTGCCGACCTCATCAATGGTCTCTGGAGCACAGGTGCTCTCCCCGGGATCGGCACCGATTCCTATAAGAACATGGAAGGCGTGATCGGCTCTGCGTTTAATGACACGCTGACTGGCTCGAGCCTGGCTGACGTGCTCAGGGGCGGCGGCGGCAACGACAGCATCGTCGGCGGCGCTGGCAACGACACGATCACCGGCGGCGCTGGGGCGGACACCATGACCGGCGGCGCTGGCGCGGATACGTTCGTCTGGCTGCGTGCCGACGCGAGTGCGGTGGACACCATCACCGACTTTGAGGTCGGTCTAGGCAAGGACGTCCTCAATATCAGCGATCTGCTGGTTGGGGCCGGCGCGAATTCCGGCAATCTATCGACGTTCGTGAGCCTGCGCGAGAGCGGAATCAATACCATCATCAGCGTCGATCGGGATGCGGGCGGCGCTGCGCCTTCGCAAGACATAGTTACGCTTCAGGGGGTGACCAACCTGACGTTGCAGAACTTGCTGGACAACAACCAGATCGTTTTCTGAGCGACCGGATTGCATTCCGCGGGCAATGGGGAGAGAACTACCAGTGCTCCCGATTCAATCGAACCTGCCGGTGACCCCGGTGGGTTCTTGGTTGCCTGTGGCCGCAGTTCGTGAAATAGACCGCGGCCACGCTAACGTGGCCAGTACTTTGGTATCGGCACCAATACCGATGTCCGATGGCAAAGACTCAAGGCGGTCCGTAGGATGACGGTCAATGTTTGCTGCCCGCTCCCATAAACACGCCGACGCTTCAGTGGCCGAAAATACGAAAGCCCGAATTTCCGAGCAGGACATGGCGGCCCTGCAGTCCTTTCCGCACGCCACGCGGGTCTCGGTGCTGCAGCGGATCATGCAGCGCAAGCCCGCCGAGAGCGTGGTGCTGGACGGCGACAACGCCTTCGAGAAGACGATCCTCAGGCTGCGCCGCGAAGGCTACGCGCTGATCGACCTGCAGCGCCAGGACATCGCCTTCACCACGGTGTGGTATCGCAAGGGCAAGGCGCTCTTCGGCAACGCGGGCTCCGACGTCGCGATGCTGCTGTGGGAGATGCAGGAGCCGAGCGCGTCGACGACGGTGATGACCTGGAGGTTCTGAGGGGGTCCCGCCGGACGGTGGGCAGTCGTCCCGCAACCCGCCGTCGCGGATTTGCTCGCGTGAAGAAGGAAAATCGGTAACTCCGGCGCAACGCGGCACAATGGCGCTAATGTTCATCTCGGGCGGCGCGCGACGATCGAACGCGGGTTTACCGGCTACACTCGATTTCAAAATCAATCAAGGTTTCGGGATGCGCATGGGCCAGGGCGCGGGGGGCGACGACAGATGAAAACCCTCGCTCGAATCCGGCGGCAGTTGGCCGCCGGTCAGTTCGATTTCAGCCGGCACGCATTCAAACGCGCGGTCGAGCGCAACATCAGCGAGGAAGAAATCCGTACCGCAGCCGCGCAAGCCGAGATCATCGAGGAGTATCCTGGAGACAAGTATTCGCCCAGCGTGTTGCTGCTGGGTTTCACCTCGACTGGGCGTCCTTTGCATATTCAGGTATCGTCGGCGGACTCCGACGCGACAAGAATCGTTACGCTGTACCAGCCGGACCCAGGCGAGTGGACAGAGTTTCGGAAACGGAGGTGACCGTGTCAGCGTTCAAATGCCATGTCTGCGGCGGCGAAACCGCCACGGAGCAGTTCGTAAGCGAGGTACTGGATGTGGATGGCCGGCGCGTGTTGGTCGAGCATATTCCAGCGCGGGTCTGCACGCGTTGCGCGGAGGCTTCGTTCTCGCGCGACACGACCGAGCGTATCCGCCTCCTGGTTCATGGGGCGAACCGTCCAATCAAGACCGTTCCGTTGGAGGTGTTCGAACTTGTGTAAACGGTTCGAAAATCTGCCATAGTCGCCGCTCTGGGCGATCGTGTCTGGTGCTGGACGGCGACAACGCCTTCGAGAAGACGATCCTCAAGCTGCGCCGCGAAGGCTACGCGCTCATCGACCTGCAGCGCCAGGACATCGCCTTCACTACGGTGTGGTATCGCAAGGGCAAGGCGCTCTTCGGCAACGCGGGCTCCGGCGTCGCCATGCTGCTGCGGGAAATGCAGGAGCCACGCGCCTCGACGACCGTGACGACCCGGAGGTTTTGAAGGGGCGCGGACCGGGCTGTCAAATGCGTGCCCGGACCAGGGCCCGTAATTTGAGCCGGGTGTTATGGCTTGCCGCCTTTGGTGGGGATCCAAACATGGGTGGCGCATCCGAGCACGGTTATCTGCAGGCCCTCGACGCCGATCTGGCCAAGGCGCTGGCGCGTGCGGCGCGACGCGCACGCAAATCGCCCGATCGGTTGCTTCAGGAACTGGTGCTCGAGTACCTTCGCGATCAAGACGATTACCTTGCCGCGGCACGTGCTCGAACGCGCATCAAGAAGGGCGCGCGCACCTATGGCCTCGACGAGGTGATCAAACGCCATGGGCTGGAAGACTCGGTTCAGCGTAGGGGCCGAGCGTCAGTTCGCCAGGTTTGACCGACCCGGAAAGTCCGCGCCGTATCGGTGAGGCGCTCAAAGGGCGCTTTGGAGAACACTGGAAGTACCGCGTCGGCGATTGCCGATTGATCTGCGATATCGAGGATGCGGCTCGCGTGGTCTGGGTGCTGCGGATCGGCTATCGAAAAGAAATCTATCGATGACGACGCTTTTTTCCGCTGGTTTTCTCGCCTGGGCGAACGACGCGGGTTCTTCGACATTGCCTCGCTGAGCGCTTGCTCACGCGCGCCGTGCCGAAGATGGCGCCGTGGAAACAGGCGGCCTGATCCACACGACACCCGTCCGCGCGTCAGGCTGCGGGCGCAGCGCGAAACAAGGCCAGACCGGCGAACCTGCGTTCCCCCGGGAAGCCATACAAACTCCACGGGCGTGCGACCAGGCCCGCCCGCCATGCTACGCTGGCGGCTGAGCGGAACCTGCCGTTCCGGCGCGAGGGTTCCGGACAGACCGGCAATCAGCGAGGCGACGCACGGCATGAAGCGAAAGGCCAAAGAAAAACGCATGGGCGAGCGGCTGGGCGCTGCGCTGCGCGTGAAACTCGGCAAACTGCTGGGCGTGACGCGCGACGTGAGCGCTTCGGGGGTGTTTTTCGAGACCGACGCGGCCTACGCGGTCGGCAGCAAGGTGCACTTCGAGATCAACCTCGATACGCCCTGGGGCAAGACCGTGTGCGACTGCGACGGGCGCATCGTACGCGTCGAGCGCCACGACGGCGCCGTCGGCATCGCGGTGCAGTTCGGCGAGGTGACGCCGCGGGCGGAACCGACGCGGAAAAAGGTCCATGCGAAACGGGCCCCGCACGCCAAGCCTCGTCGCAAGGCGCGGTGAATCGGCGATTCTCCTTCTCCAGCCTCCGTTTCAGCGCCTGAGGTATCCGGCGGGCGTCAGGATGGCGACGCCGTGAAACGGATTCAGCACGAGCAGGTCGCGATCACCGGTCACGATTGCCGTCGCAGCACCATTGACCGCGAGTTCCAGAAATTTGTCGTCCTTTGGATCCCGGCAGGCCTGGATCGAATAGGTGATCTGCACGAGTTCCGCGACGCTACCGAGAAGTCTCAGGAATTTTTGCCGGTCCGCCAGACTGACATACTGATTGAACTTGGGGCGTGAGAGGACTTCCGCCAGTTCCATCAGGGTTGCCTCGGAAACGAGAAGCTGCCCTTCGTCGACCGCCTTGCGCACTGCCCGCCCCGGCGTCGAGTCGGGCAGCAGCAGGCGGCTGACAAGCGCGTTGCTGTCGAAAACCAGACGCTCGTTACGCGTCATCCTCCAGGATCCCGGTCAGCTTGCGTGCTGTGAGGCCTCGCGCCGAAGCACCCTTTGCGACGCGGTCGCAAAAACGCTGGAATTCCGCGGCGTTCAGTGCGCGCAGGCGTTGATATTCCTGCGGCGACAGGAGCACCGCGACGTCCCTCTTTTGCCGCCGGATCATCACCGGCTCGCGCTGTGAGGCGTCCAGCAACGCAGCCAGCTTCTGTTTTGCATCGGTTGCGGATACGTAGCGCATGCCTGCACCTCGATTCGATTGTTCTGTCCAGATTGGACAAATTGTAGCAAATTGCCCTGATTGGGGCCGGCCGGCGCAACCTGCCTGGCTGTCTGATTGACGGCCCAGGTTGCGCTTGGTAGGTTGTGTGCGATGGGCACGGTAGTCGGCACCGCAGAACATCCCGGGGCGCAAGGCCGCGAGCGGTGAATCTACTCTTCGTCCACCAGAACTTTCCAGGTCAGTTCAAGCACCTCGCGCCGCACTTCGCGCACGCGGGGCACGGCGTGCGGGCGCTCGGCATCGACGGCCCGGGGCTGCCGGAAATCGAGATGCTGCGCTACAAGCCCGGGCGCAGCACGAGCCGGGAGGCTCACCCCTGGGCGCAGGAATTCGAGACCAAGGTGATCCGCGGCGAAGCCTGTGCCGCAGCCGCCGCGCAGTTGAAGGCGCAGGGGTTCGTCCCGGAGGTGATCGTCGCGAATCCCGGCTGGGGCGAGAGCCTTTTCCTGAAGGATGTCTGGCCGCGGGCGAAGATGCTCGCGCTGATCGAATTCTTCTACGGCGCGCGGGGACTCGATTTCGATTTCGACCCGGAATTCCATCGCGAGGATCTCGCGAGGAGCGCGCGCCTGCGGGCGAAGAACGCGCACCTCCTCATGGCGCTCGCCGACATGGACTGGGGGATCTGCCCGACCGAATTCCAGAAGAGCACGGTCCCGGCGGAATTCCACGGCAAGTTGAGCGTGGTGTTCGACGGCATCGACACGGGCGTCGTGCGGCCGGACCCCGGTGCGAGCATTACGGTCGATGGCAGGACGTTGCACGCGGGCGACGAGGTACTGACCTTCATCAATCGCAATCTCGAGCCCTACCGCGGCTACCACGTCTTCATGCGCGCGCTGCCGGAGATCCTTCGGCGGCGGCCGAACGCCACGGTGCTGATCGTAGGGGGCGACGGCGTTTCCTACGGCGCCTCGGCGCCCGAAGGCAAGACCTGGAAGCAGATCTTCTTCGACGAGGTGAAGGACCGGATCGATACGGGCCGCGTGCTCTTTCTCGGGCGCCTGCCCTACGCCGCGTACCTCGGCGTATTGCAGGTGTCGGCCTGCCACGTCTACCTCACCTACCCGTTCGTGCTCGGCTGGAGTTGCGCAGAGGCGCTTGCGGCGGGCTGCCTTGTCGTAGGCAGCCGTACGCCTCCAGTCGAGGAAGCAATCACGCACGGCCGGAACGGGCTGCTGGTCGATTTCTTCGACGCCGGCGCGCTCGCGGCCACGGTGTCGGAGTGCCTTGCGGAGCCGGGGCGCTTCGCGTCGTTGCGCGCTCGGGCGCGCACGACGGCGCTCGAGCGCTACGACCTCGCCACCGTGTGCCTGCCGCGGCAGGCGCAGCTCATCGAACGCCTGGGGTCAGAGTAAACGGCGCTCGTGCGATCTCTGGCCGTGCCTCCGGCCCGGTTTACTCTGACCCCAGGTTCCCTCGCGCGGCTTACTCTGACCCCAGGTTCGTTAGAATAGTTCTTGCACTGGATTCGGAGATTTGCACATGGCTAAACCCAAGGCCGCGGCCGCGCCGCTGTCGATGGCCGATCGCGACGGCTGGATCTGGCAGGACGGCAAGCTCGTGCCCTGGCGCACGGCGACCACGCACGTGCTGACGCACTCGCTGCATTACGGGCTCGCGGTGTTCGAGGGCGTTCGCGCTTACGAGACGCAGCAGGGCACGGCGATTTTCCGGCTGAAGGAGCACACCGACCGGCTCTTCAGCTCGGCGCACATCTACATGATGGAGATCCCGTACACGCGCGAGAAGCTGATGCAGGCCCAGATCGACGTCGTGCGGGCGAACGGTCACGCCTCCTGCTACATCCGGCCGATCGCGTTCTACGGCTCGGAGAAGATGGGCGTCTCGCCGGTCGGCGCCAAGGTGCACGTCGCGATCGCGGCCTGGCCCTGGGGCGCCTACCTTGGCCCGGAAGCGCTCGCAAAGGGCATCCGCGTCAAGACCGCGTCGGTCGCGCGCCACCACGTCAACGTCACGATGGCGCGCTCGAAAATGTCCGGGACGTATCCGAACTCGGTGCTGGCGACGCTCGAAGCGACCCAGCACGGCTACGACGAGGGGCTGCTGCTGGATGTGAACGGCTTCGTCGCCGAGGGCGCGGGCGAGAACGTGTTCATCGTCAAGGACGGGAAAATCTACGAGCCGCAGCTCACTTCCGCGCTCACCGGCATCACGCGCTCCACGGTGATCGAACTGGCGCAGGGTCTGGGGTACGAAGTCATCTCGCGCCCGATGACGCGCGACGACGTCTACATCGCCGACGAAGCGTTCTTCACCGGCACCGCGGCGGAGGTGACGCCGATCCGCGAGCTCGACCGGCGCACGATCGGCGCCGGCAAGGCGGGCCCGGTGACGCAGAAACTGCAGAAGGCGTTCTTCGACGTGGTCAAGGGCAAGGACCGCAAGCACCGCCACTGGCTGACGCCGGTGCCGATGAATTCAACGAAAGGCAAACGATGAGCCTGCAAACCGCCGACCCGCAGCGCCGGGTCGAAGTGACCGAAAAGGACCTGCCGCTGCACTGCCCGACACCGGCGGCGCCGCTCTGGGCGCGGCATCCGCGCGTGTTCCTCGATGTCGCGAAAGCGGGCGAAGCACTCTGCCCGTACTGCAGCACGACCTACGTCTACAAGGGAGTTGCGCCCAAGGGACATTGACGCGCAGGGGGATCTGCGACGCCACCGCACCACCGCACCCCATGCCCCGCCTCCTCGTCGTCGTTCCGAACTGGATCGGCGACGCGCTGCTCGCGCAGCCCCTGCTCGCGCGGTTGCACGAAAAACATCCCGGTGTCCGGATCGACGCGCTCGCTCCCGCCTGGGTCGCGCCGGTCGTGCGGCGTATGCCGGAGATCGCCGAAGTGATCGAGACGACCTTCCGCCATGGCGCGCTCGAACTGCGCGAGCGCTGGCGTCTGGGGCGCTCGCTGCGATCGCGCGGCTACGACCAGGCGATCGTGCTGCCGAATTCCTGGAAGTCCGCGCTGGTTCCGTTCTTCGCCGACATTCCGATTCGCAGCGGCTATATAGGCGAATCGCGTTTCGGACTTCTGAATCTCCCCTATCGCAAGCCCAAGGGGCGCGGCCCGATGGCCCTGCATTACGCGAAGCTCTCGGAGAAACCCGGCAAGGCGCCGGCCGAGCCGCTGCCGCAGACTCGGCTGCGCGTCGATCTCAAGTCGTCGGAAGCGACCGCCGCGCGCTTCGGCCTCGAGGGACGCTATGCCGCGTTCTGTCCCGGCGCCGAATACGGTGCCGCCAAGCGCTGGCCGGGATTCGCCGAATTGGCGGACCGCGTCGGTCTGCCGGTGGTGCTGCTCGGGTCGGCGAAGGACGCCGACGCTTGCGCCGGCATCGGTGCGAAAAACCTGGCAGGCAGGACGACGCTCGACGAGGCGATCGAACTGATCGCCTGCGCCGATTGCGTGGTGACGAACGATTCCGGCCTGATGCACGTCGCGGCGGCGGTGGGCACGCCCCTGGTTGCGCTGTTTGGGTCTTCCAGCCCGGAGCACACGCCGCCGCTCACCGCGCGCGCCCGCGTCGTGTGGCTCGGGATCGAGTGCAGCCCCTGCTTCGCGCGCGAATGCCCGCTCGGGCACCTGCGCTGCCTGCGCGAAATTTCGGCCGACCGCGTGCTCAAGGAACTTCAAAACCTGGGGTCAGAGTAACTTTTCTTTAACCGTATCACTGAGTTACGATCGTGCAACCAGGTTACTCTGACCCCAGACCCACGAACCCCAGGTGAGCACGCGCATCTTCCCCACCGCGCAGGACGCAGAGAACGCCTTCTACGAGGCGCTCGAGCGCAATGATCTCGCGCTGATGATGGCGGTATGGGCCGACGACGAGGACATCGTCTGCGTGCATCCAACGGGTGCGCGGCTCGCGGGACAGGAACCGGTGCGCCAGAGCTGGCGGCAGATTTTCGCCTCCGGGCAGCAGCTTCGCTTCCAGATCGGCCAGCAGGTGGTCCTGAGCGGCATGATGATGACGGTTCACAGCGTGCATGAAATCATCACGGTCGTCGGCGAAAAGCAGGCGCGCCCGCCAGTGGTGACAACCAATGCGTACGTGCGCACTGCGGCCGGCTGGCGGATGGTTGCGCACCACGCTTCCCCGAGCGCAGAGGCGAGCGTCGAACCGGCGCCCGAGACGCCGAAGATCCTGCATTGAACCCCCGGCGCCCCGCGCCCCGGGGTCAGGTCTGGGGTCAGGTCTCCGATCGATACACGATTCCGCTAGCGCGAGACCTGACCCCAGACCTGACCCCAGACCCGCAAAGTCTTACTCTGACCCCATACGAATCGCCGTGGTGGCTGCCGGGCGGGCATTTGCAGACGCTCGCCGCGGCGCTGGCGCCGACGCCGCGCGTTGAGTTCTCGCGCGAGCGCTGGGAAACGCCGGATGGCGATTTCGTCGATGTCGACTGGGCCGGAGATCCGGGCGCCGCGCGCCTGCTCATCCTGTTTCACGGCCTCGAAGGCAGTTCGCGCAGCCACTACGCGCGCAATCTCGCCGCGGTCGCGTCCGCCTCGGGCTGGCGATTCGCGCTGCCGCATTTCCGTGGCTGCTCGGGCACTCCGAACCGGCTGCCGCGCGCCTACCACTCGGGCGACAGCGAAGAAATCGACTGGATGATCCGCCGCTTCGCGAGCACCGGGACCGCGCTGTACGCCGCGGGCGTCTCGCTCGGCGGCAACGTGCTGCTGAAATGGCTCGGTGAACGCGGCGCCGCCGCCACGGAACTGCTGCGGCGCGCCGCCGCCGTCTCCGCGCCGCTCGATCTCGCCGCGGCAGGCCAAGCGCTCGACCGTGGCTTCAATCGGCGCAGCTACACGCGGGCGTTCCTCGCAACGCTCAAGGCGAAAGCCAACGCCAAACTCGATCTCGGGCAGATCAGCTTCGACCGCCGGCGCATGGCGCGCGCGCGAACGCTGCACGAGTTCGACGATCTCGTCACCGCGCCGCTGCACGGCTTTCGCGACGCGGACGAGTATTGGAAGCGCGCATCGAGCGCGCCGTGGCTGGAACGCATCGATGTGCCTACGCTGGTGCTGAACGCGCGCAACGATCCGTTCCTGCCCGCCGCCCGGTTCGAGCGCGCCACGCGCGGCGCCTCGCGCCACGTGCTGATAGAATCGCCGGCCACCGGGGGCCACGTCGGTTTTCCGGCGCGCGATCAGTGGCTCGCGCGACGCATTCTGGATTTCTTCTCCCGACCATGAACCTCCCGGCAGAAATTTTCCGCGCCTACGACGTGCGCGGCGTCGTCGGCAAGACGCTCACGCCGCCGGTGATGCGTGCCATCGGTCAGGCGCTCGGCTCGCTCGGCATCGAGCGCGGCGCGCCGACTTTTGCGCTCGGCCGCGACGGCCGCCTCTCGGGCCCGGAACTCTCCGGCGCGCTCGCCGACGGCCTCGCCGACTCGGGCGCGAACGTCATCGACGTCGGCATGGTGCCGACGCCGGTTGCGTACTTCGCCGCGCATCACCTGGGCTGCGCGAGCGCCGCGATGGTCACGGGCAGCCACAACCCGTCCGACTACAACGGCGTCAAGATGGTGGTCGGCGGCGTCACGCTCTCGGGCGACGACATTCAGGACCTGCGGCGGCGGATCGAAAGCGGCCGACTCGCGCGCGGGGCGGGAACGCGCTCTCGGGCCGAGGTGCTCGATGCCTACGTCGAGCGTATCGCGGGCGACGTGCGCCTTGCGCGCGGCATGGCCATCGCGATCGACTGCGGCAACGGCGTCGCGGGGGCGATTGCGCCGCGCCTGTACCGGCGCCTCGGTTGCGAAGTGACCGAACTCTTCTGCGAAGTGGATGGGCGATTTCCGAATCACCACCCCGACCCTTCGCGACCGGAAAACCTCGCCGCGCTCATCCAGGCGCTGCGCGAGGGCCGCGCCGAGATCGGCCTTGCCTTCGACGGCGACGGCGACCGGCTCGGCGTGGTGACCAAGGACGGCGCGATCATCTATCCGGACCGCCAGATGATGCTCTATGCGCGCGACGTGCTCTCCCGCAACCCGGGCGCGGAGATCATTTACGACGTCAAGTGCACGCGCCTGCTCGGCGGCTGGATCGAACGCCACGGCGGGCGGCCCGTGATCTGGAAGACCGGGCATTCGCTCATCAAGGCGAAGCTGCGCGAATCCGGCGCGCCGCTCGCAGGCGAGATGTCGGGACACGTGTTCTTCAAGGAACGCTGGTACGGGTTCGACGACGCGCTGTATTGCGGCGCGCGGCTGCTCGAAATCCTTGCGCGCGCCGAGGATGCGAACGCGGAACTCGAGTCGCTGCCCGACGCCCCTTCGACGCCGGAACTCAACTGGAAGCTGGCCGAGGGCGAACCGCACGCGCTGGTGCGCAAACTACAGGAAACCCGGCCGTTTCCCGGCGCCGGGCGCGTGCTCGCCATCGATGGAGTGCGGGCGGAGTATGCGGACGGCTTCGGGCTGGCGCGCGCCTCGAACACGACGCCGGTGATGGTGCTGCGGTTCGAAGGCGATACGCCCGAGGCGCTCGACCGGATTCAGGAAGAATTCCGGCGCGCGCTGCAGCCGCTCAAACCGGACGCGCCGCTCCCGTTCTAGAGGTCTTCATTCAGGCCTGCCGACTTGGCGCAAGATTCGTCGCGCCAGGTCGGCAGATCGGGGAAGAGCAATTCGGGCGCAACGACTGCCGTCAGTTCGCGGCGCGCTTCAGTCCGCCGAGGAGCGCCGCGACCGGACGCGGGCGACCGCGCGCCGGCGCAGCGCGCGGCTCGGGTACCGGTTCGGACGACGGCCGGGAAGTCGGTTCGTAAGGCTTGGAAAAAATCGGATCGACGGGTTTCCTGACGGGCGCGAGCCTCGGCGCGGTCGGTGGGTTCGCGGCCAATGGACTCGCGGCCGGCGCCGCCTGGTTCGCAGCGGGTGTCGCCGGGCGGGGCCGACTCGCGACCGGCCGCGGCCGCGATTCGCGACGCCGAACCGCATCGCGCCCAATCAGGCCCGCGGTGGTCGTGCCATCGGGTTCGAAACCCGGAATCAGCACCCGGTCGATGCTCTTGCGGATCAGTTTTTCGATCGCCGCGAGCGACTCCATGTCGTCGGGCGAAACCAGCGAAATCGCCTCGCCCGTCAATCCCGCGCGGCCGGTCCGGCCGATGCGGTGCACGTAATCCTCGGGCGAGCGCGGAATGTCGAAATTGATCACCTGGGGCAGGCTGTCGATGTCCAGACCGCGCGAGGCCACGTCGGTCGCGACGAGCACGGTGGTCTTGCCCGCCTTGAACGCATCCAGCGCAACGAGCCGCTCGGATTGCGACTTGTCGCCGTGGATCGCATCGGCGTGGATGTGATCGAGGCGCAACTGATGCGCGAGGCGGTTCGCGCCGATGCGCGTGCCGCAGAACACGAGCACCTGCCTGAGAGCGCGCGTCTGCACCAGGTAGGCGAGCAACTCGCGTTTCTTCTGTCGCGCCACCGGATGCACCACGTGGCTCACCAGTTCCGCCGCCGCGTTGCGCGCGGCGACCTGCACTTCGGCCGGGTTGCGCAGGAGCTGCCTCGCGAGCGTGCGGATCTCGTCGGGGAAGGTCGCGGAAAAGAGCAGGTTCTGCCGCTCGCGCGGCAGCAGCGCGAGGATGCGCCGGATGTCGGGCATGAACCCCATGTCGAGCATGCGGTCGGCCTCGTCCAGCGTGAGCACGCTCACCTGGTTGAACATCACGGTCTTGTTCTGCACGTGATCGAGGAGGCGCCCGGGCGTCGCCACGAGGATCTCGACCCCGCGGCGCAATTCGGCGATCTGCGCGTTCATGTCGACGCCGCCGTACACGACCGTGCTGCGAAGCGGCAGGTGCTTGCCGTATTCGCGGAAACTTTCGTGAACCTGGATCGCGAGTTCCCGCGTCGGCGTCAGTACCAGTGCGCGCACCGGGTGCCGCGCGGGCGAAGCCGATGCGCTGGCGTGCGCAGACAGCAGCTGCAGGGTCGGAAGTGCGAACGCGGCGGTCTTGCCGGTGCCGGTCTGCGCGCCTGCCATGATGTCGCGCCCTGCGAGCACCAGCGGAATCGCCTGCTGCTGGACGGGGGTGGGTTGCTCGTAGCCGAGTTCCTGTACCGTCTGCAACAACGGCGCGATCAGCCCGAGTGAATCGAATCCTGAACTATTGATGGGGTATCCGGGAATGCTTGAAGAATCCCGCATTATACTCCCGCCCCCATGATTCTGCTGAGAAATCTCGCGATCTCCCGCGGTCCGCATCGGCTGTTCGAAGGCGCGTCGCTGAGCCTCGAGCGCGGATCGAAGATTGGACTGGTGGGCGCAAACGGCAGCGGCAAGACGAGCCTGCTTGCCGTGCTCTCGGGTGAACTCGCGCCCGACGCGGGCGATTGCGTGATTCAGCCAGGCACGCGCGTCGCGTGCATCGACCAGGAAGCGCCCGCGCTCGAGCAGCACGTGATCGATTACCTGCTCGACGCCGATCGGGAGCTGCGCGCCGCGGAGGATGCGATCACCCTGTCCGAGCGATCGGGGGACGGCCATCGCATCGCCGAAGCGCACGAGCGCTACTCGCACGCGGGAGGCTACACCGCGCAGGCGCGAGCGCTGACGGTTCTCGGCGGACTCGGATTCGCGCACACCGATGCAATGCGCCCGGTGCGGGAATTCTCGGGCGGGTTTCGCATGCGGCTCAACCTCGCTCGTGCGCTGATCCAGCCTTCCGACCTGCTGCTGCTCGACGAACCGACCAACCACCTCGACCTCGACGCGATCCTGTGGCTCGAGAACTGGCTCAGGGGCCAGGCCGGCACGGTGATCGTCGTATCGCACGATCGCGATTTTCTGGATCGCGCCACCGGCCATACGCTCGCCATCACGGGCGGCGCGCTTCGCTTGTACGGCGGCAACTACTCCTTTTACGAGCGCCAGCGGGCGCTCGAACTGGAGCAGCAGGTCTCCGCGGCGGCCAGGCAGGAGCGCGAAATCGAGCGCATCACCACCTTCGTGTCGCGATTTCGCGCCAAGGCGACCAAGGCGCGCCAGGTGCAAAGCCGCGTCAAGGCCCTCGAGAAAATGGCGCGCGTCGCGCCGGTCTACGCGGCCGAGACCTTCCGTTTCCAGTTCGAAACGCCGCTGCGGCAGCCCGAGCGGATCATCGAGCTGGAGGACGCCGCGGTCGGCTACGCCGGCCGCAGCGTGGTTTCGGGTGTCTCGCTCGCCGTGACGCAGTCCGACCGGCTCGCGGTGATCGGCGCAAACGGCGCCGGCAAGACGACGCTCGTGCGGATGCTCGCGGGCGAACTCGCCCCGATGCGCGGCGAGCGGCGCGCGGCGCGCGACGCGGTGATCGGCTACTTCGCGCAGCACCAGGTCGAACTGCTGCGCCCCGCCGAGACGCCGCTCGGGATGATGATTCGCCTGTATCGCGGCGAGCGCGAGCAGATGCTGCGCGATTTCCTCGGCCGGTTCGGCTTCACCGGCGAGCGCGCCGAGCGTCCGATCGGACCGCTCTCGGGCGGAGAAAAGGCGCGCCTTGCGCTCGCCGCGTTGCTGCGACAGCGGCCGAACCTCCTGCTGCTCGACGAGCCGACCAACCACCTCGACCTGGAAATGCGCCGCTCGCTGGTGCTGGCGCTGCAGTCCTACGAAGGGGCGCTGCTGATCGTCTCGCACGACCGCGCGCTGCTTTCGGCCTGTGCGGACCGCATCCTGGTAGTCGCGGATGGGCGCGTGCGCGAATTCGACGGCGATCTGGACGATTACCGCCAGCTCAAGCTCAAGGAGGACCGCGGCCGGCGGCCGGCGGCCGTCCGCCCGGGTCGGCGCGATGAACGCCGGCAGGTCGCGCTACAGCGCGAGACGCAGCAGAAACTCCTGCGCCCGCACGTTCGTGCGCTGGAAAAAATCGAGGCGCGCATCGCCGAACTCACTCGCGAGGCCGAGCGCGCGCGCGCCGAACTCGCCGACCCCGCGCTGTACGAGAGCGGCTCCAAGGCGGAGCGTTTGAAGGAACTCACGATCGCCGAAGCGCGCTGCACCGAGGGGCTCGCACGGGCCGAGGAGGACTGGCTGCATGCCTCCGCGCTCCTGGACGCGGCGCGCCAGGACATCGCGGAGTAAGCCCGCCAAGCCCCTGGGCGAACTTCGGTTTGCGCGCCGCGCGCGAACTTGCTACCGTCGCCACCGTCGAGCAACCCTTGGAGGCGTGCGATGGCCCGGTTCTGCGAAAGCTGCCATAAGGAAGTAGGCGACGCGGCGGTGTTCTGTCCGTTTTGCGGCAAGAACCCGGATCAGCCCGCCGGGGAAACCTCCGAAAGTCCAGGGGCCGCCGGTCCCTCGGCCGGCCTGCAGACCAACCTCGCGGGCGCGCTGTGCTACCTGTGGATCATTGCGATCGTTTTCCTGCTGCTCGAACCCTACAACCGGGACAAGTTCGTCCGGTTCCACGCCTTCCAGGCGCTGTTCCAAGGACTGGCGTGGATCGGGGGCAACATCGTGCTGTCGCTGATCCCGTATCTGGGCTGGTCGCTGCTCCCGCTGTGGTCGCTCCTGATGTTCGTTCTCGCCGCGATCGCGGCGGTGAAGGCGTATCAGGGCGAGGCGTGGAAGATCCCGGTCATCGGCCCGTTCGCCGAAAAGCAGGTGTAGCCCGGCGCGCCGGCCGCGGCTGGCGTACAGGGGAACCCAAGGTTCCCCCGTGACCCCCTCCTAGTTGATGGTGCGCTGAACGCGTTCGACTTCCCGGGGCGGAACGTTCCCCGGGAGCTTCAGCTCCATGTCCCAGTCGCTCTTCACGACCGCGGCCTGCAGCAGGCGGCACACCGAGTGCACCAGCACCGAGTCGAGCGTCAGCGTCACGCCCTGGCCTTCCGCGGGATGCAGCGCGACGATGGGCTGGCCGTTCGCGTCGTGTGCGGTCCGGATGCGGGCAAGCAGCAAGGGCGTCATTCCGAGCGGCATGGCGCGCTCCGAATCGTCATAGGGCTTGGAGAAGTCGGCGCGCGCCATGGCCTCCTCGTGCTCCATGCTGAGCAGCGCCTTGCGTGCCTCCGGATCGGATTGGGTGCGGATGCGGGGACTCGCCTCCTCCGCCAGCTTCACCATCAGCGGCCACAGCAGCTTGACGAAGCGCCGTGTGAGCCAAAGGTGCACCTCCTGCCCGTCGCTCGTGGAGAGCTGCATGAGCAGGCGGTCCTCCTCGGGCATGTAATCGATTTTGATCTGGTGCAGCCGCATGGCTGAATCATAACGCGGCGCACGACGGAAGGCGCGGCCAGGCGGCCGCGCGAGCTTCGAACTCAGCCTTTCCTGACGCGTTCGAGCAGCGCCGTGGTCGAGCGCTGGTGCTCGAACGGAATCGACACCGCGCGGCCGCCGCGCGCGAGCACCTGAGCCGCCCCTACGATGCGCTCGACGGGCCAGTCTCCGCCCTTGACGAGCACTTCGGGTCCGCAGGCTTCGATGAGCGACGCCGGCGTGTCTTCGTCGAACCAGGTCACCACGTCGACCGATTCGAGCGCCGCGACCAGCGCCATGCGATCTGCGAGCGCGTTGATCGGGCGATCTGCTCCCTTGCCAAGCCGGTGCGCGGAAGCATCGCCGTTCAGCGCCACCAGCAGGGAAGCGCCCAAGGCGCGCGCCTGCGCGAGATAGGTCACGTGCCCGCGGTGCAGCAGGTCGAATACGCCGTTGGTGAATACCAGGGGCCGCGCCAGTTCGCCGGCCCATCGGGCCGCCTCGTCCGGAGCGTGGATCTTGCGCTCGAATGCCGGCCGCGCGAAGGGCACGGTGCGCCCTACCTGGGCCGGCAGACCTCTTCGGTCGGCTTGCAGTACTCGAATACCTTGACCACCTTGCGAACACCGCTCGTGGTACGCGCGATCTCGGTCGCGTCGGCGGCCTCCTTCTCGGTCACGATCCCGATCAGATAGACCACGCCCGCCTCGGTCACGACCTTGACGTGGACCGCGTTGAATTTGCCTGCATCGAGAAAGCGCGCCTTGACCTTGCCGGTGATGGAGGCGTCGCTCGCGCGCGCCGAGTACGCCGACACGCCGGCGACCTGCGATTCGTTCGTGACTCCGCGCACGTTGGGCAGGCTGCGGACGATCTTCTCGATCTCGCTCCGCACCGCCGCGTCGGTCACCTCGCCGGTGAGCAGCACGTTGCGGTTGAACGAGGTGACATTGACGTGCAGCTTGTCGCCGAAGCGCTCGCCGATCCGGTTGACGGCACGCAATTCGATGCCTTCGTCCTCGATCTGGGTTCCGGTGGTGCGACGGTCCACGGCCGCCAACACGGTGGCGCTTGCACCCATGACCGCCGCCTCGAAACATCCGGACAGCGTCACTGCCGCGCACAGCGCCGCGAGCACTGCAAGAGTTCTCTTTTTCATGATTGGGCTCCAAACAGCTGAAAATCGATGCCGTCGCACAGGCAGTGCAGCGCCAGCAGATGCACTTCCTGGATGCGTACGGTGCGTTCGTGCGGAACGCAGATGTGAACGTCCCCGTCTCCGATCAGCCCGGCGAGCTTGCCGCCGCCGCGCCCGGTGAGCGCGACCGTGGCAACGCCCATCTCCCGCGCGGCGCGCACCGCGGCGAGGACGCTCGCCGAATTGCCGCTGGTCGTGATCGCGAGCAGCACGTCGCCCTTGCGCCCGAGCGCACGCAACTGCTTCTCGAACACCTGCTCGTAGGAGTAGTCGTTCGCGATCGAGGTGAGGTTCGAGCTGTCCGTGGTGAGCGCCACCGCCGCAAGCGGCGGCCGCTCGACTTCGAACCGGTTGACGAGTTCCGCCGCAAAATGCTGGGCATCCGCGGCCGAGCCGCCATTGCCGCAGGAGAGAATCTTGCCGCCGGCCTTCAATGCCGAAGCCATCAGCAAAGCGGCGCGCGCGATCGGCGCAGCCAGCAGCGGTGCTGATTCGCGTTTCAACTGCGCGCTGTCGGCGAAATGCGCGGCGACACGGACTTCGAGCGCGGGCGCCTGTTCTGCGTGACCCATGGCGGCGGATTTTACACGGTCACTCGATGGTGACCTCGAATTCGAGACGGCGGCGACCGTTGCGATGCTCGACCATTCGGCTGATTCGCGCGTGCAGGACTTCGCCGCGGTCCATCGCCCAGGCGAGCGCCGCGTTCTCCGCCCGCGGCACGTAGCCGAGCTTGCGGCCGTTCCATGCGACGCGCACCGCATCGCCGTCGTGCGGATTGTCGGGCTCGCGCCGCAGTTCGAGCCGGTCCCCCGGATTGAGATGCGCCCAGACTGCCTTCGCTTCGGCGTGACGGTAGCCCGCGAGCGTCGAACGCTGGACCAGCAGCCGAACCGATGCCTCGGGCGGCTGTGCCTGCGCCGCGGCACAAAACGCCAGGACGAGTGCGCTAAGCGCCGAACGCATTGCGAAGCCAACGCACACGGCCGGCCTCCAGCCGATCGAGCAGCAGGACGTCGAACCGGCAGTCGGTCTCGGGGCGCCCGGCGAGGTACAGCTGTGCCGCCGCCACCAACCGCGCACGCTTGGCGCCGGTGACGCTTTCGGCCGCGCCGCCGTAGCGCTCGTCGTGCCGCAGGCGTACTTCGGCGAACACGAGCGTCGCGCCGTCACGTGCGATGAGGTCGATCTCGCCGTGCCGGCAGCGCCAGTTGCGCGCCAGCACTTCGAGCCCCGCGCCGCGCATCAGCTCGGCGCAGAGATCCTCCGCTCGCTTGCCGGCGCGGTTCATGGCAACCTTAACGAACCGCGCACTCAGTGCGTTGACCCCCATGACGGGCCTCCTTTACGTCGTCGCCACGCCCATCGGCAATCTGTCCGATGCGGGCGCGCGCGCGGTCGAGGTGCTGCGCTCGGCGGACCTCGTCGCCTGCGAGGACACGCGGACCTCGCGGACTTTGCTTGCCCACCACGGCATCGCCGCGCGAACCTTCGCGCTGCACGAGCACAACGAGCGCACGGGGACCGCCCGCCTGATCGCCGAACTGCTCGCCGGGAAGACCGTTGCGCTGGTCAGCGACGCCGGAACGCCCGCGGTCTCCGACCCTGGCGCACTGCTCGTAGAGGCGGCGCATCGCTCCGGGATCCGCGTGATACCGATTCCCGGTCCAAGCGCTGCGCTGGCTGCCTTTTCCGCGTCTGGCTTCGCCGCCAACCAGGTGTTGATCGCAGGATTCCTTCCATCGACCGCCGGTGCGCGCCGCAAGGCGCTCTCCGGACTGGATGAGTCGCATCCGGTCGTCTTTTTCGAGGCGCCACACCGGGTCGCCGCAGCAGTGGCGGATCTCGCGGCACGCTTTGGTCCCGATCGCGAAATCGTGATCGCGCGCGAGATCACGAAGAAGTTCGAGGAGATCGTGCGGCTGCCGCTCGGTGCGGCGTCCGCGTGGCTCGCCTCCGGCCCGCACCGCCAGCAGGGGGAGTTCGTGCTGGTGCTTGGCCCGGGCGCAAAAGCTGCCGGCGATGCGATCGCCGAGGGCCGGCGCGTGCTTGCGGTGCTGCTCGAAGCGCTGCCCGCGAGCGACGCGGCGCGTCTCGCCGCCAGAATCAGCGGTGCGCCGCGGCGCGAACTCTATCGCTTCGCGCTCGAACGCAAGGGCGGCGAGTCGAGCCGGTAGAATCGAGGCGATGGACCGCATCACGCTGATCCGTCCCGACGACTGGCACCTGCACCTGCGCGACGGCGCCGAGATGGCCGCGGTGCTCCCCGACAGCGCGCGGCGCTTTGGCCGCGCAATCGTGATGCCCAACCTGAAGCCACCCGTGCGCACGACCCGCGAAGCGCTCGCCTATCGCGACCGCATCCTCGGTGCATTGCCGGCCGACTCGCGATTCACGCCGCTGATGACGCTGTATCTCACCGACGACACGCCGCCCGAAGAGATCGATCGCGCCCGGCGATCGGGCCACGTGCACGCGGTGAAGTTCTATCCGGCCGGGGCGACCACACACTCGGATGCGGGCGTGACGCGCATTTCGCGCTGCTTCGGCGCGCTCGAGCGCATGGCCGAGATCGGAATGCCGTTGCTCGTGCACGGCGAGGTGACCGACCCCGAGGTCGACGTGTTCGACCGGGAAATGGTGTTCATCGAGGACGTGCTCGGACCGCTCGCGGCGCGTTACCCGACGCTCAAAATCGTCCTCGAGCACATCACGACGAGCCACGCGGTGCATTTCGTCGAAGTGACCGGACCGAACATTGCCGCGACCGTGACCGCGCACCATCTGCTGCTCAACCGCAACGCCCTGTTCCTCGGCGGCATCCGGCCGCACCATTACTGCCTGCCGGTGCCCAAGCGGGAAGTGCACCGCGAAGCGCTGGTCGAGGCGGCGACCTCGGGAAATCCGAAATTCTTTCTCGGCACCGACAGCGCGCCACACTCGCGCGGCGCCAAGGAGGCCACTTGCGGCTGCGCCGGCATTTATACCGCGCATGCCGCGATCGAACTGTACGCGACGGCTTTCGAGGAAGCCGGTGCGCTCGACCGGCTGGAAGCGTTCGCGAGCCGCTTTGGCGCGCAGTTCTATGGCCTGCCGGTCAACGCGGACACGCTCACCCTGGTGCGCGAGACCTGGACCGTGCCGGAGGCGTATGCGTTTGGCGGCGCGGAAACGCTCGTACCCCTGCGCGCGGGGGAAGCGATCGCGTGGCGTCTCGGCTGATCGAGTCCTTCGACCGAAACGCTTTCTCGCACCCGATCTACGACACCGTGCGGCCATGGCTCGCGCGGCTCACCGGCTGGCCGGATCACCGCGAGCTGAGCGAATTCGCCGCCGAAGCCGGCGTCCAGACCGCAGGCGGCGTACCGGTGCGCTTCGTCGCGCCGCGGGCGAGCGATCCGTACTACGAGATTCGCGTCCACGAAACCGGGGGCGTGCCGACGCGGCTGGAAAACTGGCACGACTTGTTCAACGCGCTCGCCTGGCTCGCGTTTCCGCGCAGCAAGGCGGTCATCAATGCGCTGCACGCCGCCGAAATTCCCCGCGAATCTGGAACCCGCGGGCGGCTACGCGACCTGCTGACGATCCTCGACGAGGGCGGCGCGGTCGTGCTGTGCGCCGATCCCGAGCTCGAGGCGATGATTCGCGGCTTTCGCTGGGCGGACCTGTTCTGGGGGGCGCGCGAGCGGGTGCTGCGCGGATTGCGTTTCGTCGTGCTCGGTCACGCGGTGCTCGAGCAGGCACGCAGGCCCTGGCCGGGAATCGCCTGCAAAGTGATCTTTCTTCCCCACGATTCGGATCCCGATGCCGGCGCCGCCGACTGGCTCCGTGAAAACACCGCGGCAGGCACGCCGAAATTGCTCGCCCCGGTGCCCGTATTCGGCTACCCGGGCTGGCTGCCCGAGACTGCGAACCGCGAGTTCTATGCCGACGAGCGTTACTTCCGTCCGCTGCGCCGCGTCGACCTGGGGTCGGAGTAAAGCGGCACTGGGAAAATCGACTCTGACCCCAAGTTACGAGTGAGGTCTTACTCTGACCCCAAGCGGGGTAACATCGACACTGGGAGCTGGCCAGGCAGCCGCTGCGCCGCAAGGCGTGGAGGAAAGTCCGGGCTCCGAAGAGCGGGATGCGGGGTAACACCCCGGCGCGCATAAGCGTTGCGCAAGCGGCGCCAAGGCGACGAACAGGGCCACAGAGACGAGTCCCGGGTTCATCCCCGGGGGTGAAACGCGGCAACCTCCATCCGGAGCAACACCAAATAGGCAAGCGCCTGAGGCCTGCTCGGCCGAGCTTGCGGGTAGGTGGCTTGAGCTCAGGGGCGACCCTGGGCCCAGAGGAATGGCTGCCAGGGCATGTCCCCTAGGGGCGCATGCCTACAGAACCCGGCTTATCGGCCGGCTCCCGTTTCACGCCGGTTTCCCCGGAAGGTGAAAAAAGTCACTGCCCCCGGACCGTTTACCGGAAATAATTCACGTTGTTTCCCTGATCCGGAGGCTCTGCCATGCAGGGCCGGCAGACCCAGAACGACGTTTCCAACCGCGTCAATGTCGAGGACGCCGACCTCGTCGGCAGTGCCGTCGTCGGCCTGTTCGCGTCGCGCTTTCCCGGGGCTGATTTCAGCAAGCTCGCGCGCGCCTTCGAAGACATCAAGGCCCTTTTCAACGGCTCCTATCCGGGCTACCTCGCCTGCGACACGCTGTACCACGACCTCCGCCATACCCTGGATGCGGCGCTCGCGACGGCGCGCCTGATCGACGGCCACGAACGCTCGCAGTCTCCGAAGGATCGCCTCGGTCCGAGGCGCGCGATGCTCGGCGTGATCGTCGCGTTGCTGCACGACTCGGGGTACATGAAGCGCGAGTCCGAGCACGATGTCGAGAACGGCGCGATCTTCACCAAGATTCACGTCGGCCGGGGCGCCGATTTTCTGCTCGATTACCTGCCGCGCCTGGGTTTCGGCGCCGAAGCGCCGCTCGCCGCGAAACTCGTCCACTACACCGGCTACGAAATTCCGGTGGCAGAACTGCAGGTCAGCGACCCGCGCGACCACGTGCTCGGCTGCATCGTCGGCACCGCGGATCTGCTGTCGCAGATGGCGGACCGAACTTACGTCGAGAAATGCCGCGACTTCCTGTACGAGGAGTTCGTCTGGGGCGGAATTGCGCGCGAGCGGCTGCTCAACGGCCGCGAGGTGGTCAATTACCGCTCGCCCGACGACCTCGTGCTCAAGACCCCGGAGTACTACGACAACGTGGCGAAGCAGCGAATCGAGAGCACGCTCGGCGGTGCCGACCGCTACGCCGACGCGCATTTCGGCGGCACCAATCTGTACCGCATCGAAATCGAGACCACCATGCGCTTCCTGCGCTCGGTGATCCAGGGCGAGCAGCTCGAGCGCGTGCGCCGCCGCTGCTACTCCCTGTCCGCCCGCAAAACCGCCAGCTCGAAAACCGCCTCCGGCTGAGGCCGGGTCCGCGCGCCGGGCGACCGGCTCAGTCGTCCTTCGACCGGAGCGATTGCCAGAGGTCGACCAGCATCATCACCACGCCGATCGAAACGACCACGATGAGCGCTGCGTCCTTCAGCTTCCAAACCACGGGCGCGACGAAAACGAGCAGCAGCGCAACCGAGACCAGTCCTGCGAGGATTTTAAAGGTCACGCGATTCTCCTCAATATCGGGCTCAACCGGCCCCGCCCTTGACCGCCAGGTGCGCCCCCAGCCAGCGCGCCGTCCTGAGCAGGCGCGCATCGTCGCCGCGCCGCCCGACCAGTTGAACGCCAAGCGGCAGCCCGTTCGCACCCTGCATCAGCGGCAGGTTCAGCGTGGGCATGCCGCAATAGGTCCAGAGCGTGCAAAACGCCGGATCGCCCGTCGAATCCAGTCCCGCGGGCGCCGTGCCGTGCGCCGCTGGCGTCACGATCGCATCGCAGCGATCGAAGATCTCGTCGAATCCCGCGTTGACCAGCGGAATGCGCGCAACCGCGCGTTGATAATCCAGTGCATTGACCTCGCGACCCCGTGCCAGCTGCCCACGCAACGAGTCGCTGAGGCGATCGCGGCCGCGCTCCCATTCCAGGTCCAGATTCGCCGCCATCTCCGCTTCCATGATGGTGCGATGCCAGTCGATGACGCCGCGGGTCGACTCCGGCAAGGCCAGTTCGACCACCCGATCAGCGAGTGCGGCAGCAAGCTCTGCGAATGCCTCCCGCGTGTCCTCGGCAGCCTGGTCCCACAACGCAGTCCTGGCATGGGCGAGCAACGGCGGCAGCGGCGGGTCCTGGGCGGCGATGGCGCAAAACGGCGTACGGGCGCG
>Ga0080064_1003322_pt1 | contig 23671 bp, 20 predicted proteins | sample Subgrocontami54m_FD_69260 | JGI IMG/M metagenome (GOLD analysis project Ga0080064, IMG submission 69260) | Subsurface groundwater microbial communities from S. Glens Falls, New York, USA - GMW46 contaminated, 5.4 m (SPADES assembly) (version 2) ...
TGGCGGCATCCTCCCTGGCGCAGCCCCAAGGGCTACTATATCCACGAGTAGAGGGTGCCATAGTCTATGTACGTATGTCAATAAAATAATAACTTACGTACCTAAAATGTCCAAACTCCAGGCCCCCCTTTATCAAAGGGGGGATGGAGCGATTTGATGTGAGGGGATTTAGGATGGGGGACTACAGTCCTTCCTGCGTTGCCGTGTTCAAGCACCGCAGCACTTCTTGTATTTCCGGCCGCTGCCGCAGGGACAAGCGTCGTTCCGCCCGATCTTCGTTCCAACCACTTTGATGGGAGCGGCCGCGGCTACCGGGCGGAGAGATCGCTCCGCAGCTCTCGGCTGCGGCCCGGATGGAGGACGAAGGACATGGTCGCCATCCCCGCCGCCGCCCGATGGCGCTTCTCGCGCCCCAGCAAACGCGAGGGCCTCGTCGGGCGCCACTTGCACCCTGTAGAGGTACTCGATCGTCTGCTGTTTGAGACGCTCGACCATCGCCTCGAACATTTCGAAGCCTTCGCGTTTGTACTCGATGAGCGGGTCTTTTTGGCCGTACCCCCGAAGCCCGATCCCCTCCTTCAGATGATCCATGGCCAGGAGGTGATCCTTCCACTGCGCGTCCACCACCTGCAACATGACCATCCGCTCCAGGTACCGTATCACCTCCGGGCCGAGTCTCGCCTCCCGCTCCTCGTAGAACTTGAGGGCTCGCTCCTCGATGCTATCGCGTAGCAACGCCACGGTCAGCGACCCCGCTTCCTCCAGTGGCCACGAGATCTCCAGGTCGAACTGTCTTTTCACCGCCTCGGTGAGGCCCGCCAGATCCCACTCCTCGGGATAGCTCTCCGCGTTGACGTAGAGCGAGAGCATCTCTTCGATCACCTCGCCCCGCATCTCAGCCAGGGTGTCCTGCAAGCTCTCTCCATCAAGGATCTTGCGGCGCTCAGCGTAGATGATCTTCCGCTGCGTATTCATCACGTCGTCGTACTCGATGAGGTGCTTGCGGATCTCGAAGTTATGGGCCTCTACCCGCTTTTGAGCCGTCTCGATCGCGCGGGTGACCATGCTGTGTTCGATCGGCTCCCCCTCCTCGACGCCCAGCTTCTCCATGATGGTGCTGATACGGTCGGATCCGAACAGGCGAAGGAGATCGTCTTCCAGCGATAGATAGAAGCGGGATGAGCCAGGGTCGCCCTGACGACCGGCGCGCCCCCGAAGCTGATTATCGATGCGTCGGGCCTCATGGCGCTCGGTCCCGATGATGTGCATGCCGTCCAGGCCTACCACCTGTCGGTGTTCGACCTCGGTCTGCTTGCGAACTACGGCCAGCGCCGCAGCATACTCCTCGGCGTTTACCGACAGATCCAGCAGGCCATAGTGCTGCATCTGACGGACCTCCTCGATCGTGTTGGCACGCTCATGAGGATCGACCCCATCCTCCGGCGCCTCACCCCGTCCGAGCAGCTCCGCCGCCAGGAACTTCGGACTACCACCCAGGAGGATATCGGTCCCGCGGCCGGCCATATTGGTGGCGATGGTGACCGCCTTAAAGCGGCCGGCCTGAGCCACGATCTCCGCCTCCCGCTCGTGCTGCTTGGCGTTCAGCACCTGATGAGGGATCCCCTTTCGTTTCAGGAGAGTCGAGAGCTTTTCGTTCTTCTCGATCGAGGTGGTCCCGACCAGGATCGGCCGCCCGGTCTTGTGTAACTCGGCGATCTCCTCCACAACGGCGTCGTATTTTTCCCGTACGCTCTTGTAGATGACATCCGGGTAGTTGGTCCGGGCCATCGGCTGGTTCGTCGGCATCACCATCACGTCCAGATTGTAGATCTGGGCGAATTCCGCCGCCTCCGTATCGGCCGTCCCGGTCATCCCCGCCAGCTTTTTGTACATCCGGAAGTAGTTCTGGAAGGTGATAGTGGCCAGGGTCTGGTTCTCCCGTTCGATCTTGACCCGCTCTTTGGCCTCCACCGCCTGATGGAGCCCATCGCTCCAACGCCTCCCGGGCATCAGACGGCCGGTGAACTCATCGACGATCACCACCTCACCATCCTTGACCACATAGTCCACATCCAGTTTGAAGAGGACATGAGCCTTCAGCGCCTGCTGGACGTGGTGGACGAACTCTATGTGGGCTGGATCGTAGAGGTTCTTCACCCCCAGGAGGCCCTCCACCTTGGCCATACCACTATCGGTCAGGGCGACTGACTTCGCCTTTTCGTCGACCATATAATCCCCGGATACTTGAGCCTCTGCCTCGTACATCTTGCCGCCCACAATGGTGGCCCCCTGCTTCAGCCGCGGGATGATCCGGTCGATCTGGTAGTACTTCTCAGTCGATTCCTCCGCCGGCCCGGAGATGATGAGCGGCGTTCGGGCCTCATCGATCAGGATTGAGTCCACCTCATCCACGATGGCATAGTGCAGATCCCGCTGCACGAAGTCCGCGGCGGAAAACTTCATGTTATCGCGCAGGTAATCAAAGCCGTATTCGTTGTTGGTCCCGTAGGTCACATCGGCGCCATAGGACAGTTTTCGGGTCGCGTCGTCTATGTCGTGCTGGATCAGGCCCACGGAGAGTCCGAGAAACCGGTAGATCCCGCCCATCCACTGGCTATCCCGCTTGGCCAGGTAGTCGTTCACGGTGACCACATGGACGCCCTTTCCCTCCAGGGCATTCAGGTAGACAGGGAGCGTCGCCGCCAGGGTTTTGCCTTCGCCGGTCGCCATCTCGGCGATCTTGCCCTCGTGCAGGACGATGCCACCAAGCATCTGGACGTCGAAGTGGCGCATATCGAGCACGCGGCGCCCTGCCTCCCGAACGACCGCGAAGGCCTCGACGAGGAGATCGTCAATAGTTGCCCCCTGTGCAATCCGCTCCCTGAACTCGGTCGTCTTGCCGCGAAGGTCGTCATCAGAGAGCGCCTTCAGCTTTGGCTCCAGCTCATTGATCGCTGCCACCATCGGCTTGATTCGCTTGAGCTCCCGCTCGTTTTTGGTTCCAACGATCTTGGACACCAACTTCATGAACATCGTCGAGTCCTCTCCTCCCTAATATCTGGCGATTTCGAGCGGATACTAACATACAACGGTAGGCACTGCAACCCGAAAGGGGCACGCAAGAGTAGAGATCGACAGCGCAAATCGTTCATTTGTCCGTCTGTAGGGGCGGGCTTCAAACCCGCCCCTACCAGGGAATGACCCTCCAGATCAGATGACTCCGCTACCCTCGCAATGATAAAGAAAAACCCCCGAAGAGCCTGCTCCTCCGGGGGTCCTAGCCCACAACAGCCGACCAAGCGATCCGATCGCTACTCGGCCGATTCACCGTTCCCGAGATATTTCACCGTTTCCTGGTCGATGACATACTTGGTTGGATCAACCGACACCTCGTTCACCTGGATCTCGTAATGAAGGTGGGGCCCGGTCACGCGGCCCGTTGTCCCCACCAGGCCAATAACGTCCCCTCTTCTCACCCGCTGACCCTGCGATACCTTGTGCTGCTGCAAGTGGGCATAGAAGGTAGAGATCTTGTGGCCGTGATCGACTGAGACCACGTCGCCGAAACCGCCGAGCGGACCCGTATACGTGACGATCCCATCGGCAGGGGCGATGACCGGTGTCCCAACGGTATTCGCGATATCGACTCCTTCATGCATCTGTCGCTGCCCGGTAAAGGGAGAGCGGCGCTGCCCGAACCCGGCCGTGAGCCATCCTTTGACCGGCCAGATCGTCGGGGTAGAGGCCAGAAGGCTCCGCTTCGTCTCGAGCGATCCGATCAGACCCTGAAAGCTCTTGTTGCGGTCGTTCATCTCGCGGCTTAAGCGATCGATCTCTCCGCCCAGGTTGTTAGTCCTGATCCCCGTCGAAGGGTTAGTGGGTGAGGTCTGGTGCGCGACGGCCGCCACCAGCAGGGCACTCGAACTCAAGGTATCCGCCCCGCCCACGCCAACGATCGAACTCTCCGCGTCCTTCACCTCCAGACCGGCTGCCGTCCGCAAGCGGAGGTCGAACTCCCGGAGCCCAGCCATTTGATTCTCGAGACGTTCAAGCTTCTGTAGCAGGTTGGCCTGCTCGCTTGATGTTGTTCGAAGCTGACGGAGTTCCAGCATGTGGCCAGTATGGCCCACCACCTGATAGATGAGGAATAGAAAGGCAACAAAAATGAGGCCTGTGGTGACAGCAAGCGCGCTAAAGAGGGGTTTGGCGATATGGAACCTTCGGATCTGAGAGCTGGCATCGGGAAGGACAAGAACCGTGTAGAACTTCTTCGCCATCGAGCCACATCCTTTCCAGCGTTGTTCCGGTCACAAACCACAAACAACCGGTGAGCGCAGAGGCAAAAATCGTTCCTTTATATCAAGAACGACGGGAAGGTGTCAAGCGTTTTTCGTTTCCCACCACTAGGTATTGGGAGAGAGGTGCAGAAAGGCATCGATGAATGGCTCGATCTCTCCGTCGAGCACTTTCTCGACATTGCCCGTCTCTAGGCCGGTCCGGTGATCCTTCACGAGCTGGTAGGGGGCAAGGACGTAGGAACGAATCTGGCTGCCCCACGCAATATCCTTCTTTTCGCCTTCGAACTTGGCCATTTCCTTCTCTTGCTCCCGACGATAGTGGTCATACAGCCTGGCGCGCAGGACCTTCATGGCCATGGCCTTATTCTTGTGCTGCGACCGCTCATTCTGGCAGGAGACCACGATTTTTGTCGGCAGGTGTGTGATCCGCACCGCAGAGTCGGTGACGTTCACATGCTGCCCGCCTGCGCCGCTGGAGCGGTAGGTATCAATGCGCAGGTCCTTCACGTCGATGGCTACATCGATAGTCTCATCGATCTCAGGGTAGACGAAGACCGAAGCAAAGGAGGTGTGACGCCGATGGTTGGCATCGAACGGAGAGATGCGAACCAGACGGTGGACCCCCATCTCGGCTTTCAGGCGGCCATAGGCATACTTGCCCGCCACCGTCACCGTGGCACTCTTGATCCCGGCCTCCTCCGCAGGGAGCAGGTCGATGACCTCGGTCTTATAGCCACTGGCTTCCGCCCAACGCAGGTACATCCGCAGCAGCATCTGCGCCCAATCCTGCGACTCGGTGCCGCCGGCGCCTGGATTGATGGTGAGGATCGCGTTGCCTGGGTCGTATTCTCCCACCATGACAGTCGTCAACTCGAGCGCGGCGATCTGACTCTCAAGGCTCCGAAGCGAACTCCCCAACTCTTTCAGAGCCTGTGGGTCCTCTTCCTCCCGCAGCAGCCCGAGCAAGACCGTCAGCTCTTCGAGCTCGCGCCCGATGGCCTCCGGTTGGTCAACCACATCCTTGAGCGCGCGTTGCTCCTTCATGATCTCCCGAGCACGGGAGGTGTCGGCCCAGAATTCCTGTGAATGGAGCAGCTCTTCAATTGCAGCCAGACGTAATTGCTTTCCCGCTACGTCAAAGGTAGACCCATAGGGTATGTAGCTTCTCCTGCAACTCATCGAGTGTGCGCGCGAACTCTGGGATCATTGCGTCCTCCCTTGTGAAGCGGCAGCAGGCACCGAAGCGATCCGAACGGCACTCCAGGCCCACCTTGCCATGAACACTGCGACAATAAAGATGACACAGACCCACGCGAAGAGATCACCGTGACGGGTGTAAAACGTTTGCGTTCGCTCCACGCGAATCTGATCTGTAATCACGGTTGGTACAAAGATATCGGAGGCCTGGAGGATCCGGCCGCTCGGATCCACAATAGCGGAAATGCCGGTATTGGCCGCTCGGATCAGGTAGCGGCGGTTCTCGGCAGCCCGAAGGACAGCCATTGCCAGATGCTGGATCGGGGCAGCCGACCGGCCGAACCACGCATCGTTCGTGATATTGACCAGGAACTCTGCCCCCTCTTTCACGTGGCGCCGAACCTGATCCGGAAAGATCGCCTCATAGCAGATGGTGGCTCCGAACCGGCCGCCCGGGGTATCAAAGATGGTGTAGGTCCGGCCCCCTTCGAAGTCGCCGATTCCGTACGCCAGCTTATGGACAAAAAATAGGATCGATCCGAGGGGAACATACTCCCCAAAGGGAACCATGTGAATTTTGTCGTACCTGCTGAGGAGTTCCCGCTGGGGAGAGATCAGGAACGCGCTATTATGATAGCGGGTACCGCCATTGGCGGCTGCGGGTGGCTCGGCATCCGGGCTGCCCACCAGGAGATAGCTGCCGGTTTCAGCAGCGATGTCCAAGACGCGGCTTTGCAACGCCGGTTCATACCGAAGGAAGAAAGGAACGGCGGTTTCAGGCCACACGATGAGGGCCGGGGCGTACTTTGCCGCCTCCAGGCTGAGACGGCGATACCGCTCGATGGTGGTTGCCTGCATCGCCGTATCCCACTTCAATCCCTGCTCGATGTTGCCTTGCACCAGGGCGACCCGAATCGCCTGTTCTGACCCAGCAGACGTAGCCGGCGGCGACAGCAGTCTCGGGGAGGCGAGGAGGACCAGGGTCAGAGCCCCGGCGAAGACGATGCTCCGAAAACGGGCGGGCGCACCTCCAATCCACTGCGCCAGGGTGATGTTGATGAGCACCACCAGAAACGAAAGACCATACACCCCCGCGACGGACGCAATCGGCAAGAGCGAGATGTGCCGGTATTGCGTGTACCCCAGGAGGATCCAGGGAAATCCCGTCAGTGCATAGGTCCGCAGATACTCCAAACCGACCCACAAGGCCGATGGGACCAGAAGGTTGAGAGGCCACGGCGCACTCGCCATCCAAGAGGTACCCAGAGCGAATAATCCAAGGTAGAGCGATAGGTATGCTGCCAGGACGATCAGCGCCAGCATGCTGATCGCGAACGGGACACCGCCGTATACCATCATCGAATGCGTCACCCAGGAGACGCTCACCATGTAAAAGAGCCATCCTGCAAGAGTCCCTAGATAGAAAGCTCGAATCGGAGCCAGGCCGCGAATGGCCAACAGCAACGGGACGAGAGCCACGAACGCCAGCCACCCCAGGTCAGGCGTCGGAAACGCGAGGATGAGGAGCCCTGCTGAGAGCGCAGCCAGCAAGACCGGCGTCATACCCATCCTGCCAGGACAGCCACATAGAGGACCGGCCCGGTGAAGAGGAGGCTATCCACTCGATCCAGCATACCGCCGTGGCCCGGGATCAGCGCGCCGGTGTCCTTCACCCCGAAACTTCGTTTCAACATAGATTCGCACAGATCCCCCGCCTGGCCCAGTACGCCCAGCCCGAGTCCAAGCGCAAGGCATTCGACGGTCCCGAGATCCTCCCAGAACCAGAGTTTGGCCAGGCCGGAGGCTAACACAGAACAGATAAGTCCGCCCACGCTCCCCTCCACGGTCTTGCGCGGGCTGATGGAGGGACAGAGCAACCTCTTCCCCATCGTCGAACCCACATAGAACGCCCCGGTGTCCCCTGCCCAGGTGACGAAGACAAGGTAAAAGATATAGATGCGCCCCAACACCATGGCCCGCAGGAGCGCTGGAAAGCTCAGCAGCCCCGCGACATAGATGAGGCCGAGCAGGGTGATTGCCACTCGCGAGGCAGCCTCTTTCGGCTCCGTTCCTCCCACCAGGAGGCTGATAAGCAGGAGGACGACCACCCCCGCCAGGGACGATATCAGCCAGGGTGCCGGCACCCCGAGAAACTCCATGTAACTCAGCGCCAGACCACTCCCCATCCCCAGGGGCGTCAACGGGTGCCAGCCACCGGCCTTTGCTATCCCGTAGAACTCGTACAGTCCAACCAGGATCGCAAGAGTAACAAGCAAGAAGAAGTGAAAGGGGGTTCCAAACTGAACCAGCAGGAGAAAGGCTGGGAGAAGGGCGACAACACTGAGGATCCTTTTCAGATGCATATAACGCAGCGATCAGCTGTCAGCTATCAGCTGATAGCTGACAGCCCCTAGAACTCCATGATCTCCTTTTCCTTCTTGGCCATCAACCCGTCAATCTCATGGATCAACCGATTGGTCAGATCCTGGATCACGTCCACACCATGCTTGATCTCATCCTCTGAGGTCTCCTTCTCCCGCTCTTGTCGTTTCAACGATTCGTTGGCTTCACGACGAGCGTTGCGGACCGCTACCCGACCCTCCTCGGCGATTTTTCGGACCACCTTGACCAGGTCCTTGCGACGTTCCTCGGTCAGGGATGGGATCGCAATCCTGATGACCTGGCCATCATTGCCCGGAGTAACCCCCAGGTCCGATTTGAGGATCGCCCGCTCGATGGCAGTCAGCAGTGACGGATCCCACGGCTGCACGGTGATCAGCCTCATCTCAGGCACCGCCATGCTAGCGACCTGATTGAGAGGCACCACAGAACCGTAGGCCTCGACCGTAAGACCATCGAGCAATGCGAGCGAAGCCCGCCCGGTTCGAACGCCGTTAAAGCCCTTCAGCGTGGCCTCGATCGCCTTCCGCATCTCCTTCTCGGCCTTGGTTTGGATCTCCTTCAGCACTTCTCGCTCCCACGAACGATCGTCCCGACCTTTTCACCAAAGACCAACTGGCGGAGGACCCCAGGCTGGCGAAGGTTGAAAACGACAATCGGAAAGAGATTATCCATGCACAAGGAGATCGCCGTCGAGTCCATCACCTTTAACTGGCGGTTAAGTACCTCGATATAGGAGAGCTCATCGAACTTCTTGGCGCTGGGGTCAAGCAGGGGATCCGCAGTGTAGACACCGTCTACCCTCGTGGCCTTGAAAACCACCTCGGACCCTACCTCCATCGCTCGCAACGCCGCTGCGGTATCGGTGCTGAAATACGGGTTACCGGTCCCTCCAACGAAGATCACGATCCGCCCCTTTTCCAGATGCCGGACGGCCCGGCGGCGGATAAAGGGCTCCGCCAACTCCCGCATCTCAATGGCAGTCTGCACCCGGGTGGGGATCCCCTTCCGCTCCAGCACGTCCTGCAACGCGAGGCCGTTAATGACCGTTGCAAGCATCCCGATGTAGTCACCGGAAGAACGATCCATCCCCTCGGCGCTGGCGGCAATCCCTCGAAAGATGTTGCCGCCACCCACCACGACTGCAACCTGCACCCCAAGCTCGTGGACTTCTCGAATTTCATCGGCAAGGAAGCTCAACACCCGGGGACTAATTCCAAACTTCTCATCACCGGCAAGCGCCTCACCGCTGACCTTTAACATGATCCGCTTATACTTCAACGTCTCCATAGTGTCATCTTCATGGCAGCCTACTGAGGCCAAGTGCGATCCGGTTACGCTTCGCACTCCACCTTCTCGCCTAATTGATACCTGCTGAAACGTCGGATGACAACATTCTCTCCGACCTTTGCGATAACTTCCTTAATCCGATCCTCGACCTTGACCTCAGGGGCCTTAATGAAAGGCTGCTCCTGAAGGCAGACCTCGCTGAAGAACTTTTCCAGCCGCCCTTGGACGATCTGTTCGAGGATCTTTTCGGGTTTGCCGGATGATTTCACCTGTGCCAAGAGGATCCCTCGCTCTTTCTCAAGGAGTTCAGCCGGCACCTCCTCCCGACGGATATACAATGGGTTTGTCGCTGCCACCTGCATCGCCACGTCTCTGGCGAGCGACACGAACTCGTCAGTCCTGGCTACAAAGTCAGTTTCACAATTCAGTTCCAACAGCACACCGATCTTCCCGCCGCCGTGAATATATGAAATCACCAGGCCATCAGAGGCAGTTCGCCCCATCTTCTTCGAGGCCGAGGCCAACCCCTTTTCGCGGAGTAGTGTCGTGGCTCTCCCTAGATCCCCGTCTGACTCGGCCAACGCGGTCTTACACTCCATGAACCCCACACCAGTTCTTTCACGTAACTCTCTCACCAACGTCGCCGGAATTGTCGCTGACATCCTCACCCTCTTTCCTTGTCGTCGCGTCTCAGAGCTGTTGAAGGACCTCCAGTGGTACCTCGCTCGAACTCGTTTCTTCTGACGAAGGGGCTAGCTGAGCTTCCTCAACAGCTACGTCCTCAGCAGCCTTCAGCCGTATGGCTCGGATCTCCTGGATAGCGTCAGCCATGCGGGCTGCCATCAGTCGAATGGCTCGAATCGCGTCGTCATTGCCAGGGATCGGGTAGTCCACCTCGTCGGGGTCGCAGTTCGTATCCACGACGGCTATAACCGGAATCCCGAGGCGCCTGGCCTCGCACACAGCGATCCGCTCCTTCTGGGTGTCGATCACAAAGATCGCACCGGGCAGTCGCTCCATCCCCTTAATCCCTCCCAAGGCATATTCGAGTTTCTGTTGCTCCCGCTGCAGCTTCGCAACCTCCTTCTTCGTGAGGCGCTGGTAGTCGCCCTTGGCCTCCATCTCTTCAATGTGGCGCAGCCGATTCACGCTCTTCCTGATGGTCTGGAAGTTGGTGAGGGTCCCGCCTAACCAGCGATGGTTCACAAAGAATTGCTCGCAGCGATTAGCCTCCTGCTCGATCACATCGACGGCCTGTTTTTTCGTTCCGACAAATACGACTGGTAGGCCGTCGGCCGCCACACCACTCACAAACTCAATAGCTTCGTGAAATTTCTTCAAGGTTTTTTGCAGATCGATGATATAGATACCGTTCTGTTCTCCAAAGAGATACTTCTTCATCTTCGGATTCCAACGCTTAGTCTGATGCCCGAAGTGGACCCCCGCTTCCAGCAGCTCCTTAATGGTAACCGTCGTCACGCCGCTCCTCCGTTTAGCTGAGCTGCTCAAGCAGCCCTCTGGGTTTTGTGTCCTCCGCCCTCGTCATCTCCCTGCAAGGCCCCTACGCAACTGGTGGGGGCACCCTTCCAGGAATCAGAGGGCGTGTGAAATTAGTACAAGCTCTTTGTCCGTTAACAGCCAATACTTATACCACGTCAGCACAGATCGGAACAAGAGAAAACAGGAGGCACTACGGATGAAGGCTGGGCTGCTTGACGAGGGATGGAAACCAACGCTAGCTCCGGTATCCAGCGTTGATCCTGGCATACGCTTCACTCAAATCGGTGGTCAGGACGGCCGCTTGTCCTGTGCCTCCGTGTAAATGAATGGTCAGGTCAAACTCAGGTCGGCGCATTCGTGCGGCCGCCTGTCGCTCTGCCGCCGCCCCTAGACCGACCCCCTTCCGGACCACAGGAATCCTATCCAGCGCGATCTCCACGCGGCTGGGGTCGAATCGGATCCCCGAGGCGCCGAGGGCGGCCATAATCCGCCCCCAATTACAATCCTCCCCGAAGAAGGCCGTCTTGACAAGGGCGGAGTTGGCGATCGCCTTCGCCGCAACCCTGGCATCGTGCGCCGTCCGCGATCCTCTCACCTCTACCGAAATGAGCTTGGTCGCCCCTTCCCCATCCTTGACAATCATGTGGGCCAGGCGAGAGAGAATCTGAAAGAGCGCCTCTTCAAACACGTCTAACTGCGGAGTACCGGCCTTTATAGGCGGCGCATCGCTCATCCCATTAGCAAACAGCAAGACGGTATCGTTCGTACTCATGCAGCCATCTACCGTGATGGCGTTGAACGTATCCCCAACTGCCCGCCGTAGAACCCGGCGCAGAATGGGGGCGGAGACCTGGGCGTCGGTGCCGACGAAACAGAGCATCGTGGCCAGATTGGGCGCGATCATTCCGGATCCCTTTGCCATTCCACCGATTACGACGGGTTTGCCGTCCAGTTCAAAGCTGACCGCTACCTCCTTTGGATAGGTGTCGGTGGTCATGATAGCCCTGGCCGCCACCTCGCCACCTTTGACCGAGAGACGCCCGAGGCCCTCGCGAATTCCCGAGAGAATCTTGGAGATTGGAAGCCGTTTGCCGATCACCCCGGTGGAGGCAACAAAGATTTCACCTGCCGGACGGCCCAGGAGCCGGGCGAGCCGATCGCGCATCTGCGCTGCGTCCCGTGTGCCTTGAGGTCCGGTGCAGGCGTTTGCATTCCCGCTATTGGCCACGATCGCCGAGAACCTGCCGCCCTTCAGTTGCCGCTCGCAGAGAAGCACCGGCGCAGCCTTGGTCCGATTGCTCGTCGTGACCCCGGCCACGGTAGCGGACCGATCCGACACGATGAGGGCGAGGTCGAGCGCGGACTGTTTGATGCCGCAGCAGATCCCGGCCGCCCTGATACCCTTGATCGCCGTAATCCCACCTGCAATGTCCCGTATCGTTGGCTGTTTCATCGAAGTACTGCGGTCAGCAATCAGCCGTCAGCAAAGGCTTCTTGCTGAACGCTGATCGCTGATAGCTCTCCAAAAGCAGAGGTTAGGGGAAGAGCGGGGGGAGTCGCAACCCCGCCCGTTCGTCGAGACCCATCATCACGTTCATCGCCTGAATCGCCTGTCCAGAGGCACCCTTGACGAGATTGTCGATGGCCACCACGACGATGACGCGCCGTGTCCTGGCATCGACGGCGAGGCCGATGTCGCAGAAGTTGGAACCGCGCACCTGCTTGGTCTCAGGAAACCGGCCCTCAGGGAGGATCCTCACGAATGGCTCGCTCTGATACCAACTCTGGTAGAGCGTGCGGAGTTCCTTCACATCTTTGGAGGTCACGAGCGTGGCGGTGATGGTGGCCAGGATCCCTCGGACCGTTCCCACCAAATGCGGCGTGAACGTGACCAGCACATCCCGACCGATACAGCGGCTAAGCTCCTGCTCAATCTCCGGCATATGCCGGTGGCACGCGACCTTGTACGCCTTCACGTTCCCCTCTAACTCGGCGAAGTGCAGCGGAAGGTCTAGCTTCCGCCCTGCGCCTGAGGCGCCGGAGATCGCGTCAATGACCAGGGAGTCCGGGTCGATGACCTTCCGTTTCAACAGGGGGAGCAGCCCAAGCAGGACAGCCGTGGGGTAGCAGCCGGGCACCGCCGCCAGTCGTGCGGTGGTAAGCTGCTGGCGGTAGAACTCGGGAAGGGCATAGACCGCTTCTTTCAGCAGCTCTGGTGCCGCGTGATCCGCGCCGTACCACTGGCGATAGACAGCGGGATCGCGTAGACGAAAATCAGCGCTCAGGTCAATGACCTTTACACCTAGGGGCAGCAACTCGACCGCTGCGGCCATCGCGGTCTTGTGCGGCACGGCCAGGAAGATCAGATCAGCATGCTTCGCCACCTCACGCGGGTCGAACTTTTTGCATGTCAGCTTGAGCATGCCAAAGAGGCTGGGGAATACCTCTTCGATCGACGAGTCCGCATAACTCTCCGAGGTAAGCGCGGTGATCTCCACAGCCGGATGGTTGATGAGGAGACGGAGAAGCTCCACGCCAGTATAGCCGCTGGCTCCGACCACCGCTACCCGGATCTTACGCCCTATATCGTCCATCTGCTGTTTCATCACAATAGCGGTCAGCTATCAGCCGTCAGCAAAGGCTGCTTGCTGAGAGCCAAGTACTGATCGCTCCTAAAAACAAAAAGGAAGGTCGCGATGGACCCTCCTTTTTGGAATGCGAGGCACCAATTAGCGCTTTGAGAATTGGAACCGTGCGCGAGCCCCCTTCTGGCCATACTTCCTCCGCTCCTTCACTCGAGGATCCCGTGTCAGGAGCCCGGCCTTCCGAAGCGTCGGCCGCAAGGAGGCGTCCACAACCAAGAGGGCGCGGGCGATGCCAAGTCGAACGGCACCAGCCTGGCCGGTCAACCCCCCGCCGGCCACGTTGACACGCAGGTCGAACTTCCCTTCCACCCCTACCGTCTTCAGAGGCTGAACGGCCAGGATTTGATTGGTCGGACGGCTGAAGTACTCCTGCAGGGGCCGTCGGTTGACCACCATCTTCCCTTCACCGGGCGAAAGCCACACCCTAGCTACAGACGACTTTCGCCGGCCAGTCCCATACAAAAACGCACCTTCCGCTGGCATGGCTGAAATTTATCCCTCCTGTATGGTCTTACTGACAAATGGTGTCGGCTGCTGCGACGCATGCGGGTGAGTGGGGCCGGCGTACACTTTGAGTTTGCGGAACAGCGCAGCGCCCAACTTCGTTTTGGGCAACATCCCGCGGACAGCAGCCTCGAGGATCCTTGTTGGGTGACTCCTCATCATCTGCGCAGCCGTGGTCGTCTTCAGCCCGCCAGGATAACCCGAATGGCGGTAGTAGAGCTTATCCTTCAGCTTCTTTCCCGTTAACACTACTCGCTCAGCATTCACAATCACCACGAAGTCCCCGGTGTCCAGGTGCGGACTGAAGATCGGCTTGTGCTTCCCTCGCAGGAGCACAGCCACCTCAGTAGCCAGCCTCCCAAGTACCCGTCCCGACGCGTCGATTAGAAGCCACCGCCTATCGATGTCGTCGATATGCTGATGAATCGTCTTCGTCATGTGCCTAGTGTCTCCTCTCACGATTGCGATCCCAAATCCGTTAGACAATAATGACGAGAGCAAAATTTGTCAAGGAAATAATCGCCAGGCGGTTGACTACAACACCATTTTCATGGAATTCCATTACTGAATACGCTATTATGAACGTGGGTTTCAGATTCCAATGTGTGATAATTGGAGAGAATCATGTTCGGTCTTGGAATGCCGGAACTGTTGGTCATCTTCTTGATCGCACTCATCATCTTTGGGGCTGGAAAACTCCCCCAGATCGGCAGCTCCCTCGGCGGGGCGATTCGCGAGTTTAAGAAGTCGATCGAGGCGCCCCATAAGGAGGATACAACTGCGCCCCCCGACGAGATCGTCTGCAGCCAATGTCGCCAACCGCTCCAGAAAGACTGGATCGCGTGCCCTCACTGCGGGATGAAGCAGGACGGAAAATCGGGGGCCTAGAGATTTCGCTCATAGATAATCCGTAGGCCGGTCAGCGTAAGCAGTGGGTCCACGTGCTTAACGCTTGACGACTCGGCGAGGATCAGGTGGGCAAGACCTCCTGTACCGATCACAATGGGATCGCCCCCCATCTCTTCACGCATCCGCGTCACGATCCCTTCAACCAGCCCCAGATAACCGAAGAACAGGCCGGATTGCATGCTGGCCACCGTCGTTTTTCCCACCACAGTGTTCGGCTTGGCAATATCAATGCGTGGCAACTTGGCCGTCCGCTCAAAGAGGGCCTCGGCGGCGATCCCGATGCCGGGGGCGATGACGCCTCCGAGATACTCCCCTTTAGCCGAGACCGCATCAAAGGTGGTGGCAGTGCCAAAATCCACCACAATCGCCGGGCCGCCGTAGGTCTCAAACGCAGCCACCGCATTGACGATCCGGTCGGCGCCCACCTCCCGCGGGCTGTCGTACAGGATCGGCATGCCGGTCTTGATCCCCGGACCGACAACCAGGGGAACGATCCGGAAGTAGCGATGGGCCATCTCTTCCAGGGATGACTGAAGCGGCGGGACCACTGAGGCAATGATGAGGGCTGAGATCTGGTCCAGCTCCAGTCCGGCGAGATCTAACAGATTTCGGATCAACATCCCGTACTCGTCTCCGGTCCCATCACGCCGAGTGCTGAGGCGCCAGTGCACCCGGAGATCCTTGCCCTCGAATATCCCAACCACCGTATTTGTATTTCCCACGTCCAACGCGAGCAACATTCGTCTCTACCCCGTAAGCGTCACATCACCGGCAAGCAGGCGATGTGACGCGCCCCTTGCGTCGCGGATCACCAGTCGTCCATCGCCGTCAAGCTCTACCGCGAGACCGGAAATCTCCTGATCGCTGGAGCGGGCCGTGACCTGCCGACCTAAGGTCAGACAGCGGCGCCGGGCATGCTCAAGAATAGGCAGGGGTCCATCGCACAAGAACCGCTCGTACCACCCGTCGAGGCTCTCACAGAATGACCGCACTAACGCTGTTCGATCTACGGGATGACCGGCCTCAACTCGGAGCGAACCGGCGACCTGGCGTAGCTCCCCATCGAAGTCCGTCTCGACCTGATTCACGTTGATGCCGATCCCCAGGATGACATGAAGGAGACTGGAGCCCTCTACAGCCATCTCGCCAAGCATGCCCCCCACCTTTCGCCCGTGCATGATCAGATCGTTCGGCCACTTGAGCGCTGTGATGAGCCCTGTCGTCCGCTCTATAGCTTCGGTCCCCGCCACCGCACCCATGAGAGTAAGCACGGGCGCATCGTGCGGCGGGATCGTCGGCCTCAGGATGACAGAGAGATAGAGACCCAGCCCCCTAGGCGACTGCCACCGGCGGCCCATCCGACCGCGCCCCAGCCGCTGCGCCTCCGCAATGACGATCGTCCCATCCGCCTCACCACGGCCGGCCAGCGCCGCCGCTTCGTCGTTCGTCGAATCGACCTCCTGGAGCAGGTGGATGGTGGTCCCGATCCGCCGCGTAATCAGGCCGGTCCGGATCGCCGACTCCTCTAGCGGTGCCAAGACCTCCTGAACGCCCCCTATATCCACCATGAGCCTCATTCCCTATCGCAGGAGATGCTCGATTCGTTCAAGATGCTGAAGCAGTTTGGTTCTGGTATCCATAAGCCTAGCATGCTCTTCCCGCTGCTTAGCCACGACCTCCTCCGGCGCCTTCGACAAGAAGTCGGCGTTGCAGAGTTTCTTCTCCACCCTTGCAAGCTCCTGCTCCACCTTTTCCAGCTCCCGCTGCAGCTTCTGCTGCCGGGCTGCAAAAACCGACAGGTCGTCCGCCGGCAGATGCACCTCAATGCCGCCTACCAAGGCCACCGCGGCCGGTGAAGGTCGATCCAAATGCTGGCCGAAGGTGACGTGCTCCGCACGCGTGAGCGCGGCGAGGTACGGCATGACCGCGTCTATCGCCCTGTCGTCATTGTCAGAAGAGGTCCGGAGCACAAGCCGGATCGACTTGTGAGAAGGGATCTCCAGGTCCGAGCGAAGGTCGCGCGTCGCCCGTGTCAGATCCATCAAGAGACCCATCGATGCTTCGGCATTCGCAGCCTGCCAGCCAGGGTCCGCTTTGGGCCACTCGGCAACCATCAGGCTGGTCCCATGGTGCGGCAGATGCTGCCAAATCTCTTCGGTAATAAACGGCATAAATGGGTGCAGCAGGCGTAATGCGGTCTCCAGTCCCAGGCACAGCAGGGCGACCCCGGTGGTTCGACCAAGCTCACCACAGGCTTGCTGTTGCTCCCGGCTTGCATCCGAGGAAAGGCGGGTCTTGACGATCTCTACATACCAGTCGCAGTACTCGTGCCAGACGAACTGGTAGAGCGCCGAAGCGGCCTCATTGAATCGGTACTCTTCCAGCGCTTTTGTGACCGACCCGATGAGTTCGTGCAAGCGGCTCAGCAGCCACCGGTCGGCCAGATCGAGGGAGAGGGAGCTTACGGGCGGGAGGGAACCCTCCAGGAGCGGCAGGTGCCGGGCGAGAAACTGATTGGCGTTCCACAGCTTATTGCAAAAATGGCGATACCCCTCGATCCGCTCCTCCGAGAGCCGGATGTCACGACCTTGTGCGGCAAGCGCGGCCAGGGTGAATCGGAACGCATCGGCGCCATATTTGTCGATGATATCGAGGGGGTCGATCACATTCCCCTTCGACTTTGACATCTTCTGCCCTTCGGCGTCGCGCACCAGGGCATGAATATAGACCTCCCTGAACGGGACATCCCCCATGAACTTGAGTCCCATCATCATCATCCTGGCGACCCAGAAGAAGATAATGTCAAAGCTGGTGACCAGGGTCGAGGTGGGATAGAAGCGTGTGAGCAGATCGCTCTGCTTTGGCCATCCCATAGTAGAAAAGGGCCAGAGAGCCGACGAGAACCAGGTATCGAGCACATCGGGATCTCGAACCAGCGCGTGCGCGCCGCATCGAGGACAGGCCGTCGGCTCCGGCGAGGCCACAATCGGTTGGGCGTCGCGGTGGATCCTGAGCACCTCCTCCCCCTCGGTGGTCGTGGCCGTCCCGGCCGCTCTTCCTACGAACAGGATGTTGTCCCCATCGCACCGCCGACAGTACCAGACCGGGATCTGGTGTCCCCACCACAGTTGGCGCGAGATGCACCAGTCCTTGAGATTCCGCATCCAGGCAAAGTAGGTGTTCTCCCAATGCTCCGGGACAAACCTGGTCCTCCCCTCCTCCACCGCCAGGATGGCGGGCTCTGCCAGCGGTTTCACGCTCACGAACCATTGCGTCGAGAGGAACGGCTCCACCACCGTCCTGCACCGGTAACACTTCCCGACCGCATGCAGGTGGTCTTCGACCTTCACGAGCAATCCTCGCTCCTGCAGCCGGCGCACCACGATCTCGCGAGCCCGCTCCACCTCGACGCCCTTGATTTCATGATAGAGGGCAGGATCTATCTGGGCCTCATCCGCGGTACCAGAGATCCTTCCTATTTCATTGAAGAGGGCGATCCGCGGCAGTCGGTGTCGCTCCCCTGCCTCGAAGTCGTTAAAGTCGTGTGCCGGGGTGATCTTCACGGCACCGGTGCCAAACTCCCGATCCACAAGGATCGGATCGCCCACCACCGGGATGGTTCGCTCGGTCAGCGGCAGCCTCACCTGACAGCCAATAAATCGATTGTACCGCGGGTCGTCCGGGTGAACGGCGACGGCGGTGTCTCCCAACATCGTCTCGGGTCGGGTAGTGGCCACGACGAGGACTGTCGCAGGATCATCTGCGAGCGGATAGGCAATATGATAAAGGAAGCCTTTTGTGTCTTCGTGTTCCACCTCGATATCGGAGAGCGCCGTCCGACAGCGGGGACACCAGTTGATCAGTCGCTCGCCTCGGTAGATCAGCCCCTCGTCGTACAACCGCACGAACACCTCGCGGACCGCCTGCTGGCGATCCTCGTCCATGGTGAAACATTCCCGTTCCCAGTCGCAGGACACACCCAGTCGCTTGAGCTGGCGGATAATGGTCCCGCCGGATTCCGCCTTCCACCGCCAGACCCTGTCCACGAACCCAGTGCGGCCAAGATCCTCTCGCCCACGTCCCTCTTCTTGGAGCTGTCGCTCAACGACGTTTTGGGTCGCGATGCCCGCATGGTCGGTACCAGGTATCCAGAGGGCGTTATACCCTTGCATCCGTCGCCATCGTATCAGGACATCCTGAAGGGTATTATTCATGGCGTGGCCGATATGTAGGAAGCCGGTGATGTTGGGCGGGGGCATCACAATGGCAAACGGCGGCTTCGGCAAGGACTCATCGACCTTGCTGTAGCCGGCCGCCTCCCAGACTTTAGCCCAGTGCTCTTCAATCCCGTGCGGATCGTATCCGGCTTTCTTCACGCGTACTATCTCAGGTCCTGTCATCAATTCCACCCCTTAACGGGAAGTTGTTCCTTCAGTAGTTGGACTACGGAACGATCTATTGAGCCTTGCATAAGTAATGCAACAGCAAACGTCTTCGCTCCGTTCATGGTGAGCCCGTCGAACCATGAACGGATCAGCCTTCGACAAGCTCAGTCTGAACGGGTAGGTATATAGTTCGTGTGCTATTACTTATACAGTAGTCATGGCCCTTCAGCCCACCCATACATCACGAAACCCCCCACCCCCCCTTTGGCAAAGGGGGGCACGGGGGAATTTTAGTCGCGGGTGATTTTCTGAGCAAGACTCAATAGATCATCGAGCCAGATATTAACAAAAATGGCGTACGACAGGCAACCCATGCGCTGGGTTGTTATCCGACAACCGTATACCGGCGGATGTCCGGAGCGGCAACGGTCAGATCCGGCAACCTGGAACGAGCTTGTCTTAAATGTGCCGACTGCAAGTGCGCATCAAGCTCTGCCTCGCTACTCCACTCTTCCACGAACGTGAAATCTGTCGGATCGGCCGTGTTCTGGAGCAATTCGTAGGTCACGCACCCAGTCTCCCCGCGCGTGGGCTCGATCAGGCCTCGCAACAATGTTCGAAGCTCGTCTTCCTTTCCGGAACGCGCCACGACGCGGGCCACTACCCGCACTCCATTATCCGGCATAAACCCTCTCCCTTTCTTGGCTAACGTCGCGTCCGCTTTGCCTAATCGTTGAGATCAGCGGCGGTGCTCCCTCCGACCGTACGCTGTTCGCTGCATGTTGAGCGATAGGCGGCGTCTTTAACGACGAATTCGGTAAAGGCGTTCACCGCGTCACCCAGTGCGCGACCGGTCTGAGCAGAAACTCCTCTACCGGAATCCCGTCTCCTCCCACGAGAAGCCTGCGCGAAGACTTGAACGCATCCGTGAAGGCCGCCAGGCCTGGCTGAGTATCGCGGCTGCGGCCACTCTTCACCTCGATCGCAGTGAGCGCACGCCCGGCCCGCACCACGAAGTCGACTTCGTGGTTGCGCTCGCGCCAATAGAACAGCTCGCATTCTCCCGCCGCGGCCGCATTGGCGAGGTGGGCGCCAATGGCCGATTCCACCAGCCGTCCCCAGAACTCGCGATCCGCGCGGGCCTCCTCGAAAGACAACCCCGACTGGGTGCTCATCAAGGCGGTATTCAGCACTTGAAGCTTTGGGCTCGAGCCCCGCTGGCGCACGGTGCGGCCGGAGAATTTGGCCAATCCGGTCAGCAATCCTGCGCCACCAAGCAGCTCGAGATAGTGCGCGAGCGTCGTGGTATTGCCGGCGTCGTGAAGCTGGCCAAGCATCTTCGTATAGGACAGCACCTGTCCGGAGTATCGGCAGCCCAGTTCGAACAGGCGGCGCAGCAGCGCAGGTTTGTCTACGCGGGTGAGCAGCAGCACATCGCGGGCGATCGTGGTCTCCACCAGGGCGTCGAGGATATAGCGACGCCAGCGGATAGGCTCGGCCGTGAGCGGCGCGGCGCCCGGATAACCCCCAAAGTACAGGTACTGATCCACCGAGACGTCGAATGCGGCCCGCATCTCAGTGAGGGACCAGTGCGGCAGGCGCAGGATCTCGAACCGTCCGGCCAGGCTCTCGGTGAGGCCCTGCTGGACCAGGAGCGGCGCGGAGCCGAGCAGCACTAACTTAAGCGGGCATCTGGTTCGTGTATCCTCGTCCCAGAGGCGCTTGACCGACTCGGACCAGCCGACGGCCTTCTGCACCTCGTCGAGCACGAGGATGGCACCGTCAGCACCCGCGGTGAGGCGCACGGCCTCCCACTGCTGGGCGATCCACTCGGCGCCGCGCAGCGTCGGCTCGTCGGCGCTGGCAAAGCGGACCGGCAGCTTGGCGGCCTCGACGACCTGCTGCACCATGGTGGTCTTGCCCACCTGTCGCGCGCCTGCCACGACCTGGATGAACCGTCGCGGCTCAGCCAGTCGCCGGGCCAGTTCCGATGCCTGAGCGCGCTGAAAGGGAATCTTCGATTTGCTCATGACGTTGAGTATTATTCCTCATCACGCTGAGTTCGTCAAGTATTCTGTGGACTTCCGGAGGAAACTCTAGGTTCGGCGCACCAGCGCATCGCGCAGCCGTTGCGCCGTCACTACGGTGAAGAAGATCGACCCGCCCGGAATGCATGCGCACCGGTATCGCATGTGATTCGTCGGGTTACGCCATGCTGCCCCGACCTAGTGACTGCGCGTCGGCTCGATCAGCCTCTTTAGCAATGCCCGAAGCTCGTCTTCCTTTCCGGGACGCGCCACGACGCGGGTAACCACCCGCACGGCTTGATCTCGCATTGCGACCACTCCTTCCTCGGCTGACCTCACGCCTGTTCTATCTGACGACCGATATCACCTATGTTGCCGGTCTATTCTGTCCCTGATGTTCCCGGTTGCTCCACTCTTTCTATATCAAACTTAAATGGTCGCTGTCCCTATTTTGAGACGAAACCTCTTCGCGCTCGTCAGCGAGAGGCGGACTGATCGGTCCGGAGCAACACCCGCTTGCCCTGGTAGCTCACGAAGACTCCGTCGGACGTGATGCTCTCGATTACGAGGTTGGCGTCGATCCGCTGGCCTTCGACGTACTTTTGGTTGTTGATGAAGACCAGGCGGCCCGCGGGGACCTCGGAATAGACGTGAACCTGGAGGTGCAGATTCGCGAAGACCTCCTGAGGTACCGGCGGCTCTTGAGACGCCGGCGGTGTTGCCGGGTCTCGCTCCAGGGGCTTCACGGGAGCCGAGGCCACTGCAGGAGCCGGGGACTTCTCCGGCGCGGTCTCAGGCGTCGGAGGCGAGTCGGACCTCGGGGCAGCCGCTCCGGCGGATGTCACGTGCGCCGGCTCCGTCGCGGCCCGCGGGGCCGCGTCAGGATTTTGCTCCCGCCGCGACAGGGGCACGGAGGGGGCGCTCCTCGTTATAGAGGGTGGGGCTTGCGACGGCGCCACGGCAACCGCCGCCTTGTCCAGCGCATCCGGTGTGGCGACGGGCTCGACGGGACGCGCCCGTGCGGCTTGCTCCGGCGCCGCCGGTGCCGGGGATGTCGCGGGCGCCCGAATCACGCTCACCAGCGCTCCGTCGGGGACGGAGGGCGCCGGGCGCAGTAGCCACAGCAAGACGCCCACGTTCACGACGATCACCGCACCGGCGATCCACGGCCAGAGGAGCCGGCGCCGTGAAGGAGGCGCCGGCGTCCGGTGGACGGTTGCCAGCGTGGGAACGGCCACCGGGTGTCGGTCCCGGTCAGCCTTCTTCAATGCGTCGAGGATGTAGGACATGTGCGGCCTACGAGCCTGCCCGCCGGAGGCGAGGCACCTTTGGATCGCGCTGGGCGGCGCTCAAATGGGTCAGCGTCTCCTTTCCGACGATCCCGTCGGCCATGAGCGACCGACTACGCTGGAAGGCGATCACCCGGGCACGGAGGTCGTTGTCGAAGACCTGGCGATTCCGTCCTCCTCCGGGGACGCCGTCGAACTCGGCGAACTGCTCTCGCACCCACTCCACGTCCTTGCCGCGCGTGCCCGGCCTGATGGGAACCGAGTTCAACACGGGCGCCTTCCAGAGGAGAATGAACGGACCATCCCAGTAGAGGTCGATCTCGCTCAGCGGGAACACGTGCCGCCGCCCCCCGACGTCAAGGGTCGCGTCCTGCTCGTCCAGGGCCACCACCGTGGCGTACCGACGATCTCCCGCCGGCGTCGATAGCTCGATGATGGCCGGCAGGTTGAATCGCCGGAGCTTACCCCACGTGCCCGTCTTGAAGAGACACTGAAGTCCTTCGGAGCGACCGCGCTCGCAGTCGAGGTTGTCCATGGAGCCGTCGACGTCAAGGCGCCAGCTCGCATAGAGGCTGGTGAAGGCCGACTTCCTGTCGGCACGTAGTGAGGGATCCGAGAGGAGCGCCGACAGTGTAGCGGACGTCGAGGTCGTCGGATGAATCGCACTCGGGATCACGGCACGCCGGATCAACCGAGCCTGCCCCTGAGTGAAGAGCACCCCGGTGCCGGTGACGAGCACTGCGACGAGCACCGCTGCGCCCACCCACTGCCATCGACGCGCGGGCCGCGGCGTGAGCGTCTCGCCGAGCACCTCGCTCGCTGCGCGGCGCACCGTGGCGGCCATGACATGATGTTGGTCTTGCGTGTATGCCCCGAGCAGCGCGCGGTCGCAGATGGCGTTGATCAGCCGCGGGATGCCGCGCGCCGCCCCGTGCGCTGCGCGCATCGCCGCATCGGTGAAGATCTCTTTCTTCTGGCCGGCGATCTGGAGTCGATGAACGATATAGGCTCGCGTGTCGTCCTCGGAGAACGCCAGCAGGTGATAGCGCGCGGTGACCCGCTGGGCCAATTGCCGGAGCTCTTCCTTGTCGAGCAGTCGGATCAGCTCCGGCTGGCCGATGAGGATGATCTGCAGGAGCTTCTGGGTTGGGGTCTCGAGATTCGTCAGCAGCCGGATCTGCTCCAGGACATCGGCGGCGAGGGCCTGCGCCCCCTGCGCCGTGAGCC
>Ga0080064_1003324_pt1 | contig 23651 bp, 20 predicted proteins | sample Subgrocontami54m_FD_69260 | JGI IMG/M metagenome (GOLD analysis project Ga0080064, IMG submission 69260) | Subsurface groundwater microbial communities from S. Glens Falls, New York, USA - GMW46 contaminated, 5.4 m (SPADES assembly) (version 2) ...
CGGCCAGCTCATGCAGCACGGCAAGGTGCAGCGGGCGTACGTGGGGATCGGAGGCCAAACCGTGCCGATCCACCAGCGGCTGGTCCGATTTCACCACCTGTCTGTCAGTCACGGCGTCCTGGTGGTGGCGATCGAGCCCGACAGCCCGGCCCATCGGGCCGGCCTTCGTGAAGGGGACGTGATCGTGCGGTTCGGCGAGCGGCCGGTGGAGAGCGTCGATACGCTGCACCGGTGCCTCACCGGATACCCGGCAGGCCAGACCCTGGCGTTGCTGGTGATCCGCCGGACGGATGTCGTGCCGGTCCTCCTGACTCCTGAGGAGTCGCGGAGGTAACCGTCCGGCACACGACAAAACAGCCCTTGGGGAAATCCCCAAGGGCTGTTTGTGTAACGCGAAAAGCGGGTGTTACTCGTTCAGGAGCTGCGTGCCGCCTTCCGGCAGGGGTGCATCGATCTGCGGAAGTGGGAAGGTGACGATGTGCACCACCCCGCCCAGCTCGTTCTCCACCGCGTCCTTCACGCCGTAGCCCAGACCGGTGAGGAAGTTCTGGCCCCCGTCCAGGGCCTCTTTCGGCTCCGTGAAGAGGTCCGCCCAACCGAGCAGGAGGTTCTTCACCCCGAAGCCGAGCTTGCTGACCGCACGCTTGCCGTAGCCCACTTCGCTGGTCCACGGGCTGGCGGTGTAGTCCTTGGTCAATGACAATGTCAGTTTTGTTTCCGAGTCGATCGCGTCAGCCGCATAGCTCAGGGCCGGCGCAACCAGCAGACCAAGTCCCAACACCAACGCCAACTTCAACCTCATGCGTCCCCCTCCTGTTGCGGCCGTTCCGTTGGCCGCGGTTGTGAGTCCCCAACCAAACCGTCCCCCGGTATCATCGTCTTGTGGGGTAAACAGATACGTAATCGGCATCAAGCTACACAGTTTTCGACCGGCTGTCAATCAAGAAAATAACGGGGGGAGATTGAGCTGTTTCAGTGCCTGGGAGGGTTGGTCGCTGTAGAGCTGGCAGAAGCGGGTGACGCTCTGAGCATCCGGGAACGCCCCCGAGGCGCGCATGGCCTGGAGCACGGCGGCGCGCCGCTTGGTTTCCTCCAGGATGCGTACCGAAGACCAGCCGGTCTCCGTCGCCAGGTGGTCGCGGTAGGCGCTGCTGGGCATCGATTCGATCATCTGTTTTTGCGACTGGTCGTAGCTCCAGACGGGCGAAAGCAAGACGACCTGCCGCTCCATCCCTGCCGTCTCAACGAGCTCGCTGACGACCCGCACGATGGAGCCGTCGCGGATCAGCTTGCGCAGAATGACGAAGACGTCCACCAGGCTCACCAGAACCGGGGGCACGTTCATCGGCTCGTTCTGCAGCCGCAGGATCATCTCGCGCGCCGAGGAGGCGTGGATCGTGCTCATGCAGTACTTGCCGAGGCTCATCGCCGTCATCATGTCGCGCGCCTCTTCGCCTCGCACCTCGCCGACGAGGATGCGCTCGGGCCGCATCCGCAAGCTGTTCTTCACCAGCGAAGGGGTCTGGAGGCTCCGGGAGCTTTCCAGCCGCGAGCAGTTCTCGAGGAACGTGGTGTTCAGCTCGAGCGTATCCTCGATGATGACCAGCCGGTCCTGCCACGGGAGAAAGCTGAGCAGGGCGTTGAGCAGCGTGGTTTTACCGGTCCCGGGGCCGCCGGCGATGACCATGTTGGCGGGCCGGACGCGCAGCCCCTCCACGTACAGCCACAGCTGCGCGGCCAGCTCGTCCGTCAGCATCCCCCGTTCGATCAGCTGCAGGATCGTCAGCGGATGGGGCTTGGCGCGGGTGATCGTGATCTGCGGCCCGAAGGGCGAGTGGATGATGTTGACCCGCCCCCGGATGTTGTCCAGCTCCACGTCGTTGATCGGATCGATCTCGGTGCGTCCGGAGAAGATAATGAGCTTCTTGACGAAGACGGTGAGGGCGCGGGTCGACGGGAACCGCTTGGCCGTCTTGACCAGCCCCTGGCCCGTGCGGTGCAGGAAGATCGGTTCGGTGGAGTTGATGACGATGTCCTCCACCACGGGGTCCGCGAGGAACTCCTCGATCAGGTCATAGGAGAGAAACGCCTCCAGGAACTGGCGGCGCTGTTGCGGAGTGGACAGGGCGCGGAACCGGCCATCCGGATAGTCGGCATAGAGGCCGCTGAGCGCGTCCGCCGCCACCTCGTACCGCTCCTCAGGCGGCTGGATCAGGCTCGTCTGCCCGCGCAACCGCTCCAGGAGCGCTTCGGTCAGCTCCAGCCACTTGGGTTCCTGGTAGAGCTCCTCTGAGTTGCTCGCGCTGATGGGGGCCTCCTTCTGAAGCATACTGCCTTCTAGTTTACCTGAGACGGGGAGCCTCGGCCAGCGCTCGATGGTCTTGACAGAGTCCTATCGTGGGCGTATGGTAGGGCGTCATGCCTGGATCATGGTTATGTCAGCGGGTGATGCGCGTCGTGCTGAGTCTCAGCGCGGTCGCCCTGTTTGCCGCAGTCGCCATTCCGCACGATCATGACCAGGCCGCGCATTCGCATCCGGCCCAGTCCTGCCGCGCCTGTAAGCTGCAGGAGGGGTTCTCCGCCGCCCCGACGGCCACGTCGGTCATCCGGCCCGTGCAAGCTCACGTTTTCTCTCCCGTGCTCCGTTCCAAGGAATCGCCCCGCGCGGTTCCTGTCCTTGAGTACGCCTCACCCCGCGCCCCTCCTCGCCTCGCCTAAGTCCGTCCGGGTTCGGCTCGTCGTTCCGTGATCATTCATGCGTCCACGTTCGTGGCGCACCCCATTCTCATCCGAGGAGGTTTGTGATGAAATCGATGCGGTATCTGGTTCTTCTCCTGTTACTGCTTTTTCGCCCCGCGTCAGTTAGGGCTGCCGATGAGCTCGCGCTGCTTCGGGAACAGGTGCAGCAACTGACCGGGACGGTCCAACAGCTCACCGCCACCGTGCAGGCGCAACAGGAGCGCCTCGCTCAGCTTGAGCGGCCAGGCGCGCCAGGGCCCCAGGCCGCCGTTCAGCCGCCGCGCAGCGCCGCCGGCGCCCCCTCGTCCGGCCGTGCGCTGCTCACGTCGATGAACCCTGAGATCGGCGTGGTCGGCGACATCGTCGGGCAGCTCTCCGAGAGCTCGGCGGATGGCGAGGGCAACGATACAATCACGGCGCGGGAAGTGGAGGTGGTGTTTGGGCACCCGATCGATCCGTACTCGCGGCTGGACGTCACGCTGGCGTTTCCTGAACTGGAAGCCGCGGAGTTGGAGGAGGCCTCTGTCACCCACTGGGGCCTGCCGGGTGAGATCAGAACGCGCCTCGGACGTTTCAAGCCCAAGGTTGGCAAGGCGATCGCGATCCATCGGGACTCGCTTGACACGGTCGATGAGCCCTTGGTGGTGCAGCGATATTTTGGAACCGAAGGGATGTCGCGGACAGGCGTGGATTTCTCCGGATTCCTGCCGGTGCCGTGGACGGCGGTGGTGCATGAGTTGACCGGCGGTCTTCTTGAAGGAGGCGTGGGGGAAGGCGGGACGCTGTTCGGGGAGACGAAGCGGCGGCCGTCCTTCTACGCCCACCTCAAGAACTTCTGGGACATTGCCGAGATGACCAATGCAGAACTCGGCCTGACGTACCTCCTGGGGTCAAAGGACGCGGACTCAGACTACGAAGTCGACGCCCTGGGGATCGATGCCACGATGGTGCACTACGTCACCCCCGCCAATAAGCTGAAATGGCAGAACGAACTCTATCTTCAGCAGCGTGACGAGACGGTCACCGTGGCGGAGGACGGCAGCACCACCAGCGTGCCCAACACCCCGTGGGGGTTCTATTCGCTGCTGGACTACCGTCTCAGCCCCCGATTTGGCGTGGGCGGGCGGATGGATTACGTTGAGCCGGTCGACGCCGACCAGGCCATCCTGGCCCGCAACGCGGATACCGCGTGGTCCGGGTATCTGACGTTCTACCAGAGCGAGTTCAGCCGGTGGCGGCTGCAGTTCACGCACACCGACTTTGCGCGCGGAGGCGATGACAACACGATCTTCGCCCAGGCCACGGTGGCGATCGGTGTGCACAAGCACCAGCTCCAGTAATCGGACCATCGGAAAGGAGACTCCATGAGACGATTCACGGCATTGATAGTGATCGCTTCAGCGTTGTGGCTGTGGGGTGCGCCCCCGTCCTGCGAGGCGGACAGCCGCCTGAAGGTGGCGGCCACGTTGCCCGTCTTCGCCGATCTGGCGGAAGCGATCGGAGGCAGCCGCGTGAAGGTCTCCTCCATCGCCCCCGCTCAATTTAATCCGCACTTCATCGAGCCCAAACCGAGCGATGTGGTGCTCGTGAAACGGGCGGATCTGTTCATCCACGCCGGCCTGGACCTGGAGCTCTGGCGTGGGCCGCTGCTGGATGCGGCCGGCAACACCAAGGTGTTTCCGGGCCAGCCCGGCGAGCTGGATCTCTCGCAGGGCATCACGCTGTTGGAGGTCCCGGACCGTCCGATCAGCCGGGCCGAGGGCGATATCCATCTCTACGGCAATCCGCACTATTGGCTCGATCCGGAGAACGGCAAGTTCATGGCGGGGACGATTGCGAAGAAGCTCGGCGAGCTGGATCCGGCGCATGCGAAGGAGTACGACGCCCGTTTGGAGGCCTGGTCTGCCACGCTCGATGCGAAGATCACCGGATGGCGCTCGCGCCTGGCCCCCTATCAAGGGCAGGAGCTGGTTGGCGACCACAAGACCTGGCCGTATCTCATGCAATTCGCCGGCCTTCGCATGGAACAGTTCCTGGAGCCTAAGCCCGGCATCCCGCCGACTCCCAAACAGATCGCCTTCTTGGAGGACTATATCCCCGCGCACCGCGTGCGGGTGATCGTGCAGTCCACGTTCTTTCCCGGCAGGGCGGCCGAGACAGTGGCCAGGCGGACCGGCGCGAAAATGGCGCTCTTGTGCCAAAACGTCCATGAGGTGCCTGAGGCCAGCGACTATATCGCCATGGTCGACACGAATGTGAACCGTCTGGTCGAGGCGTTGCGCTGATGGCCGAGTTCCTGCACCTCATGCTCCCGCCGTTTGCGGCGTGCCTGATTCTCACGGGCATCCACGCCTATCTCGGCCTACATGTGATCGAGCGCGAAGTGATCTTCGTCGATCTGGCGTTAGCGCAGGTCGCGGCCTTCGGCGCGACACTCGGCGCGCTCTGGGGATACGGCCTGCATTCGGTGCAGGGCTATTTCATCGCGCTGGGCTTCACGTTGATCGGGGCGGCCATCTTTGCGCTGACGCGGTTGCGAAAGCCGGTCGTTCCGCAGGAAGCCTTGATCGGCGTCGTCTATGCGGTCTCAGCTGCCGCCGCCATCCTCGTCCTCAGCCGGTCGGCCGAGGGTGGGGAAGAGCTGAAGGCGCTCCTGGTGGGCCATCTGCTGTTTGTCGATTGGCGGGAGATCGCCAAAGTCTTCGTGCTCTATAGCGTGATCGGGGCGGTGCACTGGGCGGCGCGCAAGCCGCTGTTGACGATCTCCCAGGACCCGGAGCGCGCCTTTGCCCAGGGGCTGCGGGTCCGCTGGTGGGACTTTCTGTTTTATGCGACCTTCGGCTTCGTGGTCACCAGCTCCGTCGAGATGGCTGGCGTCCTGCTGGTCTTTTCGTTTCTCATCGTGCCGGCGATCTGCGGCGTACTGTTGGGACGCACGATCGGCCAGCGGCTGCTGGTGGGGTGGGGAGCCGGGGTCCTGACCAGCATGGCCGGCATGACGGCCTCGTACCATTGGGATCTGCCCACCGGGGCCACGGTCGTCTGCGCCTTCGGCGCCTGCTTGCTCATCTGTGCCGTGTTGAGAATGACGGCAAGACGCGAGGGCCGTTCCGCGCTATAATCGGCGCATGATTACGCGCCCGACGGTCCAGCAATCGCGGTCACTCATCATCGACCTCGGGGTCGTCATCTTCGTGGCGGCCTGTCTCTACGGCATCGTGAAAGTCGCTCAGCGCTGGGAGGCACCGCTTCAGCCCCAGGTGCAGATCTCGCTCAGCCTCTGGGCGCTGCCGAGGTATACGCTCCTCTCGCTGCTGCGGGGGTTCGCCGCATACGGCCTCTCGCTGGTCTTCGCCCTCACGTACGGCTATCTGGCCGCCCATCGTCCTCGCGCCGAGCGGGTCATGCTGCCGCTGCTGGACATTTTGCAGTCCATCCCCGTGCTCGGTTTTCTTCCCGGCGCCGTCCTGGCGCTCGTCGCGCTGTTTCCGAACACGAACGCGGGCTTGGAGATCGCTTCGATCCTCATGATCTTCACCGGTCAGGTCTGGAACATGACCTTCAGCGTGTACCAGTCGTTGCGCGCCATCCCGGAGGAGCTGGTCCAGGCCGCCTCCGTGTACCAGTTCAATTGGTGGCAGCGATTCCGTCGGTTGGAATTGCCGGCTGCAGCCGTGGGCTTAGCGTGGAACAGCATGATGTCCATGGCCGGCGGGTGGTTCTTCCTGATGGTGTGCGAAGCGTTCACGTTGGGCGAGCATGACTTTCGTTTGCCGGGTCTGGGCGCGTACATTAGCGTGGCCGCCTCCCATCGGGATCTGCACGCCCTCTTGGCCGGCTTGTTGGCGATGGCGACAATGGTGGTGGCAGTCGATACGCTCATCTGGCGTCCGGTGCTCGTCTGGGCGCAGCGATTTCGCCTGGAGGACACCGCGGGAACGGACCTGCAGAGCTCCTTCGTCCTCACATGGCTGCGGCAGTCCCGGCTTCTTCAGGCTGCGAAGGCGCGTCTTGCGCACCCCGTCAGCGAGTGGCTGAGCGCGCACGCGGCCGCCGAGCGCCAGCGGTCCAAGTTGCCCACACTCAGCCGGCATCCATGGGTCGGACACCTGCTCAATGGGCTGCTGACGGCCGCAGCGCTTGGACTCACGTTCGGTGCCGCATGGCGCCTGGCCCATCTGCTCGGGCAGTTGCCCCTGTCCGGATGGTGGGAGATCCTGGTCAGCTCGCTGTTGACTTGGCTGCGCGTCAGCGCGGCGGTCGTGCTCAGCACCCTCTGGACTGTGCCCGTCGGTATGTGGATCGGACGATCCGACCGTCGCTGCGCCCGGTTGCAGCCGCTGGTGCAGGTAGTCGCGTCCTTCCCAGCACCCATGCTCTACCCGGTGCTCATCATCGCCTTTCAGGCGCTTGGCTGGGGGTTGGGATGGGGAGCGATCCTGCTGATGATGATCGGGATCCAGTGGTATATTCTCTTTAACGTGATCGCCGGTGCCTCGACAGTGTCCCAGGATTTGCGGGAAGTGGCGCAAGCGTTTCGTTTCACGCCGCGCCAGTCCTGGCGCACGATCTGGTGGCCGGCCGTCTTTCCCTACCTGATCACCGGATGGGTCACGGCGACCGGCGGGGCATGGAACGCGAGCATTGTCGCGGAGTACGTGACCCTGGGGAAGACGACCTTCATCGCGCCGGGATTGGGCTCGTTGATCTCGGTGGCGGCGAGCCAGGGCCGCTATGACCTGCTGGCGGCCAGCGTCTTGACGATGGCGGTTGCCGTCGTCATGATCAGCCGGTATGTGTGGAAGCCGCTCTACCGGCTCGCCAGCACCCGCTATGCCTACTAGCCACGATATCTTGCTGCAGCTCTCGAAGGTGGAGCATCTCTTCACCTCGCCGTCCGGCAAGCCGGTTGCCGTGCTCGCAGACATCAACATGACGTTGAAGGCGGGCGAACTGGTCGCGATCCTCGGCCCGAACGGCTGCGGAAAATCGACGTTGGTTCGGATTCTCTGCGGATTGCTGCGGCCCACTCAAGGGACGGTGCTCTACCGCGGAGAGCCGGTCCGCGAGCCCAACGAGCACATCGGGCTGATTTTTCAGCAATTCGCGTTGTTCCCCTGGCTGACGGTTGCACAAAACATCGAGCAGGTGCTCATTCCGCGCGGGATCCCTCCCGATCTGAGGCAGCGGCGGGTGGCCGACGTGATGAATCTCATCGGGCTTGATGGGTTCGAAGAGGCCTATCCGCGGGAGCTCTCGGGCGGGATGAAGCAGTGCGTGGGCATTGCCAGGGCGCTGGCGGTGCAACCGGAACTGTTGTGCATGGATGAACCGTTCACTCAGGTGGACGCACTCGCGGCCGAAACGCTGCGCACCGAGGTGATGAATCTCTGGCGCGATCGCGAGAGGTTTCCGGAAGCGATCTTGATGGTCAGCCATGATATTCATGAGGTGGCGGTCATGGCCAGCCGCATTTTGGTGATGAGTGCGAATCCCGGCCGCATCAAGACGGTGATCGACAATCCGCTGCCCTATCCGCGCGACACGCGCTCCTCCGCCTATCAGGCGCTGGTAGATCGCCTCCATGCCAGCATCACCGGCGTCTACTTGCCCGAGGAACCCGAGGCCAAATCCGTGACCATTCTGACGCAGCTACCCGGGGCGCGTCCGATCGCCCCGTTGCCGTTGGCCGAAGTCCGGGACATTATCGGGTTGATCGAAGCGGTGGGGACCCGGGGAGGGGACGTCGAATTCTTTCGTCTCACGGCCGAACTCGGGCGCACGTTCACCCGCGCGCTGCTTGCCGTCAAAGCGGCGGAGCTCCTGGGATTTCTCTCGACGCCCGCGGATCATCTGGTGCTGACGGATTTGGGCCGGAAATTTTTTTCGGCGCCGCGCAAAGGACGCAAGCAGCTCTTCCGGACACAAGTGCTGCAACTCGCACTCGTCAAGCGGTTGCGGGAGATGCTCGAGCACAGCGAGGAGCGCCACCTGGCGAAAGACCTGCTGCTGGAGGAGTGCGCCATTCAGTGCCCGCAGGAGGATCCCAAGCGGCTGCTGCGGATTCTGATCAACTGGGGCCGGTTCGCCGACCTCTGGTCGTATCAGCCGGCCGATGCCACCCTGGCCGTCAACGGCGGCGGGCACCACCACGGTTCGACGGAGACGCGAGGGTGACTTCAAGCCGGGCGATCGCGCCCGCCCGGACCATGGCGGCATAGGGGTGCGGAATGGTGTCGCCGGTCAGCGCAACCTCGCCTCCGGCGCGCAAGCGCAGGCGGATCGTGGCGGGCGCGACGCGTCCTGCGCCGAAGGTCGCGCGCCGGCTTGGATTCAGATAGGTCACTTCCGTCGTGCCCAGCAAGCGGAACGTGAATCGTCCCCTCGCATCAAAGCATTTCTTCGAGAGAACCGGCGTCAGCCGGAGCGTCAGCTCCCCCCGGCGATTGAGCGCGAACGGTCGTCGGCCCACCGTCATCCAGAGCCACATCTGCAGGAACTCGGCGGTCGCCCCGCTGAGGCGCGCCACGAATCCCGCCCCATGCAGCCGCCGGTCGGCATAGAGACTGCTGACGAGAAACGAGCTGTTCTCAAGGATGCTGCGGCCGTAGCGCCCAGGCGGCTGGAAGGGAATAAGCGCCTTTGCGGCGTCCCGGTAGAACTCCTCGTAGAGGCCGCAGCGCAGCAGCTCGAGCAGATATTTGTACTCCATGTGCAGCCAGATCGAGCCGTGCTCCAGCCACCCCGGGTTGAAGACCCGGCAGCGGCCGATCTCCTCCGACTCTCCGGCCAGCGGCGCGCACACGCGATACATGGCGAGGGTCCGGTCATAGAGGGAGCTGCGCTTGACGGCCCGGTAGAGCGCTCGCGCCCGCGCGAGACTCGGCTCGAGCCGCAGCGCGGGCACCAGGCCTTCCAGAAACGGCGGCAGCGCGTGTTGAGCCCAGGCGGAGGGGATGGCGGCCGTCGCCAGCCCCCGTTTGCGCCGCGCGCCGGCCGGTTGATACGAGAAGTAGCTGATGAACAGCCCGCGGCGCCGATCATACGCGCGCGCCAACCCCCGCTCGGTCTTTGTTTGCGCCGCCTTCAGCCACGCGGCCAGCGCTCCCACGCGCACGGCGCGCTCTCTGCCGGAGAATCCCAGCCGCACGCGTTCGCGGTACCGTTCCTTCGCCGTAGCGCTTGCGCGCCAGTACGTGGAGGCCGGTGTGCGCAGCAGCGCGGAGAGCTGGCGCAGGAAGTCGGCCAGCTCCTCCGGGAGGGCGATCCGGGCGGAGTCGGGCAGGCGCAGCGTCTTCAGCGCGTGCTGCAGAAAGACGATCCAGCGCTTGAGCTCGAATGTTTCACAGCTGGAGGAGCCGACCAGGCCGGGCAGGCCGTTGAGCGCGTCGAACCAGTTCGGCTTGTCCGCTTCCATCTCGATGCCGACGCCGAAGGGATCCAGCGAGGCGAGCTTGTTGGTCACCACGCACACCATCTTGACGAGCAGGGTGGTGCGGTAGATCGGCCCCCGGCCGTGTTTGGTGCGCACGACGTGCGGCTCCGCTGTCCGCGATTGGATGAGCGCGGCCTTCTCAGGGTCGCGACGCACCGCGTGAAACTGGCGGAGACCGTGCGGGCCCAGCCGGTACCGCTGCGCCCGCGGCGCGACCACGTGCGGATTGTCATAGAAGGTGAAGATGCGTTTCTCCAGCAGGAGCTCACGCAGCCGTTCCGGGTAGACGCTCAGGTAGCTCTCCAGCAAATCCAGCGTATACGTCCAGTGGTCGGTCCAGAACCCTTCGCCATGATCCGCGTCTTCCACCGCTTTGGCGGTGCGCATGACGCCGTCCAGGAAAGCCTCCGCCGGCTGCTTGAGCGGAATCTGCCGGCGTTCCACCTGGCGCAGCAGCTCGCCGGGGGTGAAGGGTTTGGCGAGGAGCTCCCGCACCGCCGCCGGGACGCCTCCAGGCGTGGCAGCGACGTACCGGGTGCCCTTATAGACAAGCGGATTGAATCCATCCGCCTGCAGCAGGTTAAAAAACGTGACGACGTTCTGGTCGCCGACCTCCGGATGGAACCAGACGTCGCTGCGGCGATTTTGGTTGACGTCCCGGTAGTTGGCGTTGCCCTGGGAGAAGTGAGTGGGGGGGATGACAAAGTGGTTGTAGTCGCGCTCCAGGTCGCCGTGCTTGCGCGAGTAGACGTAGACCACCTTGGCGCGTCCGTTGGTGCCGAGGCGCACCGGCGTTCCGCCGCGCATGACGTTGTCCAGGAACGTTTGCCGGCAATAGAGGTCGAACGCCGGGTTGCGGCTGCCGGTCGCGATCGGCCGGGTCAGCTCGTCGATGAGGACGCGGTTCTGGTCCGCTTTGGCGGCGAAGAAATCCGGCGTGGCGATCGAGGCCAGCGAGCGGTTGAGCGCCTCCACGCTGTCGGCGTGGCCGAAGAGCGAATAGAGCACGGCCTCCTGATGCGGGGGCACCAGCAGCTTGGCGCGGGCCATCGCGCAGGGCGTCTTGTCCTGCACCGTCTGGCGTGCGGGAAGGCGGAACGACGGCGCCAGATACCGCGCCGGCACGATCAGGTCATCCTGGTCGCCGAAAATCAAGGCAGGGTCGATGACCGGCTCCGCCAGGCGGGTCGTGCCGTTGCTGCGCGCGAGGCACACAGAAAAGTTGCCCGCACGGATCGGCACGACCTCCGGACGGTCATGCACCTCGGTCTTCAGCTGGTAGAAGGGCGCGCGTCGCTCCAGGTTGCGCACCGTCACCCACGCCTCGATCGTGCGGCTCATGTTCTTGAGGAAGTAGTCGCGCATGCCGAAGGGCACCATCACGGGCAGGCCATCGAGCACCTCAAGCCGCTGCGCCCGTCCCGAATGGTTGATGATGGTGAGCACGCGCGCCAGGCCGGCCAGCGGCTCATGGGGGATCGTGAAGTAGTGGACACGCACCTCAAGCCCGAGGCGCGCATGGCGCTCTTCCAGCACCAGGTCGTGCATCCGGATCCGCATGCGCCGGGTGACGCGGCCGAATTCACCGTCGGCCGTGCGGGCTGAGGCGAACGGTTCGTAGAACTGCGGCCCGCGCGGGGAAGCGATCTTGAGGAAGGTGCGGAACCCCTGCAGCGAGACCGACCGGAGCGCGCGGTTGGCCGGCAGGAACTCCATGATGGGGTTGTCCTTATCCTGCACGCCGAAGCCGGCGATCGCCTGGCCCCGGTTGACATAGAACGCCCACATCGGCACGCCCCAGAGGCCGGCGATGCCGGGCAGGAAACTGGCAAAGGGTCGGGCGCGGCAGTAGTCTTCGATGACAAACCCGTCGCGCGTCAGGCGGTAGGCGACCATGGCCTCGTATTGTACCAAAATTCCTCTCGCTCTGTACGGTGATAGGCCGCTACAAGGCGCTTGACAACTATTTCATAATAAAGTACTATTTCAGCAACTAATGAAAATAGCTAATAACATGAACATATCTGAGCGACCTTTGTCGCTGTTGCAGGCCGAGCTGGTGCAAGCACTCCCTGCGCTGCTGCCCTCTGTCAGGATCCGGCGGGTGCGCCCGGGGGTCCGGCAGGGGGCTCAGCGGCCGGATCTGCTGGTGGAGATCCTCACCCCATCAAAACATGCGCAGACGCTAGCTATCGATGTCAGGACCGCTCTGCCGCCCCTGCACGCTCCCCAGGCTGTCTCCGGTGCCGGGTATCCGGTCATGGCCTCCCGATTTCTCAGCCCCCAGCTGCGGGCGCTGTGCCGGCAGCGCGGCATGGGATATCTGGATCTGGCCGGCAACTGTTATCTGGAGCTCGGCACCTTCCACTTCGAGCGGATCGTGGACCGCAACCCGTTTCCGCGCCGCGGGCGGCCGGCATCGGTGTTCAGTCCGGTCTCCAGCCGGGTTGTGCGGGCGATGCTGGAGGAGCCGGCACATGCCTGGCGCGTCAGCGAGCTGGCTGAAGCCGCGCAGGTGAGCCTGGGCCAGACCTCGAACGTCTGCCGCGCGCTCATTGCGGACGGCTATGCCGTCCGGGAGCGCCATGGCGTGAAGCCAGCACAGCCCGGCGCCTTGCTCGATGCCTGGCGGGACGAGAAGCCGATTGACCGGCACCAGGCCCGCGCGTACTATGCGTTTGATGACACGCCCGAGCGGTTGATGGCGCGCATGGCGGCCGTGGCGGTTGAGCGGAACTGGCGCTACGCGGTGACCTCGTTGGCGGCCGCCTCGCTCATCGCGCCGTTCGTGCGGGGCATCGGCATCGTGCACTGGTATGCGTGGGATGCGCTGCAGGCGGCCGAGTGGGTCAAGGCGCTGGACCTGCGACCGGTCGAGTCCGGCCCCAACGCCATCCTGCTGGTGCCCGATGACGCCGGCGTGTTCTATCGCAGCCGGCCGGTGCAGGGCGTGACCGTGGTCGGGAACATCCAGCTGTACCTCGACCTGTGCCGCGAGCCCGCGCGGGGCAAGGAACAGGCCGAGTTCCTGCGGAAGGAGCGACTGACGTTTTGAGCGTGCCACCGGAACGGACGGCGTCGATGTACGGCCCGGGCGTGACGAGCGCCTCGAAGTCGGTGCTGCTCGAGGTGATGACCGCACTGCGCGCGTACCGCGAGGCGCTCATCCTTGTCGGCGGCTGGGTGCCGGCTCTGCTGCTGGAGCGCGAACAGCCTCGCGAAGATCCCTTCGTCCACGTCGGCTCCATCGACATCGATCTCGCCGTGGACCCCTCGATGGTGCGCGAGCCGGAGTACGCCACGATCGTCGAGCTGCTGCAGGAGCGCGGGTTCCGGGCGGCCGCCGACCAACGGGGGCGGCCGATTCCCAACAGCCTGGAGCGCACCGTGCCTTCGCCGGCGACGCATAAACCGTACACCATCCGGGTAGATTTTCTGACCCGCCCGGACGCTTCGAACGCCGGGCGGCACGTCGCCGTCCAGGACAGCCTGTTCGCCAGGAAAGTGAAAGGGTGCGAGGCCGCCTTCGCCCACTGGAGGACCGTGGACGTCACCGGCGTGCTGCCGGAGGGCGGCGAACTCACCGTGCCCATGCGGATGGCGGATCTGGTGGCCATCCTGACGATGAAGGGCATCGTGCTCGGCGAACGGTACCGCGAGAAGGACGCCTACGATATTTACGCCCTCGTGAAACACTACCGGCAGGGGCCCCGCGATGTGGCTGAAGCGCTCGCCCCCTCCTGTGAGGAGCCGCTGCTGCGGGAGTCACTGGCGTGCATCCAGGCCGCCTTCGGCAAGCGCGAGGCCAACGGGCCCGCCTGGGCCGCGGCCTTCCTCATCCATCCCCGCTTCTCTGCCGAGCATCAGCGGCTGGTGACCGACGCGTTCATGGTGGTCGGCGAGTGGCTGCGGTTGCTCCAGCCTGCTATAATTTGACCCATGCCGACCCGCAAACCGCCAGCCACGAAGCCGCCCCGGGCGCTCGTCATTGTACTCGCGGTCCTGGCGGTCCTCTATGCCAGCAAGAACCTGCTCGCCAAGGCGGCGCTGGTCGCCGGCATGCAGGCGGTCACCGGATTGAAGGTGGACGTGGACGTGATGGATGTCGGGCTGCTCAATACCGCCCTCGGCATCAAGGGGTTGCGCGTGCGCAATCCGGCCGGCTTTACCGAGCCGATCCTGTTGGACATCCCGGAAGTGTACGTGGACTACAAGGTGCTGCCGTTCCTGAAAGGCAAGACGCATCTGGAGCGCGTGCGCGTCAACATGAAGGAAATGGTCGTCGTGAAACTGGCCGATGGAACCGTCAACGTGAAGCAGATCAAGGCGCTGGAGACGGCCAAGGGGAAAAAGGCCGCGCCGAAGGCGCAGCCGAAGCCGGCGGCCAAGGCACCCCCGATGAATCTGGAGATCGATCTGCTGGAGATGAAGATCGGCACAGTCATCTACAAGGACTACTCCAAAGGCAGCCCGCCGAGGATCAAAGAGTTCACCGTCAACATCGACCAGCGCTATGAGCACATCCGCGACCCGGCCACCTTCGTGGGCGTGGTGGTGGCCGCCGCCCTGCTGAACACCACCGTGGGCCAGCTGGCCGGCGTGGATGTCGCCAAGATCCACGCCGAGGCGCAGCGCGCCATGCTGCAGTCCGCGCGCGAGCTCAACCGCGCCTTCAGCGCGGAAGGCGGCAAGGCGTTTGAGAAAAGCGCGAACGAATTGAAGCGGTTGTTCAACCGGTAGTTCCCTCCCATGGCCTCCACAGGATTCGCCGGCGCCCACGTCGTCCTCTTCGAAAGCCGCATGGCCGACGTCATGGCCAAAAGCGTCGCCTCCCATGGCGGGGTGCCCATCAGCGCCCCCTCGATGCGGGAGGTGCCGCTGACGTCAAACCGCGAGGCGCTGGCCTTCGGCGAACAGCTGCTCGCGGGCCGCGTGGATCTGGTGATCTGCCTGACCGGGGTGGGCACGCGGCTGCTCCTGCAAGCGCTCTCCGCCGCATTCCAGGAGGCGGCCGTCGTACGCGCCCTCTCCCGCACGACGGTGGTCGCGCGCGGGCCCAAGCCCATCCGCGTCCTGAACGAATACAAGATTCCGGTGACGATCGCGGTGCCCGAGCCCAACACATGGCATGAGATCGTGCAAACGCTCGACCTGAGCGACCGCGGCGTGGAGCTGCACGGCAAAACGGTGGCGATCCAGGAGTACGGCGTCTCGGCCGAGCCGCTGATCCAGGCGCTGAAGCAGCGCGGCGCCGACGTGCTGCCGGTGCCGGTCTACCGCTGGGCGCTGCCGGACGATACGAAACCGTTGATCGAGGCCATCCGCCGGATCATCGCGGGAGAGGCGCAGGTCGCGCTGTTCACCAACGCGGCGCAGGTGCGGCATCTGCTGCAAGTCGCCGAGGCGGAGGGGCTGGAGGCCCGGCTGCGCAGCGCCCTGCCGCGGATCGTGATCGGCTCGGTCGGCCCGACGACCAGCGAGTCGCTGCGCGCGTGCGGCGTGCCCGTCGACGCGGAGCCGGCACACCCCAAAATGGGTCCGCTGATTGAGGAGTTGTCGCGCGTGGCGCCGGCGCTGATCCAGCAGAAACAGGGGCGTCCCCCGGTCCGCATCGAGCCGGCGCGCCCCCTCGCAGCTTCCTCGCATGCTGTGCGGCGCGACGCCCCGTTCCTGAAAGCCTGCCGGCGCGAGCCAACCCCCTATACCCCGGTGTGGCTGATGCGCCAGGCCGGCCGGTACATGAAAGAGTACCGCGACATCCGCAACAAGGTGTCGTTCCTCGAGCTGTGCAAGAACAAGGACCTGGTGGCCGAGGTCACGGTGACGGCGGTGGAGAAGTTGAAGGCGGACGCCGCCATCCTGTTCTCCGACATTCTGCTCATCGTCGAGCCGCTGGGGCTGCAATTGGTGTATAGCGAGTCCGAAGGGCCGGTGATCACCGGCTCGGTGGCGAGCCGGACGGCGATCGACCACCTGCCGGAGCTGGAGCCGGCCGAGTCGCTGGCGTTTGTGTTCGACGCGGTGCGCGAGACCCGCGCGGCGCTTTCGGCCTCCACGCCGCTCATCGGGTTCGCCGGCGCGCCGTTTACGTTGGCGGCCTATATCCTTGAGGGCGGCAGCTCGAAGTCGTTCGTGGAAACCAAGCGGTTGATGTACGCCGACGCCGGCGCGTGGCACGCGCTGCTGGGCAAGATCAGCCGCGGGCTCATCAAGTATCTCAACGGGCAGATCGCCGCTGGCGCGGACGCGGTGCAGCTTTTCGACAGCTGGGTGGGCTGCCTCGGGCCGGAGGACTACCGGGAGTTTGTGCTGCCGCACACGCGCGCCGTGATCCAGGGCCTGACGCCCGGCGCGCCCGTCATCCAGTTCGGCACCGGCACTTCAGCGTTCCTGAAGGAGATGCGGCAGGCGGGCGGGGATGTCATCAGCGTCGATTTCCGCGTCGCGCTCGATCAAGCCTGGCAGGTCATCGGGCACGACGTGGGCATCCAGGGGAACCTCGATCCGGTCGCGCTCTTTGCTTCTCCGGAGGCGATCCGCGCGCGGGCGCAACGCATCCTCGAGCAGGCGGCGGGGCGCCCTGGCCATATTTTCAACCTCGGCCACGGGGTGCTGCCGGGCACGCCGGTCGATCACGTGATCCGCCTGATCGACGACGTGCACGAACTCAGCCGCCGCTAAGCCGCCATGACCGTTCGCGTCGTGGTGATCGGGGGAGGGATTTCAGGGCTCGCTGTCGCCCATCGGCTGACGGAGCTCAGCCGCCAACGGCAGCTGTCCCTCTCGGTGACGCTGCTGGAGGCCAGCGACCGGTTCGGCGGCGTAATCGAGACGCAGCGCGCCCACGGCTTTCTCCTTGAAAGCGGGCCGGACGCCTTTCTGGCCGAAAAACCGTGGGCGGAGGCGCTCTGCCGGCGCCTGGGCCTGGCGGAAGAGCTCATTGACACGCAGCCGGCGCACCGGCGCAGCTTCCTCGTCGCGAATGGCCGACTGGTTCCGGTGCCGTCCGGGTGGTATCTCGTTGCGCCAGCACGGCTGGCCGCGCTGTGGCAAGCGCCGATGCTCAGCTGGTCCGGCAAGCTGCGGATAGCGCTGGAGCCGCTGATCCCTCCGCGGCGCGATCGGGCGGATGAGAGCGTGGCGAGTTTTCTTCGTCGCCGATTCGGCCGGGAGGCGTTGATCCGGATCGGCCAGCCGATGGTCGGCGGAATCTATACCGCCGATGTCGAGCAGTTGAGCCTGCGCGCCGCGCTGCCCGCCCTCGCGGAGATGGAGCGGACGCATGGCAGCGTGCTGCGAGGCTTGCGCGCCCGGACCTCCAACGGAGCCACCGCCGAGGCCAGCGGTCCGCGCTACCGGCTCTTCGTCACGCTGCGCGGCGGGCTGCAAACGCTGGTGGACGCGCTGATTCAGCGGATGCCGGAGGTAGCGCTGCGCTCCCGCGCGCGCGTCACCCATCTTGCCGCCGGCCCCGCATGGACCATCGCGCTTCAGGACGGTCAGTCGTTGCAGGCGGAGGCGGTCTGCCTGGCGCTGCCGGCTGACCGGGCCGCCGCGCTCCTCGGCTCGATCAGCCCATCGGCTGCGAAGGAACTCGCCGCGATTCCGTACGAGTCGGTGGCCACCGTCAACCTGGCGTTTCGCCGTGCCGATGTGCCGCATGCGCTGGATGGCTTCGGCCTGGTCGTGCCGGCGGTCGAGCGGCGGGGGATCGTGGGCTGCACGTTTTCGAGCGTCAAGTTTTCCGGGCGCGCGCCGGAGGGGTCGGTGCTGCTGCGCGCCTTCGTGGGCGGAGCGCTCCACCGCGCGATGGTCGAGTTGGACGATGCCGGCATGCAGCGCATGGTGCGCCGCGAGTTGCGCGAGCTGCTGGGCATCGAAGCCGAGCCGCAGTTCTCATCCGTGCGCCGCTTCCCCCGGGCGATGCCGCAGTACCACGTGGGGCATCTTTCGCGGGTGGAGGCGGCCGAAGCGAAGCTGCGGCGCTATCCGACGCTGTTCCTGACCGGCAACGGCTATCGCGGGATCGGCATTCCGGATTGCATCGCGCAGGCGGAGTCGGCCGCGCAGCGCATGTTCGATCAGCTCGCCGCAGGCGCGTCGCATGGCCGTTGACCACCTTCTGATGATCGGATTCGGCGGGCCGACGAGTCCGCAAGAGATCCAGCCGTTCCTGGAGGAGGTCACGCGCGGGCTCCACATTCCCAGCTCACGCCTGCGCGAGGTCGCCCACCATTATGAGGCGGTCGGCGGCCGTTCCCCCTATAACGAATACACCCTCCGGTTGTTCGAGAAGCTTCAAGCCGGCCTGCAGGCGCGCGGCATCACCCTGCCGGTGTTTCTGGGGATGAGAAACTGGCACCCGTTTCTGAAGGACACCCTGGCCGATATCCAGCGCCGGCGCCTGACGCACGGCCTGGGGATCGTCCTCGCCCCCCATCGCTCCTTCGCCAGTTTTGAGAAGTATCTCAACAACGTCGAGGACGCCAAAGCGCACGCCGGTGCGGCGCACATCCGGTACGAGTATCTTCAGCCGTGGCATAGCCATCCGCTGTTTATCGAGGCGCAGGCCGATCAGGTGCGCCGGACGCTCACCACCCTGAATCCAGACGATCAACGGCTCGCCCACCTGATTTTCAGCGCGCACTCCATCCCCGTTGAGATGGCGCAACGCTCGCAGTATGCCGAAGAGTTTCGCGCCTCGAGCGAAGCGGTGGCGCAGGCGCTGGGGCGGGGGAGCTGGAGCCTCGCGTATCAGTCGCGCAGCGGCAGCCCGCAGCAGCCGTGGCTTGAGCCGGACGTCGGCTCGGCCATCCGCGCGGCGGCCGGAGCGGGCGCGCGCCAGGTCGTGGTTGTGCCGGTCGGGTTCCTCTGCGACAATGTGGAGGTGCTGTTCGACCTGGATATCGAGGCAAAGGCCGAGGCTGAGCGGACCGGGCTGCGCTTTGCGCGCGCTTCCACCGTGATGGACCATCCCACATTTGTCGAGATGTTCACGGAGCTGATCGAGGCCGCGCTGCGGCGCGAGGCGCCATGATTCTGGCCGGAGATGTCGGCGGCACGAAAACGCATCTGGCGATCTTCCGCCCGAAAGGCCGCGCCTTCATCCCTGTGGCGGAGCGGCGGGTGCTCAGCCGCCACTATCCCGGCCTGGTCGCCATCGTGCGCGAAACAGTCGCCTCGCATCGCGGCCGCATCACCGCCGCCTGCTTCGGCGTGGCGGGCCCCATCCTCAACGGACGCTGCGAGGCCACCAATCTCCCCTGGACCGTCGACGCCGATGCGCTACGACGCACGCTGGGGCTGCGCGCGGTCGGATTGATCAACGACCTGGAAGCGCTGGCCTACGGCATCGAGGCGGTCCCTCGAGGGCGGCTGGCTGCGCTGAACGCGGGAACGCCAAGGCCGCATGGCGCCATCGCCGTTATCGCGGCCGGCACCGGGCTGGGAGAAGCCGCGCTGGTCTGGGATGGAGAGCGGTATCACGCCGCGCCCTCCGAGGGCGGGCATACGGACTTCGCGCCGCGCAACGAGATGGAAGTCGAGCTCCTGCGCTATCTGCAGCGCCGGTTCGGCCATGTCAGCTATGAGCGCATCGTTTCAGGACCCGGCAAGATCAGCGTCTACGAGTTCGTGAAGGCGCGCGAGCGCGCGAAGGAGCCGGCATGGCTGAAGCAGCGGCTGGCTGCGGGCGATCCCAGCGCGGTGATCTCAGACATCGCGATGGAGCGCGCGTGGCAACCGTGCGTGAAGGCGCTCGACCTCTTTGTCTCGATCTATGGCGCGGAGGCGGGCAACCTGGCGCTGAAGGTCTTGGCGACCGGCGGCGTCTATCTCGGGGGAGGGATCGCGCCGGCCATTCTTCCCGCGCTGAAGGACGGCACGTTCATGAAGGCGTTCAAAGACAAGGGCCGTCTGTCACCGCTGCTGTCGCGGATGCCGGTCCGCGTGATTCTGGATGGGCGCGCCGCCCTCTATGGCGCAGCCCGGTATGCCATGGGTCTCAACAGGTAGGTGCGAGATGCAGGAAGTCGTCGGAATTTTGGTGGCGGTGACCGCGCTGGTGATCGGGCTGTTGGTGATCGGCTGGTGCTACGGCGACTTCCGCCACTGAGGGTTGTGGCTCGCTTCGAAGGCGCGGATGGCGGCCTCATGCTTCAGCGTGAGGCCGATTTCGTCCAATCCGTGGATCAAACGCTCCTTGACCGCCGCGTCGATCTCAAAGTGAAACGAGATCTCCTCCGCGAGATGCAGCGTGACCCGCTGATGATCCAGGTCGGCCGTGGCTTCCAGGCCCGGATACCGGTCGACCATCTGCATGATTTCCTCCACCTCGGGCTCTGAGAGCTCGACGGCCAACAGCGCATTTTTCCCGCAGTTGCTCCGGAAGATGTCCGCAAAGGCGGGCACCCGCGTCTCGCCTCGCTGCTGCCAGGGCGCGATGACCACCTGAAACCCATCCTGCTGGATCGCCCAGACCGCGTGCTCGCGGCTTGAGCCGCAGCCGAAGTTGTTGCGCGCGACCAGGACCGAGGCGCCCTTGAAGCGCGAGGCGTTGAGCGAGAACTCCGGATTCGGCGACCCGTCAGGGAGGTAGCGCCAATCGTGGAACAGGTGCTTGCCGAACCCGGTGCGCAGGATCGATTTCAGAAACTGCTTGGGGATGATCTGGTCCGTGTCGACGTTGGCGCGGTCCAGCGTCGCCACCAGGCCCCGGTGCGATCGGAACGACTTCATGCGGGCATCCCCGCCCAGGTGCGGATGTCCACGAAATGCCCGGCGATGGCGGTGGCCGCCGCCATCTGCGGGCTGACCAGGTGCGTGCGCCCGCCCTTGCCTTGCCGGCCCTCGAAGTTGCGGTTCGACGTCGAGGCGCACCGCTCGCCCGGCTTCAATTGATCCGGATTCATCCCCAAACACATGCTGCAGCCGGACTGGCGCCAGTCGCAGCCTGCGGCGCGGAAGATCTCATGCAGCCCTTCGGCCTCGGCCTGGGCCCGCACCTGCTGCGAGCCGGGCACGACGAGCACGCGCACGCCGGAGGCCACCTTGCGGCCCTTGAACACCTTCGCGGTCAGGCGCAAATCCTCGATGCGGGCGTTGGTGCAGCTGCCGATGAACACCGTGTCCACCTTGACGTCGGTCATCGGGGTGCCGGGCTGCAGGCCCATGTACTGCAGCGCCTGCTCCACGTCCTTGCGGCTGTACCCGGGCACCTGATCGGGTTGCGGCACGCGGCCGGTCACATCCACCACCATGCCGGGATTGGTGCCCCACGTCACCTGCGGCGCGATCTCGCCGGCGTCGATGGTCAGCGTGCGGTCATAGCGCGCGTCCGGATCGCTGGGCAGCGTGCGCCAGAACGCCGCCGCCTCCTCAAACGCCTTGCCCTTCGGCACGAACGGCCGGGCGCCTGCGGCGAGATACTGGAACGTCACATCGTCCGGTGCGACCATGCCGGCCCGCGCGCCCGCCTCAATGCTCATGTTGCAGATTGTCATGCGTCCTTCCATCGACAGCGAACGGATCGCCTCGCCGCCGTATTCCAGCACGTAGCCGGTGCCGCCGGCGGTGCCGATGGTGCCGATCAGCTTCAAGATGAGGTCCTTGGCGCTCACCGGCGGCTTCGGCCGTCCGGTGAATTCCACCTTGAACGTCTTCGGCTTGGTCTGCGGCAGGCATTGGGTGGCCAGCACGTGCTCCACCTCGGAGGTGCCGATGCCGAAGGCGAGCGTGCCGAAGGCGCCGTGCGTCGACGTATGGGAGTCGCCGCAGACGATCGTCGTGCCCGGCAGCGTCAGCCCCAGTTCAGGGCCGATGATGTGCACGATGCCCTGGCGGTCGCTGGTCAGGTCGTACAGGGTGACGCCGAACTCGCGGCAGTTTGCCTCCAGCGCCTCGATCTGCGCCTTGGAGATCGGATCGCGAATGACCAGCCGGTTATCGGTGGGCACGTTGTGGTCCATCGTGGCCAGGGTCAGCTCGGGCCGCCGGACGCGCCGGCCGGACAGGCGCAGCCCCTCGAACGCCTGCGGGCTGGTCACCTCGTGGACCAGGTGCCGGTCGATATAGAGGATGGTTGTGCCGTCCGGCAGCGTTGTGACGGCGTGGCGGTTCCAGATCTTCTCGAACAGCGTCTGAGACATGGTCTGAATAGTATAAAGGAAACACCCCTCTGCTGCTATGCTCGTCCCCTTCTGCTACAATGTTGTGAAGTTAGGGGCAGGCGGCGGGAGCCGCCTCATAGAGGAGGATCGGGGATCATGATGGGAACCGGAACCGCGGCGTTACTCGTTTCGGCCGCAGCAGGGTACTGGGTGCTCGAACGGGCGCAAACCCACACCACGGGGGCGCTCAAGCGCGTCGGCCAGTTCATCGGGTGGGCGATTATTCTCTCCAGCTTTTTCTGCCTCGTCCTGTGCGCGCAATGCGCCGGGCAGGGGAAGGGCGGCTACGGCGGAAAGTCTTGGTGCCCATTTACGAAGAGCGCGCCGCCTCCCGTCCAACCCTAACGGTCGCATGCAGGTCGGCGTGGTGCTGGTCCACGGCATCGCCACGCAGACCCCGGGGTGGGCCGATGCGATCGTCGCGCGGCTGACGCACCGCGTGCAGCGCGAGGTGGCGGCACTCCTTCCTCAGGGGGCCGCTCCGGTGCCGGCGGAGGCGCTCCTGGCCGTGAGTCGCGTGTACTGGGGCGACGTCCTCCGGGAGCGTCAGCGGCTGCTCCGCCGCATGCTCGAAGCCGGCGGGGAATCCTTTCGGGCGCACGCTCCCTGGTGGTACAAGACGCTCCATCTCTGGCAGTATGCGAAATACCTCTGGCGGAAGAACGAGCGCCGCTTCATCTCGGAATACATCGGCGACGTGATCGGCTACCTGGAACCCGGGGCGCACGCGGCGGTCCACCAGCGGCTCACCGACTCGCTGGAACAGTTGGCCCCGGCGGATGATCGGGCGGAGGGCAAGCGGCCGCTGACGATCATCGCGCACAGCTTGGGAACGGTCATCAGCTCGGACTATGTCTGGGACCGGACCAAGGCGCGCCGCGCCGAGGGCAGGGAGGGGTTCCACGACCGCTGGCGGTTCGACAACTTCTTCACCCTCGGCTCGCCGATGGCGCTGTTCTCGCTCAAGTACGGCGGACCGGAGGCGTTTAAACAGCCGATCGCGGTCGAGAGTCCCCAAGGCCGCTGGATCAACCTCTTCGATCAGGACGATCCGATCGGCATGCCGCTCAAGGCGCTGAATGACGCCTATGGGCGCGCCGTCCATCAGGACGTCCGCGTGGACGCCGGCGCCTACCTGCTGGCCCACGGCGGCTACTTCACCGAGCCCCAGACCCTGGCCATCCTCAGCCGCAAGCTCGCGCTGGACTGGGCGGCAGTGAACCAGCGGCTCCCCGCCGACCGGCTCGCCCGGGCGGTCAGCTTGTTGCGTGATACGGCCGTCAAGGGGGGGCCAGAGGGTTCCCAAAACG
>Ga0080064_1003325_pt1 | contig 23649 bp, 18 predicted proteins | sample Subgrocontami54m_FD_69260 | JGI IMG/M metagenome (GOLD analysis project Ga0080064, IMG submission 69260) | Subsurface groundwater microbial communities from S. Glens Falls, New York, USA - GMW46 contaminated, 5.4 m (SPADES assembly) (version 2) ...
CCTTGACCTTGTGGCCGGTGGCTTTCTCGAAGGCGGCGACCAATTCCGTCGCCGCGGCGCGGATGCCGCCCGGTCCGATCAACGCGATCTCAGCAGCGCCGGCGCTGACGGCATTCGATAAACCGACGGAGGCGAGGATTGCCGGCAGCAAATATTTTTTCATGGGCGTCCTTTCGCTTGGTTATGGCACTTATTGCGGCAGCTTATGCTGGCAACTTCATCAGCTTGGCGGCGTTGCCGCCGAGGATGGCGATACGCTCGGCGTCGGTCAGGCCGGGTGCGTCGAGGACATGGTCTATGGGGCGGGGAGTAGCCATTGGAGTGGGATAATCGGTGCCCAGCAGAACTTGGCTGGCGCCGGCTGCGGCGACGAGGTGACGGAGTCCTTCGCCGTTGAAGACGATGGAGTCGAAATAGAGCTGCTTCAGATACTCGCTGGGGCGCTTCTTGACGGGTTTGCAATCGGCGCGATTGTTGTCGGCGCAGTGGTCGGACCGGCCGATGTAGGAGGGCAGGAAGCCGCCTCCGTGATAGCCGCAGATTTTGAGATTGGGAAAACGGTCGAGCGTGCCGTCGAAGATCAAGTGAGAGAGCGCCACGGTTGTCTCCAACGGATTGCCGATCACGTTCGTCAGGTAGCCGTTGCCGCGAAGCCGCTTCTCGCCCTCGGGAAAGCCGCGCGGATGAATGAAGAGCATGGTCCCGAGTTCCTCGGCCTTGGCCCAGACGGGGTGAAACTTGGCGTCGGAGAGTTCGTCGCCGTTGACGCTGCCGCCCATCACAAAGCCGCGCATTCCGAGTTTTTTAACGCCGTTCTCCAATTGCGCGACAGCCAGATCCGGAAACTGCAATGCCAGCCCGCCGATGCCGACGAAGCGATCCGGGTGCTTGGAGCAGACCACGGCGATATTTTCGTTTTCGAGCTGAACGATCCGCTCAACGAGGTCGCGCTCGGCCCAATAGTGCAGCTCGGGCGCCGGACTGAGAGCTTGCACGTCCATTCCCAGCGCGTCCATTTGCTTGATGCGGTCTTGGATGTCGCCGTTATCGAGATAGAAGTCCGGGCCCTGGCGATCGAGAATATTGCGCATCAGCCCGGACTCCTTGCGGTCCTGGATCAGAGTCCAGACATCGAGCGAGTAACAGTGTGCATGAACATCGACGGTGAGGACGCGACGGCCTTTGATCGAGACCTCGCGGCGCTTGCCGCTAGCCGGAGGAAGCTGCGCTCCATACGCGATGCGCTCCAGGCCGCAGCTTACAAAGAATAGGCCAGCCGTGGCGCTGGCGAGGTCTTTCAGGAATTCGCGGCGATTGGACATGAAGCCTCCGAAGCGAAGACATCCGCAAATTGCGCGGATTTCGCAGATGCAGGAATAAATTGTGAGATGCGAAATCGGCGCGCTTCCGCTCCCTTACGGTCACGGCTCTGATGAACGCCTGCTGCGAACGCGGGCAATATAATATAACTCAATATTCGCGGAATTTTACGCGGTGACCAGTTCCTGCTTGAGCTTTTCGGTCTGGAAGTGAGTGATGAGGGCTTCGATGACAGGCTCGAGGCGGCCGTCCATGATGGCGTCGAGCTGGTGCAGCGTCAACCCGATGCGGTGGTCCGTGAGGCGGTTTTGCGGGAAGTTGTAGGTGCGGATCTTTTCGCTGCGATCGCCGCTGCCTACCATCGAGCGGCGCTCCTGGGCCACGGCCTGCGCCTGCTTGTCGCGCTCCAATTCGAGAAGGCGGCTGCGCAGCACGCGCATGCCCTTGGCGCGGTTTTTGATCTGGGATTTTTCGTCCTGGCACGAGACCACCAGTCCGGTGGGCAGATGCGTGATGCGGACGGCGGAATACGTGGTGTTCACCGACTGGCCGCCGGGGCCGGAGGAGCAGAAGGTGTCGATGCGGATGTCTTTGGGTTCGATGGCGACCTCGACTTCGTCGGCTTCCGGCAGCACGGCGACCGTCACGGCCGAAGTGTGGATACGGCCCTGCTGCTCGGTCTGGGGGACGCGCTGCACGCGGTGGACACCGCTTTCAAATTTCATCTTGCTAAATACGCGGCTGCCCTCGGCTTTTCCTTCGACGAGCGCGATGACTTCCTTGATTCCGCCGATGCCGGAATAGCTGGTGGAAAGGACCTCGACGCGCCAGCGCTGCGACTCGGCATAGCGGCAGTACATCCGGAAGATTTCCTGGGCGAAGAGAGACGCTTCGTCGCCGCCGGTGCCGGCGCGGATTTCAAGCACCACGTTCTTTTCGTCGTTGGGGTCCTTGGGGACCAGCAACAGCTTCAGATCGTCTTCGGTGCGCTCGCGCTTCTGTTCGAGCGAGGTCAGTTCCTCCTGCGCCATGGCGCGCAGCTCCGCGTCGCCTTCGTTCTGGAGCATCTCCTTGGCTTCGGCGAGACCCTGGTCGATTTTCTTCCACTGGCGGTACTTCTCGACGATGGGCGTCAGCTCGCTCAAGGCCTTGGCCGACTTATGGAATAGCTGATTGTCGGCAATGACCTCGGGGCGGCTGAGCTGCTCGGTCAGGCCCTGATAGCGCGCTTCCATCTCTTCGAGTTTTTCGAGCATCAACATGGGAAACTCTAAATCCTAAAGACAAAATCTTAAACAAATTCCAACGGCCAAAACCCAAATCCCAAACAAATTCAAAACTCCAAATTCCAAGCTCCAAACTCTATTTTCGCACGTAATGCCGTTTGGGATTTGGATTTTTGGTCATTGGGTTTTGTTTGGGATTTGGAATTTGGTGTTTGGGATTTGCCCAGGCGGCCCTCAGGCAATCACCAGCTCTCCGCCCTGGGCGCGTTCGAGCGCCATGGCTTCGTCGAGCGCGCGCACGGCGGTCTCGAGCTGATCGTCGGAGGGCGGGGCCGTGGTGATGCGTTGCAGCAGAAGGCCGGGCTGGATCAGCTTCGCCCAGAGCCACCCGCCGCGCTTGGCGGAGAAACGAATGACCTCGTACGATACACCCGTGACGAGCGGCAGCAGGACGATGCGCGACAGGAGCCGCAACCAAAAACCGGTGAATGGGATCAGCATGAAGACTAGGAGGCTCACAATCATCACGACAAGCAGGAAGCTGGTGCCGCAGCGGGGATGCAGGCGCGAGAACGCACGGGCGTTTTCGACGCTCACGGGCTTGCCGGATTCGAAGTTGAAAACCGTCTTGTGCTCCGCGCCGTGGTATTCGTAGACGCGGCGGATTTCCTTCCAGCTCGAAACACCGATCAAAAAGATCAGAAATAGCGCCAGGCGGATCGTGCCGTCCGTCAGGTTGAAGACGAAATGATTCTGGAACAGCGGGAAATGCCGTTCCAGGAGCGTTGCGAAAAACAGCGGCAGGAATTTATAGAATGCCAGGAAAAATCCCACGGAGAAAATCAGATTCAAAGTCATGGCCCAATCCGAAACGGCGCTCGGATCGCCCTCTCGCTTTTCGGGCTTTGCTTCAGCGCCGAGCGCCATTTGCGCTGAAAATCGCAGCGCCCGGACGCCCAGCCACATGGCTTGTCCCAGCGTGCCGAGTCCGCGCAGAATGGGAAACCGCAGCAAGGGAAAGCGCTCCGAAGGACGGCGGACCGGTTCCGTGTGCGCGGCGATCTCACCGTTCGGCTGACGCACCGCAACGCAATAGGAGTGCGGCGCCCGCATCATGACGCCTTCCAGAACAGCTTGCCCGCCGACCAGCAGTTCTTCCTGCCCGGATTCCATGACGGGAAGGAGCGAGGTGTGGGCCACCAGCCTGAAAAAATTCCGGATCCTCACGGTGATTTATCTAGCCTTTCTGTTGGAATTCCTTGGAGCAGGAGAAACGAACTATTGTGAACTTCGCCACGTTTAGGATACTGGCAAACAGGGGGCGAAGTCAATTCACCGGGACGGAGCGCAATTTCGATTGACGGGGGAATCGAATCGGGTTTAATGTTACTTCTCGAAAGGGAACAACGACACAAGACGCCCGTCGATCCCGCTGGAACGTGTCGTCGTGGTTGAAGCTTATGAATAAATCAGAAAACAGTTCGGTGGACCGCCGCGACTTTTTGAAGTTAGCCGCCGGCAGCGCGGCGGCGCTGGTTGCCAGCACTCCCGCTGCCATCGCGCAGCAGGACGATGCACCAAGGTCCGGCGCTGCGCGTGTGACGTCCAACGAGGCCGAGCCGTTGAGCACGGTCCGCGCCGGCTCCGACTTTATGATCGACGTGATCAAGTCGCTGGGCTTCGAGTATGCAGCCGCCAATCCCGGCTCCAGCTATCGCAGTCTGCATGAGTCGATCATCAACTATGGCGGAAACAAGGCTCCGGAGCTGCTCACGTGCACGCATGAAGAGGCTTCCGTGGCGATCGCGCACGGTTACTTCAAGATCGAAGGCAAGCCCATGCTGGTCCTGTGTTACGGCTCGGTGGGGCTGCAACACGCCGCCATGGCTATCTACAGCGCGTTTTGCGACCGGGTGCCAACGCTCATTTTGGTCGGCAACGATCTCGATATGGCGAACCGAAGCTCCCGAACGGACATCGCCCACAGCGCGCAGGACGTGGGGCATCTGGTGCGCGACTTCACGAAATGGGATGACGCGCCGATCTCGCTCGCGCACTTTGCCGAGAGCGCCGTGCGCGGCTATAAAATCGCGATGACGCCGCCGATGATGCCGGTGGTGCTCTCCATGGACAAGTACCTCCAGGAGCGTCCCATTCCTGACGGACTCAAGCTGCGCATCCCCAAGCTTTCTCCCACCACGCCGCCCGCGGGCGATGCGGGCGCTGTCGCCGAGGTAGCAAAATTGCTGGTCAACGCGGAGTTCCCAGTGATCCTCGCCGAGCGCGCCGCCCGCACCGAAGCTGGGCTGAAGTATCTCGTCGAGCTCGCCGAGTTGTTGCAAGCGGGGGTGGTCGATACCATCCAGCGGATGAATTTCCCTTCGCGGCACCCACTCAGGCAGAGCGAGGGAGCGATTAACAACGCGGATGTCATTCTGGCTCTGGAGCATCCGCTCCTTTGGGGAGCGGTCAACGCGGCGGATGAAGAAGGCTCGGAGCCGGCGCGATCGAGACTGAAGCCGGGCGCGAAGCTCGTCAGCATCAGCTCGCTCGATCTCTTCAGCCGCAGCAACTACCAGGATTTCGGCCGCTACCAGGAAGTGGACATCTCCATCGGCGCCGACGCCGAGGAGACGCTTCCTTTATTGATCGAGCAGGTCAAGCGCCTGATCACCAGCGACCGAAAATCGTTGTATCAGGCACGCGGAGCCAAGCTCGCCGCGGCCCACCAAAAGATCGAAGAGCAAAGTCGTATTCGCGCAGCCAATGGATGGGACGACAACCCGCTCTCTACCGCTCGAATTGCGGCGGAGTTGTGGGAGCAGATCAAGAATAAGGATTGGTCTCTGGTCTCCCGTAGCGATGGCATGAGCGGGTGGGCGCAGCGGCTTTGGAAGTTCGAAAAGTATTATCACCACATCGGCCAGTCGGGGTCGGTTGGCATCGGCTACAGCAACCCGGCTTCGGTGGGCGCGGCGCTGGCCAACCGCAAGCACGGCCGGTTGTCCATCAATCTCCAGAACGACGGCGACTTGATGTATTTGCCCGGCGTTCTGTGGACGGCCGCCCATCACCACATTCCGATGCTGACGGTAATGCACAATAACCGGGCGTACAACACCGAGACGATGCAGGTGCAGCGGATCGCCGGCCTGCACCATCGCGATGTCTCGCGGTGCTTTATCGGCACGGCCATCGACAATCCCGCCATCGACTACGCCAAAGTCGCGCAGGGTTTGGGATGGTACGCGGAAGGCCCCATCACCGATCCCAAGGATCTTGCGCCGGCCATTCGCCGGGCGCTCGCGGTTGTCGAAAAGGGAGAGCCGGCATTGCTCGATACCGTCACGCAACCGACGTAAGGAGGTCGCTGTGAATCATTTTTTTGAATATCACTTTTCGATAAGGCCAATCGTATTCGCATCGGCGGTGCTGCTGCTGTGCCTCGCCGTCTGGGTATCCCCCGCGCAAGCGCAGCAGGCTGCTTCCAAGACGGATTCACCCGCTGGAAACGCCGCAAAAGGGAAAGAAAACCTAAAGAAGTTCGGATGTTCCCAGTGCCATGGTTATTCGGGGAATGGAGGATCCGGACCTCGTCTGGCCCAGACCCCGCTTACCTTCGCGGCCTTTGTCAGCTACGCCCGCCGGCCCAAACGCGCGATGCCGCCGTACGGAACCCAACTAACGGAGTCGGAGTTTGCGGATATCTATGCGTATCTAAAATCCGTCCCGCCTTCCCCCGCAGCGAAAAGCATTCCAATGCTGAATACGGCTGATTGAAAAGAGAGACTGGCGGAGCTGTCCGCGAATTAGCTTCTTCAGGCCCGTATCATTGCCACCACATCCACTGCAACGCAATTGCCGTTTTTGGTGAGGATCAGCGGGTTGACCTCGATGGTATCCGCTGTTCGCTCGGCGGCGATCAGTTGTGACATCTGAATAATTGCTTGCGTGATGTTCCGCCTGCAAACATCGGAGTCGAGCGGCAGGCGGCGAAGCGCGCGATCCACTCCACTCTCGATCAGCATTTCACCCGCTTCGCGAAGCTCAACCGGCGCCAGTCGCGAGGACGTGCGACCCAGCGCTTCCACAAAAAGGCCGCCGAGTCCGAAGACGACTAAGGGACCAAACTCGGGGTCCGACCGGCCTCCTACATATAGCTCCAGTACGCCACGAAACATCTTCTGAATCAGGACGGCGGCCCTTTCACCGGAAGCCGGCATTTTCTCCTGCACGGCCAGGAAGGCGCGCGCGATCTCTTGGGGATTCGAGAGACTCAGCCACACTCCCGCAATCTCGGTTTTATGAGTCAGGCCCGGCGCTGACAATTTTAGTGCGACGGGGAAGCCGATTGCTTCGGCGGCGCGCTGGGCGTGTTCGACCGTCAGGCAGACTTCAAACGGCACCACCGCGATTCCCGCGCGTTGGAGCATCGCGAACGCCTCGGCGTCGCTGGGGAACGTCACGGCCTTCGAGCGTTTTTCCTCTTTCAAACCTGCAAGCGAACCGGATTCGTCAACGGTTCGAGCGTCCCTGGTTGCGACAGGAGATTGGGGTTCTCCCTCCGCAAGCATATTGCGGAAACGCATGAAGTGCCCGATGGCCTGGAAGGTTTGGCGCAATTCCTGCATGAACGGAGCGCCACACTCCTCTCGGAAGCGCGCGGCGAAATCGGAGACCGGCTGCGAAGTTCGGGAGTAGAAGACAATCGGTTTGCCGGCGGTTTTGGCATGCTCGATCATCGTTTTGAACACCGCAGCCCTGGCGGCGAACTCTGGTCCCTGAGGCAGATCTCCTTGCAGCGCGACCAAACCGATCCGGGGATCGCTGAGGAAGAGCTGCAAGCATCGCAGATAAAACTGAGGGTCCGACGCGCCCGCCGCTCCGACATCGAGCGGATTCCCCGCGCCCGCACCGACGCCGATGAGTTGATCGAGTTCTCGTGCGATCTCCGGAGTGGGAGGCGGGAAGTCGATCCCGAGTTCTTCTCCGAGATCGTCGAGGTACCCGCGCGCGCCGCCTGAGAGCGCCAATGCCGCAATACCGGAGGCGGGAGGAAGCGGGCATCGCAAAAACAACTCCGCCGTCTCGATGCATTCATCAAAGCCACGCATCTCCAAAATGCCGTAGCGCCGGCAAAACGCGACAAAGGCTTCATAGGAGCCCGCCAGTGCGCCGGTGTGAGAAAGCGCCGCCGCTTGTCCCTTTTTGGATTTTCCGATTTTTAGCGCGAGGATCGGTTTCCGCAGCGCGCGCGCACGCTGACAGGCTGCTGCAAACTCAACGGGACGGCGAATGGCCTCCAGAACCAGGACGATCACCTGCGTCGAGGGGTCTTCCACGAGAAAATGGAGGTAGTCGGCGGCATCCACGTTGGCCTCGCTCCCGGAGGCGACGCCGTAGCTCAGGCCCAATCCGCGCGTCATGGCATAGCGCGCAAGGCCTCCCATGAGGCCGCTGCTCTGAGAGATCAATGCCAGGCCGCCGGGAGGAAACGGTTGCAGGGAATGCTCCGCCATGGTCATGACCCGCTCGCGCGTGGAAACGTTGCCGAGGCAATTCGGTCCTCCGATCAGGATGCCGTGACGCTCGGCCGCAAGAAGCATCTCGCGCTCGAGCGCTGCGCCCGTTGCGGCGCCGGTCTCGGAAAATCCTCCGCTGAAGATCACCGCCGAGCGGCAGGCGCGCTGCCCGGCCTGTTCGAGGACAGCCGGAATGTGCGGCGCAGGAACCACCACGACAATTTGATCGACCAGTCCGGGGATCTCCTGCAGCGAGGGATAGCACGGCGCTCCGTAGAGTTCCCGATGGCGCGGATTCACCAGATGAATTTCACCGGGGTAGGCGTAGTTGCGAAGGTTTCGGAATATGCGCGCGGGCCAGGAATCGGGCCGTTCGGACGCGCCGACGAGCGTTATAGACTTCGGGCGCAAAAGGGGAGCTACATCCCGGTATCCGGAACGGGTTTGGGGCCGGTCCTGTTCGGCGGGCGAGGGAATGGTTCACACTCCTTCCGGCAAGATCGAGAACGGCAGCGGCATAATCGAATATACGGCTGCAATGAGAGCGATTATGAGTATAATTCTCAGAGCCGGGAATCATAACAGAAATTCGAGGTTGGACACTTCCGCTGAGGAAGGAAACGAGGCGATATGAAGCGTACACTGCGTTGGGCAATCGTAGGTCTGATGTTGGTTGTAGTGACGTTGCTCGCGGGGAATCACCCGCTTGCGACGGCCCAGGACATGGGAGCAAAACCGGGCGCGAAAACCACGGGCTATGCCAGCAAGAAACCGATTTACGGGGGCGCGTGCAAAACGTGTCCCTGGGGCGCCATGGCCGAGATCGTAAAGTCGGCGATGGAGTTCTATGGCTACGATATTCAAATCTGCTACGTTTGCGCGGGAGGACCTCGCGAGGCGCGCATGGTCGCCGGAGCCATGAAGGCCGGGCCGCCGCGCCCGGCGGCTAATCTCCCTCCGACGCCGGATGGGCCGATAGACTTCGGCTCCACTACTCCTCACTTCCTTTGGTGGGCCTATCAGGGCGTACACGATTTTGCCAAGGATCCCGAAGGACCACGCAAAGATCTTCGCCTCGTCGCCAACATTCAGGAGCCGACGTATCTCATCACGGCGGTGAGGGCCGATTCGGCGATCACGGATCTGCACCAGATATTGGAGAAGCGCATGCCCGTTCAGATCATGGCGTCGACGGGTATCGGCGGACTGGTCACTACCTCGATTCTGGACTATTTCGGGCTGACGAAGGAGAAGATGAAGGGTTTGGGCGGCGACCTCCGCACGGAAACGGGTCCGGAAAACCGGAAAGGTCTGGATGTCGTCATCGGTTTCGCGTCATTGACGAACGCTCCGGAGTACAACATGTGGTATGAGACCAGCCAGAAATATGATCTTCGCTATATCGAATTGCCAAAGGACCTGCGGACCAAATTGGAAAAGGAATTCGATATGGAAGAGGTGAACATCCCCGTCGGACTGCTCCGCGGCATCGATAAGCCGATCCTCACGGCGGCGCGGACCGGGAACGCCGTCTACGGACGGACGGATATGCCGGACGATTTCGCCTATACGCTGGCCAAGGCGCTGGACGAACACCAGGACCTGTTACAGTGGAGCCATATGAACTTTTCCTATAATTGGCGCACGGTGTGGAAGGCGTTCGGCGTGCCGTTGCATCCGGGAGCGGCGCGATATTACAAGGAAAAAGGGTATATGAAGTAGGAGACAATTCGAACCGGCAAGCTGCCGAGTCGGTGGTGTGTTGACCGTTCATTGTCCAAGCCAGACTCGATCAGCGCACCAGTTTCCTCCGGCGCCGGATTCGCCCGAGAGCCTCGCGGTCCAGGGCTTCCTTGAGCAGCATCTTCATGAGCGTCTGGTAACCGATCCCCTTCTCCGCCGCCAGCGTTTGCGCGCGTTCAATATCGGCGACCGCAATCCGGATCGTGATGTTCTTTGACTCCCGGCGCTTCTGGATTACTCGCCGAAGCCCTCCTCGATGAGCCGTGCCTTTTTCTATCGCATCCACCAAGTTCGCCCCAACCAGTGTCCGTAAGGGACTCTTCGGGAAAGCTGATCCTGGATAAGAATCATCCCGGCCTTCTGAAGCGCGCGCAAGAGGCGAAAGAGCTGGCCAGGGATATCATGCTCAAAATGGGAGCGCGTAAGACCACGAAAATCGAAACCAGCGACTTCACCCAAGCCATGGCGGGAGGGACGCAGGTGCCCGGCGTCGGGACCACTCCTCCGGCGGAGTTTGGCAGCGGAACCTGCCGCGCCGGAGCGGACCGGCGCAATTCGGTTGTCAATTCCGATTTTGAGTGCCACGACGTCGAAGGTCTCTTTATCTGCGATAACGGCGTAGTTCCGGCGAGCGGAGCCGGCGCGGCCATCACGGCCTACGTCTCCTGCTACGCCTGGCGGCGGATCGTGGCCAAGCACTTTACGCGGGCGTAGAAATTGTCGCTGACGATACATCTTCGCGTCTCGAGTCCGCATTCAATTCGAAAGGCAACAGCGTATGAAACGACACAGTGAATTCTGGATGGGCTGCATTGGGCTGATCCTGATTGGAACCGTTTTCTCATTTTGGCAGAACGGCTGGTCCTTTCAACAGTTGGGCTCGGGAAAGGCGGCGGCGGCAGGGACCGCCAAGAAGGCCCCGGTCAAGGCGGTATCGCGGCGGCCACTCGGCGGGGACATTGAGCCGGAGACCACGGTTTGGGATCCGTATCCTACCTTCAACGGCATCACCGTGGACACCGAGAACAACCGCGTCGTGATGACCGATCTCAACCGGCACAGCATCCTGAGTTACGACCGTTTGGCGACCACCAAGACGGGCGAACCAACGCCGTCGCTACAGCATATAATCGGGCCCGCCACGGAGATGGGTTTTGTCGCCGGCGTGGCCGTGGACCCGGAAAAACGCGAGATCTATGCGGCCGAGAACGACGCTTGGGGTATACGGATTTTTTCCTACGACGACCAGGGCAACGCCGTGCCGCGCCGTATTCTGGCGGCGCCGCATCAAACCTGGGGAATCTCGCTGAGCCGCCAGCGCCATGAATTGGCCGCGACGGTCGAGGAGTTGGATTCCGTGGTGGTCTACCGTCAGTCGGCCGAAAAATTGGAGCCGCCTCTGCGGACCATTCGCGGCGAGCAGACCGGCCTGGCCGATCCGCATGGCATCTACCTCGACGGAATCAACAATGAAATGTTCGTGACCAACCACGGCAGTTGGACGAAGTATATGCCCAACACCAGCCACGACCCGCTGCCCCCGGTGATCCCGCGCACGGCGGGACATACGGACCTTCCTTCCATCACCGTCTATTCCGCCATGGCCACCGGCGACGCCAAGCCGGTGCGCTTGATTCAGGGGAAACGAACGGGTCTCGACTGGCCCATGCAAATCGACGCGGACCCTTCCCACAACGAACTGGCGGTAGCCAATTTTGGCGCGAATTCGGTGGTGATCTTCCGCCGCACGGATCAGGGCGATGCGGTTCCCCTGCGCGTGATCCGCGGCGAGCACACCGGAATTTCCGGCCCCATCGGAGTGAACATCGATGCCAAGAACGATGAGATATGGGTGGCGAACTACGGCGATCACACCGCGCTGGCCTTCGCTCGCACGGCCGAGGGAGACGCGAAGCCGAAGCGGATCATTCGGAACGCTCCGGAAAAATCTCCCACCTGCGGGTTCACCGACGCTTCCGCCGCCGCCTACGATTCGAAACGAAAAGAAGTTCTGGTCGCCAACTGAGTGAGCGTTCCGCGCATAGCGGCATTTGCCCGGTGGGCAAACGGCAACATGGCGCCGACGCGTGCGATCCAGGGACAAGCAACCAAGCTCAGCCGCACCATTCATGGATTGGATTACGATGCGGTGAACGACGAGATCGTGGCGCCGGTATACGAAGGCGGAGCGATTCTGGTGTTTCGCGGCGGAGCCAACGGAGAGGAAGAACCGATCCGGACGATTCAGGGCGATAAGACCATGCTGCTCGGTCCGCAGACCGCCGTGGTTGACGCCAAGAACAATGAAATATTCACCGGAGATCCTTCGACAGGCAGCATCCTGGTCTTCGACCGGATGGCCAATGGAAACGTAGCTCCCAAGCGCGTCCTGCGCGGCCCCAAGACGGGCCTGCGCGAGGTGGTGGGCGTGGCAATTGACACCAAGCGAAACCTGCTCTTGGCTTCGAGCAAAAACGTCCTGCGCGAAATGACCGGCGTGCTGATCTTCGACCGCACCGCCGAGGGTGACACGCCGCCGTTGCGCGTCATCGGAGGAAACGAGACGGGCATCGGCCGCTCCCGCCAGATCACGGTGGACGTGGAGCGAGGCAAAATATACCTCGGCGTGCAGTCCACCAACTATCACGCCGAGCGGCCCTATCTGGAAACCATGCCGCGCAAGGACTATAGCTGGGAGCAGCGCCGCGATGAAGGCACCAAGTACCGCAGCCTGCCTTCCTGGAGCAACGACTCGAAGGGCTTTGTGGGAGTGTGGGACGTCATGGATAACGGCAACGTCCCTCCGCGCGCCGTCATCAAGGGCGTGCTGAGCCGCATCGTCGATTGCGGCGGCGTAGTGGTCGATCCCAAGGAAGGCATCGTGATCTCAGCCGACGGAGGACAGAGCAATATGTACCACGTCTATCTCGTCCCGCAGTTCTTCACGGATAGCTACTGGGAGAGAAAACAGGCGGAGCCGTAGTAGGGACAGGCTTTCCAGCCTGTCCCCAGGGAGACAGGCAGGAATGCCTGTCTCTACTTCGGCACTTTCCGCTTCAGCTCCTCGAACCAGTTCAGCACTACGTTGATTTGCGTTGGCGTCTGTTCCTGGCCGCTGGTTTTCACCATCAAGAACCGCTCCCCGTCCGGGGACACGTCGAAATTAGCGTTGCCGCCAGGGGCTGGCATATATGCGCCTTCAAAAAGCATCCTGGGCTTGCCCGCCGAAAAGCCAGGCTGGGTTGTGATCTCCACGGCCATCATCTTGTTCCCACTGCGGTAGAAAATCTCCCGGCCATTCCGATTCCAGAGCGGCTCCGTTCCTCCATCCGTCGAAATCTGCCATTTTCCGCCAGGGCCCGGATAGGGCTGGACGTAAACCTCATAGTGGCCCGATTCGTCCGACTGATAGGCCAGCCAGCGTCCGTCGGGCGAAAAGGTCGGAGCCGCTTCATTGAATGGAGTTTTGAGGAACACCTGGGCCTTGCGGTCGCTCATTCGCAGGATCCAGATGTCGCGATTCGTGGTGGGATTGACCTCATAGAAAGCCAGAGCCTGTCCATCCGGCGACCAGGAACCTGGCACCTGCAATATCTCGCTGGTTGTCAGCCGCTCTGCCTTGCCGCTGCCGTCCGCCGGTTGCCAGAACAGGTTGGGAGGCAATCCCGACTGGAAAACGATTCGCTTTCCGTCCGGGCTCCAGGCAGGATTAGCATTGCTTCCCGTCTCAAATGTCAAGCGGCTGAGGGTATCGCGGCCAAGATCGTAAACCCAGATATCCTGCCCGGAATCTTCGGTTAACACAGCAACGCGCCGCCCGTCCGGAGAAATTCGCTGGGAACGATAAGCGTGGGCTGGAGCCGATAAAGGTTGCTCTGTCCCCTTCCGGTCTACCCAGACCATCGTTCGCTGAGCCGATTGGACGCCTCCGGGAATGTAGACAAGCGACCCATTGTCGGAAATGCTGTACTGGGCGGACCCGGTGGTCACGGATTGCATTATTCCTTCGGCAACCGGAACCGGCGAGCCTCTAGCTTCCAGCCGCCCCAGGTCGAACGGCATCGCCATCAGCGTTCCAGTTTGCGCATAGAGGAGGTGTCCGGTGGGTGAGTAGCGGGGGCGCGTGCCACTTTGAAGAAGGTCCTGTCGCTGACCCGTCTTCGGAATATAGAGTCCAAGCTGCGGGCTGCGCCAATTGATCACACTGGTCCCGAATGCGAAAAGCACTGCTTTCCCGCCTGGCAGGAATTCCGGCCAGCGATGGGCAAGTTCGCCCTTCTTGGAGTCTATGGCGGTCAAATTTTGCGGAGTTCCCCCCGCTGCGGGAACCCGCAGGAGGGGTCCGGTACCGCTACCAGAAGCGATGACAAGAGTACCGTCGGAAATCCAGGTCGCGCCGTTCACCAGGGGCCCGGCGGCGCTGACGATAGTTACTGAAGTGCCGCCGCTAATCGCGACCTTCTTGAGGGATCCCTGAGCGACGAACCCTATCCATTGCCCGTCAGGCGAAAAAAATGGCCCCACGGCTCCTTCCGTGCCGGGAATGGCCCTGGCTTCGAAGCCATCGAGCGACCGCAGGTAAAGCTGTTGGACGCCGCTCCGGCTCGCCACATACACGATGTTTTTTCCGTCCGGCGAAATCGCTAGGGCTTGCTGATCCAAACCCGCTAGGCGTTCGCCGGGAGCGAGCGACACAACGAGACGATCGGTGGGTATCGCAGGTGCGGGCTTGAGATACCATCCCAACAGGACGCTGAGAGCCACGACAACAACCGAGATCAAGCCCCACACTGCTGGCCGCGGCCCGCTCTTCGCAGCGGGCTCCACGGGCGGCGCGGGAGCCACTACTTGCCCCCCACCCGCCTTGACCCACTCCAGCTCGTGCCACAGATCGCGAGCGGTTTGCCAGCGCTCGTCGGGATCTTTGGCGAGGCATTTCTGCACCGCGCGATCGAGCGCCGGGGGTGACATTTTCCCTGGGGTCTGGAGCGAGGACATCGGTGGCGGCTGGTCTCTCAGAATCGAGCTAATCAGGCTGGCCGGCGTCTGGCCTTCAAACGTTCGCTTGCCCGTCGCCATCTCGTAGACCACCGCGCCGAAGGAAAAGATGTCGGTGCGGTCGTCAATCTCGTTGTTCTTTCCTTCGGCCTGCTCCGGGGCCATGTAGTGCGGCGTCCCCATGATGGAGCCGCGCACAGTCAGCCCCGGCGGAGGCGTGGGCGCCTGCGAGTCCAGCACGTACTTGGGCGAGGCCTCCTGCTTCAGCTTGGCCAGGCCGAAATCCAGCAGCTTCGAGCCGTCCTTCGTCAGCATGATGTTGCCCGGCTTCAGGTCGCGGTGCGTCACCTTCAACCGATGGGCCGTGTCCAGCGCGTCGGCCATCTCCGTCGCGTAGCGCAGCACCAGGTCGAGCGGCAGCGGTCCCTTCAGCAAGCGTGCCGTGAGCGTCTCGCCCTCCAGGTACTCCATCACCAGGTAGTCGATGCCATCTTGCTTTCCAACGTCGTAGAGGACGCAGATGTGCGGATGTTTGAGGTTCGCGATGGTGTGCGCTTCGCGCTCGAAGCGCTCCCGCAGCTCGGGGTTGCCGGCGAGATGAGCCGGCAGAACCTTGATGGCGACGAAGCGGTCCAGGCGCGTGTCGCGGCCCTTGTAGACCTCGCCCATTCCGCCCGCGCCAATGGGCGCCAGGATTTCGTAAGGACCAAGCCGTGTGCCGGGTTTCAACGTCATTTTCAATTCCCGAATCAATTTCCGATTCAGAGCCCCGACCGCAAGGGAGGGGTGGTTCATCGGAGCAAAGGTAAGGTTTCCCGCCGGGCAACCGCTCCCTTGCGGTCGCGGTTCTGTTTGTGCGCCGCCGCCGTGAATGAAAACGAGCCTAGATTACACGATGCGAGCGAACAATTCAACGATGACTTGGGGATAGTTTCGCCCCGTGCCTTTGCAATCGGGCAGGCTGTTGCGCGCCAACACCTGATACAATCGAATTGTCTATGGCTCAAGTGAATCTAACAGCGGCGGTGAAGGCGGCCGGCTGAGCGTCCAAACTGAGTCCAAAGTTTTTGGACGCCGTGCTCGGCAAGCTCCCGCGACAGCAAGATAAGAACGTGCTGGTCGGCTTCGACAAAGCCGACGACGCCGGGGTGTACCGTCTCGGTCCCGCCCTGGCGCTGGTACAGACCGTGGATTTCTTCACTCCCATCGTGGACGATCCTTACACCTTCGGCGAGATTGCCGCGGCCAACTCTTTGAGCGACGTCTACGCGATGGGCGGGAAGCCGCTCTCGGCGCTCTCCATCGTCGGCTATCCGGGCAACGGGGACATCGAGACGCTGCAACAAATCCTGGAAGGCGGCCTCGCGAAGATGCAGGAGGCCGGCTGCGCCGTCCTCGGCGGGCACAGCGTCAAGGACGACGAGATCAAGTTCGGTTACGCCGTCACCGGCACCATCGACCCGCAGCGCGTGCTCGCAAATGCCACGGCCAAGCCCGGCGACGCGTTGATCCTCACGAAGCGCCTGGGCACGGGCGTCATTTCGACGGCGCTCAAGAAGGGCGCGGCGTCGGAAGCAAGTGTCAACGCCGCGATCGAGTCGATGAAGACGCTCAACCGCCGCGCCTGCGAGATCATGCTGGAAATTTCCTATGGAGCTTCCGGCCCTGTATTTCAAAAGGCATCGCGCGATGCGGGCGGCGAGGTCCACAGCGTGACCGACATCACCGGCTTCGGCCTGTTCGGCCACGCGCGGGAGATGGCGCTGGGGAGCGAAGTAACCATCGAAATCGACCACTCCCGCGTCGAACCGTTGCCGGGCGCGCTCGATTGCATCCGGGGAGGCCACATTCCCGGCGGCCTCAAGAACAACGTCGAGTTCGCGTCCTGTTCCGTCGAGCTTTCGCCGGGCGTGCCGCCGGAGGTCGTAACACTTCTATACGATCCCCAAACCTCGGGCGGACTGCTGATCGCCGTCTCGTCCTCCAAGGCGCCGGAGCTCGAAGCGTCACTCCGCCGTGCCGGGATTCCCGCCTCCATCATCGGCCGCGTGCGCGAACGCGGAGAGCACCCGATCGTGGTGACTTAGGACTGCTATGTAAATTTGTGCCGGAAGCAGGATTGTTAATTTGCTAGACACGACCGCATCTCTTGCTTATTGTTAGGCGATGATCCCAAGAATCTGCAGAGTCTATATTCGTAATTACAAGAGCCTGGCGCAAGTCAGTGTTGAATTGGGAACATTCTGCGCATTCATAGGCCCAAATGGTTCGGGAAAAACCAATTTTATAGACGCCCTTGCCTTCGTACATGACTGCCTTGCCGGATCGGTCGAACTGGCATTTAAGAACCGCGGTGGGATTAGTGCCGTTCGCCGGCGCTCTGCGGGACATCCGACACATATTGGTGTTCGCCTCATCCTCGACCTTGGAAAGAATATATCAGCGGATTACGCTTTCGAGATTGCTGCGAAGCCCACCGGACAATTTAGCGTAGCAAAGGAACGATGCGTGGTCGAGAAAGTCTTTCCAGAAAGGCACGAATTCGAGATAGAGAAAGGAGTTTTCACAAAGGAAATTCACGGAATCAGGTCTCGTGTCTTTCCTGATCGACTTGCGCTCTTCGCCGCCTCAGCAACGGAGGAGTTCCGGCCGGTATATGATTTTCTGACTTCGATGCGATTGTACTCGATAGTGCCCGGTACTCTTCGCGAGCTACAGGAACCCGACCCAGGAGAATTCTTGAAGCGCGACGGGAGCAATGCCGCCGCAGTTCTCAAGCGTATACGGGACGAAAACCAGGGCGACGAACGCTATGATCGCCTTTGCACGCTGCTATCAAAAGTGGTGCAAGGTGTTAGCAAGGTGGAGTACCGGGCGGTCGGGCAAAGAGAAACGCTCCAGTTCAAACAACATGTTGGCCTAGAGCATCCCTGGACGTTTGAGGCTCTCAACATGTCCGATGGGACTTTGCGGGCACTGGGTTTGCTCCTCGCCGTCTATCAGCTTGGTCGTCCAAAAGTCGTGATGATTGAGGAGCCGGAAGCTACTATTCATCCTGCAGTGACCGAACTGATTGTTCAAGTCCTTCTCGATGCTTCCCGCGAACGTCAAGTACTGCTAACGACCCACAGCCCGGACATCCTCGACTATAAGGATTTGAATGATACTCAAATCCGCGTGGTGACGGTGGATCGGAATGCCACTTCCATAGCCCCGGTCTCCCAGGTAGGGCGCGCCGCGATTCACGAACGGTTGTATACGCCGGGAGAACTCTTTCGATCGGGCGAGCTCAATCCCGATTTACGTGAAGCCAAACGGGCGGCTGACCAGATGGAGTTGTTTGGGCCGCCCTTCCCTGACAAACCGAAGGCAGACTGATGGCCGCCATTGTACCTATCGTGGAAGGTTATTCGGAAGTTGAATCGATACCCGTTCTTTTTCGGCGGATTCTCAGACATCAAAACGTGCATGACGTGTCAATCGCGCGCCCATATAGAGTGAAGCGCTATAGCGTGGTTCGTCCTGATGAATTGGAACGAGCTGTCACGCAAGCTGTTAGAGACCGGGATGATGTGGCGGGAGTTATTGTTGTTCTGGATTCGGATGATGATTGTCCAGCCCGGCTTGGCCCTATTTTGCTAGCCCGCGCAAGAACAGCGACAGATTTGCCTATAGCTGTCGTTCTGGCTCAGAAAGAATTGGAGTGTTGGTTTTTGGGGGCGAAGGAATCTCTACGCGGAAAGAGAGGAATCAGAAACGATAGCACTGCACCTCAATATCCCGAGGTGATCCGTGGGGCCAAAGAGCATTTGACCCAAAACATGACTTCGGGTCGCCGATACCTCGAAGTGGACGACCAACCTGCTTTTGCATCCGAGATGGATTTAGAGCAGGCGCAAGCGCGCTGCCACTCGTTCGCCAAACTTACTCGCGACCTGGAAGATCTTGTGAGGCGTATTCGAACTTAGGATTCCGTGAAATAGTCCAACGTCTCGTCCACCCGCCCTCATTTCTCCTGGCTGGAATTCATCGAGCTTGCGATATATTCGAGCGATTCGGGAGCGATCAGGCGAAAATGAATTCGCTTGGGATGCGTGACGGAGCGCATCCCAACCGAGTCGCAGAAAACCAGATCGGCTCCGTCGAGCGCGTCTGAGCTTTCGAGCGGCAGGCGGAACTCGAGGAGCGTATGCTGCTTTCCCAGCGAGCTTTCAAACAGCCCCTGCCAGGACCGCAAAAACGTCCGGCTGACGGAGACCACCGCCACGACGGACGGCTGCCGCAGTTGCGAGAGCTTCTGCATCTGCTCGTCGCCCGTCTGAAACGCGATTGGAATCGCGGGATGATCTTTGGGGACCAACGGGTCCACGTCGGAGATGGCATACTGCGTCGCCACCACCTGCGCGCCGATCACCAGATTCCGGTTGCCTTTCAACTCGCTCGCCGAGCAGCTTTGGACGGGCCATCCGAGCGCGCCCCGCAGCTCTTCCTGTAGCAATTGGCGCAAGCCGGGCGCCTGCTCCACCACCAGGATGTGGTCGGGAGGCGAGGCCAGCATCCTTTGCTGCGCCCGCTCGCGCAGGGCCTGCAGCGAATAGCCGCGCCCGCGTCCGATCCGGATGACGGCGTTGATGAAGTCGTCGATATCCTGAGCGCTGTCGGGATCGGCCGCCTCGGGCGCGCGCACCTTCAATTGCTGGCCGGGCTTGCGGACCAGCCATCTCCGCTTCCTCAGCTCTTGATACGCCTCGCTCACCGTGTTGTGGTGAATCTTCAGCCGCCGCGCCAGCTCCCGCACGCTCGGCAGCTCCTCGCCCGGCCGCAGCTTCTCCGAAATAATAAAAAACGCAATCTGCTCGACCAACTGCTGCCGTAGCGGAACGTCGCTCTCTTTGTTGACGTAAAGTCGCATCGCCTTTCGCAACCTGTTCCTTTCCAAATTTTCGGCTCGACGATTTTCCCGGAAGGTGTACTCCTTGCCGCAGCCCCGGAGGGGCGGCAGATTTTAGCCCATGGCGTGAGCCGTGGGACACCAAACGACAAGGCGGACAAGCCCCGGAAGGGGCGACAGAACATTACCGGATGCTTCGATCCACCCGTCAGCAACATCTTCTGTCGCCCCTCCGGGGCTTCTCCGAGAATGAGGCGCCCGGACCCTGGGCTGACGCCCAGGGCTAGAATCTGCCGCCGCTCCGGGGCTATTGAGCCGATGCTTCATGAATAATCCAGGCTCGGCATCCAGCGAAATGTCCATGTCGGCATCCGCTGGAATCGAAGCCATTCTAGTGCATTTTGAAGGCCCGGCAGCAGGGATTGTGACAGAAACGAAACTGTCACGCTCGCGGTGGAGAGGGGCTCTGCTGCGCGCTACTGTCTCAGTCAGAGGTGCGAAGCATGATCAACGAAGTCTTTGGCTGGTGCTCGGTCCTGGCCGGTCTCGCGCTGGGCCTTTACATGGGACAGAAATTTCAGCGCGAGGATTGGCTCGGCGGCTACAACGCTTTCCCGCGACGCATGGTGCGGCTCGCTCACGTGGCGCTGGCGGCGATCGGCATTCTCAACATTCAGTTCGCTCAGAGCGCGCCGCGCCTGCATCTGAATCACGCGCTTGAAACCGTGGCATCGTTTGCGCTGATGGCAGCGGCAGTGCTCATGCCGGCCTGCTGCCTGTGGATTGCTATGCGACGCCGCCACTTTGAGATCTTCGCCGCCCCCGTCGCGTGCCTCGCCTGCGGAGTGATTCTTACGATAGGAGGATTGATCCGATGAAACGTCCAATGGTTTTGGGACTGATTGCCATGAGCGGCATCCGCGCCGAGAACCCCGAGCTGATGAAGCTGGGGCTGACGCTCCCGGCGTTTCTCGAACGCGCCATGACGCTCTTCGCCATGCCGAGCCTTTCTCTGCTGACGCTGGCTGCGATGACGCCGAACGACGTTGAGATTGCCTACCGCGAGTATCGCGAGTTTCCGTCCGACGACCCGCCGCAGTGCGACCTCGCGGCCATCACCTCCTTCAGCGCGCAGATCGAAGACGCCTACCGCATCGCCGACATATATCGCGCGCGCGGGACGAAGGTGGTCATGGGCGGACTCCACGTCTCGAAGCTCCCCGAGGAAGCGCTGCTGCATGCCGATGCCGTTGCCATCGGCGAAGGCGAACTGCTCTGGCCGCGCATACTGGAGGACTTTCGGCGAGGGCGCTTGCAGTCGCGATACGAGCAGACGCCGGGCGTACACTTCGACTTTCGCTCCTCGCCGATGCCGCGCTACGACCTGCTCGATCCCGAGAAATACAACCGCTTCCCCGTCCAGACCAGCCGCGGCTGCCCGCTGAAGTGCGAGTTCTGCGCCAGCTCCATCATGTTGACGCCGCGCTATACTCACAAGCCCGTCGAGCGCGTCATCGCCGAAATCCGCGAGATCAAGCGCCGCTGGCGGCGCCCGTTCATCGAGTTCGCCGACGACAACACTTTCGCCGACACGCGCTATGGCCGGCGGCTGGTCGAGGCCATCGCCCAGGAAGACGTTCGATGGTTCGCCGAGACCGACATCTCCGTGGCGCAGGACGAAGAACTGCTCCGCCTCATCGGCCAGAGCGGATGCCGGCAAATCCTGGTGGGCTTGGAAACACCGTCGGCGCGCGGCCTCGACGGCGTCGAGCTGGGATCGAACTGGAAATACCGCAAGCGCGACACGTATCGCGCGGCCATCGAGCGAATCCAGTCGCACGGCGTAACGCTGAACGGCTGCTTCGTGCTCGGCCTCGACGGCGACACGGAAGAGGTCTTCGACCTGATCCCGCGCTTCATCGAAGAGACGGCGCTCTACGACGTGCAGGTGACCGTCCAGACCGTCTTCCCCGGCACCCCGCTCTACCGCCGGATGCTCGCCTCCGGCCGCCTGATCGAGCCGCGCAACTGGCGCAAGTGCTCGCTCTTCGACGTGAACTTCCATCCCAACCACATGACCGCCGCGCGCCTGGAACAAAAATACCGCGAATTGGTGATGGAGCTTTACAGCGAGGAAGCGGTCACGGCCCGCCACCGCCGGTTTGTGAAGGTCTACGGCGAGAGCTTGCGCAAGACTCGGCTGCAAGCGAGCGTAGCATAGGAAAAAGGAGAAGCATTCTATTTGCACGAAAAATCAATGGCTAAGCTCTTCGTGGGCGCCGCAAGCGAAGGCAGGTTATAATGTCGTTGATGCGTTGCCCGGATAAGGAGTCGAAAGATGAACAGAATTGAAATTGGAAGCTGGGTTCCAGGGAGCGTATTGCGGGTTTACAGCCCAAGTTATCTCGTCAACCATTTTGGGATAGCAGGATCGCTGGATCAAAGCGGAAGGCCAACGGTCTACCACGCCTCGAAAGATCGCTGCTCGCTTGTCTTGACCTTCTATGAGGAATTTGCGGGCGGTCAGCAACCGGTTTACGTATGGCAGCCACAGAATCTTGAAGCGCAACAGGCTGTCCTCACCCGCGCCCAGAGCCTTGTGGGCCGCCCATATGACCTTATGCGAGCCAATTGCGAAGACTATGTCAACTGGATTGTTATGGGGATCGCTTCGAGCCCTCAGCGAACCATCATTGGCGTGGCCGCCTTGGGTATTGTCGTTCTGGGCCTTTGGAAGCAGGCCACGAGTCGGTAATTTTGGTAGGCCATACTCCAATGGCAAGCCGCAATGAAGTGCTAAGAACGCTCGTTAGCTTCACCCGTTGAAGCAGCACGTCATAGTGTAGAATGAACCCAGGAAGGACATCCCATGGCTGACATTTTCAAAGTTCCTTTGGTCTTGACTGCCCAGCCGGAAGGCGGCTACACAGTTAGGAGTCCAGTATTGCCCGAACTGATCACCGAGGGAGATACCTTAGAGGACGCCGTCAATAACGTGCATGATGCCTTGGAAGCGGTGCTGGAACTTTATGAAGACCTGAGTAAACCGTTTCCCGCCAACCTTCGACAAGACCCGCAGAATACCCCCATCTGGTTTGAAGGGGTCGTTACCCGTTTGTGAACTATCGCGAGGCCGAGAGAAAACTGAAAAGCCTGGGCTGTCAGGAATTGAAGCGACGCTCTGGCGGTTCGCACCGCAAGTGGTTCAATCCCGCTACAGGGAAGGGGGCGGTGTTGCCAGACTGGGGAAGCAAAGACCTCAAATTGGGCACTCTTCGGGATGCCATACGACAATTGGGAATCGACTGGCAGGAATTCGTAAACGACTGAGAGGTTGGCCTAATCCAGCCGCAGCGTTTTCAAGTATTGCCGAAATTCCTCCCCCAAATCGGGCCGCTTCAAGGCGAACTCCACCGTAGCCTTCAGGAACCCCAGCTTGCTTCCCGCATCGTACCGCTTCCCCTCAAAGCGAAACCCATAAACCGGCTTCTGCTGCGTTAGCAGCCCGCGCAGTCCGTCGGTAAGTTGTATTTCACCGCCTTTGCCGGGCGCAGTTGAGGCCAGAACGTCAAAAATCTCGGGTTCCAGGATGTAGCGGCCGATCACTGCCAGGTTCGAGGGAGCAGCCTCCACGCTCGGCTTCTCCACCATGTCGTCCACTTTGTAAACACGATCCATCTCGCCGTTGTGCGAAAGGGGGCTGCCGGAGATCACGCCGTAGCTGGAGATTTCCTGCCGGGGGACCTCCTGGATGGCGACGATGCTGCCGGGATGCGTCTCATACGCGTCGAGCATCTGCCGGAGACACGGCGTCGGCGAGTCGATGATATCGTCGCCGAGCAGCACGGCGAACGGCTCGTCGCCGACCAGCTCGCGAGCCATCAGAATCGCATGTCCCAGCCCCAGCGCCTCCTTCTGCCGCACATAACAGATCCGCACCAGGTCCGAG
>Ga0080064_1003326_pt1 | contig 23644 bp, 22 predicted proteins | sample Subgrocontami54m_FD_69260 | JGI IMG/M metagenome (GOLD analysis project Ga0080064, IMG submission 69260) | Subsurface groundwater microbial communities from S. Glens Falls, New York, USA - GMW46 contaminated, 5.4 m (SPADES assembly) (version 2) ...
GCCCGCGCGGGGCCAAAAACGAACGACCCGGACGTCCCGCACGCCCCGGTTGGCCACCGGCGGCCGGGGGAACTTGTCGGGGATCCCCGGCCCCCCCGCCCACCCCGCCCCAACGCGAGCCGCCCCCCCTGCGCGAGCAGCTTCAAATGCACCACGGGCACGCCCGCGCAGGCAGCAGCGAGCTCATCCTCCCGGATCGCAATCCAGGCGCGCCCCACTCTCGAGCGGCTCAGGCGCACGCACACGCCGGCCGCCACCGCCGTGGCCACGCACACGAGATAGTAATACGGCGCGGAGGAGACGCCGAAGTCGAAGATGCCGCGCCCCGGCATCCACAGGCGGGGATGATCGATGCCCAGCAATCCGTTGGGGCCGCCGGTCCATCGATCCAGATTGGTGAAGGCGATGCGGACGATCTCGCCGAAGCCCAGGGTCACGATGCCCAGGTAATCGCCCCGCACCCGCATCGTGGTCGCCCCCAGGCAGACGCCGGCAGAGCCGGCTGTGAGCGCGGCCGGCAGCAGGCCGAGCCAGAACGGACACTGCAGGTGGAGATTGAGGAGCCCGTAGGTGTACGCGCCGATGGCGAAGAACGCCGCGTAGCCCAGGTGGAGCAAGCCGGTGAGGCCGACGATGAGGTTCAGTCCCAGCGCCAGGAGCGCGTAGAGGAGCGCGCTCGTCAAGACATCGAGATGGTAGGGGTTCGAATAGACGAGCGGCAACGCCAGCGCCGCCAGCGCACTGAGCGACCATCCCGCAATGCGACGGTTCAGGCCGGTCATGATCGGTTACGCCCGCTCCGCCACCCGCTCACCCAGGAGGCCTGTCGGCTTTAAGAGAAGCAAGAGGACCAGGATCACGAACGCGAAGGCGTTCTTCCACTGGGAGGAGAGATAGCCGGCCCCCAGCGCTTCCAGCATGCCGAGCACCAGCCCGCCCACCATGGCGCCGGGGATGTTCCCGATGCCTCCCAGCACCGCGGCGGTGAACGCCTTGAGGCCGACAAGATACCCATCATGGAAATTGATCGTGCCGTACGTCAATCCGAACAGCAGCCCCCCGATCGAGGCCAGCGCAGAGCCAATGACGAAGGTCACGGCGATGATGCGGTCGACCGGCACGCCCAACAGCGCGCACGCCGTCAGATCCTGCGCCGTCGCCCGCATCGCCTTGCCCAGCCGGGTCCACATCACCAGCGCCTGCAGGCCGATCATGAGCGCGGCGCCGGCGACCCAGACGACGATTTGGATCAACGTCACAGTCACGCCGCCAATCTCCCACCGGATCGGCGGCACCAGGGAAGGAAACTGGCGATCGGTCGCCCCATAGAGCAGCATGATCGCATTCTGCAGGAAGAAGGACATGCCGATCGCCGTGATGAGCGCGTTCAGGCGTGGGGCGCGCCGGACAGGGCGGTACGCTACGCGCTCCATGATCAATCCCAGAAGTCCGCAAGCTCCCAGCGCCCCGATGCCGCACAGCACGAGGAGGATCCACCAGGGCAGCGCGGCGGGCCCGAGCAGCAGCAGCACGGTCAAGGCGGCGTACGCGCCGACGATGAACACTTCCCCATGGGCGAAGTTAATGAGCTGGATGACGCCGTAAATCATGGTGTAGCCCAACGCGATGAGCGCGTAGATCGCTCCGAGCGTCAGGCCGTTGGCGAGTTGTTGGGAGAGGAGCTGGAGAGAGCTCACTTAATCCCAGGAGGCGGTCTTGATGAAGGTGAACCGGCCGTTCTGGACCGCAAAGATCCCGATGTCCCGGATGAGCGAGTCGCCCCTCTGGTCGAAATTCTGCAGGCCAAAGATGCCGGGGTAATCCTTCAGCGTCTTCATGGCGGCAAGCACCGCCGTGCGGTCCTTCGTGCCGGCCTGCTGGATCGCCCAGATCGCAATGTTGGCGGCTTCGTAGCCATACGCCGAATAGGCGCCGATCGCTCCGTATTTGGCTTCATAGGCCGTGACGAAGGCCTGGGCGCTGGGAATCTGGCGGATATCGGAGCCGATCGCGGTGAGATAGATGCCCTCGGCAGCCTGCGGCGTGGCCAGGTTGATCAGCACCGGATCGAACTGTCCGTCGCTGCCCATGAAGAGGCTGTTCAACCCGACCTGCTTCCGCTGCTTGATGAGCAGCGCCCCTTCCGGGAACATGCCGGCGAAATAGATGAGGTCAGGGGTCAGCGACTTGATCTTGGTCAGAATGGGCACAAAATCCTTGTCGCCCTGCGTGATGCCCTCATGCCCCAGCACCTCGGCCCCCAGCGCCTCCAGCTTCTTGATCAGCTCGTTGGAGAGGCCCCGGCCGTACGTCGTCATGTCATCGAGCACGAAAATCCGCTTCGCCTTCAATTCGTTGACGATGAACAGCGCCGCAGCCGGTCCCTGCAGATCATCGGTGGCGCATGTCCGGTAGAAGGTGTCGAATCCCTGGCGGGAAATCTGTGGATTGGAGGACACGGGGCTGATTTGCAGGACGCGGGCCTGATGGTAGATCGCGGAGGCCGGCATTGTGCAGGAGGAGTTGAGGTGCCCGACGACCGCCATCACGTCGGGATCGGCGATGAACTTCTTCGCCACGCTGACCGCCTGCGTGGGGCTGTGCTGGTCATCCAGCGCGTACAGCGCAAGGCGATACCCGGGTAGAATCTCCCCCTGCGCATTGGCCTGCTGGATCGCCAATTCGACGCCGTCGCGGAGGTCTTCGCCCTGCGGCGCCTGATCGCCGGTTAGGGCGGCGGCGAAGCCGATCTTGATCACCGCCTCGGGCTTGCCGCAACCTGCCGCGAACAGCAGGCCCAAGACTAGGCGGGCGAGGCGGAGGCCTTGTCGATGGCCGACTGCCATTTCATCACCTCGGGAGACTCCTGCTTGCTGCGATAAATCACGACACCCAGGACCACGAGGCTGGCGGCGATGATCGTCCAGACCACCGGGTTCCCGGCTTCATATTTCACGACAAACGGGAGGATCAGCAGGGCGACCAGGTTCATCACCTTGATGAGCGGATTGAGCGCCGGACCGGCGGTATCCTTGAGCGGATCGCCCACCGTATCGCCGGTAATGGAGGCCTTGTGCGCATCGGACCCCTTCCCGCCGTAGTGGCCATCCTCGACGAACTTCTTGGCGTTGTCCCACGCCCCGCCGGCGTTCGACATGAACACGGCCAGCAGCTGCCCGGAGAGGATGATGCCGGCCAGAAAGCCGCCCAGCGCTTCTTTGTGCAGCAGCATGCCGACGACGACAGGGGCGAGCACCGCCAGCAGGCCCGGGCCGATCAGCTCCCGCTGCGCTTCCTGGGTGCAGATCGCCACGACGCGCGCGTAATCCGGCGTCTTCGTGCCCTCCCAGATCGCCTTGTCCTTGAACTGCGCGCGCACCTCATGCACGATCAGGAACGCGGCCCGCCCGACGGCGCGGATCGTCTGCGAGCTGAACAGGAACGGGATCGCGCCGCCGATGAGAAACCCGATGAACACCATTGGCTCGGAGATCGACAGCAGCGGCACGATCTGCTCATACGTCTGGCCGGTGAACCGGGCGATGTCGGTGATGTACGCGTTGAACAGCGAGACCGCAGCGATGACCGCGGAGCCGATCGCAATGCCTTTGGTGATTGCCTTGGTCGTGTTCCCCACCGCATCGAGGTCGGCCAGCGTCTGCCGCGTCCGCTTGTCCAGGTGCGCCATCTCGCCGATGCCGTTGGCGTTGTCGGCGACCGGCCCGAAGACATCCATGGAGATGTTGTTGCCGGTCAGCGTCAGCATCCCGATGCCGCACATGGCAACCCCGTAGGCGACATAGGTCGGATTCGTCCCCTGATAGATGAAGACAGAGCCGAAGACCGCCAGCGCGATCATCAGGATGGCCCATACGCTGCTCTCATACCCGATCGCGATGCCATTGATGATGGTGGTGGCATGGCCGGTCTGCGTGGCGCGCGCGACGAACTGCACCGGCGCTTTCTCCGGCGCGGTGAAGTAGTCGGTCAGGTAGTTGATGGAGATCGCCAGCACAATTCCCACCAGCGTGGTCCACACCGGGCGCATGTCCAGGCCGGCAATGCCGAAGCTGACCCAGGTCGGCAGCGCGCCGGCATCCGGGAACCGCAGGTAGAAGAAGCCAATCACGCAGAAGCCCACGACCGACACGATCGCCGAGACGGTAAAGCCGACATGGATGGCTTTCATGGCCGCGCGCGCCTCCTCGGAGGTGCGCACCAGGTAGGTGCCGATGATGGAGCTGATCACGCCCACCGCCCGGACCAGCAGCGGGAAGATCACCCCCTTGTGGCCGAACGACGCCCACCCCAAGATCATGGCCGAGACGATGGTGACTTCGTACGACTCGAAGATGTCGGCGGCCATGCCCGCGCAGTCGCCGACGTTATCGCCGACGTTGTCCGCGATCGTCGCCGCATTCCTGGGGTCATCCTCCGGGATGTCGCGCTCCAGCTTGCCCACCAGATCCGCCCCGACATCGGCCGCCTTGGTGAAGATGCCGCCCCCAACGCGCATGAAGAGTGCGATCAGGGTGCCGCCGAAGCCGAAACCCAACAGCACCTCGTACGCATGCTCGCCATAGACCATGAAGATGAGCGTGCCGCCCAGCAGCCCCAGCCCGTCCGTGAGCATGCCGGTGATCGTGCCGGTGCGATAGGCGATCTTCAGCGCCTGCGCGAAGCTGGTGCGCGCCGCCGCCGCCACCCGCACGTTGCCCTGCACCGCCATGTTCATGCCGATGAACCCCACCGCCGCCGAGAAGATCGAGCCCATGAGAAAGGCGCAGGCCCGCCCGATCTTGATGTGCTGCTCGCCGGCGGTGAAATACAGCAGCGCGGTCAGAATGAGAATCAGGAGAGCGATCGTCTTGAACTGGCGCTGGAGATAGGCGTTGGCGCCGATCCGGATGGCATCGCTGACGCGGCGCATGGCGTCCGTGCCCTGATCGTACCGGAGGATTTGGGCGCGCAGGAAGACGGCGTACAGCAAGCCGACGACCGACGTGAGCAGCACACCGATGAGCGCCCACCGCTCCCAGGCACTGAAGGTGGGGTCAGCCATCACACGGAACAGGTCGTTCATGAGGCGCTCCCTATGAGGGTTTCGACAAGGCTTTCGCCCGCAGCGGCGGGGTCACGACGCCGCAGGAGACAATGAACTTCACCGCATCTTCGACGGACAGGTCGAGCGGAATGACATCTTCTTTCGGCGCAAAGATCAGCGGGCCGGTGAAGGGGGACGGCGGGTTGGGCAGCAGCAAGGTCAGCAGCGTCTGCGGACGGCCCGAAATCTCCGTCTGCGTTTCATTGGTCACAAACGAGATGCAGTAAATCCCCATCCGGGGGTACTGCACCAACACCACGCCGCGGAACTTTTCATCCCTGGCCTTTTCGTCAAAGAGAAACTCCGCGAGCTGCTTGACCGACGGGTAGACCTTCTTAAAAAACGGCAGCCGGCTGAGCCACAGCTCGATCGTCCGGAACAGCACCCGGCCGAAGAAATGCACCGAGAACACGCCCACCAGCAGGATGACCAGGATGGTGACGAGCAGGCCCAGGCCGGGGATCGAAAACCCGAGCCGGCTGCCCAGCCATCCATCAAGGAACCGAAAGATCTGCCAGACAAGGAGCACCGTCACTGCCACGGGAAACAGCGTGGCCAGTCCGGTCACGAAATAGCGGCGGAACAGATAGCCGATGCCAATTCGTGACGAGGAAGACTTTTGCTCTGGACGTGCGGAAGGTGGTGACGCCATCACGATTGCCACAATGCTACCGTGGCCTCATGCATTCGTCAACAAGAGAAGCGGGCGCTTATTGGACGGACAGAATCGTGCGCGCTCGGGCGTCAATCACCTGCGCCTCAAGCGTATCCCCGGACTGCTTCAGCAGTCTCGCGTAGCTCTGCAGCGTTTCAGCCAGCGCGGGATCGAGAGGATTGGCGGAACCCTCCCAGGCCGAGATCGCCTTTCGATAGAACGTTTTCGCGTCTTGGAGCCGACCGGTGTATTGATACAGCACCGCCAAGTTGCCGAGGTCGGTGGCCACATCCGAATGCTGATTGCCCAGCACCTTCCGGTCGGTGGCCAGCGCCTGCTCGCAGAGCGGGATGGCCTGCGCATGCCGTTGGGTGGCATAGTAATAGGCGGCGAGGGCATTGAGCGCATCCGAATAGTCCAGCGGATCATACGCCTTGCGCCACTCGCGAATGGCGAGGACCCGCTTCAGAATCGGCTCGATGTCGGCCGTGCGGCCCTGCGCTTCATAGACCAGCGCCAGCTCTACCAGGGCGGCCACGAGCTTGCGGTTGTAGGGCCCGCCGTCCTCCTCCCACATCACCAGGACATGCTTCAGCAGGCGCTCCGCTTCCTCTTCCTCGCCCAACGCATGCAGGACTTCCGCCAAATGGTACCGGCTCAGTGTCAGGCGCGGATCGCCGGAGCCGACCTGCCGATTCCAGATCTGCTGCGCGCGCTGGAGCAGCTCTTTGGCTTCGACCTGACGGCCTTCGGCATGATAGCGCACGGCGAGGGCTTCCAGCTCGAGCGCCTCGACCGGTTCCCCGGCCTGTCCGGTGCAAGGCGCCTGGGAGAGGATCGCGCCGAATAGGACGGCCATGGCTGCCGTGCGCGCAGGCTGTGTCATCGAATGGAACCGTCCCCGCTAGGTTGAGGCGCGGTCGAGGGCGTGGTGCTTGATGTTCTTGCCTTCCACCAGGTAGATCACGTCCTCGGCGATATTGGTCGCGTGGTCGGCGATGCGTTCCAGATGGCGGCTGACGAGGATCAGGTTGACCGCCCTGGTGATCGCCCGCGGATCCTGCATCATGTACGTCAGCAACTCCCGGAACAGCTGGTCATCGAATCGATCCACTTCGTCGTCTTGCCCGCAGACCGCCTGCGCACGGGCTACATCCTGGTGAATGAAGGCGTCGATGCTGCTCTTGACCATCCGCTGGGCGACTTCGGCCATCCGGGGGATGTCGATGAGCGGCTTCAGCAGCGGCTCCTTCAGGAGCTCGAGCGTCCGCTCGGCGATATTGACCGCCTGGTCGCCCATCCGCTCGAGGTCGTTGTTGATCTTCAGCGCCATGGCGAGCAGGCGCAGATCTCTCGCTTCCGGCTGATAGAGCGCCATCGTCCGCAGGCAGAGCTCGTCGATCTCGATCTCCAGCTTGTTGATCGCATCATCCGAGGCGACCACCCGGCGCGCCAACTCGGCGTCCCGGCTGACCAGCGCCTTCACCGCGAGCCCGATCGCCTCTTCGGCCAGGCTGGCCATCCGCACCAGCTCGTCTTTGAGGCGCCGCAGCTCCCCATCCACGTGTCGCTCCATCGCTCAGCGCTCCACTTTGAGGTCCAATGATTTGGAATCCAGGAGCGAGGGGTCCACCTTACGGGGCCGGCGGACCACCGGCTCGATCCGCTCGCGCAGCTCCCCCTGAATCGCCTCGATGCCCCGGTTCACCGTATCGATCACTTCGAACTTGAACGTCTTCTCCATCGCCTCGTACTCCTCCAAGATGCGCTGCTGGTAGACGCAAAAGCTGTCGTAGAGGTCGCTGCCGAGGTGCATGTCCATCCCAGCCTCCCAATAGTCCATCCCCTTGGAGCCGATGACGCGCGGCACCAATGAGTCGACGTCGGTCTTGAGATACAGCGTGATGTCCGGCACGATGGCGAAGCCGAACACATCCCGGATCCAGTCGCTGCTGCCCCCGCGCACCGTGTGGCGCGCAAAGGCCGTATAGACGTAGCGATCGGAGAGCACGATGAATCCCGAGCGCAAGGCCGGAATGATCTGGTTTTCAAGCCGGTCGGCGAAGTCGGTGGCGTAGAGCAGGCTGAAGGTGTCGCGCGTCAGCGTGTTGCCCTCTTTGGCTAGTTGGATCAGGCTGGACATCAGCTCGGAGCGGGTCCAGCCGGTCTCCACGACGCCATGGCCCTGCACCTCCAGCCAGTTGCGCAACAGCTCGATCTGGGTGGTGCGCCCCACGCCGTCGGTGCCCTCGATGACGATCAGCTTGCCTTTAAGATTCAGGGAGGCCGGCTCCAGGTACGGAATCCCCTCCCCGAGAAATTTGGGTTTAGCCATGGCTCCGCCGTGGTTTATGCTGCGCCAGCGCGCGGGTCACCGCTTCCCGCACGATCTCCTGCTGCTCGTCGATCTCCGCCGTCGCGTCGATCACGTCCAGCTTATACTCCTCCACCACGCGATCGTACTCCTCAAGCACCTTGGCCTGGAATTTGCCGAAGCTCTCCACCGGGTCCTGGCTGAGGTTGAGGTCCATGCCGGCTTCGTAGTACTTCACCTTCGCGCGCCCCGAGAGGATGCGGCCGAGCGAAACGTCCACCGGCACCTTGAAGTAGAAGGCGATGTCGGGCCGGATGGCGAACTCATACAGCTTGCGCACCCACTCGCGGTCACAGCCCCGCGCGACGTCGCGCGCAAACGCGGTGTAGACGTAGCGGTCCGCCAGCACGATCATCCCCGACTTCAGCGGCGGGACCATGTTGTAGAACAGCCGGTCGGCGAAGTCGGTGGCGTGGATCAGGCTGAAGGTCAGCGGGGTCAGCGTCCGGTTTTTCTTGCCGAGCTTCGTCGTCTCCTTGACGAGCTTGGAGGAGTTCCACTCGGTGAAGAAGACCTTGTGGCCCTGCGACACCAGCCACCGGTGGAGGAGCTGCAGCTGCGTGCTCTTCCCCGAGCCGTCGATCCCTTCTACGATGATTAACCGCCCCGGATACTGGTGCGGCTGGCCATAGCCGCGCGTCTCGGCGGCTTTGGCCGTTGAAGCTTCTTGCGTCGCGCTCATGGCGGATCTCCCATTGCTGCAATTAGATCGGTCAGAGGGGATTCGAACCGCTGGGTCTGCCGTTGGTGGTGCCGAAGGAGGTAATCCATGACGAGTCCCTCGCGCAGCGATCCCGGAGCGTACCGCAGCGTCGAGACCCGGCACCCCTCCATCCATACTAGAAGGGTCACGGCGGTTGTCAAGGCCAAGTCCTCCCGTCGAGGATCGAGCCCCGGCAGCTGGATCCGCTGCTTCGCCGTCGAGGTCGCCAACCAAGCGGCCAACGCGCGCAGGGCACCCTGGGTGAGGCTCAGCGACTGTTTCGCGCGAGGCCGCTTGTGGTGCTGCTGCCAATAGGCCGCCATGGCCAATTGCGCAATCGTCGCGGAGCTGCCGAGCGCGCGGCGCCATCGGTGCCGCGAGAGCTTCCGGATGACCGGCCGCCAAATCCGTTGCACGTACGGAATGAGCGCGCCCAGTTCCAGGGGGGTTGGCGGATCGGCATGAATAAACCGCTGCGCAAGCCGTGCGCCGCCCAACGGGACGCTGGCCGCATAGCGCAAGCGCGCCCCGTCTCCCTGCATCACCTGGGCGCTGCCTCCGCCGATGGTCACCACGACCGTCGGTCCATGGACCCGATGCGTATGCAGCACGCCCAGGTAGATCAGACGGGCCTCGCTGCTCCCGCTGATGATCCGCAGCGGCAGACGCAGCGTGGCGCGCACCCGTCGGACAAACGCCCGCCCGTTCTTTGCATCTCGCACGGCACTCGTCGCCACCGCTTCCACATGATCCACGTCGCAACGCTTCAGGATCGCCCGGTAACGGCGCAGCACCGTCATCGCCCGGGCCATCGCTCGCCGCGTTAGCTTCCCGTCGGCCAACCCGCCTTCGCCCAACCGCGTGAGGTCGCGCTCTTTCAGGATCACGTGGAACTTGCCGTTGAGGCCCAAAATGCCGATCAGTAAGTGGATGGAGTTCGTCCCCACATCGACGATCCCCAGTGTCATCCCGCGCGCCCGATCAGAATCAGTTGTTTGGGCGTCATCAGCCACCGCAGGGTGCTGCCACCGGTTGGAGGGGGCACTCGTCCGATTTCGAGGCATGCGACGCCGGCTTTCTTCATTTGACATCGCATCCCTGATCCGGAGACCAACTCCCCAATCCAGGCGCTCAGATGCGGCTCGTGACCCACGCACAACACGCGTTCGTGGCCGGCGAACGGCCTCAGCGCCAGCGACGTGTGCCTTGGCTCGATTTCCGGCTGCAGTGCGTCAAGCTCTCGGAGTTCCACTTTCGTCCCAAGCAGGATGGCCGCGTGTTGTGCTGTTTCCCTTGCCCGCACCAGCGGACTGGTCAACACCAGCGTGATCCCAAGATCCAACCGCTTGAGGCCGCGAGCCACGCCCAAGGCCTCCTCATGGCCTTCCTTGGTCAGCGGACGACTCGCATCCTGCGCTGAGCTGCCGTGAGGCGCGGCGGTGGCATGACGGAACAGATACAGGCGCATCGTCAATCACCGTTGCAGTTCCTGCAGGAGCGCTTTGACCTGTTGTTCAATCTGCTCGCGCACCGCCCGGTATCCGGCCAGGTCCATCCCGGCGGGATCGGGGATGTTCCACTCGGCATGGCGCGCAGCCGGCACGTGCGCGCAGGCATCGCCGCAGCCCATGCCGACGACGGCGTCCCACGGTCCCTTGCCCACTTCGTTCAGCCCCTTGGATCGATGGGAATCAAGTTGAACTCCGCATTCCGCCATCACCTCTTTGGCCCGCGCGTCGACGCTGCCGCGGGGTGCTGAGCCTGCGCTCGCCGCTTCCACCTCCCCGCCGCCGTGGAGGCGCGCAAACGCCTCGGCCATCTGGCTGCGGCAGGCGTTCTCACGGCAGACGAACAGGACGCGTTGCGTGGGATGCATCTGGGTAGTGTAATCCGGCCGACGGGCCAATTCCACAAGTTCGTGCAGAACGGCGAAGCTCAGGCGGAAGAAGAATAGGCGGAATCGACGTGGTGCTTGATCTGCCGACCTTCGACCAGGTAGACGACGTTTTCAGCGATGTTCGTGGCATGGTCCGCCACCCGCTCTAGGTGGCGGCTCACAAGGATCAGGTTGACCGCCCGCGTAATCGTCCGGTGGTCCTGGAACATGTAGGTCAGCAGCTCGCGGAAGATCTGGTCATCCAGCGCGTCCACCACATCATCACGCTCGCAGATCGCCCTGGCCAAGACGGTATCGTGCTGCACGAAGGCATCCACGCTCTGTTTCAACATGAGCTGGGCGATCTCAGCCATGTGGGGGATGTCGATCAGCGGCTTCAGCGATGGCTCCTTGAAGAGCTCGAGCGCCCGCTCGGCGATGTTCACCGCCTGGTCGCCGATCCGCTCCAGGTCGTTGTTGATCTTCAGCGCCATCGTGATGAACCGCAGGTCGCTTGCTTCGGGCTGGTACAGGGCGAGCATCCGCAGGCACCGCTCGTCAATCGCCAACTCGAAGTGGTTGATGGCGTCGTCGCCCCGGATCACGTCTTCGGCCATCGCCACGTCCCGGAGCAGCAGCGCATGCACGGCCCTCCCGATGGCGGTTTCGGCCAGCGCAGCCATGCGCACCAACTCCTGCTTGAGTTCGCTCAATTCCTGATCCGCGTGTCGTTCCATGGCCGCCTCCTGAACTTATCCGAATCGCCCGGTAATGTACGCCTCGGTCCGTGGATCGTGGGGGGTCGTGAACAGTTTTTCGGTGGCATCAAACTCGATCAGTTCGCCCATGAGCAGGAAGCCTGTGACGTCCGAGACGCGGGCGGCCTGCTGCATGTTGTGCGTCACGATGATGATCGTGTACGCGTCCTTTAACGCGTACAGCAGCTCTTCGATCTTTCCGGTCGCGATGGGATCCAGCGCGGAACACGGCTCATCGAGCAGGAGCACTTCGGGCTCGGTGGCGATCGCGCGGGCGATGCACAAGCGCTGCTGCTGGCCGCCGGAGAGCCCTAAGGCGTTGGCGCGCAGCCGATCCTTCACCTCATCCCATAGCGCCGCCCGTTTGAGGCTCTCCTCGACCACTTGGTCCAACACCTCGCGGCGGTGCTCGCCGTCAACGCGCAGGCCGTAGGCCACATTCTCATAGATCGACTTCGGGAACGGGTTCGACTTCTGGAACACCATCCCGATACGCTTGCGCAACGTGATCACATCCAGCCTGGGATCGTTGATGTCCTCTCCGTGCAGACTGATCCGCCCCTCGACGCGCAACCCCTCAATGAGGTCGTTGAGCCGGTTCAGGCAGCGGATCAGGGTGGATTTCCCGCAGCCGGACGGCCCGATCAGCGCCGTCACACGATGCTCCGGAATCGCCATGGTCACGCCCTTAATCGCACGGCTGGGGCCGTACCAGACGTGCACATCCTGCAGCGTCATGGCGGTTGCGTCTTTGGCCAGCTTACCGGCCTGAGGCGGAGGCGTTTCGTCCGCCTTGCGGCCCATGCCGACCACCAGCTTACCCACCGCCAGCATGGGACCATTGGATGCCATCATCCGAGTCATCCTCCTTTACACTTCCGCTCCGCGGAACTGCTCGCGCAATCGCCCGCGGACCTGCATGGCTGTCAGGTTGAGGCAGACCACCACGCCCAAGAGCAGGATGGTCGTCATGTAAACCATCGCCTTGGACGCCTCCACATTCGGCGATTGAAATCCGACGTCATAAATGTGAAACCCGAGGTGCATGAACCGGCGCTCCAGGTGGAGAAATGGGGCGAGATGATCCAAGGGCAGGTCAGGGGCGAGCTTGACGACGCCGGTGATCATCAGCGGGGCCACCTCTCCGGCTCCCCGCGCCATCGCGAGGATGGTCCCGGTCAGGATCCCGGGCACGGCCGCCGGCAGCACCACCCGCCAGATCGTCTGAAACTTGGTCGCTCCGCATGCGAGCGACGCCGCCCGGATGCCGTTGGGCACGGCGGCTAACGCCTCCTCGGTCGCCACAATGACGACGGGGACGGTCAGCAGCGACAACGTCAGCGAGGCCCACAGAATGCCGCCGCCGCCGAAGGTCGGGGTGGGCAACCGCTCCGGAAAGAAGAGCTGGTCGATGGTGCCGCCGATGAGATAGCAGAAGAAGCCGAGCCCGAAAACGCCGAAGACGATCGATGGCACCCCGGCGAGGTTGTTGACCGCGATGCGCACGATAGAGACCAGCCAGCCCTGTTTCGCGTATTCGTGCAGGTACAGGGCAGCCAGCACGCCGAGCGGCACAACCGCCAGGGTCATCAGTAAGGTCATCATGACCGTGCCGAAAATGGCCGGGGCGACGCCGCCTTCGGAGTTGGCTTCCCGCGGCTGCTCGAAGATGAACTCTCGTAACCGGTCCAGATACACTCCCACACACCCGGCCCATGAGAGCTGGTTGGGTCGATGCACGCGCACGAGGCTTGAGATCGGCAGCTCCTTCGTCCGGCCGCCGATCTCGGCCAGCACCACCCGGTAGGCCCGGTCATCCGTCCGCTTGCGCTCAAGCTCCTCGGCAATGCCGGCATAGCGCGCCTCAAGATCGGCGATTGCGCGTTCATGCTGCGTGCGCTCAGCACTCTGGGCGGCACGGCTCAACCCCAGCCGCTTGATCGCCAACCGGTGCTCCTCCATGGCAAAATTGATGTCGCCGATCACTTTCTTCTCGATGTGGCGGATCGCCTGAAACCGCTTCCGGCCGCCCGGCAGCTCGTGCCGTAAGGCGAGCCACACCGAATCGGCCGCGCCGCCGATCACGCCGCTGGGCGTCTTCACCTGGGCCACGGTCCCATAGAACGGCCCCCATTCCAGTCGCTCCACGGCCACCGCGTTGCGCAAGCGGTTCTGGGAATCGATCTGCGCATCATCCACCCAGACAAAATCGACGCCGTAGAGGTCGCGATTGCCGATGCGGAAAAACGTCCGCTGCAGGGGGCGCCCGTCCGCAGCGAATTGATGCGGAATCGCCTCGGTCCGATGGACCAGCCCCAGATAGCGGGAGCCGTCCTTCAGCCGGACCTCTTCCAGCGGCGCGGGCCAGAAGGTGCCCAACCCCTTGGCGAGGATAAGACTCAACAGCCCCACGATCATCAAGAGTGCGACGCCGAAGGTGATGCCGGTCATCCACACCGGCAGCTGGTCCAGCAGGAACTGCAGGCGTCCGCGTGGCCGTCGAGTCCGCGTCATCGTCAGAGTCCTTGTAGTTGGCGGCGCAGGCGCAGCCGGATCAGTTCCGCCACAGTATTGACGAGAAATGTCATGGCGAACAGCAGGAGAGCCGCGATGAACAGCACCCGATAGAGCGTGCCCCCCTGCGGCGCTTCGGGAATCTCGACGGCGATGTTCGCGGACAGCGCCCGGAACCCATTGAAGATCGTCCAGTCCAGCACCGGGGTGTTGCCGGTGGCCATCAGCACGATCATCGTCTCCCCGATCGCGCGCCCGAAGCCGACCATGATGGCGGAAAACACGCCGGAGCCGGCCGCCGGCAGCACCACCCGCCAGGCGGTCTGCCAGGCGGAGGCGCCGCAGGCCAGTGAGGCGCCGACCAGGTGCTTCGGCACGGAGGAAAACGCGTCCTCGCACACGGTGAAGATAATGGGGATGACCGCAAACCCCATCGCCCAGCCCACGATGAGCGAGTTGCGCTGGTCATACCGCGTGCCGGTCGCCTTCAGCAGCCACGCTTCGAAATCGCCGCCGAAGAGTACCCGCTCAACCCCCGAGCCGATCAACAAGGACGCCGCACACCCGATCGCCACCCAGGCGGTCAAGACCCAAAACTCGTGGCGCCTCACCTGCGTCTGGAACCACGCGATGGGAACAGCCCGCGTCAACAGCAGGCCGCCGATCGCCGTCACCGTCAGCACCACCGGCAGGATCAGCACCGAGACCACCCGGCTCTGCACCAGCGGAGCGAGCACCAAGCCCGCGATGAAGCCCAGCACGACGCTGGGCAGCGCGGCCATCAATTCGACCGTGGACTTGATGGGGTTACGCAACCGCTTGTCCAGAAATTGCGAGCAGTACAGCGCCCCGAACAGCGCGAGAGGGATGGCGAACAGCAGCGCGTAGAGCGTTCCTTTGAGCGTCCCGAACACCAACGGGACCAGGCTGAATTTCGACTCGAAATCGTCGGTGCCGCCGGTGGATTGCCAGATGTAGTCGGGCCGGTCGTAGCCTTCGTACCAGATCTTGCCGAACAGTGCCCGCCAGCTGATTTCAGGATGCGGGTTGCGGATGCGCCAGTGGCGCAACACGCCGGAACCATCGACCCACAAGGCACCATTGGACTTCGGCGCAAACTCTCCAACGATGGGGGTCGCCCCCAGAGCCATCTCGGCCAACGTCCGCTCCGAGGTCATGAAGTGCAGCCGCGCAATCCCGTCACTGGAAGCGGTCGTAAACCCCTTATCCCTCGGCGAGGCGCTGATGACGGCCACCGGCGCGCGGTGCGAAGGAAACGGGTGAATGCGGGACAGCCGCCAGCCGTCGGGTGAGGACTCCTCCCGTGTCGGCGACCAGGTGGCTACGCTGCCGTCGCTTCCCCCGATGGCAATCGACCGGTCGCCCAACAGATAGGCCATGGCGGTGACGCCGCCGGATTCCACCACCCGGCGCGTTTCCAAACGCTCGGCCGAACCCGCCTCCGGAATTCGCCAGCGGATGACGGCACCGCCCGATGTTCCCACCAGCACCTGCGTGCAGGGCTCATTGATCAGCACCACCGTCGGCCTCCCATCCGCCGGCTCAAGCGGCAGCGAGAGGCTGTCCTGCGAGCGTCTCACCGGGCCGATGAGCGGCTCGTGCGTGGCCACGCGGGGGACAATGACGTGTTGGTCAGCCACGATGGATGCGATCAGGCTGCGCGGTCCCGCGCGACGATAGGCCAGCCGGCTGATCCGGTGGCCCGGCACCGCTTCGACGATCGCTTCCCGTTCCACCCCGGCGCGAATGCCCCGCTGCGCGCCTTCAAACGCGGTGGTGAGTTGGATGGCGCCGATCCACACCAGGCCCTGCTCGGTTCCGAGCGCGATGACCGGCTCGCGCAAGACCCGTGAAGCCGCGGTGATCCGCTGCCCTTCCACCCCCTCCAGAGGAATCGTTTCAGCGACCCCTCCATCGGTGAGCGGAATCACGCGGGCCGCCGGAGCCGCTCCCACCACGATGGCGCGCTCCTGGTGCTCATCAACCATCACCAGCACGGCCGGACGATCGGCCTCCAGCGCGCGAGACGCGGACGCCTGCTCCACCTGCGCGCCTTGGAACAGCGGCAGGACTTCGAGGCAGAGGAAGACGCCGATCCCCAGGACCGCGGCGATGATCGCCATCCCGCTGACTGAAATTAACGAGCGGGCAATGCGATCGATCACCTTGATCCGAGCGCGGAAAGCCAGAGCGGCCGCGTCGCCGGTCCTGCGCGCCCGCGGCCGCTCCGTCGTTGTTGGTGGGGACTCAACAACGGAGGAAACGCGCATCACTCCAACTTCTTCATCTCCACCTCAACGATCTCCTTGGCAAGCGGCACAAACCCGTCTTTGACCACCACTTCCTGCCCCTCCTGGCTCAGCACGTACGTGAGGAACTGCTTCACCAGCGGGTCGAGCGGCTGGCCGGGCGCCTTGTTGACGTAGATGTAGAGGTACCGGCTCAATGGATAGGTGCCGGCATACACGTTGTCTGCGTTCGCCTCAAACGCTTTGGCGCTGCCCAGCGGAGCGATGGGCAGCAACCGCACGCCGGCGGTCTTGTAGCCCATTCCGCTGTAGCCGATCGCAAACCGGTCGTTCGTTACCCCTTCGATGACGGTCGCCGAGCCTGGCTGTTCCTTGACCGATCCCTTGTAGTCGCCCTTGCAGAGCGCGTGCTCCTTGAAGTAGCCGTACGTGCCCGAGGCGGAGTTGCGGCCGTACAGGCTGATGGGCTGCGCCCACTCTCCGGTCAACCCGAGCTGATCCCACTTGGCGATGTTGGCGCCGCCGCACGCCCGCGTGCTGGAAAAGATCCCATCCACCTGCTCGATGCTCAGGCTCTGAATGGGATTGTCCTTGTTGACGTAGACGCCGAGCGCGTCCAGTGCGACGCCGATGGCGGTCGGTTTGTAGCCGTATTTCTTCTCGAATGCGTCCATCTCGGTCGCCTTCATCGGCCGCGACATGGGCCCCAACTGGGACGTGCCGGAGATCAAGGCCGGGGGTGCCGTGGTGGACCCCTTGCCCTCGATCTGGATCTTCACATTCGGATACTCTTTCTGGAACCCCTCGGCCCAAAACGTCATCAGGTTGTTCAGCGTGTCCGACCCGATGCTGTTCACACTGCCCGAAATTCCACCGATGCGTTGATAGGCTGGAATCGAGCCATCCACCATGCCGGCGGCGGCGCGCACCAGCGCGGCCCCGCTGAAGATGAGCGCGCTCAACAGTACCATCCACGAGCCCTTACGCATGATTGGCCTCCTCTTACTTGCTTGCTTATTAAGTGTACCGGCTCCACGTAAGTAGCCGATCAACCGAATGTAAGGTCTATGTAAAGACATGCTTCCTTACCCTGATCAGAACTTCGTAATCCAGTCGAACTGGATCCGGTCCTCGTGGTCCTTGGCACCCTTCAGCTCTTGGGTCGTGAAGAACTTGACGCCAGCCGTGGAGTTTTTGAGAGTAGCCAACGTCACCCAGAACACGTTGCCCCGGTTGTTCGTTCCGCCATCCAGAAAGTCGGAGTCGGTGAACTCATCGTAAGCCGCGTTCTGTTCAAGCCGCTGGAAGAAGTAGCCGGCTTCCCAACCGCTCTTTAAGTCAAACGGTATTCTTGCCTTACCGACTTTCACGCCGAACTGATATCCGCTGCTTGCCTTCCCAAGCTCCAAGTTCCGCACCCAGTCTCCGAAGAAGGAAAAGGGCACGCCGGCCACCATCGAGGCCAACTCAACCGACGGGTTCAGCTGATTGAAATCCTCCACCGAGTCGGTGTTATTCTGGCTTTCCCGAATCAATGGATCGGTCCCTGCCCGGCCGCTGCCGTTGCGATAGGTGTTCATGTAATCGTGATACGCGACCGCGCTGGTTAGCTTCAGGTTCTTCAGCACCTCTTCCGGGGCATCGGGGAACAGCTTGAGCGCGCTGCCGACCTGGGTCAGCCAGAGCGCAGAGGGTTCGGTCTCGTTTGTATCCAGGACGAAGACACCGTTGTTGGTAAAGATGTTCACAGCAGGAGTCACGTCCTGACTAAGCTTGACCGCTGCGCCATGGAACGACAGATCGCCGTCAAACACCATGGGCCCCACCATCCATAAGGGGTTCTCCATGATGCCGCCGACCACCGCCGTTTTGGTGATCCCGGGCACCAGGGGAGCCCACTCCACATTGGCCAGATCGAGGTTGATGGTCACCTTGTTGAAGTTGACGTCAAAGCTTTGATTTGTGGAGACCGGATCAGACGTGCTTCCAGTCGCCAGTCGCAGATTGACTTTCAAGGTATCGGCGACCTTCGCTTCGGTGCCAAACCGGAAGCGGATCCGCTGGCGGTTCACTTTGTTGGCCGTGCCCGCATCGGTGCTATTACCCTCTCCATTGCGAAACTCATTGCGCAACCGGATGTCGCCTTTCCAGTTCCAGTTACGGGCGGAGTCCGGCACGATCTCCTTGGCCAGCTGCTTGTTGCGGACTTCCTTCGTCTCCGCGATCTCGCGGCGGATCAGCCCTGCCTGCACGTTCGTCAGCGTGCCGTTCTGCACCAGCGCGTCCAACAAGATATCGACCTCGCTGGCCGCCTGCACGGTCCCGGGAAGACCGCTCAACACCAGCGCCAGCATTCCCACGAGCCACTGCCTCCATTTCGCCATGAGCCTGTTCTCCTCCTCTCCTCTGAAGCGGCTGCCATCAGGGCAGCCGCGGAATGCCGAGCGCAATGGGCGCTCGGCCTTGTTGTCACGCCTTCCGATGCCGATCCGCCAACCGTTCAAGCCGTTTCAGATGTTTGACCGTGTCGTGGAGCCCGGCCTGGCAAAACAGATACTCCTTCGCTTCTAGCCGCTCCCGGCCCTCCAGGTAGGTCAACAGCCCTTGCAGCGTGGTCAGCTGCGCTTTCACCCCGTCGCGCAGCAGCGTATCGGTTGCCATGATGGCAAATACCATCAATTCAGCCACACCGCACGAAGATTGTGGATCCGGCCCCGATCGAGTGAGAAGCGTTCCAGCGACTTGAGGTCTTGAATCAGCTCCTGCAGCCGCGTGTGACTGTAGGAATAATCGTCTGTCTCTACTGCCTGGCGGCCTTCCAGATAATTGAGGAGCGACTGCAGATTCCGCACCTGCTGCCGAAGGTTCCCGATCAAGAGATCCGCCTCAACCATCGATCCCCTCCTGTTTTTTCTCGTCTCTGTTGGGATGAGTGTAGGCGGAAGACGTTAGGGGAGTTTGAGCGCGGTGTAAGTTATGTGTAAAAGCTGACGGCCGCGCGAGGAACGGGAAAGACCGGTCAGGGGCTTACGCGGAGGTGCTGGAAAGGCTGACGGTGAACGTGGCCCCTTGCTGCGCCCGGCTGACCACCGACACCGTCCCGCCGTGCGCCTCAACGATGTGCTTCACAATCGACAGGCCAAGGCCGGTGCCGCCCAGTTCCCGCGAGCGGGCTTTGTCCACGCGGTAGAACCGCTCGAAGATCCTGGGCAGGTCCTGCTCCGGAATGCCCACCCCGGTATCGGAGACGCTGATATCGAGCATCGGACCCCGCGGCCTGGCACTCAAGCGGATCCGACCCCCCTCAGGGGTGAACTTGATCGCGTTATCCAGGAGATTGACGAAGACCTGGCGCAGCCGATCCGGATCGGCCTGCACCGCAGGCGTGTCGGGAGGAATCTCTATCTCGCATGCCAGCCGCCGTTCCTTCATCCGCTGACCGAAGGACGTTTGGATGTCGTCCAGGAGGACGGCGATGTTCACGCGCTCCAAACGCAGCGGCACCGCTTTCGATTCGATCTCGGAAAGCTGCAACAGATCGTCGATGAGGCGGCTTAAGCGCGTGGCGTCCTCATCGATCAGCGTGACAAACCGGCGGTTGTTGGCCGGGTCTTCCAGGGCGCCGCTGAGCAAGGTTTCCACCAGCCCCCTGATCGACGTCAGCGGCGTCTTCAACTCGTGCGAGACGTTTCCGACAAACTCCCGCCGCATCTGCTCCAGGCGCCGCACCTCGGTCACGTCCTGAGCCACCAGCACGAGCGTAGCCCCCTGCTCTCCGCCCTCGCAGGGGGCGACCTGGAACCGGATCATCGCCTCCCGGGGCGAAAACACGCGCACTTCCCTGACCGTCGGCTGGCGGGACGCCAACCCTTCCCGGACCAGTTCATCCAACGCCGGCTGGCGGAACACTTCGAGCAGCCGCTTGCCCCGGGCCTGATCCGTCGTCACCTCGAACAACCGCTGAGCGGATCCGTTGAGCCACAACACGCCTCCTTCGCGATCCAGGGCAACCACCGCCTCCACCATGCTGTCCAGGATCGCCTGGGCCTGGTTGCGCTGCGACTGCAGCTCCTGGACACCCTGCTGCAGCTGATCGGAAATCTGATGAATGGTTCGGCCGAGCGAACGCTGAACCGGGCGGACGATCCACCGCGACAACAGCCAGCTCATTAGGAGCGCGACGAGGACCGGCTGCCAGACGGTTGAGCGGCTCAGCGGCACCCCAGCCACGAGCAGAGTGCAGAGAAGGGCGACGAGTAAGGCGCTGAAAAGCTTGGGGAACAGGCCGCGGATGGGCGGGTTCACCATGACGTCCGATCAGTCGCTATCAAACCGGTAGCCGCTGTTCTTGACGGTGACCAGGCGTTTGGCTTCGGTCTTCAGTTTTTTGCGCAACTGGCCGACATGGACGTCGACCGTGCGGGTTTCGATCTCCAACGATTGCTCCAACCCCCAGACGCGATCAAGCAGGAAGTCCCGGCCCAGCACCCGACCCTTGGCCTCCAGCAGCGCCTTCAGCAGATCGAACTCCTTGGCCGTCAGTTCGACCGGCTTGTCCTTGATGCGCACCAGATGCTTGCCAAGATCCACACGGAGATCGCCGACGGCGATCACTTCTTCAGGCGAGGCGTCCCGCGCCCGGCGCAATAGCGCCTTCACCCTCGCCACCAGCTCTTTGGGGCTGAACGGTTTGGTCATGTAGTCGTCCGCCCCAAGCTCCAGACCGACGATCTTCTCCGCCTCATCGCCCTTGACGGTCAGCATGATGATCAAGATCGATTTCGTCCGCCGATCCTGACGCAACAGCCGGCACACTTCCCACCCATCCAGCTCGGGAAGCATGACATCGAGCGTGATCAGGTCCGGCGCCTCGCGCTGGGCCAGCTCCAACGCGCGCTTGCCATCAGGGGCGACCAGCGTGCGGAACCCTTCCCGTTCGAGATTGTACCGGATCGCCTCGACGATGTTCGGCTCGTCGTCCACGATCAGGATTTTTGGTTGTGGCATGCGCGTGTTCTTATCACGACAGAAGGTTGAGTGCTGCGCCCGCCTTGAACCAGCGGATCTGCTCGTTGGTCAAGGAGTGCAAGAGTCGTATCGACTCGGTCTGCCCATCGGCATGGTGAATGGCGCCGGACAGCGGCTGGCCCGGCGCGAGCCCCTTGAGGCCACTTACGCTGATCCGGTCGGCGGCCTGAATGTTCTCGTAATCGGCCGGGTCCGCGAAGGTGCAGGCCAGGACGCCCTGCTTCTTAAGATTGGTCAGATGCAGCCGGGCGAAGCTCTTGGCGATGACCAGCTTGCAGCCGAGATAGCGCGGTGACATGGCGGCATGCTCCCGGCTGGAGCCTTCGCCGTAGTTCTCATCCCCCACCGCCGCCCAGCCAAGCCGCTGGGCCTTGTAGTGGCGGGCCGCCTGGGGAATCGGCTTGGTCTGGCCGTCCAGCTGGTCGATAGCCGTGCCGATCTGTCCGGTGAAGACGTTCGTCGCGGCGGTGAACATGTTGTCGCTGATCCGATCAAGATGGCCGCGGAAGCGCAGCCATTTGCCCGCCGGCGAGATGTGGTCGGTTGTGCACGGCCCCTTGACCTTGATGAGCACCGGCAGCTTATCGAAATCGTTGCCGTCCCACGCCGGAAACGGCTCCAGCCGCTGCAGCCGCTCGCTATTGGCCGGAATCACCACGTCCAGGCGGCTGCGCTCCGCCAGCGGCTTCGGGGCGATATAACCCGCCTCGCCCGCCGCGAACCCTTTCGAGGGCAGCTCCGGAGCGGCAGGCGGCTTAAGCCTCACCTGTTTCCCGTCCGGCGTCGTCACAGGATCGGTCAGGGGATTGAACCGCAGATCGCCGACCAGCGCCATCGCCGTGACCAGCTCAGGGCTGCCCATGAACGACAGCGTCTCGGCGGTGCCGTCGTTGCGCCCGGGGAAGTTGCGGTTGAACGACGTCAAAATGGAGTTCACCTCGCCGGGGGTGATGTCGTCGCGCTTCCACTGGCCGATGCATGGGCCGCAGGCGTTAGCGAGCACGGTGCCGCCGATCGCCTCCAAGGCTTTGAGCTGGCCGTCACGCTGGATGGTGTTGTGAATCTGATCCGACCCCGGCGTGATGAGGAAATAGCATTTGGAGCGCAACCCTGCCTGCTTGGCCTGCTCCGCCACCGATGCGGCGCGGCCGATATCTTCGTAGGAAGAGTTGGTGCAGCTGCCGATCAGCGCCGCCTTGATCGCCGGAGGGAAGCCGCCCTGCTCGATGTCGTTCGCCAGTTGAGAAATCGGACGCGCGGCGTCCGGCCGCCTCGGCCCCACCACGTACGGCTCAAGGCTCGAGAGGTCGATGTCGATCAGCTCATCGAAGAACCGCTTCGGCTCCTGCTCGACCTCCGGATCGGCCGCCAGCTCCTTGGCGTGCCGCTCAGCCAGGGCGGCGACGTTGGCCCGATCCGTCGCCTTCAAATAGGTCGCCATCCGCTCATCGAACGGAAAGACCGATGTGGTCGCCCCAACTTCGGCGCCCATGTTCGTGATCGTGCCCTTGCCGGTGCAGCTGATCGAGCGGGTGCCCGGGCCGAAGAACTCGATGATCTTGTCGGTGCCCCCTTTCGTCGTGAGCAAACCGCACAGCTTGAGGATCACGTCCTTGGGTGAGGCCCAGCCGTTGAGCGAGCCGGTCAGCCGCACCCCGATCAGCTTCGGGCATTTGACTTCCCACGGCAGGCCGGCCATGACGTCCGCCGCATCCGATCCGCCGACGCCGATGGCCAGCATGCCCAGGCCGCCCCCATTGGGCGTGTGCGAGTCGGTACCGATCAGCAGGCCGCCGGGAAACGCGTACTGCTCCAGGAACACCTGGTGGATGATGCCCGCCCCTGGCTCCCAGAATCCCATACCATATCTGGCGGCGGAACTCCGCAGGAACTCGTAGACTTCGCGGTTGGCCTCCAGCGCCACCTTCATATCTTCAGTGACGCCAACCCGCGCCTGGATGAGATGGTCGCAATGGATAGTGGTTGGGACCGCCACCGTGTCGCGCCGCGCCTGCATAAACTGGAGGATCGCCATCTGGGCGGTGGCATCCTGCATCGCCACGCGGTCAGGCTGCAGGATGAGGTAGCTGCTCCCACGGGTGAACTCCTGGGCAGCGAGATCGCGCACGTGCGAGGCGAGAATCTTCTCGGTCAGCGTCAGCGGACGGCCGAACCGCTGGCGCGCCTCCGCATGTATGGAGGCGAGCCGGTCGTACAGCTTCGTAATGGCTTGGAGTTCTTCAGGCCGGATCATGGCGGGGTTCTGATTATAGCCTAAGAGCTCCCATCAGAATACCCCGCGGTCGCGCTGGGCCCCGCGGCAAGGCCCGCCAGGCGCGAGGAGCGTGGCGTACCAGCCCCG
>Ga0080064_1003327_pt1 | contig 23642 bp, 24 predicted proteins | sample Subgrocontami54m_FD_69260 | JGI IMG/M metagenome (GOLD analysis project Ga0080064, IMG submission 69260) | Subsurface groundwater microbial communities from S. Glens Falls, New York, USA - GMW46 contaminated, 5.4 m (SPADES assembly) (version 2) ...
CTGCCTTCGGAATCCATACCCGCCGCACAGGCTGCGGCCGATATCGTCCCTCCCGCAGTTCGGTCGCCAGTTCCGCCAGGAGCTCTGCCACCCCACGCTCCTCTATGGCGCTGATAGTCTGCCCATCAACCCCCGCCGATCCCGCGTTCGCCTTCACCTCCTGCCATGCCCTCGCCAAGATGTCCTCGCGGTACACCTTGTCGTAGAGCGCGTGGAACCGCCGCGTGGCACTCGCCTTCGCGGCCCGATACAGGGCCCTCTGGAGCTCTCGCGCCTTTTCTCGGGCGTCTTTAGCCTGCGCATTCACCAGCGCTTCCCTCCGTCCGACCCACCGACCAAGTGCGGCCCCTCCCTCCACGGGCATTACCCCGCTTCTTCAGTACTATGGACCGCTCCGACTCCCGCTCCGCTCTCCCCCACTTCGTCGGGAACTCCGCTTATAGGGCTCGTCGCTCCCAGTCCACCCCTCGGGTTGGCTTCCCCAAGCGGTCTCACTGCTGGGGCGGAGACGGGTCTCTCCTGTTCCCACGACGGCTTTCCCACCGTTCCACGCCCTCTGCGCCGCCGGGTTCTTCGGTGCTGCGCTTCCAAGCTCTTCACACCTTCCATGGCCTTCGCCAGGGGACACGAGGCTCGGCTCCCGGTTGGCCCCTTGCGGGGAACCTTTGACGACGCGGCAGGCTTCACTTCATGTTGCGGACTGGTACCTCCCTCGACCGGACTCTCACCGGCTAGTCGTCGTGAGCTTGCAGGACGCGAACTGCCCCCGATGTTTGTGCGCTCGTCGGGTCACGCCCTCACCCTAACCCTCTCCCAAAGGGAGAGGGGACTGATCCCAGGGAGAGGGGACTGATCCCAGGGAGAGGGGACTGATCCCAGGGAGGGGGGAGTGATCCCGAGCGGTCAGGAGCAACGCTTGTGGTAAAGTGGCGGCGTCCCAGCTCGCTCGACGTCGCAGTTTGCTATCAGCAGACTCAGCGGGCCCAACATCTCATCACGATCCCCACAAGCCTCTCCAATAGAAAGAGAGACCGGCGATGGATCCCGAGCTCCTAGAAGCGTTTCAGACAGAGGCAGTCGAGCATCTGCAGTCGATGGAACAGGAGCTCATGGATGCGGAGCACGGGCGGCACGACCCCGAAGCCGCGAAGCGGATGTTCATCTCCGCCCACACGGTGAAGGGCGGGGCCGCGATGCTGGGCATGGTCGAGGCACAGCTCCTGGCCGCGGCCATGGAAGAGGTGCTGGGCCGACATCGCGAGGCCCGCGATTTCCCCGACGAGGAGACCGCTCTTCTGCTGCTCCAGGGGAGCGGCCTGCTGCGCGGGCTGGTCATGGAGACCGAGGTGGGCGAGCGGGGAGCGCTTGCACGACATCTCGCGAATGAGCTCCGCGGGCGCATCGGCGAGCCCGAGGTGACCGCACCCACCGCCCCAATCGTGCCGGAGCAACTCACACCATCTTCCGCCCTGCGGCACGTTTGGCGAGCGCTCCTCGTCGACCAATCACCGGCGTCGCGCATGGTCGCCGGCATGGTGCTGAAAGACGCGGGGTACCAGGTCGACGCAGTTGCAGACGGCCGAGACGCGTTGCAACGCCTTGCGAACGGGCCGTACGACCTGCTCGTGACCGGGCTCGAGGCGCGCAGCATGAGTGGTATCGATCTGGCGGCGGCCGCGAGGAATGCATCGGGGGGAGCTGATCTTTTCGTCGTCGTATTGGCTGACCCCGCCGCACAGAAAGGTGCTGGGGCGGCCGGCGGCATTGTCGACGAGTGGGTGGCCAGCGGGGTCGAGGGTCAACAACGTCTACGCGAGCTAGCAGCGCGTATCCAAGACCAGAAGAGGCAGAAATGAAAGAGCGGGCGATCCGGGTGCTGATCGCGGACGACAGCGCCCTCTCACGGCACATGTTGACCCAGCTCATCACTGCCCAGCCGGACATGGAGCTCATCGGCAGCGCTGCCAGCGGACGCGAGGCGGTGCGCTTGGCAACCGACCTCCAGCCGAACGTGGTGCTCATGGACATCCACATGCCAGACCTGGATGGGATCCATGCCGCGTGGCTCATCTCGAGCCGGGTGCCGCACGGCGCGGTGATCATGGTGACCGTCGAGCAGCGGCAGGACTACCTTCAGAAGGCGATGGCGGCAGGAGCTCGCGGGTACGTCCTCAAGCCCTTCGGCGACGGCACCGCACTGGTAGCCAACATTCGCGACGTGCACAAGGCCGGCATGGACCAACAATTGAAATGGGGCGCTGCAGATCGTCCCGCGGAGCCGGCGTCGACTCGCGTGGGCCGCAAGATCGCGGTCTTTGGCAGCAAGGGTGGAGTGGGAAAGACCACCATTGCGGTGGCTCTCGCCTTGGCGCTGCAAGAAGAGGCGAAGCGTGGCACAGTGCTGGTGGACGCGGATTTCATGTTCGGGGACAGCGCCACCCACCTTGACTTGGCCGCCAAGCACAGCATCATCGACCTGTTGCCATACACGCGTGCCATCGACTCGTTCCTGATCGCTCAGGTTGTGGAGAGCCACGCCAGCGGGCTTAAAATCCTGGCGCCACCTGCTCGGCCCGAGCAAGCTGAGATCATCACGGGGCCACAAGTGCGATCGATCATAGGTGCAATGGCCAGCACCTATGAGTACGTCGTGGTCGACACGCAGCCGTCCTATGACGAGCGAATGCTCGCGGTCCTCGACCTGGCGGACGTGCACATGATCGTGCTATCCGCTCAGCTCGGCGCGCTGAACAACACACGCCATTTCTTGGATGTGGCGAAGGTCTTGGGATTCCCCGAGGATCGCATGTGCTTCGTGTTGAACCGCGCCGACAGCCTGGCGGGACTCCAGATAGATGACGTCTCGGCAGTGGTGGGAGGACGCCCGATCTTCCCAATACCCAGTGCTGGAGCGAGTCTCTCGGAGTCGATCAACAACGGTGTGCCGCTGTTCCTAAATGAGCCTTACTCCCCGTTCTCGCAGGCGATCAAGGCGCTATCGCGGCAGGTGCAGTCGCTGTCCTCGTAGAGTGACGGGCGCCAGCTAGCCCTTAAGTCAGCTTTCGAACCACGGGCAGGCACTCGCGGGCGAAGAGCTCCAGGCCGTCTCCGACCTCCTCGAGGCTCATGGCGCCAATCTCCGGGCGGATGACGAGCACATCGGGCTTCCCGCACGCCTCGCGCTGCTCGACGATCTGGCGGGTGACCGTGTCCGGATCGCCGACGAGAAACTGGCCGCCTTGGTACCCCTCCGGTGTGCGACCGCTCCCGGCAGGCCGACCTAGCCGAGCGCCGTAGTCATAGGTCCGCGTGCCCCACTGTTCACGCAGCAAGGACGTGAGCGCAGGCACCCGGAAGCGTGGGTTGACGCTGTTGGATTCGTCGTTTCTATCGAGCGACTCGAGCTGTTCGTCGATCTGCTCTTGCGTCGAGGCGATGTAGAACTCGCGGGCCATGCCGAAGTCTGAGGACGTGGGCGTCCAGCCGCAGTGGTTGGTGGCGTAGTCGCGGTAGTAGTTGATGATGTCCGCCGTCTGGGTAACGGTTCCAGGCGCCACGAGCCGGAAGTGGCGGCTCGCTGCCCATTTGAGGCTCTCCTCGGAGCTGCATGTCGTCCACATCGGGGGATGAGGTGTTTGGAGGGGCCGTGGCAGGATCGAGACGCAGTCGTAGTTGTAGTGGTCACCATGCCACTCGAACGGGTCTTGCTCCGTCCACGCCTTCGCCATGAGATCGTAGGCCTCGTGGTACCTTGCGCGCTCGTGCTCGACAGGAACGCTGAACGCGAAGAGACTCTGCGCCGCGCTGGTGATGAGTCCCAACACCAACCTGCCGTGAGACAGGTTGTCGATCATGGCCAGCTCTTCCGCTAGGCGCACGGGCTGATCGTAGATAGACAGTGAGATGCCCATGGTGACGAGCTTGATCTGCTCGGTGACCTGCGACGCGGCCGCCAGCATGACGACGGGTGAGGGCGTGAGTCCGCCGTTCTGCCCGTAGTGGTGCTCGGTAAAGATGAGCCCATCGAATCCGAGCTGATCGACGCGGCGAATGAACTTCATCCGCTCCGCGTAGAGGGTCTCCCCCAGATCCCGGTCCCACAGCCGCCCCGGGACGGGGAAGGGCATGGGCTCGTCGCCCAGGCACTGGTACGGCATCGATTGGCGAATCCACACTTCCACGGCGCCTCCACCGACGAGCGAGACTAACATTCATCGATCGACCCGGCCCGTCCCAGCGCGAGTATAGCCGGCGACCGCGTGATGAGCTAACCCGCGTGCATCGTCGCCACGAAGGCAACCCGGATGCGAACGGTCAACGGTCGAGGATTGCCTGGCCCTCGCGGGGTGAGAATTTGGGGGATCCGGTCGCGAATGGACGATTGGGTAACATTGGGCAACAATGGGCAACATTTTGGGACTCACCTGAGGACGCGGCACGAAGTCTTGTGCAGGCAGACCGAACCAAGCAGGACTTCGGGTCATAAACACCGCTGGGGTGATACACTGCACACGTGATCCACGTGGTAGGTGACGCATAGTGCATCAAAATGTCACGATCTCTCTGCCGGAGGATGTCCTTCGCGAGGCCAAACACATGGCTGTCGATCGGGGCGTATCACTTTCCAAGCTCGTTGCGGGTCTGGTGCAAGAACGAGTCGAAGCGCATCGAGAGTACGAGCAGGCAAGGGTCCGGCACCTGAAAATGCTCGCCGAGGGCCGGTCGCTTGGCGCGAGCGGCGTCATCACGTGGAGCCGCGACGGGCTCCATGAGCGGTGAGTTCTGCGACACGGACGTTCTGGTCTACGCTCACGATGCTGAAGCAGGGGCCAGGAAAGAGCGGGCGCAAGCGCTGGTGGAGCGCCTCTGGACGGCGGGCAACGGCGTTCTCAGCGTGCAGGTACTGCAAGAGCTGTACGTGACGTTGACACGCAAGCTCGCGAAGCCAATGTCCGGAGAGGCTGCTCGTGAGGTCGTTTCGTACCTCGCTCATTGGCAAGTGGTCGCCCCATCTGCCTCGGACGTAGTTGCGGCCATTGATCTGACAAGCCGGTGGCAGATCTCGTTTTGGGACGCTATGGTCCTCCGTACCGCCCACATCGCCGGGGCGACGGTGCTGTGGTCCGAAGATCTCACCGACGGCCAGGACTACGACGGCATCATCGTGCGCAATCCGTTCGTTTAGCCCGTCTTGGCGTCGACCACTCGACGAGGGCTGGGTAACGGCGTATCCTTCGAACCCGGCCCGACTCGTTAGGCATGCGCACGAGCGCCGGGGCCCAGCTTGAAGATTGCGGAGGGACTCATGCGAAAGATCTCGTTGTTCCGGTGTCTCTCACTCGTGGCGCTCATTATTGGCGCTTGTGCGCCGGCGGCCCAGCGCCCACCGGAAGAAGGTCGAGTAGGTCAGCCGTCCCCCGCGGCTGCGCAACGAACGCTGGTCGTCGCCCTCCGAGGTGAGCCTCCGACGCTGGCCACGAAGGAGCTCGTAGGTTTCTCCGGAGCCCTTCGCGATCTCCAGCAAGTCTTCAATGCAGATTTGGACGGTCGAGACGAGCGGGGCCAGTCGTTCCCGTACCTCGCGGCCGATCTTCCGAAGATAGACACGGATAGCTGGCGGGTATTCCCGGATGGGCGCATGGAGACGACGTATCGCCTCAAACCAAACCTCACCTGGCACGACGGCGCGCCGTTGACCAGCGACGACTTTGTGTTCTCGTGGCGGGTCTACGCGACTCCAACTCTTGGAGCTTCGTCGTCTTCTCCGATGCGTTCTATCCAAGAAGTGGTGGCCCTCGACCCCCAGTCTTTCTTGATTCGTTGGAGGGAGCTGTCTTCCGACGCAGCCGAGCTCGGTACTCATGCGACAACGAGCCTCTTGCCGCCGCTTCCCGAGCACATCTTGCGCCAGGATTTCGAGCACCTGAACCCAACGGATTTCCCCAATTTGCCCTTCTGGTCCCACGAGTACGTGGGCCTCGGCCCGTACCGGCTCACCCGATGGGAGCCCGGAGCCTTCGTGGAGGCCGAAGCGTTTGACGGCCACGTCTTAGGTCGGCCAAAGATCGATCGATTGAGAGCGGTATTCGTCCCAGACCCGAATACGGCGTTGGCGAATCTGCTGGCCGGCGAAGCTCACTACGTTGGCCAGTACCTTCTGGCTTCCGACCATGGGGAGAACCTTGAACAACAGTGGAGTACGACCCGTGGCGGCACAGTCTTATATGCGGCTGCAGGGTTTCGGCGCGGCGTCGTGCAGCTACGGCCGGAGCTGGTCCAGGCGAAAGGGCTCCTCGATGTGCGCGTGCGGCGCGCGCTGGCGCATGCGTTGAACAAGACCGAGGCGGGCGACGCGCTCCAGGCTGGCAAGGGAGTCCTAGCCGATGCGTTCGTCTCTTCGCGACTTCCCTACTACCAAGAAGTCGAGCGAGTCATTTCGAAGTATCCGTACGACCCGGCGGGGTCTCTGCGGCTCATGGACGAAGCAGGGTTCACGAAGGGAGCGGACGGATTGTTTGTCGGCAAGGATGGATCGCCGCTTGAAGTCGAGGTGGCGTCTTCGTCGGGCACCAAGAATGAGCAGGAGAACACGGTGATCGTCGACGGCTTGAAAGCAGTCGGCTTCAACGCGAAAAGCAACATCCTGCCGGCAGCGCAGAGCCGGGAAGCCGAGAACTACACCCAGCGGCCAGGAGTGCTCGTCTGGGGTGGAGGCGGGGATCTGGCGAGCCTGCAGAGCTTTACTTCAGAGCAAGTTCCTGGACCTGCAACCCGCTGGAAAGGCGACAACTACGGGGCTTGGAACAATCCCGAATATGATCAGCTGTTTGGCGCGTTCAGCCAGAGCCTGCGAGCGGCGGATCGGGTTCACTACATCGCTGAGATGAATCGGGTCCTCACGCAACAGCTTCCCTGGATTCCCTACTGGTATCAGCCGCTCGTTACCGCTCACGTCGCCGGGCTCAAGGGACCGATCGCCCGTGAGGTGCCGGATGCGCCCAACGGGATGTTGCGGATCTACGACTGGAACTGGCAGTGAGGCAAGAAGAGCAGGCTCAGCGGCTCGGGCAGGGCCGAGCACCATGACTGAATAGCGTGCAATAGTGACCCCGTGGGCGGTCAGGCTACGCACTGGCAACTAGATTCCGTCACTAGTATCCCTAACGCGGATCGAATGGTTGCGACGGCCGTGGAATCACACAGAGCCAGATCGCCACGATCAACCTTTCAGTATCCCTAACGCGGATCGAATGGTTGCGACACGTCTGGCCGTTTGGCCATGTTCCAATAATTGGAATGCTTTCAGTATCCCTAACGCGGATCGAATGGTTGCGACCCGAAGCCTTCGAGTCTGGGAGTACCCAGGCGGGCACCACTTTCAGTATCCCTAACGCGGATCGAATGGTTGCGACCCGACTTCCTCCGCGACATGCTCGCAACGTTCGACCGTGCTTTCAGTATCCCTAACGCGGATCGAATGGTTGCGACTCTTGCAGATGCCCGAGGCGGGAGCTCAGGAATGGGTCTTTCAGTATCCCTAACGCGGATCGAATGGTTGCGACGACGCCGTGCCAGGCGACTACGAGCCGATCGAGGAGTTCTCTTTCAGTATCCCTAACGCGGATCGAATGGTTGCGACCGCTCTCCTCGATCGGGATGAGCACGCGACTGTAGCTCTTTCAGTATCCCTAACGCGGATCGAATGGTTGCGACTCCGTACTCAGCGGTTCCCACGTGCTCGCAGCCGATGCTTCTTTCAGTATCCCTAACGCGGATCGAATGGTTGCGACGTTGTGCTGACTCACACGGGGCACGTCCTCTAGCAGGCTTTCAGTATCCCTAACGCGGATCGAATGGTTGCGACCCAGTGGCCCATAGAGCGGGTCTGTGTCTCTCTGGAACTTTCAGTATCCCTAACGCGGATCGAATGGTTGCGACTCCGCCGCCACGCGGCCCGGTGGGGTGACGTCTGACCTGCCTTTCAGTATCCCTAACGCGGATCGAATGGTTGCGACTCTGCTGGTATCCGCGGCGCTCCTGGTGCACGCAGCCTTTCAGTATCCCTAACGCGGATCGAATGGTTGCGACGATCCGCTACCGAGTGGATCCGGCGAGGACCTCGCACTTTCAGTATCCCTAACGCGGATCGAATGGTTGCGACTCTGTCGCAGGGCTCCGTCCGGCGTACTGGGTGTGGCTTTCAGTATCCCTAACGCGGATCGAATGGTTGCGACGCAGGAGCGCAAAGGCCATCCGTACGACCTGGAGACTCTTTCAGTATCCCTAACGCGGATCGAATGGTTGCGACGTCACGATGGACGCGCTCGTGCGCACCACGTTGGTCACCTTTCAGTATCCCTAACGCGGATCGAATGGTTGCGACGACGCATCGCTTGATACGGCGTTCGCAGCATCGCCAGCCTTTCAGTATCCCTAACGCGGATCGAATGGTTGCGACTGCGTGAAGCCGTGGAACGCTTGCTGCAGGAGGAAGAGCTTTCAGTATCCCTAACGCGGATCGAATGGTTGCGACTTCAGCGAGATGATGGCCGCTCAGTGGAACGCCAGTCACTTTCAGTATCCCTAACGCGGATCGAATGGTTGCGACGCCTCACCGCCGCTCTCACTGTGCCCCTTGTGGGCGTCTTTCAGTATCCCTAACGCGGATCGAATGGTTGCGACGTGAAAACGGCGACGGGCAAGATTCGCAAGGAGCAGGCCTTTCAGTATCCCTAACGCGGATCGAATGGTTGCGACGTCACTGCTGGGTCTCTGGCGTGGGGATGTCCCATTCACTTTCAGTATCCCTAACGCGGATCGAATGGTTGCGACTTGGCTCTGGACACAATCAGGGCTGAGGTAGCGATCCACCTTTCAGTATCCCTAACGCGGATCGAATGGTTGCGACAGCGAAGACGGACCGAGGTTGGAGAACCGCCGGGCACTTTCAGTATCCCTAACGCGGATCGAATGGTTGCGACCGCCGTTGGGGAGGCTCATGGCTTGGCAAGCTCCGCCTTTCAGTATCCCTAACGCGGATCGAATGGTTGCGACCCGAGCGTCAGGCTCACATCCGACCACTTGAGCCCCCTTTCAGTATCCCTAACGCGGATCGAATGGTTGCGACGGAAACTCGCGTTAGTAGACGAAAATCCGCGCGCCTGCCTTTCAGTATCCCTAACGCGGATCGAATGGTTGCGACTCCCGAAGGTTGGCGGGTCATGGCAGGTCACGGCAGGAAGAACTTTCAGTATCCCTAACGCGGATCGAATGGTTGCGACGGCTTCACGTTGATCGGGGTAGACCCACTCGCACGGCTGTCTTTCAGTATCCCTAACGCGGATCGAATGGTTGCGACCTACGCTGGCACGCTGGTTATCGCCGGCGCGCCCGTCTTTCAGTATCCCTAACGCGGATCGAATGGTTGCGACACGTCGCCAGCATTCGCAACGGAGCTTGCGTTCTTCGACGCTTTCAGTATCCCTAACGCGGATCGAATGGTTGCGACTGCTCCAGCCCTGGGCCGAGGCGGTCGACGCGGCAACTTTCAGTATCCCTAACGCGGATCGAATGGTTGCGACCCGGGCGTTCATTGAGAACCACATGACCCCTCAGCGTGAGCCTTTCAGTATCCCTAACGCGGATCGAATGGTTGCGACTGGCGCGGGCAGGCTGACCGTGCAGCGCTGCTATATCTTTCAGTATCCCTAACGCGGATCGAATGGTTGCGACCATCAGGTAGTGATGCGGAATGATGGGTGGAGGATCGACCTTTCAGTATCCCTAACGCGGATCGAATGGTTGCGACGCGTACGCGCGGCAGCACCGTTCCTTTTCACACCGCGCCTTTCAGTATCCCTAACGCGGATCGAATGGTTGCGACCCCGCCGCCGTCTTCGCAGCGGCAATCAGGTCCACGGTCTTTCAGTATCCCTAACGCGGATCGAATGGTTGCGACTGGGCACGTATCCCGGCTATCATCTGAACCGTAGCGCTTTCAGTATCCCTAACGCGGATCGAATGGTTGCGACGATCGGTGGCTCCGCGTGGGGGAGCTGGGCGTTCTGTCCGCTTTCAGTATCCCTAACGCGGATCGAATGGTTGCGACGCCGTCTCGAACTCCGCCACGATCGCATTGAGCCGACTTTCAGTATCCCTAACGCGGATCGAATGGTTGCGACTCTTTCACCGGCGCGGACAGGACCGTTTCGATCCAATCTTTCAGTATCCCTAACGCGGATCGAATGGTTGCGACCGCCCGGGTCGCAGCGGCCATGAGCGGGCTCCGCAGACGTTCTGGTCCCTCGATGTGGCGCTCTCTGCGCTGTGGGGCGTGGCTCTGCTCAGCCATGATGCAGGAATTGGCCTTGGCTCGCAAGATGCATTTCTGCGCGCGCGGCCCGCGGGTTTGCGGGACTCGGGGGGCGAGCGCCAGGCACTGGTGGGCAACGTCAGCGGCCGATGGCGATCTCCGGCGCATCCAGGTCGGGGAGGTTTGCGAGGATCCGCTTCTCGTTGGGCTCTGGCAGCCAGGTGACACGCGGATGGCACGTGGCGAAGTGGCCGCATTCCCGAGGACAGGTGATCGGCAAGCCGGGGTCAACGCCAGACTCCACAACACGCATCTGCTCGTCTCGCCTCTCGACGAACAGTTGGCGCTCCTCATCGCCGATCAGATGATAGTCGCGATGCACCTGGACGTGCCCCTCGACGAACCGCACTGACACGACGCAGCCGACGTCCACCGCTCTTCCCGAGGCGCCCTCAAGCGCGAGGGCCAGCCCGGCTATCCGATGGCGGTTGGGCTCCGGTTCTCCGCCGAACACGATCGAGGACACCGTCATCTCCGACCAGCAGATCGCGTCGGCCGTAATCGATGAGCTCAATCCCAAGAGCCGACCGTCGATTTCCACGCCCACCGAGATGGGCAAGGCTTTCGCGATGATCGACTCGCTCCCATGAGCTCCGCCACACGACGCAGCCTCGATGATCCGCTCGATCACCCGCCGCAGCTCGAACGCTCGCAGGGACCAGAGCTGGACCTCTGTCTCGTCACAACCGCTCCCACGGAGCCGCTGAACACGACGGAAGGCCTGCGCTGCGCGTCGCTCGAGGGTATCGACCCCAGAAAGCCCGCGGCGATAGATGGCTTCCTTCGCCTCCTGGACAACGCGGGCTGCGACGCTCTTGAGCACCGCGCCCTCAACCATGCCCTTGGCCGCCCCCTCCATCACGCCGAGCCCATGGAGGTACAGATCCCGACCCGTGGGGCAAATCGACGACTCGAGGGCGGACGCATCCAGGGGGGCCGCATAGATGGGCCGCAAAGGCGGCTGACCCCAGTTCCACCCGCGTAGACTGTCCGACACGCCGAGGCGGCGCGCATCTGCCAGGACGCCCTGCTCCAACCAACGCCGTTCATCTCCTGATGGGAAGTACATCGCCGCTCACCACCGATCATTGCAATATGGAAGGAACTCGCACACGGCGCAGCGGCCGTGTACGCGCGTGCCGTCCGGCATCCGCTCTTCGGCTACTGCGCGGCGCACGTCGTTGAGGACACGTCTGGCGTAGGCTCGCATGGCCGGGCTGATCTCAACGGCGCGCGCCTGCTTCGTGGGGATGAAGTAGACGAACGTTCGGCGCACGGGCTTCGCGAAATGATCCCCGGCCAGCAGCGCGTAGGCCGCAAGCTGGTACTTGTGGTTGAGGCCGACCTCATCGCGACTGTTCTTGAACTCCACAGGGATGACTTCCGAGGAGCGACAAATCACCATGTCGAGACGGCCGGTCAGATCCAGGTGCACGGACCGCATGAAGACGTCGAAGCGACGCTCTCCATCCTCCACGCCGTACGCGCGCAAGCTGCGTCGATGTTCGAGATCCGTGGTGTGCTGGTGCTCCAGGATGCCCTCTTGCATGGCGCCCGTGACGAACCTGTGGGGGAGTCGTAGCCCAAGACGGAAATAGGGAATGCGTGGGCAATACATGTGCTGGCGCACGTCGCTCACCGTCAACGGAAGCAACGGGCCCGATGCGATCGCCATCATGGGGTGGTCACCTCTCGGCGTCCATTGAAATCGACTTCGCACAGGGGAAAGAGCGCCACGTGTCCTGCCGTTCGCCCCAACCGACGCTTGGCTTTGAGCATCAACTCGTCTTGATGCGTGCGGCTGATGTTGCCCACGTACGCGGAGTACTGAACGCGGCTGAGCCCGTAATCCAGGCAGATGTCTGCCACTTTCGTTCGAACGCGGTCCTCAACAATGTCGTAGACAACCAAACAACGCCCCATCGTCTGCCCACCTCCTGCATCCTGTTCCGCAGAACAGGACAAAAGTTCGACACGGATCGATCGGCTGGAGCGCGACATCTCTTGAGTGGGCTTGCCGTGGCTTATTGGCCTGTCGGATATCTTCCTGTAAGACTCGGATGAGGGATTCTCACGGGGGGTTCATGGGAGCAATCTCACTCAGATTGTCCGATGAGTTGGCGGCGGTCAGTGGAGAGTGCGCTCGGGCTCTACGTGTGTCTCGGGCGGAGTACATACGCCGCGCAATCGAACAGATGAACCGTGAAACGCTTACGCAGCTTCGAGCCAGGCGGTTGGCGGAGGTGTCCGACAGGGTCCGCGCCGAAAGCTTGTGGGTCAACGCCGAATTCGCCGCCATCGAGCGAGATCTCGTTACCGAATAGGCGCGCTCCGGCCGATGGCCAGGCGAGGGATGCCGTCAGCGACTTCTCGGCGAGTTGCTGGCAGTGGAAGACGTGTCCCCGGCGAGTAGCGGGAGTGCTGAGAGCTCGTACTCCGCCGCCCGCAGGTCGAGCGCCGCCTTGGCGAGCCATTCGCGGGTGTCGGATACCCGGACGGGATCAGGCTGGATAGAGGAGTATTCCTTCCCGCAGCACCGTGCCGGGCAGCGACGCGCGCAGATGGGCACGACTGTCGAAGCGGCTTTGGGTCCACACCAGCACGTCTGAGGCTGTTCCTGTATCCCTGAGCCGCTCATAGGCGAGCCGGCTGCGCTTGCGCTCAGCGGGGGCATCGTCCGGCACGATGACCAGCAGGTCGAAGTCGCTGTCGGGCCCATGGTCGCCCCGCGCCTTCGATCCAAAGAGGTAGACGCGGTCTGGGTCGTACGCCTCGACGAGCCGCGCGACGATGGCCGCCAATGCCTTCGCATCCGTGGCCGTGAGGTGAGGTAAGGATCGCACGTCGCTAACAGAGTGCCTGGTCACCCTATTTTCCGCTCGGATTACACAGTTCTGCTAGACGGCCGGACAAGCTTGACACACCCATCATCCCGATGAGTACTCGGAGAAGCCCGGGCCGGCGTTGACCAGACCGAGCGGAACAATCGTCTGGACAAAGATGCGATGCCTTCCCCGAATGGCACGAGCCGACGAATAGGAACTCAGCACGCCGAGCGACGCCTCCGGTCCGAAGTCATCCAGCGTTGCCACGTGCCACCGTGCCGGCATGGAGAACCCATTCTCCGCGTTAGGCTGCGTGTAACCTTCTGGGAGCGTGTCAGTCCACTCCATCCCCATAAACTGGACGAATGACCCGCGCCGCCCGATGTAGCTCACCCGGACAAGGAGTTGCTTCAGCAGTCCAATGAATTCCTGCTGGCTCTTCGAAGTGTCGAATGCCCACTGCCACTCGCCTGCGTAGTGCACCATCTCTCGATAGGCGATGCTTGAACCGTAGGGTTTGAGTGGATCAGGGGTTTTGGGCTCCTGGCGGATCTTGACGAACGTGTGCGTGACGACAGCCCGTTCCGGCGGTCTGATGCGAACTGGTACAAACGCCAAGCTGGTCACGACTGAAGCGCACTCTTCATCACTAAGGCCCAATCTGAACGCCGCGTCGACGAGGGCCATCTTGATAGCGTACATCGTCGGAACGAGCAGGGTCTTACCAACCGAGCTCGTCGCCTGACTCATCTTGAGTGAAAACAAAGATGTTGGCCAGTACTGGGCCACAAGCCAGCGACCCCCATCTAGTGGCACCGTCGCAGCGGCGCTCGGTCCGCTATCTATCGTTTCGCGGTTGTCTCGCTGACTGAGGAATGTCACTGCCTTACGCCTCCGGCAGCTCGAGGTCAGTCGCGATCTCGGCTAACAGGTCGACGCCGTCACTGAGCGACTCAAACTGTCTCACCTGCACAGACCCTGGCTCTAGGCGATTGCACGCATCGACGGCGCGCTTGATCTGCTCCTCATATTTGGGCACGAGCGGGCTGATTGTCGGCGCAGGGAGGGAGTTGACGGACGTAGCAATAACGCCGCTACACGCCATGATGTGCGGGTTCTGCGTGTTGCGCTGGGCGCCAGATGGCTTTAAGAGTGTAGCCGCCAGCGCCCGTAACAACGCCTGCGCCCGCACCAGGCGATCTGCAGCCGAGATCGCGGGCCGACGCGTGATGTCGTTCACGCCGATGCGGGACAACTCCAGGTTGCAGATGAGAGCGTAGGGCCCCGATGAGGCCGGCCGATGGAAAATCGCTTGCTGTCCGGCGACGGTATCACCACCTGCCGCCGAACCGCGTCCTTCCGGAGCGTACTTCACGTGAAAATACTGCTCTGTGACCGTTTCGTCGGGCAACCCGACGACCCAGCCAATTTCCGCCACTGACTTCCGCGCGACAGCGCGGCCTCGTGTCACGAGTGCGCCCGCCAGGTCAGTAACGCTACACGAGGTCAGCATCCGGTCGAGTACCTGCGAATCTGTGTTCTTCTCCTGGCAGAAGGCAACGAACTGAGCATCGGTCGTGATCCGATCCGGATCGTGGATCGCGGCACCAGCCGATAGCGGCTGGCCGACATCGCGAAGCAATGGGGTCAAGTGGTCAACCAGAATGTGCTTAAACATGTCGCCGCTCACCGCGTTCACGATCTTCCGCTCTCCATCTGCCCCGATGATATGGACCATTCGGGTCTGCTGCTGGTTCCCCTCAGTCCCCTCGTTGTTCAAGTTGTGCAGGTTCAGAGTCAGGCGTGCGCTCAGCGCGAGCGACGATACAATCGCCATTTCAGTCTTCCCCCTCTGTGTCAATGTCAGCAACGTCGGTATCTAGGGCCGTGCCATCGGTCACGGTATCGTCACTTCGGAGATCAGGCTCCCGCGGCTCGCGGCACGAGCCGTATGCGGCCAGGAGCGCGCCGACCAACGCCGAGCCATGGTCCTGGATAAGACGGGTCAGCCCCTCAAACTCCTCCGTCGTCACGTTGGCTGGGGCACGCTTACGCATCTCGCGCCGTCGCGCGTTTTCGTAGTTGTACTTAGCGACAAAGTCCGCGATGGTTTCGAGCAACTCAGCGCCGCCAGCCAGAGATCGTTTGCGCCGGATGTCGTGCAGCAGCTCGTAGCGGATCTCGCGGTAGTCGGACTGGTGCAGCGCCTTCATGGCCTGCGCACTCACGGTGGACCTCCGAATCGCCGCGGCCACGGCCCTAAACCCAGGGTCATCTAGGATCGCTAGATAGTCGGGCATCATCCCCCCCACAATGCGATGAAAATTCTCGGTAGCGAAGCTCGCGAACCGTCGTCCGGGCCTCTCCCTGGCTCCTGGCAGGAATGCCCCGTAGGCGCCAACGAAATTGACGAACGCGTCCAGCGCGGCCCTCCCCCGCCGCTCCAAGAACCCTCGATATGCGATGAGCAGTCCCATCTCGTCTGAATGGTCATCTCGCAAGGACATGATCACGCGGCGGTGCTCGTCCAGGATGAGCCGCCACGCACTCGCGTCATCCGCGCTCCGAATGTCGAACCATCCAGGGAGGGCAAGCGTCGAAATCTCGGAGATGGCGCGTGCCTGACCGAGAGACTGGAAGTGCGTCACCGCCAAACCGGAGATGACGCTCGACGGCGTTGCGTTACGAAGGAATACGGCGATGTCTTCGGACGGCGGCACCTCCCCAAACTCCGAGTGATCAATCAGCAGCCGCGCGAGGCGCAGCACCGCAAGCGCATCTAGGCGCGGTGCGCTACCGGTCAGGCCAGCCTGTCGAAGCTCGGAAGAGAGGGAGCGCAATGCAGAGACAGAGATATCAGCGGGTATAGGTGCGAAGATGCGGATATGCTCCCCGCGCGAACCCATAAAGAAGGGCGCTGCGGTAACGAAGTAGCCCCGGTATCGAAGCCACTCGACAAATGAGTCGGTCCACTGCTCCTTGGTCCGGTTGTTCCGGTCCGTCCCACTTGGCTTCAGCAGCCCGTATCCCTTTGCCGCGTTCGGATTGAACAGCTGCACAGACGACGTTTTCCAATTGACACCGCTGGGCCGACGGGCGCAGATCGCCGCGACTCCATCCGTCACGGTTTTTCGGAAGCTATTGATGTCAGTGCGTGCGATCTGAGCGTAGACGCCATTCGAGTTGCGGAATCCCTGAAGCGCGTTGAGGACCTGCAGTTGCCGCCAGTTCTCCAGCGGCAGATTAGCTTGCAACTGCTCCAGCACCGCCGGGTCGCTCCCGTTCATCTTCTTGTCGCGAATAGCCTTCCGGAGCTCGGCAAAGCGCGCCACTCTTTGCTTTTGGACCTGGTAGCTCACGTACTGCTGCACTGGCACCGGCTCGGCCTTCGTCTGGAGATAGTCGTAGCCTGCCACCGCTGGCACCCGGCTGAGAACCTCATCAGGGTTATCAACCGAAACTTCGAAGCAGGCTCCTTGGTCTCGGATCCTGACCATCTTTTGAGTTCCGGAGGCCAGCAGGTGAGCCAAGCCGGCGACGGTGAAAATGTCAGCGTATGTACCAGTGTCCTTCGCTACCGTCAGCGGACTATTCACCCTGGGTTCCCTCCGAGGTTGCTCGCCAGTCCGATAGGCGGACGGTTCGCATCAGGTACGCCACAAGCGGCCACCATTCCGGCATGGTGTCGACCCCGGTGGTCATCTCCAACAGCGGGCGGATGAGACTACGACGGTCGGCGTGGCTCATCAGTCCCGAAAGCTGAGCTACGGAGGGGCCGACAACCCCCGCCCCGGCCACATCGTTCTCCCATCGCGGCCAAAACGGATAAATCCCCATGCCCGGGTCGGATGGAATCCACGCGCCGTGGTGAGAGGCGACGGCCGCAACGCAGGCGGACGCGAGTTCTCCCCGGTGAGCGCTATCCCTCAGCAGACCTTCGAGCAGCTTCATCCCAGCGTACGCCCCAGCCACGGCATGCGGGGGGCGGTGGACGGGAAAAGTCTGGGACTTTGCTCGGTCTAGGGGATCGTCCGGGTCATAGTCAGTGTGAGCCAGCCCTACTGCGTGTTGATACGATGGGTCAATGGACTGCTGCCACGCTTCGGCCCAGCTCTGCCACGGTACCTGCAGCTTTCCAAGGTCGTGGAGCAATCCCGCGGCGCAAATGGCTTCGACCATTTCATCGGCTGCGATTCCATGCCGCCGCTCAATTCCCTGGGCGAGCCAGCCCGGAATCCCGTCTTGCACTGCGCGGTTCCGTGCCGCATCCTCGACTGCGGTTGAGTGATGCGCCCACGCCTCTGCATGCAGAGGGTTGTATCCGCGCCGCTTTGCCTCCGACCGTTCAGGACTCAACGCGTCGCTCGCACCGTCCAAGGTAAGGCCAGCGGCCCGGGTATATCCGGCGACCTCGGGTGAGAGGCAAACAATCTGAGCCCGCATAAACGCGTCGGCACTCGTGATCACCGTCCATTCTGACGGTATGTCCCGACTCTTGCCGAATACCCATTCCCATGCCTGCGGATGAGCCGGTTCGAGCTGTCCATCGAAGAGGCGCAGGAGTTGCCAGCGAGACACCGACAGGCTTTCTCGCAGCGATGGTCGAGTGGGCCGCTCATGGGCAGCCGCGACGAAGACCTGCACGTCGTCTGTGCTCTCTTCGCGAATGTATTGGGTGACATTCGTTGGCTTGCGCTGAATCGAGTTCTGATGGATGACGTCCACCACAGTGTGGAGACGCGACACCCACCCCTGTCGCAACACTTCTTGATCTGCGGCCGTATGGACTTCCGCCACCCAATTCGCCGAGCTCACCGGGGTGACCATGCCATCCGCATTGAGGCGCTGCAAAACAGCCGCCGTCGAGCTGAGCTCGGGGTCTTGCGACCACAGATCACCATACGGCAGCCAATTGCGTTCCCCTTCGGGCAGGCCGTGCACGTGAACCGTCCCGGTCTCGCCTGGATAGCGAGCGCAGCGACCCGCCCGCTGAACAAGCGAGTTCATGGGGCACAGCTCCGTGTGCAGGTCGTCGCACGTTATATCCACGCCGGCCTCCACAACCTGCGTCGCCACCAGAACCGCACGGGCCCTGGCATCTTTGCCGAACACCTCACGAAGCCACTTCACCTTCTCGTCGCGGTGGCTCTTGAAAAACCTCGCATGAAGCAAGATAACCGGGATTTCGGGTGCCGACTTGGATAGCTCTGCTTGCACTTCTTGAAAAATCGACTGTGCACGTGCCACTGTGTTGCAGATCACGACGCTGCGACCGCGCATCCCTTCCAGAACAGCAGCGGCGGTAAGCGGCTCTTGGACAAATCGGATATGGCGCCTAACCTCCCTGACCGATGGCAGGGCAAGGACTTCAGTCTCATTTGGGCTCGCATCTTCGACTTTAGCGGCTTCGCGCAGAACGTTCACCAGCGGAGTTGTCGCCGTGGCCGTCATCCACACGCTTTGCGTCAACCCGTCGAACAGGTGCAAACCCGCCGCGGCGGTCAGAAACGCCTTGCTCTGGTCCATCAAGTGAAATTCATCGAAAACCACAAGCGCGCCCGCCACAGCCGCGGAATTGACATTGTGAAGACCGGAAGATTGCCCGTACGGGGCACTCAGTAGCCCGCTCAGCACCTGGTCGTAGGTGGTAACGATGATGCGGCCGATTGTGAAAAAGGGGTCGTCCGGCTGATCGCCGGTTTGCATGGTCACCCAATTGTGTGGCCCGTTGACCAGCTTCTCTACGACACGGTAGGCCTCTGCTGCGATCCCTTGCGCCAACGTCCGCAGCGGGACTGCGTAGATGAGCCGCGTCGGCCGCGGGTCCCAACCCCGGAACAGGAACGGGGTGAGCACAGTGAGTGTCTTGCCCGCGCCGGTCGGGGCTCGCAGGACCAGATTCTGCCGTTCCGCCAATCGTCGCGCGGCATCCACCTGGAAATCGTGAGGACCGAACCCATTCAGATCGCGGAAGAAACGGCGGTACTCGCCTTCCCTTAACCAATCAGAGGGTGCCCCCATGTCATCCTGACCCTCACCCACGATCGGCTCCTCCTCCAGTGTCTGCAGCGCCATCGTTCCCGACCTCAACGACCAGCGGAACTGTGATTTCGGCCGGGGCGACACCAATCGGTCACTTACTGCGGGAGCGGCGCCTTCTTTCAGTATCCCTTTACCGGATCGTCCGAATGTCCGCCCCGGCCCGCTGCTAGTATAACCTAAGGCTCCGCTCCCCTTAAGTCCCTTAATCGGTCTGCTATAGTGCTGGCTACGATGGGATAAACTCATGACGTGCCGAAGCAAAACGAACGCCCCGAACCCGAGCCTGTTTCGGTGGATATCCCGCCCGAGGTCGTCGAACTCCTCGGCCCGGGCCCATCAAGGGCCGCTGCGTGTCTGAAGCGGCTCGCCCTCATCGAATTGTTCCGCCGCGGAGAAGTATCGAGTGGATACGCGGCGGAGGTCCTGGGGATGAGCCGCTGGGACTTCATCCGGTTGCTCGGCGAGCACGGGGTGCCGTACGTGGACATGACGGCGGAAGAACTCGAAGCCGACGTGGAGCAGGCGCGAGCAGCATTCCAGCGCCAAGCGTAGGAGCGGTTTCGGACGCGAGTCCGCTGCTCTACCTTTCGCGGGTGCGTCTGCTCTACCTCCTTCCGAGAGCGTATGGAACCGTGGCCGTTCCTCCTGCTGTCGTGACTGAGGTCACGCCTGAGCTCGCTGACCTTTCTTCGCACGCGTGGCTCGTTGAGATCCAGCCACGCTCCAGAACGACCGTCGAGGCTCTTCGCAAGACCAGGCCCGCTCTCCACGCCGGAGAAGCAGAAGCCATCGCGCTCGCTATTGAGATCGGCTGCCCCCTGATCATCGACGAGCGACTGGGCTCGCGAGCCGCCGCGGAACAACGCGTACCCAAGACTGGGGTTCTCGGTCTTCTCGTTGCGGCGCATCGCGAGGGCCTGCTTTCGGAAATCGAGCTGGTCCTTGATGAGCTGATGCGGGTAGGTTTCCGGGCGAGCCCGCAGCTCATCGACCACATCCTCCACCTCGCCGATGAGGCATAGCCGCCATCATCACCTCCCGATCCATGGCTCATGATCCGCCCCCAGCCTTCCCAGACCGGGTCTAAGTCCCCCGCTCTGACGCATCCAGCACCGTGATGCCCACCAGCTCCTTCCCTCGGTAGTGCAGAAGCACACCCTCGTCATCCAGCGACTCCGTGTCTGTCGCCTGCTGTGGATGCTGGAGGCTGATGTAGAGCACGTCTGCTTCCCGGTCGTAGTCGAGCCACATCCTGGTCGACGGAAAGCGGAGCAAGTGTGGGATGGCCTTGTAGACCTCCCCCAGGGGTACGTTCGCTGTCGCCCTTTTGGCCATACGATCCTTCTCCGATTGATCCTCGATGTCGTGTATTCCGTGATGATCAACCCTTCGTCCGGTCCCAGTTTCCCTGTACACGACAAGGAGATACCTCGCGCTCTCCCACTCCTTTTCACGGCCACCATCGCGCCTCCGTGTCCACTGCGAAGGTGTAGACTCTGGACGATGCCACGGATGCCCCGGGTCACCGCAAACGAGGTGCTCGCCGCCTTGCAGCGCGCCGGCTGGTACGTCAGTCGCCAGGGCAAGAGCTCGCACGTGATCCTACGCCACGGGACAAGGCCGGGTGTCGTCCCTGTGCCGATGCATGCGGGGAACGTGGTCAAAGCAGGTACATTGAATAGCATGCTGAAGCAGGCCGGGCTCACTGTCGAGGAGTTCAGGAGGCTCTTATGAAGCGCCAATATACTGTTGTGCTCTTGCCCGACGCGGACGAAGGCGGTTATGTCGTCACCGTTCCTGCGCTCCCAGGGTGCGTGACCCAGGCCGATACCGTGGATGAGGCCCTGCGGCACGCCAGGGAGGTGATCGAGCTCTACCTCGAAGAAGCACAGGCAAATCATGACTACATCCCCGTGGAGTCTCAGCCGCCCACCATTACGTCTGTCGAAGTGGACGTGGCAGCCGAAGCGCACAGCGCGGTCTGAGCTCCATCCCTGGACAACGCATACGCTGTTACCATCGCGCCAACCAGGGCTGCTTCGATCCCGAGCGTGATCATTTCCAATAGGTAACATCACCATCGCCCCACCCATGGGCGGTATTGGGCCTCGCCTCGAACGTGGGTCGCCACGCGGCGCGCTTGCCACTGGAGGATCGAGCGCAGCCTGCGGCGTTGGCCTTCGTGCTGCTCGTCCGTCTCCAAGCGCTCGTTGATTCGTTGGGCAAGGGTCAGGCGCGTGGCGTCGTCGAGGCGGCCGGATGGGTCCTGGCGGAGCAGGACTCGCTGGTTCAGCAGCGCGAAGACGCAGCGGTCGACGACATGGGCGCGGAACTCTTCGACGAGGTCCAGCACGAGGCTGGGCTTTCCGGGGCGATCCTCGTGGAGGAACCCGGCGTAGGGGTCGAGACCGGCGAGGAGCACCGCTCGCTCGACCTGCGCATACAGGATGCCGTAGCCGTAGTTCAGGCATTGATTCACGAGGTCGGTCGCGCCTCGGGTCTCTCGACTGGACCATTGGACGCCGGTGTCCAGATGGACGAGGTGACGGGCGGCCGCCCAGTAGTGCCGCGCGCCCTGCGCCTCGAGGTTCATCACGGTTATGCGCACATCGTCGACGGTTTGCCCCTCCACGGCGTCCACCCGGGTGGCCAGGTGCTCCAGGCGGAACGCCGCGTCCCGCGCCATCTCGTGCACCTCGGGGTCGGCCCGCTGACGATACTTGGCCATGTACTTCAGCAGCGTTGCCTGGTTCACCATCTTGCCGCTTGCGAAGCCCTTGGCCAGCTCGACTCCGCGCGCGTCCCCATACGCGAGGAGCTGGCGCCGCCGCGTCTGAACCGTGCCGGTGAGCTCGGGCGCGATGAGCTTGGCGAAGGGCGCGCCGCTGCGCGACACGAAGGAGATCGGGATTCCCCGCTCGGCGCAGGCGCGGATCGCATCGGCACTGAGGCTCACACCCCCGCCGAGCACCATCACGTGTTCCAGGCCCAGGAGGGGCCGCTCTTCGACCCGCTCACCTTTGACGCTGACGAACAGCCGCTCACTGTGCTTCCCGAGGAACGCGCCGAACTGGTTCAGCAGCATGCATCCTTCGGGCAGCTCGCCCGCCTGGTCGATCGGACGGATGGACGTCCGTCGGCCTTGTCCCATGGTCGGTCTCTCGGTAGCCATCAACCCTTTCCCTCGGCGTCTCCGAATGCTGCGGTAGCACCGCCTCTCACGAGCGAAGCGGATGTAGCGTTGCCAACCTTTTCGTCGGCGTCTCGGAATACTGCTGGGGCGCGGCTCGCAGGGAGCAGACGGAACTGGCCGTTTCCCATCGCCGCGTCCTTCCCAACCTGGATCAGCGAGCCCCACACGAGCCACGGCAAGAAGGGCTCGAGCTCGCCCTCGAGCGTGAAGGCTCCGGTGAGCCCGCTCATGGGAAGCATTCGCCCATGCCGACCGGACGCTCGAAAGAGCTCGCGCCACACGAGCGCCGTCTCTGTCACGCGAACCGCGCCCGCCTGGTGCAGGAGGGCCCGCGCATTGCACGGAGGCGCGCCCTCCCCGTAGCGCGTCCAGAGGGCGCTGATGCGCTCCAGGAGGCGCCCGAGGAATGGGCGGAAGGACAGGGTTTCCGGTTTGACGAGCTTTCCATCGTCGATGAGGCGGACGGGAGAGAGCAGCTCCACTCGCAATCCGCTTCGAGCGCCCCGCTCCGCCAGGCTCCGCGCCTCCTCCATGACTTGCACGGCGTCGACGGGCAGGTCTGGCCCGCGCACGGTCGCGCCGTGACTGCGGGCGTACACGGCTTCTTGTCGCCCCAGAAGCGGGTTCTCCGCCCAGATCTCCTCCAGGCGAAAGGCGCCCGCCCGCCGCGCGCCGATGCCCAGGCGTCCCATCTCTTCGACCCCCAGCACGGTGTAGGGAAAGTAGCTCAGCGCGCGACCGAAGGTGGCGAGGCCGAACTCCAGCGTCTGTCCGGCGGCGTAGGTCAATGGCCCGCACCCGATCCCGCGCAGCGCGTATGGGCGTGGCACGTCGCGTCCACGTGGATCCTGCTCATCGACCGGCGCCAGCAAGAAGCACACGGGGCATCCGTCCGCAACCGGCGGCTGGCCGCAGGTTTTTGGGCTCGTCGCCTGGCAGAACTGCTGGCGGAGCGCCCCGAACAGCGCGCTGCGCAACGCGGACCCGGCTGCGGCGGGGAGCTGGATGGGGCCGAGCACCTCGGCGCGGAAGCGGAGCAGGTGGACGCGAAAGTTGTCAGCCATGATTGGACACGCTCTTCCTCCTGAGAAGCTCAGTCACCGGGGGAGGCCCCCCCCCCCCCCCCCCCCCCCCCCCCCCCCGGCGCGGGGGGCGGGGGGGGTCGCCCCCCCGCGGGGGGGGGCGGGGTGCTGGGGTCTGCGGTCGCGGC
>Ga0080064_1003330_pt1 | contig 23611 bp, 20 predicted proteins | sample Subgrocontami54m_FD_69260 | JGI IMG/M metagenome (GOLD analysis project Ga0080064, IMG submission 69260) | Subsurface groundwater microbial communities from S. Glens Falls, New York, USA - GMW46 contaminated, 5.4 m (SPADES assembly) (version 2) ...
ATTCTGCGTTTTTCCGCGGCTGATCGTCCGCCGCGGTCGGCAATGGCACGTACAGCGCCGCGCGACCGATGACGCACACTTCGCTCACGGTCCCTGCGCCCGCACGACAAACGATCAGATCCGCGGCCGCCATCGCACTGGCCACGTCTTCGATGAAGGTCGTCACCGTGACTCCGAGTGTCGGATCCGCCGTGTCGATCCCGAGACCGGCATACGCGCGAATGACATCCTCGTAGTCGTGCGTGCCAGTCTGATGCGTGATGGTGAGTTTCGCACGAGCCGCTCGCGCGGTCGCCACGGCCCCGGGGACCGCTCGATTCAACGCGCGCGCACCTTGACTGCCACCGACGACAAGCACATGCGCTGTCTCACGCCTCGCACGCGACACCGATTGTGCGCGCTCGACGAACGCACGGCGCACGGGATTGCCCACGAGCCGCGCCGCGCGCGACGGGAACGCGCGTTCAGCCTCCGGGTACGCAACGAACGCGTGCGTCGCCCAGCGTCCGACGATGCGATGCGTGAGCCCAGGAAGTGCGTTGGGTTCGACGATCGCGAGCGGAATGCGCAGCGCGACGGCCGCGGCACTCACCGGCCCCGCAGCGTATCCTCCGACGCTCAATACGACATCGGGTCGCAACCTTCGCAGCAATTGACCTCCAGCCCACAGAGCCCCTGGGAGCTTCCACAGCGAGCGTGCCAGTGCGAGTCCGCGCACACCGTTCAGTGGCGTGATGTCGAGTTGGGTGAGCGAGTATCGCAGCGTCGGTACGACCCGAGCTTCGATTCCCCGCGCCGTCCCGACGAACACTGCGTCGACGGCGCCGCGGCGCTCCAATGCTTCGAGCACTGCGAGACCTGGATAGAAGTGACCGCCCGTGCCGCCCGCGGCGATCACGATGCGAAACGTCACGCCACGCTCCCCGCCGCCTCGGGAAGTCCCGCGCCATCGTCGTCGGCGACGGCAGGCTCCGGTCGGTTGGCAGCAGTGCCACCGTGCTCCGCACGGCCGAGCCCAACCGCACGGCGCATGTGGGCGAGCGTACGTGCGGGGGTGCACCCGCGCGAGATCGAGAGCAGCACGCCGACGGCCAGCAGATTGATCACCAGCGAACTGCCACCGTACGAGACGAAAGGCAATGTGAGTCCCTTGGTCGGTAGCAGTCCCATCGCCACGCCGAGGTTGATCAATACCTGCAGTCCGAACAGCGTCGAGATCCCAAATGCCACGTACGTCCCGTAATCGTCGGCGGCACGCAGCGCGATCGAGACGCCGCGGTAGACGAGAAACCCGTACGTGAGCAGCAGACAACACACACCGACGAAGCCGAGTTCCTCGCCGACGATGGCGCCAATGAAGTCTGTGTGCGCTTCGGGCAGGAAGAACAGTTTTTGCCGCGAGTCGCCCAGGCCGAGCCCCGTCGTGCCGCCCGATCCGAACGAGATCAGCGACTCCACGAGCTGATACGAGATGTCGTGTCGGTGCGCCCACGGATCGATGAACGCCTCCCAGCGCCGGCGCCGGTAGGCCGTGCCCATGACCAAGTGCCACGCGAGCGGCAGCGCCAGAACCACGGCGCCGAGGATGTATCCAGTCTTCGCACCCGCGACGAACAGCAGGGCGAACGTGAGGAACAACAGCACCATCGCCGACCCGAAGTCCGGCTGCTTCAGGCACAAGATCATCAGTACGCCGGCCATGAGCAGGTGCGGCAGAAAGCCGACGGCGAACGTCTTGATCTTCTCGTGCTTCTTGCTGAGCGAGTGCGCGAGCCAGAGAATGATCGTGACCTTGGCAAGTTCCGCGGGTTGCAGTGTGATCGGGCCGAATCGAAGCCACCGTGCCGCACCGCCGCCTGATCGTCCCATTCCCGCGACGACGAGAAAGAGCAGCAGGACCGTCGCGATCAGCATCGGGTACGTGAGCTTGCGGAGCAGTCGGTAGTCGATGCGCGAAACGATGCCGAGACCCAGCACGCCGAACGTCGCGAACATCGCCTGTCGCACGAGGTAGTACTGCGCCGTGTGATGCGTTCGCGCGGCGTAGACCGCGCTGGCCGAATAGACCATCACGACGCCGAACGCCACGAGCAGTACAGCCACGGCGAACAGCGGGAGGTCCACCGGACCACGGCGGATGTTCGCCACGGGCACGGACGCACGAACGGCGGGCGTCGCGGAGGAACTGTCAGCGTGGGGTCGTCGTGCGTTGCCGGGCGCAGCCGAAGGCTTCATGGCTCTTCGACAACGTCTACATCGACAACCTCCTCCAAATCCTCTTCTTGACGATTTGTTCCTGCCATCGCCCGGACGGCCGCCGAAAACGCCTTCCCGCGCTCCTCGTAGTTCTCGAACATGTCCAGCGAACTGCACGCCGGCGCGAGCAGGACGGCATCCCCTTTGCGGGCCAGCCCCCGTGCCACTCGGACTGCGTCGAACATGTCCTCGGCCATCCGAACCGGCAGCGCGGACGACAACTCCCGCTTCAGCAACGGGGCCGCTTCGCCCATCAAGACCAGCGCCCGGCCGTTGGCCTTGAGCAGCGGCAGCAAGGGAGCGTAACTGCCTCCTTTGTCCCGCCCGCCGGCAATCAGCACGAATTTTCGATCCATGCCGATCAGGGCCTTTTCGGTCGCGCCGACGTTCGTGGCCTTCGAATCGTTGAAATACTGAATTCCGTCGTCTTCGAGCACGAACTGCATCCGGTGTGGCAGCCCCTCGAACGCCGCCAGCGCGTTGCGAATTCCCCGCGTGGAGGCCCCAAACAACCTCGCCGTGAGAATCGATGCCATTGCGTTGTCGAGGTTGTGGCCGCCGCGAATCTTCAACAACTCCAGCGGGAACTTCTCGCCGGTCGCGTCGAGAAAGCCATCGCCCACGTTTCGCACCTCGCTGTCGTTCAGCCCGAACGTGTGAATCTGCGCAGCGCCTGCGCGCGCCATCGACAACATCGCGGCGTCGCGTCCGGGGACGACCGCGTGGTCTCGCGACGACTGGTTCAGGAAGATTCTCTGCTTTGTCGCGGCGTAGCGCGCAAGCGTTCCGTACCGATCGAGATGGTCCGCGGTCACGTTCAAGAGCACGGAGACCTTTGGCCGTAGCGAATACGTCCGCTCGAGCTGGTAGGACGACAACTCGACGACCAGTGCCCCCCCCTCCTCCGCGGCCGGCAGGTCGACGACGTCGGACAGGGGCACGCCGAGGTTTCCGCCGATGAACGTCGTGAAGCCCGACGCCTTGATCATCTCACCGGTGAGTGCCGTGACAGTACTCTTCCCGTTCGTGCCAGTGATCGCAACGTAGGACCCGCGAATGTACCAACTCGCCAGTTCGATCTCGCTGACGACCGGCACGTTCGCCTCGATCGCCTGAGCCATCTCGGGAAAGTCCGGCACGCCGGGGGACAGGACGATCAGGTCGCTCTTGAGAAACGACGCAAGCTTGTGACCGCCGAGTTCGAGTCGGATCCCGTCCTTGGCCAAGTCGATGCACTTTTGATCGCCGATGTGCGCCGCATCGTTGCGATCGGTCGCCACGACGCTCCCGGCGCCTTTCTTCATCGCGAGACGAGCCGCCGACGCTCCGGAACGCCCGAGTCCCACGACAAGGACCTTCTTGCCGTCGACGTTTCGGAACCGCGGGGCGGCGTTCATGCGCTTGTACGTTCTACCCCAAATCGCCCATGTCATGCCCCGAATTCACCGCAACTTGAGCGAACTGAGGGCGATGAGCGCGAGGATCATCTGGATCACCCAGAAGCGGACGATGATCTTGGGCTCCGGCCATCCGAGCTTCTCGAAGTGATGGTGCACCGGGGCCATTTTGAACACGCGCTTTCCGAACAGCCGGAACGAGATCACCTGCACGACAACGCTGAGCCCCTCGACGAAGAAGATGCCGCCGAGCACGACGGACAGAAGTTCGTTCTTCGTGAGCACGCCAAGCATCGCGATGCCCCCGCCGAGCGAAAGCGAACCGACGTCGCCCATGAAAAGCTGCGCGGGAAATGTGTTGTACCAAAGGAAACCGACGCCCGCGCCGATCATTGCGCCGCAAAACACCGTCAGCTCACCGGTCGATCGGAGCGGCGGGAGGTCGAGATACTCGCCGAACGAAAAGAACACGCCCGGACGCTGCAGTGCCACCGACGTGTCGTGGGGCAGGTGCAGATGTCTCGCGAGTACGCTCCCGACGATGCCCGCGCTGATGATGTACGCGAACACGAGATAGGTTCCCGCGTTGATCATCACGGGACCGATCGCGAGGCCGTCGAGTCCGTCGGTGAAGTTCACGGCGTTCGCCACGGCGACCACGAAGAGCACCGCAAACACGACGTAGAGCCACGCCGGAAGCGCAGGCGCGTGACGGCTCCACGCGGCGAATGGCAACGCCAGCTTGTGCCGAATCAAGAGCCAGTCGCGCGGCAGGTGCGAGCGAGAGAGAAACAAGAAACCCATCACGCCGCCGGCGAGGCCAAACTCGATTGCGAGGCGGAGCTTGCCCGACAGGCCCTTGGAGTTCCGCCGCCGAATCTTCGCGTAATCGTCGAAGAATCCCACGCAGCCGAAGCCCACCGTGACGGCCACCGTCGCCCAGATGAATTGGTTGCTCATGTCGGCCCACGCGAGCGTGGAAAACACGAGCGCGAGCAGGATCAGCGAGCCGCCCATCGTGGGCGTTCCGCGCTTGGAGAAGTGCGACTCGGGGCCGTCGCTGCGCACGACCTGGCCGATCTGCTTGGCCTGCAGCGACCGGATGAACCACGGCCCGAGCGCGAACGACAAGAACAACGCCGTGAGCGTCGCCATGATCGTGCGGAACGGGATGTACCGCATCACGTTCAGCCAGCCGAGCCAGCTGGCTTTGTTCCGCAATCCGTAGAGCAGCGCGTAGAGCACGGTTCAGCCGGGTCCCGCCTCGGCTATGCCACGGTGCCTGCCGCGCGCACAACTTCCTGCGAAGCTCGCGTCGATCTGCGCCTCGATTACGCGCGTTGCGGCGCCCGAGTCCGGCCGTCGCGTCGCATCGTTGCGAGGTCCCCGTCCCAAAAGCCACAACCTTGCAGCTCGAGGATCCGTCGGGCGTTGAGGCGCCGGATCAGTTCCTCGAGCGCGCGTTCGACTGTGCGGGAATGCGTTTTCGATCCGCTCAACCGCGTCGCCTCCTCGAGCAGTCCATCAGGAAGCACAAGATTCGCGCGTCTCATGCGCAAAGTATGTTCGAAGGACCACGCCGCGACAATGGGTCGCGCTCACTTGAACACGCTCGCGCCCAACGGGGCGAGAATCATCTCGGCACACGCAGCGGCGTCTCCTGCCCGTACGACGATCTCCGCACCGAGTTGCTCGATCGGCCCCGCCCACGCGTTCCACGCGGCGCTCGATGTGCACGCTACGATGTGTACACGCACGGCATCGAGTAGCCCGTCGTCGAAGGCGTCGCGGTCGAGCGCAATCACGACGTGTGCGATCGCTCGTTCGCGCGAGCCGCGCAGTGCACGCATCGTGTCCGTGGCATCGCGCCAGAGCCGTTGCGCGCGGGGACCGGACGCGATGAATGACTCGAATGCAACGCCGGCGCTCTGAAGGACCGCGGCGACGGCACGCATCGCCCGTTCGCCGTCGTCCTCGACGAGCATGACGATGACGTCGAGTCCGTACGCCGGGTGGCCGTGCACCGCCGACGCGCCCAACGCCGTGGCCCTGCGAACGTCGGGGACACGCACGATCGAGAGCCCGGCAACTTCCACGTCGAATGCGCTCACGAACGCGCGCGCGCCGGCGTCGCGGGCCGCACGAGCGTCGGCGAGGGCATCGATCTCGGTGACTGCCGACGAAACCACCAGGTCCCCCGATACGTCGCCAACCGGAGAGCAACGAACATCGCCGACGACAACATCCGCCGGTCCGCGCGTGACGACAGCACCCGCGATCTCGTTCACGACGTCCGCCAGCGTGATCCGCACGCCGCGAGCCTAGCCCGACTCACCGTCCGCGTCGGCGGCTGGATCGCGCTGCGGGGCGGGCGCACCCCCGCCGGGACGCATTTGCACGAAGACCCGGTGGTCTTGCGGAACGGGCATTCCCGCCGCCGGCGACTGCGACACGACGGTTCCCGAGCCTTCGATCACCGCGTCGATGCCCACGTGCGCAAGCGTGCGCACGACCGCCCGCGCGGTCATTCCCTGAACATCGGGAATCCCGCCGCTCGTCCCCGTGCGGCGAGCGTTCACCGTGATGCGCGCGCGACTCCCGCCTTCGGCCGCTCCGGGTCGCGTCGCGGCGTCTCCTCGGCGAACGCGCGGCGGCGCCGGAACATCGGCGCTCGCGGTGGGCGGCAGGCGACCGAGGTACCGGAGCGTCTGTTCTGCCACGCGACGGAAGCAGGGCGCGGAGACGTTTCCGCCGTAGTGGTCAATCGTCGGTTCGTCGATGATCACCGTCACCAAGATCGCCGGATGGTCCGCCGGGGCAAAACCGATGAACGAGGCCACCCAACGGTCGGCGTCGTACCCACGGCCGTGTTCGTTCGCCTTCTGCGCCGTGCCGGTTTTTCCCGCGACACGCACGCCGGGGATCGCCGCAGCAACGCCGGTCCCACCCTCCTCGGTGACCGCGGACAGCATGTCCGCCACGAGCCGCGCGGTTCGCGGGTCCATCGCGGGGCGCCCTGCGTCCGGCGTGTGTTCCTCGACGAGCTGCCCGGTGGCGTCTTGCACGCGCGTGACGAGCAGCGGATTCACGAGCCGTCCGCCGTTCGCGACGACGCCGAGCGCCTGCGCGAGCTGAATCGCCGTAACGCTCATGCCCTGACCGAACGACACCGTCGCGACCTCGACGTCGTACCAACGCCGCTCGCCGAACCGCGCGCGCGCTTCGCCGAGCAGCGGCAGACCCGTGCGCTCACCGAAGCCAAAACGCCGGAAAACACGCTCGAGCCCATCGGATCCAAGCGTTGCGCCGATTTGTGCAGCGCCGATGTTGCTGGAACGCGCGAGCACTTGCATCGGTGTCAGCCACGAGTCGGCGTGATCGTCGTGAATGGTGAGATCGCCGATCGTGAAGACGCCGCCGTAGCAATTGATGAGCTGGTCGGGTCGAATCACGCCGAGGTCGAGCGCCCCGCCCACGGTAAACACCTTCATCGTCGAACCGGGCTCGAAGCGATCCGCGATCGCTCGATTGCGCCGCGCGTCGGGGTCCGACCGGGCATAGTCGTTCGGATTGAACGTCGGAAAACTCGCCATCGCGAGCACTTCGCCCGTGCGCGGCTCGGTCACGATGATGCTTCCGCCGCGTGCTTCGAATTCGTTGATCGTGTGCGCGAGTTCGGTCTCGGCGATGAACTGAATGGTCTTGTCGATCGTGAGCGTGACGTCGTTGCCGCCCTGCCCGTCTGCGGGAGTGAGTCCGTCGGCGAATACGAGCCGACCCATCGCGTCGCGCACGCCGCGCAGGTTCAGCGTCCGCCCGCGCAACTGCTCGTCGAGCGCGCGCTCGATTCCTTCGAGCCCATGCCCGTCGGTGCCCACGAAGCCGAGAACCTGCGCCGCCAGCTCGCGGTTGGGATACCAACGCCGCGGCTCGAGCGGCAGATCGAGTCCCTCGCCTTCGCGAACGTGAAACGCCGCCATGGCCGCGCGCACGCCCGTGACCTCCTCGGGCCTCAGGAAATGCCGGATCCATCGGTAGGCCGTGTCCATCTGCAACTGCTGCGCGACCTCCGCCGGCGGCATCCCGAGTGCGGCCGCCAACCGTGCGCCCAGTCCGCGGACGTCCACGGCGTGACGCCGCAGCGCTCGCGGGTTCGCGACGAGCGATGGCACGTCCACCGTGACCGCGAGCGGATTGCGGTGACGGTCGTAGATCGTCCCGCGCCGCGGTTGGACCTGGATCTCGCGAAGGTACTGTTGCTCGGCCTGGTCGCGCAGGTGCGGCCCCTGGCGCACACCCAACTCGTGGGCGCGAGCCGCCAGGCGAGCGAAGCCGACGCCCATCATCGCCACGAGCGCGAACAAACGCACCCGCATCCACCGCGCGCGGCGCTGCTCGACGTTTCTCACGAGCGACTCCCGGTCATCGCGGCCTGCCCGACAAGCGCGGCGCCCGCGCACCGCGTCCGACGATGATCGTGAGCACGCGATCGGACTCGATCATCCCAAGCTGTTCCCGGCCGATGTCGATGAGCGCCTGCGGCGATCGCCGCGCAGCCAGTTCCAGCCGCATTCGATTGAGCCGCTCGCGCATGGACGCGGCTTCCGCGCGGGCGTCCTGAACGCGATAGCCCATCGCAACGTTCTGAAATCGCAGAGCGAGGTGCGTCACGAACGCAGAGCCCGCCGCCGCGATCGCGAGAACGAGCAGAACGACGAACCGAAGCTGGCTCATGCGTCTACTCCGGGATGGTTTGCGCGTGACAACCGTCGCGCGACGCGCAACTTCGCACTGCGAGCGCGCGGATTTGCGTGCAGCTCGGCTTCGCCGGCCTCGATGGGCTTGCGCGTGATCACTCCGAGCGTCGGTGTTTCGCGAAACGCGCGCTTCACGATGCGATCCTCGAGGGAGTGAAACGAGATCACGGCGATTGCCGCTCCGTCCGCGAGGATGTCCGGTGCCGCAGCGAGAAACGCACTGAGCTGCCCGAGTTCGTCGTTCACTGCGATACGAATCGCCTGAAACGTGCGCGTGGCGGGGTCCGCACCGCGTCCCGGCCGCGGCGGGCCGAGGACCGAGTAGACCGCCGACGCGAGTTCTCGCGTCGTGTGCATACCCCCCGAATCGACGGCACGTTTGATGGCCCGTGCGATCGGGCGCGACGCACGCTCGTCGCCGAATTCGTACAGCACGTTCGCGAGGTCCTCTGCGCGCAACGACCGGAGCATGTCCCACGCCGTGATCCCCTGCGTCGGGTCCATGCGCATGTCGAGCGGTCCGTCGCTGCGGAACGAAAGTCCTCGCGCCGCGTCGTCCACCTGCGGCGAGGAGATCCCGAGATCGGCGATGATCCCGTCGACCCGAGCGATGTCGCACATCGTCAGCGCGGCGGCGGCATCGGCCATCTTGCCGGAGACCACCGTCAGCCTCGATCCGTACGGTGCGAGGAATCGAATGGCTGCCTCGCGCGCCGCGGGATCCCGGTCGATCCCGACGACGCGACCGTCGGGCTCGCTCGCGGCCAGGAGCAGTGCACTGTGTCCCCCGCCGCCGAGCGTTGCATCGAGGTAGACGCCGCCCGCACGCGGCTCGAGCGCCGTGACGACTTCGCGCGGTAGAACGGTTTGGTGTTCGAACGGTGCGGCCATGAGCGGAAACACGATCGCACGGATGGATCGTTGCCCCCGCGGCAATCCCGGCAGGACGGTGTCGGCAACGTGCATCACGGCGACGCTGAAATCGTCATGTTCCAGCGATTTGGGCAACTTTTCGGCAGCGGGCGCAACCGGCGGACGGCATAGTACGATCGCCTCGTGACGACGAACGGCGCCGACCCCGACCCCATCGAGAGCGCGTGGCAGGCGCTGCTCGAACGGTGGGACGACGACGACGCACACAAGTCGTTTGCAGTGCTCGCCGGCAGCCTCGATCGGCTCGCAGACGCTGCCGCGCGCTACCGCGAAGCAGCCGGCATGCCCGAGCGCCGTGACCGGGCAGAGGCCGGAAAGCAGCTCATCGTGGCGCAAGCAGTCGCACGGATCGACGCAACGCCAAGGTCGACGAAGGAGTCGGCGCGGCGGGGTCGCTGGCTCGCGCCCGTCGCGCTCGCGGGCTTCCTGATCGCGATGGACTTTCTTCTCGCGACCGTGACCCACAATCGACGCTTCGTGTCGGTCCCGGCGTTCGCCCTGGAGATCCTCATCGTGGCACTGCTACCATGGCGGAGAATCGTGCCGTGAGATCGTCCGCGCGAACCCCCGAACCCCGTCCACGGAGCCGTTGTGCAGGTTGATTTCAAGGCCCGCGAACTGACGATCAAGCTGGTCTATTACGGCCCGGCATTGAGCGGGAAGACCACGAATCTTCAGAGTCTGCATCGACTCGTCGCGCAGGACCAACGAACGCGACTGATGACACTGGAGACTCGCGACGACCGCACGTTGTTTTTCGACCTGTTGCCGATGGTGTTCAAGTCTGCGGATCTGTCGCTCCGGCTGAAGGTGTTCACGGTCCCGGGGCAGGTGATTCACAACGCGACGCGCAGGCTCGTGTTGCAGGGCGCGGACGGAATCGTGTTCATCGCCGACTCGCAGATCGCGGAGACCCGCGCGAACGCTGAGTCGTTCATCAATCTAAAGCAAAACCTTCGCGACCTAGGCATCGACGTGAAGCAGATGCCACTGGTGATCCAGTTCAACAAGCGTGACCTGCCCGACGTGCGTTCGGACGACGACCTTGCGGTTCTCGCTGCGAAGGGTCGTGAGCCGGTGTTCAAGGCCGTCGCCGTCCGTGACCAGGGCGTGGCGGAGACATTCGTGGGATTGCTCTCGATGGTGCTGCACCGGCTCGACGTGCAGGCCGACCTGTCGCGGAAGTTCAACGTGGATCCGCAGAAGCTGCTTCAGGACGTGTGCGATCGGTTGCATCTCGCCGGCACCGAGCCCAATCACGCCCGACTCGGAGGTGCGACGTGACGTCCTCCGCAAGCATCTCGGAGATCATGCAGGGCGCAACGCCGGCGCTCGACGACCTCATCGATCGCGATGCGCTCACGGAGGTGCTCGAGTCGTTCTTCACGCTGTTCCGCATCCCCGTGCGCATCTTCGATGCCGAAGGAATGATCCTCGCCGAAGCCCGCAGTGCGACGCCGCGGCTGATCTGCCAGTACGTCGACGGCTTCCCCAAGGGACGTACCCAGTGCGAGGACACGGTGTCCCGCGCGAAGTCCGTGGAACCGCCCGGCGATCACGACGTCACGCACCCCTGCTTCACGGGCGCGGCGTACAAGATCTTCGCGGTGAATTTCGACGCGCGGGTCATCGGCAAAGTGGTGATCGGGCCGTACCTGCCCGCCGAAGTCGCGGAGGTTCCCAAGTCGCTCCTCATCATCCACGAAACCCTGGACCCATCGCGCGCGCGTTCGGCGCTCAACGAGATGCCCCGCGTGCGCGCGGAAACCGCCGGTTCGTTGATTCGGCATCTGCGCGCTACGCTCGACGTGATTCTGTTCTCGGGACACCGCGCACTGCTGATGTCCCAGATGCACGTGGCGTCGCTTCGCGAGAGCTATCGCGAGCTGCAAGAGAAGTCGGACGAGGCGCAACGAAACTACGAACGACTGAAGGAACTCGATCGACTCAAGTCGAACTTTCTCGCGACCGTCTCGCACGAACTGCGGACGCCGCTGACGTCGATCATCGGGTACAGCGAAATGCTGTCCGAAGGGATCGGCGGCGAATTGTCGGGCGAACAGGCCGGATTCGTGAAGACGATTCGGGACAAGGGCGAACAGCTCCTGGCGCTCATTACGACGATTCTGGACATGGCGAAGCTCGAGCAGGGCACGATGCCGATGACGGCAGGCTCGGTCGCGATGGGAACGCTGGCGAGCGAAGTAGCGGCCACGTTCGTCCCCGCGGCGCGACGCAAGACGGTCCACCTGAAAGTCGATGCCGACCCACGCACGCCCGACGCTCTCGCAGACCGCGAGCGGATCCGACAGGTGCTGACCAACCTGATCGACAACGCAATCAAGTTCACGCCGAGTGGCGGGAACGTCACGGTCATCGTTCGCCCAACGGCGCCCCTGTCATCCGACGGCGACGATGACGATCTCGGCCTCGCCGTGCTCGCACCCGCGCGCCAGGACGTCGAGATTCGAGTCGTCGACACGGGGATCGGCATTCCCGAATCGGCACGCGAACGCGTGTTCGATGCGTTCTACCAGGTCGACTCGAGTTCTACGCGAGAGTACGGTGGCACGGGCCTCGGGCTCTCGATCGTCAAGAAGATCATCGAGACGCACCACGGCACGGTCGTGTGCGAAGGCAACCAGGGGCACTCGGGCACGACCTTCGTCGTCCGACTCCCCGCCGTGCACGCATGACTCCGCCTCCTGCGGCTTGTCCCCCAGCACCGCGCGAGGCACGATGCTCGCGTGGCGTCTGAATTCGATCGAATCGCGCGGATGCGGTCGCAGTTTGCGCCACCGCCCGGGCCCGCGATCGGTATCGGAGACGACTGCGCGTTGTTGCCCGCGACGACTTCGCCGCTCGCGTGGACCGTCGACACGCAGGTCGAGGGTGTGCACTTCGAACGCCGGTGGCTCCCGTTCGACGCCGTCGCGGAACGAAGCATCGAAGCCGCACTCAGCGATCTGGCGGCCGTCGGGGCGACGCTCGACGCGTCGCGCGGCAGTGTCTGCGGTGTGCTGTGGGCGCTGACGGTTCCCACCGACGTCGACGACGGCGCGTTCGACCAGCTCGTCGCGGGCTGCAAGCGTGCCGTCGAGCGTGCGGGAGGCTTCGTGCTCGGCGGAAACCTCGCGGGGGGTCCGTGTCTGACGCTGACTACGACGGCCGTTGGGCGCGTCGACGGTCGGTTCGCGACCCGAGCTGGCGCCGCCGTCGGGGACGGAATCTACGTAACCGGCACCGTGGGCGCGGCGGCCCTCGGGCTGCATGCACTTCGCGCGGGCCGGGAGGACGACGGCGACTTTCGTGCGTTCGCCGATCGGTGGCGTCGGCCACGCGCGCGACTGGACGTGGGCCGCGCCGTCGCGCGAATCGCGAGCGCGGCAATCGACGTCTCCGACGGCCTCGCACAAGACCTTGGGCACATCGCTCGTGCCTCTGCGTGCCGAATCGTCATCGATGTGAATCTCGTGCCGCTCGCGCCGGGTCACGTTCGCGCGGCCGCGCGCCTCGGGCTCGATCCGGTCTCGCTCGCACTCGCGGGCGGCGAGGACTATCAGATCGCGTTTGCGGCCCCCACGCTCGCGCCGGACGTTCTGCGATCGCTCGACGCCACGCGAATCGGAGACATTCTGCCGGGCAGCGGAGTCTGGTCGCGCGACGCTACGGGGCTCACGCGGCCGCAGGACGTCGGGTACGACCACTTCGCGGATCGGAAATGATCGCTACTCGTCGGACGCCGGCGCGATAGGAAGCTCGATGACGAACCGCGTGCCGACGCCCGTCTCGGATTCCAAACCGATGCTGCCGCCGTGCGCCTCGACGATCGATCGGACGATCGAGAGACCCAGGCCCGTGCCGATTCCGGCAGGCTTCGTTGTGAAGAACGGCTCGAACACGCGCGCGGCGGTCTCTGCGTCCATGCCGTGGCCGTTGTCACTCACGCGAACGACTATGCAGCGGTCCCGTTCGCGAGAGACGTCGATCGCCAGGCGCGCCTGGCCTTGGGTCATCGCGTGGCAGCCGTTCGTGATCACGTTGACCAGCACGCGCGTCAGCTCGCCGCGCGCGACGATCACCAGCGGCAAATCGGTCTGAAACGTCGTCTCGACGGCGGCGTCGATCGCCGACAGCGTGTGGTCGCACTGTGCGAGGGCGTCCGCGACCAGTTGTTCGACGCGCACCGTCGCGCGCGATTCGGGCGTCGCGGGGGCGACGTCGAGCAAGCGCCGCGCGAGATCGTGGACGCGCGGCGCCGCCTCGGACGCCTTCGCGGCGCGCTGCCGATCCGCCGCATCCGCCGCGCCGCGCGCGAGAAACGCCGTGTGCACCGCGATCGCGGTCAGCGGGTTGCTGATGTCGTGCGCGAATTGCGCAGCGAACTGGCCAATGGTCGAGAGCCGATCGCGGGCCAGCAGCTTCGACGTCAGCTCGGCGTACAGGTGTGCTTGCCGAATCGACGTCGCGACGAACGGCGCGATCGTCGCGGCCACGGCCACGTCGAGTGCCGGGTCGCCGGTGGCGCTCGTTCGCTCGATCGACAGCGTGGCCCACAGCGCGCCGTGGGACTCCGCGCGAACGTCGATGCCATCGACGGCGGCGGCCAGGACGCATCGTCGCGATGCAGTCGAGTCGCCGGCTGCTGCCGACGGCGACCGAACGGCCGCGTGCGAAACGATCTCACCTACGCGGTCACGCAACGCCGGCCCGAGGGTGATCGCGATCAGTCGAGCCGGGAGAACGTCGTGAAGCAGCGAGACGTAGCGCTCGGCCAGGCGCGCCGCGGATTCGCCAGGCTCCATTCCGTCGAGAACCGCGGCGATGCGATCGAGTAGATCGACGGCGTGCTCGTGCGGCGTCGCGGGCAGGATCGAGAGCGCCGGCGGCCGTTCGCTCGGAATGAATCGAGTGACGGCGAAGTACTCGCCGGAAATTGCCGGCGGCGTGGTCGGCGTGACGCCGGGGACCTCGTCACGGCGATCGCCCTCGGCACTCATCGCACGACGCGTCCCGTGGGTCCGGGCGCGCCACTCGGTGGTGGCGCGGCGGCGCGATCGAGATCGATGATGCTGGTTCCGCCGACGTATTCCTTCGTTTCGTATCGAGTGATCGTCCCAAGTTTGCGAACGATCTCGGCCATGCGCTCGGCTTCTCGCATCAGCACGGTGGCCGCGTGCGCCGCCGGGGACTCTGCGTCGACTTTTCGCAGCAACAGTTCCGCGTAGCCGATGATCGACGTCAGGGGCTGGTTCATCTCGTGCGCTGCAGCGCCCGCAAGCTCGGCCGCGACGCGCTGCTTTTCACTGAACGCGAGTCGCTGCTCGACGCTGGCGAGTTGCGCTTCCATCCGAAGCTTCTCGCGCAAGTCCGAGAAGATTCCGACGGTCCCCGCGGCCTTGCCGTGGTCGAAGATCAGCCCGGCGGACAGGACGATTGGGATCTTCTCGCCATGGGCGTCGAGCACTTCGGAACGATAGCCCTCGAGTCTCCCCTCACCGCCATGGCCCGACCCGCGGATCTTCTTCATCACGTCTCGAGCCACGCCGCTCGGGTAGATCGATCGAACATTTCGTCGTCCGACAACGTCCCCCCGCGGGATCCCGCAGATACGCTCCGCCGCGCCGTTCCATAGCAGCATCGTCCCGTGTTGATCCGCTGCAACGATGGCATCCGGCGACGATTCGATCAGCGCCGTGAGAAAGTCTTTGGTCCGCGCGAGTTCCTGCGCCGTGGCCCGGTCTTCGGACACGTCGCGAAACGTGAGCAGGACGGCGTTGTCTTCGCGCAACAGTTCCGAGAACGACATCGAGAGCGTGCATACTGTCCCCGCTTTGCACCGCACGCGCAGATCGAGATTCGCCGGAAACGACCCGGCGAGAAACCCACGTCGAATCTGCACGAGCCTCGCACGCTCTTCGCGGACGACCAACGTCGCCGCGTTCCGGGCGCGCAACTCGGACTCCGAGTAGCCCAAGATCTCCGTGGCGCGCGGATTCGCGAACAACGTCTTGCCCTCGTGATCGATCACGACCATTCCGTCCGACGCCGACATGAACAAGTCCCAGTACCGCTCGAGCGACCGCATCTGTTGCTCGGCCTCGACGCGCGCCGTCTTGCTCGCGCGCGATTCGTCGCGGAGTTCCTGCACGACGCGCGTGTTTCGCAACGACACGGCCATTGCGTTGGCGACGATCTGGCAGAACGACAACTCACGTTCACCCAACCGCCCGCGTTCACTCGAAGCGCGCAGGAAGAGCACGCCCATCGGGACGTCTTCGTAAATGATCGGGAGCAGCGTGAGCGAAGCGAATGGCGCCGACGACACGCGATCGCGCACGGCGTCGAGCAGCGGATGCGTCGACACGTCGTCGATCGTCACCGGCGCACCGGATGCCAGGACCTTGCGGATCTCGGGGTATTTTCCGAGTTCGAGCGGAAGACTCTGCACGCTCGGATCGTCGCTCGCCGCCACGACGTAGCCGACATCGCCCTGGCCCGGTGCGACGACGAGCGAGCAGCGTTCGACGTTCACGACTTCGGCAATTCGTCGCACGACGGAATACAGCACGTCGGGCGCCGCGAGGCTCGACGCGAGCGATCGCGTGAGATCGAGCATCACACGCGCGTCGTGTTCCTTCTGCGCCAGTGCGACGAGATAGCTGCGTAGACGCAACTGGCCGCGGATTCGCGCCAACAGCTCCGCAGCGCGGAACGGCTTGCGGAGAAAATCGTCGGCACCCGCCTCGAATGCTCGTTCGATTTCAAGGTCACCCTCCAACGCCGTGAGCACGACGACGGGTACGTCGCGCGTCACTGCATCGCGTCGCAAGAGCCGCAGGACTTCGTAGCCGTCGGGGGCGGGCAAGACTAGGTCGAGCAGCACGAGCGCGGGGGTGTGCTGTGCCGCGAGCGCAACTGCCTCGTCGCCCGACGTCGCCGCCAACGTCTCGAACCCAGCGCGATGAAGGTAGCCCACGAGGATGTGCCGCGTGACGGCATCGTCGTCGACGACCAGGATTCGTTGTGCCGCGCGCGCCATGAACTCGGTCAGCGTACCGTGACCACGCTCCGCGAGCCAATCAGCGACGGCGAGACATCGCGGAAATCACAGCGGCGTACACCACCCGCGCCGGCACGCCGTGCGTTCGCGCGAGCGCGACGACCTCGTCGTGTTCTGGCTTCGCCGTCTCCGGCAGCCCGTCGCCGTCGGCAATCTTGACCGACACCGTGCCGAATTCGGTCTCGACCATCACCAGGCGACGCGGCCGCTCGACTCGCTCGCACGGCCGAATCCGCACACCGAGCGTCGTCCCTTCGCCCAACATCACGCGCGCGAGCCGATCCGCGTCGCCCGCCGGGCCGAGCGCCGACAGCAAGACTGCGGGGCGGTTCTTCTTCATGCCGATCGCCGACGTCCACGCATCGAGCGCCCCCGCTTCGAACAGCGCGTCGATCGTTCGGCCCACGGATTCGCCGGTCGCGTCGTCGATGTTCGTTTCGACGATCGCAAACGCGGTCTCTCGCGCGCGACGGTCGTACGGTTCTCCCAGCACGGCGCGAACGAGGTTCGGACGGTCGGGCCACGTTCGCGTTCCGGCACCGAATCCCGTGCGAACCGGGCGCATCGCGGGCCATGCGACGAAGTGCTTCGCGTTCGCGCGCATGAGTGCCGCGCCCGTCGGTGTCACCGTTTCGCCCTCGAGCCCGGCGTCCATCGTCGGGATCCCCCGCAGTAGCTCGACGACCGCCGGTGCCGGCAGCGGAATTCGCCCGTGATCGCTGCGAATGAACCCGCGCCCCATCGGGAGCGGACTGCACGAAACGTCCGCGCCGAGCCACTCGATCCCGGCCGACGCCGCGACGATGTCGGCAATCGCATCGATCGCGCCCACCTCGTGGAAGTGCACGTCTGCGGGCGGAATCCCGTGAATCTGGGCCTCCGCTTCCGCGAGCGCACCGAACGCGTCAAGCGCGCGGCGTCGCACACCGTCGTCGAGCGGGGACGCGACGAGCAAGCGCTCGATATCACGCCAGTTCCGCTGCGGCTGTCCGGTTGGCGCGTGAACGGCCAACGCCGTCGCGCGGATCGAGTGGCTCTCGCGCGAACTCGACGTCAGCGTGAGTCCAGCGACTCCCACCGAGTCGACGGCCAACTGCAAGACGGTGATCGGCACGCCGAGATCGAGCAGGGAACCCACACACATGTCACCCGCGATACCGGCGAAACAGTCGAAATGCAGAATCATTCCGGCACCGGCGCCGCACTCCAAGGGCTCGCGTGCGTGCGCCGAAACGTCGCCGCGCGTCAGGCTGTGCGCCAGAGGCCTCGCGTGGCCATGCCCCGCGAGGATCTCGTCATGTTCGTGCGCGGTGTGCGCGTGCGTGTGCACGTGCCCGTGCGCGTCTGCGTCATCGTGGTCGTCGTGTGCCATCGCGAGCTGTTGGAAAAGAATGTAGCCCCACCCGCACTCGCCAGCTATGCTTGCGGAGTTCCCGCACGACGTCGCGAGTTCGAGTACTTGGTTAGAGAAGAAGACTGGACGAGCCACGCACTCCTCGCGTGACGTCCTGGACGCCGGCGGCCATCCACTTAATGGGGCTTACGCGATGAAGAGTCCAGAACGTCAGGAAGTACCGTGGACCGGTCCACCGCCGCGCGTGGTGGCGCCACCACCGACGACAACGCGGCTGACACCGCTTACGGGCGTTCTCATGACCGAGCCGGGCGGCAATCTCGTGGTCCGGCGGGTGAGAGTTCGAGTGACGGTTGGACCGGATCGCGGGCGGGAGGCGCTGCTCGAGGCCGGGACGCTTCTCGTGGGCACGCATGCGGACAACGATCTGGTGCTGCGGGACCCGAGCGTGGGCAAATATCACCTAGAGCTCGCGCTCGTTGCGGCTGGGATTCGCGTCCGGGACCTGGGATCCGATGGCGGGACGAGTGTCGCCGGCGTGCGTGTCGGCGCAGGCGTCGTCGCGACCGGGACCGAGGTTCACGTCGGGCGAACGACGCTCCAACTCGTGGCCGCGGACGTCGCCGTGCCCGCGGTCCAGTCGGATCGAACGGCGTTCGGACCGGTGCTGGGCCAATCCCACCGAATGCGCGAAGTATTCGCGCTGCTCGAGCGAATCGCACCCACAGACGTACCCGTCTTGCTCGAGGGCGAGCCGGGCGTCGGGCGCACGCTGCTCGCAAAAGCCATTCACGCGGCGTCCCGCTTCGCTGCATCGCCGATGGCCGTCGTCGACTTCGCGTTGCCGCAACCCGACCGGTCGCCGCTGCCGCAACTCGCACAGCGCAGCGACACGTTCACGCTTCTGCTCGAACACGTGGACGAAGCGCCCACGAGCTCGATCCCGGCGCTGCTTTCGCTGTTCGAACGACGTGAAGAAGGCGTGCTCGACGCGAGGATCATTGCGACCGCGGCTGCAGGCCTTCGCACGTCGCCGTCCGACATGCGCCCGCGGCGTGATCTGCTGACACATCTCACGGCCGTGCGAATCACGGTGCCTCCGCTTCGCGAGCGGACCGACGACATCCCGCTGCTCGTCCGTCAATTCGCGCGCGAGACGTGCGGCGTCGAGCCGCGGTTCACCGAGCGCGATTTCGTGCATCTCGCCCACCGAGAGTTTCCGCAAAACGTGCGGGACTTGCGCGCGATGGTGGCCCGAGCGCTGGCCGGAGAGCCTGCGCCGCGCGCGCTCCTGCCGCGAGCGGGTCTCGCCCGGGCCCGGGCAGCGATGGTCGTGTCCCTGAACACCCGGCCCAAGCCGCCGAATCCCAAGGCCGCTCGCGAGCGGTTGCTGGAAGCATTCGAGCGCGATTGGCTCGAGCAGGCGTTCGTCCGCTGCGATGGCGACTTGAACGAATTGTCGCGGGACACGGGCATGCTGAAGTCCGAGTTGCGCAAGCAGCTGAAACGCTGGGAAATTGGCGAGAAGCCCGTCGCCGCAGTGCCGCCGCGGCGCGGCTGAGTGGAGCGGGCGCCTGCCGGATTGCCCACCGGGTTGCGCCACCTCCCCGAGCGGTGTTAGAAGCCTCGCCCGTCGCACGGAAGAGGATCCATGGCTCGCGTCACTGTCGAAGATTGCTTGGACAAAGAAGAAAACCGGTTCGCACTGGTGATCCTTGCCGCACAGCGCACGCGGCAGATCATGAAGGGCGCGCGGGTCTTGATCGACACGCAGCGGCACGACAACAAGGCCGCCGTGATGTCCCTGCGCGAGATCGCCGCCGGCCGAGTGCACTTCCACCGAGCGTCGCGCGAAGCCGTGGACGAGTACATCACCGAGCAGAAGCGCCGCTACGGCTGATCGCTCAGGGGCTGATCGCTCAGGCGGCGTTTGCCATCGCTTGCTTGGTCCCCACGTCGGCGCGGTAGAACGCCCGCGCGTCGTCGAGAAGCGCGGACCACCGCCCGTCCCGCACGAACCGCCGCTCGAGCGAACGGACGTACCGCGCAGCAATTCGATGGGCGCGGCGATAGCGCACGCCACGCTCCGTGTCGGGAGGATCGTGAAACGTCACGCGGTCGAACAGCGCCATTCGCAGATGACGTGACATGCGCTGGGCCTCGGCAACGCCGCGATGGACGGCGCGATCGACCAGGCCGACGACGTATTTGTCGACGTCCGCCTGAAGTTCGAGCTCCAGCTGGCTCAGTCGGCGATCATTGGCCGCGCGATGCGCGAGAAGCACGAAATGGCTGACGGCTTCGAGCGCGAGCGACCATGCGTGAAACCGGGACAATTGCGGATCGGCTTCGCCCGCAAGCACGCGCGTCACTCGCTCGTCGAGCAGAACCGCCACGCGCACGTCCGAGGGCCTTCGCCGTGACGAACCGACGAGAACGACTTCACGCCGGTCGCGCTCGGGATGATCGTGAGGCATCGGGCGGACGAACCCATCGACGCCCGCGCGCACATCGAGTTGGTACAGTCGTGTGAGGGTCTGCTGCAGAGGCGCGAGGCTCAGCACGCGCCGCGGTTCCCGGGCGCCGGAAACGCGCCGATCCGTGCCATCGCCTCGAGCGCGACGGTGCTTCCAGTCTGCTTCCAGCGATCGAATAGGCGCACGACGTCCCGTGTCACGCCGCCGAGTGCTGAACTCTGCGCGATGTCGGCCAATACATCGGCATACGTGCCAAAGCGCTGGCCAAGGTCTGTCAACACGTTGCGAGCGTTCCCGCTGCGCACGGTCAGGATGCCCGCCGCGCGGCCGTACGCGAACCGACCGACGTTGATGTACAAACCCGCGTCAAGTCCCGCACGCGCAATGTGCTCCGGAAAGAAGCTGACGAGGTAGAGCGCAGCGTCGCCGACGGATTGCAGCGCGACGATCTGATCGCCCGGGCCGCGGCCGAGCGCGTCGTCGAGTCGCAACACGAGCGAGCCGTCGAACAAGTCCGCACCGCTGCCCGTTCCCACGGTCTCGAGAAGCTGTGCGAGGTAGTCCCGCGACGCGTCGTCGGCGTCGATTGCACGTCGGGAGACCGTTTCGTCCACCCGGAGTCGAAAGAACCGCATCAAGCTCGGAACGGTTTCGATGGTCATGGCAGCCTCTTCCCGTTTGTACGGATTGCGAGGCAGGCCGACCAATTTCTGAGCAATGTCGTGGGCTGAGGGGAAACCGGAGGGCACGTAGGCAAGCGTCCGCCATGCCACCAGCGCTAGCAGTCGGAGCGGCAGACTGCCATTCCATGGGAATACTTGGAGAAAAAACGACGTGCCGCCGGGCTCGGGCGCTTGACTCTCGCGGACGGGTGCTTAGTCTTCGCCCCGCCAGCTGGCACCCGCCTCGGCGCGTCTGCCAGAAATCGCCCGACGGAGTGCAGTTCGCATGCGCGGCCGTTTGGGCGAGACCCCGGGACTTCGGTCGCGGCGAACAACGCGTCCGTACCGGAATTCCAGGGCCAACCCAGTTTCAGTGTTCGTAACGAGCGGTTCCGGCGCCAGTCCGGGAGCGCACAATGGAGGTTCATCGTCATGAAGATTCGTCCGCTGCAGGATCGGGTTCTCGTCAAGCGCGTGGAGTCCGAAGAGAAGACCAAGGGTGGGATCATCATCCCGGACAGCGCCAAGGAGAAGCCGGTCGAGGGCAAGGTTCTCGCCGTGGGCGCAGGCAAGGTCGGCGACGACGGCAAGCAGCGTCCGCTCGATGTGAAAGCCGGAGATCGCATCCTGTTCGGGAAGTACTCGGGCACAGAAGTGAAGATCGACGGCGAAGAGGCCCTGATTCTTCGCGAGGAAGACATCCTCGGTGTGATCGAGGCCTAAGGTCCCATCCGCGTGGGCGCGTTTCGCGTCGCGCGGACTTTTCAATTTTCAAAGCAATCGTTCAGCAACACGGAGACAGATCCAAAATGGCAGCCAAAGAAATTGTCTACACCGAGGTCGCTCGGAAACTCATTCTCCAGGGCGTCGACGCTCTGGCCAACGCAGTGAAAGTCACGCTCGGCCCGAAGGGCCGCAACGTGGTGATCGAGAAGAGCTTCGGCTCTCCCGTCATCACGAAGGACGGCGTGACGGTCGCCAAGGAAATCGAACTGGACAACCGGTTCGAGAACATGGGCGCCCAGATGGTGCGTGAAGTCGCGTCCAAGACGAGCGACACGGCCGGCGACGGCACAACGACGGCGACCGTGCTCGCACAGGCGATCTTCCGCGAAGGCGGCAAGCTCGTGGCGGCGGGTCACAACCCGATGGAAATCAAGCGCGGGATCGAAAAGGCCGTCGACGCAGTCGTGACGGAGCTGAAGAAGATCTCCGTGCAGACGCGTGACAGCGATCGCATTTCGCAGGTCGGCACGATCAGCGCGAACGGCGACTCGACGATCGGCAAGCTGATTGCGGACGCGATGGACAAGGTCGGCAAGGAAGGCGTGATCACCGTCGAAGAAGCCAAGAGCGCCGAGACGACGCTGGATGTGGTCGAAGGCATGCAGTTCGACCGCGGCTACCTCTCGCCGTATTTCGTGACGGACTCCGAGCGCATGGAAGCCGTTCTCGAGGACGCGTACATGCTGATCTCCGAGAAGAAGATCTCGAACATGAAGGACCTGCTGCCGGTGCTCGAGGCCATTGCGCGCCAGCAGAAGCCGCTGCTGATCATCGCCGAGGACATCGAAGGCGAAGCCCTCGCGACACTCGTGGTCAACAAGCTCCGCGGCACGCTGCAGTGCTGCGCGGTCAAGGCGCCGGGCTTCGGCGATCGCCGCAAGGAGATGCTCAAAGACATCGCAATTCTCGCCGGCGGTGAAGTGGTTGCGGAAGAACTCGGGCTCAAGCTCGAGAACGTCACCCTGACATCTCTCGGCCGGGCCAAGCGCGTGCGTGTCGACAAGGACAACACGACGATCATCGACGGCGCAGGCAAGCCCGAAATGATCAAGTCGCGTGAGAAAGAGATCAAGACCCAGATCGAAAACACGACGAGCGACTACGACAAGGAGAAGCTCCAGGAGCGTCTCGCGAAGCTTGCGGGCGGCGTGGCCGTCATCAAGGTGGGCGCTGCGACGGAAACCGAGATGAAAGAGAAGAAGGCTCGCGTGGAAGACGCGCTCAATGCAACGCGCGCTGCGGTCGAAGAGGGCATCGTCGCCGGCGGCGGCGTGGCGCTCATCCGAGCTTCGCACGTTCTCGACGGGCTCAAGCTGAGCGACGAGCAGACGTTCGGCGTGAGCATCATTCGCCGGGCGATCCAGGAGCCGCTGCGACAGATCGCGGCGAATTGCGGCGTCGAAGGCGCGATCGTTCTCAACCGAGTCCGCGAGGGCAAGGGTTCGTTCGGCTACAACGCCGCGACGGACGAGTACGGCGACCTGATGACCATGGGCGTGATCGATCCCGCCAAGGTCGTTCGGTGCGCGCTGCAGAACGCCGCGTCGGTCGCAGGACTGATGCTGACGACCGAGGCGCTCGTGGCCGAGCGTCCAAAGGAAGAGAAGAAGGCTCCTCCGGGCGGCGGTCACCAGCACGGCGGAGACATGGACTTCTAGAGAGTCCGTTCGTGAAGTGAGTCTGGACGCCGGGTTCGCGATGCGGGCCCGGCGTTCGGCATTTTCGCCCCCGTCCGTCAGCGCTCTGCGACGACAGCCGTGACACACCCCCACTCAGTCGGCTTCGCCGACAGCTCGCCCCCAAATGAGACTGTCGACAAACGTGGCGTGTTCTTGGCATGCGCGAGATGGGCTGGTGCCAATCGTCAATCGTTCGGACGACGGTGTGGACCGCGCCCGTCCACGACCACGACCACGACGACGACCA
>Ga0080064_1003331_pt1 | contig 23609 bp, 30 predicted proteins | sample Subgrocontami54m_FD_69260 | JGI IMG/M metagenome (GOLD analysis project Ga0080064, IMG submission 69260) | Subsurface groundwater microbial communities from S. Glens Falls, New York, USA - GMW46 contaminated, 5.4 m (SPADES assembly) (version 2) ...
GACTACTACTTACAAGATATCCTCAAGGCTTAGCTTCAGCTTTACAAAAAAGTGCTAGTGATAAAGAGCCACTAGAAGTAGCAAATAGAGGCACAGCGCATCTTTATATAGTAAATCCTTTAAAGGGTAATGATGCTAGAGAAATGTTAGCAGGATTATTTAATACTCATCCTCCAATTGAAGAGCGCATCAAAGCCCTCCATGAAATGGAAGGTAAAGTCTAAGTCTTTCACAAAGCTATTACCTGAAGTATAATCTTGGTTATGAAGCCTAAGATTACAGCTGTCTTTGATACTTCCAAAATAGCCAAATTAGCAAATGTCCCATTGACTGATGAAGAATCTCATAAATATACAGAACAATTTACCAAAATTTTAGACTATATTGAACAATTAAATTCTGTTGATACTAAAGGAGTAGAACCTACTTTTAATGTTTCTGGTCAAACAAATGTAACGAGAAAAGATGAAACTTCTACCTCTTTATCTCAAGATGAAGCCTTGCAAAATACTTCAAATAAACAGAATGGATTTTTTGTAAGTAAAAGAGTGATTGGAGAAGAAAATGGCTGATATAACCGCACTTACTCTTACTCAAACTCTGAAAGCACTAGATGATAAAGAATTCTCCTTGGAAGAGCTAAATGAAGCTTATCTTAAAAGAATTGAAAAATATAACCCAGAGCTTAATGCATATTTGTATGTAAACAATGACAACAAAAAAATTCCAGCTGCTATTAAAGAAGTAATAGTAACCCGGGGGATTCCGACAACTGCATCCGCTAAAATCCTAGAAAGGTTTATTCCTCCATATGATGCAACTGTTATTAATAACTTATTTGAACAAGGTGTTGGAGTTTTGGGAAAAACCAATAATGATGAGTTTGCCATGGGAGGATCTGGGGAAAATTCAGCTTATAGGGTGACTAAAAACCCATGGGATATAACAAAAGTTCCTGGTGGGTCTTCATCTGGTTCTGCTGCAGCTGTAGCATCGGATTTATGTGTCTTTGCACTAGGATCTGATACAGGTGGATCTATCAGGCAACCTGCTTCTTTAACAGGTATTGTAGGACTCAAACCAACTTATGGCAGAGTATCCCGTTATGGTCTGATTGCAATGGCAAGCTCGCTTGATCAGATTGGTCCTATGACTAAGTCTGTAGAAGATGCAGCATTGGTTTTAGAGTGGATTTCCGGATCAGATGGCTATGATGCTAATGCATCAAGTAAAAAGTTCAAAGTGAAAAGTGAAAAGTTAAAATCAGGAATAAAGGGGTTAAAAGTTGGAGTTCCTAAAGAATATTTTGCCGTGCCTGCCGGCAGGCAGAGGGAAGGTTTGGATCCGAAAGTTAAAAGAGTAATCGAGGAAGCAATTAAAAAAATAGAAGAATTAGGGGCAGAAATTGTGGAGATAAGTCTTCCGCATAGCGAATACGCCTTGGCTGCTTATTATATTATTGTTTCTTCAGAGGTTTCTTCTAATATGGCTAGATATGATGGGATCAGATATGGTAAGGGAAGAGAGACTATTGGACCTGAAGTTAAAAGAAGAATAATGCTTGGAACTTATTCGTTATCGAGTGGCTATTGGGATGATTATTATGCAAAAGCTGCTAAGGTGCGAACTTTGGTTAAACGAGATTTTGAGAAAGCTTATGAAAAAGTAGATGTAATTGTTGGTCCTGTATCACCCACAGTTGCTTGGAGTATAGGAGAAAAAATAGATGATCCACTCACAATGTACTTGCAAGATATTTATACAATTTCTGCGAATTTAGCAGGAGTTCCTGGACTTTCTGTTCCTTGTGGATTTGTGGATGGTTTACCTGTAGGTTTGCAGATTTTAGGTAAACAATGGGATGAGGAAACAATCTTGAGAGTTGGGTATGCATATGAGCAAGCAACAGATTTCCACAAGGAGAAGCCAAAACTATGACATATACCCCAGTTATTGGATTAGAAGTTCATGCTGAGCTTAATACAAAATCTAAAATGTTCTGCAAATGTTCTGCAGATTATTTTGGTAAAGAGCCAAATACTCATACTTGCCCTGTTTGTTTAGGATTGCCTGGGGCTTTGCCTTATATAAACCAGAAGGCAATAGAAAGCTGTATGAAGATAGGACTCGCTTTAAACTGTACAATTTCTCAGGAATCTTTATTTGAAAGGAAAAATTATTTTTATCCAGATCTTTCAAAGGGTTATCAGATTTCCCAATACAGATGGCCCTTGTGTATCAATGGACAATTGACAATTGATAATGGAAAAGTAATAAGAATAAATAGGGCTCATCAAGAAGAAGATACAGGTAAGTTATCACACACCGGGGGTGTGACATTGATAGACTTTAATAGATCTGGAGTTCCGTTAGTTGAAATTGTCACTGAACCAGATTTTACAAATACGCAGCAGATTCGGGATTATGCTAAAAAGCTCCAGCAAATAATTAGGGATTTGGGGGTATCTAATGCTGATATGGAAAGAGGAGATATGAGGTTGGAAGCGAACATCTCAGTCCGTCCTGAAGGCCAGAAGGAATTGCCACCCTACAGAGTAGAACTTAAAAATATCAACTCATTTAGGTTTATGGTAGCTGCAGTTGAATATGAAATTAAAAGACAGACTGAGGCATTAGAAAAAGGAGCAAAACTTCATCAAGAGACTAGAGGTTGGGATGAGGATAAAAAGCAAACTTATTTGCAAAGGAGTAAAGAAGAAGCAAATGATTATAGATATTTTCCAGAACCAGACCTCCCACAATTGACAATTGACAAAGGACAATTAACAATTTTAAGAAAACAAATACCAGAGCTATCTAGTGGAAAAAGTAAAAGATTTGAGCAGGAGTATGGATTAACAAAAGAACAAGCAAATATATTAACAGGGTATGCAGAATTTTTTGAACGAGCTGTGAAAGAAGGAAAAGAGCATGGGGTGGATGCTAAGCAAATTGCTAATTACATTATTAACAGAAAAATAGATCTCGAAAAAACATTACCAGCTGAAGTTGTTAAAAACTTAGTAGAAGCAAAAAGCGGAATAGTAGACTCGGGGGATCAGTTAGAGGTATTAGCTAAAGAAGCGATTAATGATAATCCAGAAGTAGTGGAGTCTTACAAAAAGGGTAAAATAACAGCTATTATGGCATTAGTTGGAGCTGTAATGAAAAAATCCTCAGGTAAAGCAGATGCAGCAAAAGTCAAAACTATTCTAGAAAAACTGCTATCTTGAAATAGAAAAATCCCAACAGTTAAAATAAGTAAGTCGCATATATTCTGATGTCTAAAGATAGCTCAGCGTAATGGGACAAGTATGAGTAAGTTTGTTCATCTTCATGGCCACACTGAATATTCACTCCTAGATGGACTTTCCAAAATTAAAAAGCTAGTAAAAAGAGTCAAAGATTTGGAAATGGAAGCTATAGCTATTACAGATCATGGCAATATGTATGGGGCAATAGAATTTTATAAAGCTTGCAAAGAGGCAGGTATTAAGCCAATTATTGGAAGTGAATTATATGTAGCTAGAAGATCCTACAAGGATAAAGAAGCAAAACTAGATGCAGAACCTTTCCATTTAACAGCACTTGCAAAAAACTACCAAGGATATCTGAATTTAATGAAGCTAGTTTCTATTGCTCAGCTAGACGGTTTTTATTACAGACCTAGAGTTGATAAAAATTTGCTAAAAGAATTTCAAGAAGGAATAATATTTTTATCTGGTTGCCCAGCAGGAGAATTTCAAAGAACTTTAGAATCATCAGGTATAGAAAAAGCAGAAGCTGTAGCAAAAGAATATTTAGAAATAGTAGGTGAGGGTAATTACTATCTTGAGATACAAAACCATGAGTATAAAAAGCTTTTAAAAAACCCAGACTTAGAATCAGTAGTTAGGCAGGATCTTGAAAAAATGGCAAATTTGCAAGATTTAACTTGGGAAGCAGCACAGAAAATAGGCAAAAATCTTAATATCCCCATAGTTGCTACAAATGATTATCACTATATAAATCCAGATGATGCAGAAGCTCAAGATGCTCTTGTTTGTGTACAAACTGGGAAACTTATAAGTGATTTAAATAGATTAAGGATGATAGATGCCCCAAATCTTTATGTAACAAGTGCAGCAGAAATGGAAGAACTCTTTAAAGAAGTTCCAGAAGCAATTCAAAATAGTGTTAAAATAGCACAACTTTGTAATATAGAAATCCCTTTAGGAAAACCCCATTTCCCAGTTTTTGAAATACCAAATAAATACACCTCAATAGATTATTTGAAAAAGCTCTGTTATGAAAAATTTGAGGAGAAATTTCCAGACAAGGAAGAAAAACTTAAAGAAAGATTGGATTATGAACTATCTGTTATAGAAAAGAAAAACTACTCGAATTATTTTCTGGTAGTTTCAGATTTTATTAACTGGGCCCACCAACAGGGAATTATAACTAATACAAGGGGTTCTGCTGCTGGATCCTTAGTGCTCTATGTATTGGGGGTAACAAATGTTAACCCGATATATTATCAACTTCCTTTTGAAAGATTTTTAAATCCTTTCAGACCATCCCTGCCAGATATTGATGTAGATTTGGCAGATGACAGAAGAGATGAGGTAATTATGTATGTTATGGACAAATATGGCCATGATAGAGTGGCTCATATTGTTACTTTTGGAACAATGATGGGTAGAGCTGCAATAAGAGATATAGGACGCGTTTTAGGAATGGCTTATGGAGATGTAGATAGAATTGCCAAACTTATTCCTCCTCCTCACCAAGGTTTTCATAAAAGTTTGGAGGATGCAATAAAAGAAGTTCCAGATTTAGGTGATATGTATAAAAATAACCCTCAAGTTAAAAAGCTTTTAGATTTAGCTCAAAAGGTTGAAGGTTCTGTTAGGCATGCATCAGTCCATGCTGCAGGGATAGTGATAGCTCCTGAGGAGTTAACACAGTATACCCCACTTCAACGTGAAGCAAATGGAGATAAAGTAGTTATTCAGTATGACATGAGTTCGGCAGAGGATGTAGGTTTGGTTAAAATGGATTTTTTGGGTATCAGAAACTTGTCAATCCTTGGACAAGCTGCAAAAATTGTTGAACAAAATAGGGGCATCCAAGTTGATTTGAATAATTTACCTTTGGATGATCCAAAAGCTTATGATATTTTGTCCAAAGGGGAAACCATGGGAGTTTTTCAGATGGAGGGTGCAGGGATGACTAAATATCTAATGGATCTTAAACCCTCTAATATTTTTGACCTGCAAGCAATGGTTGCTTTGTATAGACCAGGTCCTTTGAGTGTAATCCCAGAGTATATCAGTAGAAGACATGATCCAAGTAAAATTAAATTTTTTGATCCCCGGATGAAAGATTACACAGAACAATCTAGAGGACTTTTGGTTTACCAAGATGATGTGCTCTTAACAGCTATTAATCTGGCTGGTTATACCTGGGAAGAGGCTGATAAGTTTAGAAAAGCTATGGGCAAAAAGATTCCTGCGGAAATGGCCAAACAAAAGGATCATTTTATAGAAGGTTGTACGCAAAATGGCATGAAAAAAGAGAAAGCAGAAGAACTTTTTAAAATGATAGAACCATTTGCTGCTTATGGATTTAATAAAGCCCATGCTGCCTCATATGCTGTGACTGCTTACCAGACTGCTTATATGAAAGCAAATTTTCCAGTTGAGTTTATGGCTGCTGTAATGACTGCAGAATCTGGTGATGTGGACAAAGTAGCTCAAGCTATCGAAGAGTGTAAAAGACTAGGGATTGTAGTAATGCCCCCTGATGTTAATAAATCTGATATCGGGTTTTCTATTGAAGAGCTAAGTACTTTATCTGATGAACAACTGGAAAGAAGTATTGGAGGTAAAGCCAATAAACAGATAAAACAAGGAATTAGATTTGGCTTATCTGCTATTAAAAATGTTGGTGATTTAGCTATTAGGTCTATTTTGTTAGGCCGTCAAAAAGGAGAGTTTAAATCCTTAGCTGATCTTTGTTTTAGGGTTGATACCAGACTAGTAAACAGAAAAGCATTAGAGAGTTTAATAAAAGCAGGGGCACTTGATAGCTTTGGTTCAAGGGCTGCTCAGCTTTTGGTTGTAGATCAAATGTTAGAAGATTCCCATAAAAGTGCCAGATTGAAAAACTCCAATCAAGTTTCTTTATTTGGAGAAGAGGAAGAAGAAAAGCTAGGAAGGGGTAGATTTATCGATTTACCAGAAATAGAAGAGATTCCTTTAGAACAAATTCTAGCCTTTGAAAAAGATCTTTTGGGTTTTTATTTACATGAACCACCATTTGCCACCAAGCTGAATTTAATTAATAGGTTTGTATCTTGTTCAATTGCTGATTTAACAGATGAACATATAGGTAAGAAATTAACATTAGGTGGAGTAATAACCGAGGTTAAAAGAATTATGACTAGAAAAACTGGGGCTGAAATGGCTTTTATAAAATTTGCAGATAAAACTTCTCAAATAGAAGCAGTGGTTTTTCCGAGTATATTTGAAGAAATAAAGGGGATTTTAAATAAAGATGAAGTTATCTTAGTTGTGGCTAAAGTTGATAAAAGAGAAGATATGTTGTCACTTATTATTGATACTTTAGAACAGTTTGATCCTGATAGTGCAGTGGAGTTTGAACAAGTAGTAGAGATACAAGTGCCAAACGGAACTGATATTAACTTACTACAACAAATCAATAGGACTCTTCGTAAATTCCCTGGTAATTTAAAAGTTACAGTGCTTTTGCCAAATACTGGACCAGAACCCAAAAGACTAGTTTTGCCTTTTGCAATATCTGTAGATTCTGGTTTGAAGGAAGAAATAGGCAAAATTTTGGGAGAGGATAGCTTGAGAATAATTTAAGATTGTGTTAGGATAAAGCGCATGATTTCAGTAGATTTTAATGATGTAAATACACATATTGGTGACACAGTCAGAGTCCATTCTAAAGTTGTGGAAGGAGCCAAAACTAGGATTCAAGTTTTTGAGGGAATTTTAATAAGAATTCAAGGCAGAGGAGAGAATAAAACTTTTACAGTAAGAAGAGTTGGTGCTGGTGGGCTCGGAGTAGAGAGAATTTGGCCAGTAAATGCAAATTCTATTGTAAAAGTGGAGATTAAGAAAAAGGCAGATAATATCAGACGTTCAAAACTATTTTATCTAAGAGATCTAACTGGTAAATCTGCAGTAAGAGTATAATTTCCTCATGATTATTCCTACTCTTGATTTAGAGAAGGACCTTTGGAACTCTGGTTATTCATTAGTTTGTGGATTGGATGAAGTAGGACGTGGCTCATTTGCTGGACCTGTGGTAGTGGGAGCTGTAATTTTCCCTCAAGGAATCCGTTTACCAGAAGGTATTAGAGACTCAAAATTAGTAAAACCAGAAAAAAGAAAAATCTTGGCTTCTCAGATAAAAGATTGTGCTAGTGATTTTTCTATAGCTGAGGTTTCAGTTGAGATTATAAACAGAGTAGGAATTGGCAAAGCAACCCAGATTGCTTTTTATCAAGCTATAAAGAGTTTAAAGTTGGATCCAGAATATTTATTAATAGATGCCTTCTACGTAGATAATATAGATAGAAAAAAACAAAAACCAATTCTTCATGGTGATGGGATATGTATGTCTATTGCAGCAGCATCTATTATTGCTAAAGTTTATAGGGATGAGTTAATGGAAAAATTATCAGAAGATTATCCAGAATATAACTTTGCCAAACATAAAGGGTATGGGACAAAGGAACACCAACAAGCTATTAAAAAACATGGTTTATCTAAAATCCACAGAACCTCATTCAATTTAGATAAATTTTTATAGCACACACAAAAGGTCTCACCTTACAAGGCTGATTACTTCTTTGAGGCTATTGATTAAATAATCTGGCTGGGCTGCTTTTAACCTTTGAGTAGAACAATTGCCCTGGGTAATTGCCGCTGATTTACAACCAAGCTCTTTTGCTATATCTATTTCTTCAAGTGTATCACCGATTACTAAGACCTCAGTAGGAAGAATATTTTTCTCTTTAATATAATTATCCAGTTTTTCTTTTTTATTTCTGCCATTTAGTACTGTTTCAATATGTGAATTAGCAATCACGTCAATAAAATATTTTTCTATCCTCAATCTTTTTAACTGTCTTTTAATTTGTTCAAGAATGTGATTGCTAAATATAACAGACTCAACTTTATTTTCAGAAAGCCGCTTAAGTAGTGATTTTGCATAAGCTCTAGTTCTTACTTTATCAACTCTGGGTTCATAAGCACTGTGAAAAGCTTGAGTTATTTGAGGAGCTTTTTTATCAATTATTTCCTCAGGGACTCCAAGCGCCAGGAAATATTTTTTAACTGGCACATCGAAATATTTCTGAAAAGTACTAAAGCTTACAGGTTTAAGATTAATTACTTTAAACGCTGCATTATCACTTTCAAAAATTGCTTTGGTATCTGCAAACAAAGTTCCATTCCAATCAAAAGCTACAAGTTTGATCATTTTGGAATTATATCAAGAAAAATGGCACAATTATATTGTGTCTAACAAAAATACTGGGAATTATGGAGAAGATTTAGCTGTTAAATACTTACAGAAACTTGGATATAAAATCCTTAAAAGAAACTATTTAATTAGAGGTGGGGAAATAGATATTGTAGCAAAAGATAAGGAAATCTTGGTTTTTGTGGAAGTAAAAACCAGATATTCACATGAATTTGGGGATCCAGCAGAGGCTATGACTTATTTTAAGATGAAGGCACTTTTAAAAACAACCCTGTTTTATTTATTGCAAAATAAATTAGAAAACTCTCCTTATAGATTGGATTTTATTTCTGTAGATTTCTCTCAAGACCAGAAGAATCCAAAAATTGAACTTATTAAAAATATAACCAGCTAATCTTTTTTAGTATTATCCTCAACTGCAAAAGGGATTTCTTCCCAGTCATGAGTTTTCCTAATTTTCTTATTATATTCCCACATAGTTCCTAAAAGGGAAACATCCACACCCATTTTTCTAAACTCTCCCATTAATGCTACCAGATCTTTAGGGAAACATTTCCCTCCAAAACCTCTTAGAGTTGTAACATCAAGGTGTGAATCTACAATTCTTGGATCTGCAGCTGCCATTTTTTTCACCTCTTCATACTTAATACCAATTTTTTGGCAATAATCATAAAAATAATTAGCAAAAGTAACTTTAAGTGACAAAAAGGCATTAGCAAAATATTTAACAGCTTCTGCTGTTGTAGGATCTGTTTGGAAGATAGTAGTTTTTGGAAATCTTTGCCTATAAACTACAGCAACTCTTCTTGAAACAAGGTCATTAGTTGCTCCAATTATAGTTCTATCTGCATTTAAAAAATCTTCTAAAAAATTTGCCTCAGTTAAAAATTCTGGATTAAAACAAAACTTAGTTTGGGGATATTTTTCTTGTAACTGGGCAGTTGTCCCAGGAGTAATAGTGGATTTAATAACTAAAACCTTGTCTGTATGATCAGTGTGGGAAGTTATTTCATCCATACTTTGCTCAATAATTTCCAAATCTATTCCAGACTCATCTGCTTTCATGGGAGTAGGGAGACAGATAAAAATAAATTCACTTTTATCAATTACATCTTTTAGAGTTAAACCCTCCTTGAATTTGTCATACCAAAGGATTTTATCTTTCCCCTTTGAGGCTACATTAAAACCATTAGCTACAGCTTGGCCAACAAAACCATAACCAATAATTCCTAAATTTATGGGGACAATTAGATCATTTGTGTCAGACATGACTTAAGTAGTATATGAAATGAGATAGATTTGTGTCAATGGTAGCGCCAACGGGAGTCGAACCCGTGATTTGGTCGAAATCTCGACCCGTCCTAGGCCACAAGTAGCGCGTAGGGGAGTCGAACCCCTGATTTCTGGGATGAAAACCCAGCGTCCTAGGCCACTAGACGAACGCGCCGTTTATCAACTTTTTGTAAAACTCTTTATTTCTCTGTCTTTTAATAAAAAACTCATAACTTCTTGCCTCTTTTAAAGTACTAAATTGTTTAGCAAAAACCAAACTTATTGGCAATCTACCTTTAGTATATCTATTTTGTCTATTATCATGATCTTTAAGCCTACGCTCCAAATTATTTGTACTTCCTACATAATAAGTATTATCTTTACATTTTAAAATATACGTGCAAATCATATTCCGAACCTCTGATTTGGTCGAAATCTCGACCCGTCCTAGGCCACTAGACGATGGCGCCATGTAGGTAATTATATCCTAGATAAACTCACACACTCAACAGCTACTTGTAAATTACCTCAATAGGTGTCTATACTGCTTGTATCACTACTTTAATCAGCTTAGTTTTATTTGGGATTGTTGTCTCCTACTTATCTATTCAAAATACCGCTCAAGTTACTCTAAATCTTGCTGGGTATTTATTTGAAGATATACCTTTATACCTAGTTATCCTCGGATCTTTGTTATTTGGCTTTCTTATAGCAGGAGTCCTAAGTTCTATTAATTCTATATTTTCAGCATTTAAAATTATGGGTAAAGATAATGCTATCAGTAATTCCCAAAAAGAAATAGAAAATCTGAAAGAAAAAATTCATCAATTAGAGTTAGAAAATGTTGAACTGAAAGCTCCTAAAACTCCTAGTTCAGCTAAGTAGATTTTAGTGTTACTAGCTTTTTAGCTCCAAAAAGGGTATAATACTTCTTGATTTAAAGGAGATATTATTAACAAACCACCTGATCATAGAAAAAATGTTATGAGTGATAAATCCATAGAGCAAGAAATATGGAGAAGAATCGTGGTAAAAGTTATAAGTTGGTCAGATGGCCTTAAAAATGGTGGAATTGTGAAAAAAACTGACACGATTACCCTTAAAGAATGGCAATTTTATTGTGGCAGAACTCTCAAGATTAATACCACCCAGGGAAAAGAGGAAATAAAAAATTCTTTAGAAGAGACCAGAAAAATGATTGCTAGCTTTGATGGTTTTGAAAAGTAATTATTTGATTAACTTTTCTGCCTCAGTTAGTTCTTGAGGTGTATTTATTCCTCTCCAGCTAAAATTATCTAAAGTTAAAGTTTGAATACTTGCTCCAACTTGTGCAGATAAAGGAATAATATCTGTTAAATAATATTCTCCACTTGCTGGATTTGGAGCAAGATTATTAATCTGATTTTCTATAAAAGTTTTTTTAAAGATATAACCCCCCACATTTACCTCAGTAATTAGTTTTTGTTTATTTGTTGCAGCTTTATCCTCTATGATATCTACAACTTCCCCCTTTTCCCTTATAATTCTTCCTAAGCCTGTTGGATTATCTATAGTTGTGGTGCAAAATGTAATATCTGCTTGAGAATCTAGATGTTTTTTATAGAGATCATTTAAAATCTCAGGAGTAAACCAAAACCCATCATCCCCATAAACTACTAGAATGTTTTGATCGGTTTCTGGAATTTTTGTTAGTGCTTGTTTAACAGCATGCCCAGTACCAAGTGGCTCTCCCTGATCAACTACTATAATTTCTGGATCTAACAACTTTGTTACGGATTCTTTGGCAAATCCTACAACTACCAAAATGTCTTTGACTCCAGCATTTTTAAGAATCTCAATTATTCTTTGGATAATGGGTTTCCCACCAATTTCTATACTGACCTTATTTTGGTCAGTAGAGTTCATGCGGGTACCTTTACCTGCAGCTAAAATAATTGCACATACATTATCCATTGTTTTTATACACCATAACTATTTTATTATAAGGATTTACATCAGGTATTTCTTTAAAACCAAAATTTGTATACAATTTTATTGCGGGTATATTGTCTTTAGAAGTAGTAAGCCAGATACCTTTTTTGCCGAAATCTTTAAAACAAAAATTCATAAATGGTTTTGCTAGTCCCTTGCCACGGGCATTGGCATACATCCTTATTGCAAAAGTATATGGATATTCAGCAGCCTTGTAGTAGCGATTTTTTTCGTGAGGTTCAAATTCTTCTTTTGAGAACCAAATGATTCCCATTAAGTTATCTTTATTATCAGAAAGACAATAAATGACTCTATCTTTCTTAATCCACTGATCAAATGATGGTCTATCTTTAAATCTTTTTGAATCAGAGGTAAATTTTTGTATGTCTGTATCTTTTTTTGTGTAATCGAGTAATTGTCTGATTTGTTTTTCATTAAGGGTTTTTCTAATTTTATATGGATAAGCAAAGCTTGCCAGCGAAAGCTGGTAAAAATAAGCCAAAACTTGATCTAAATTATCTGCAACAAAGGTAAAATTACCAGGATTTGACATTTCATTAATGTATTTTCCATATTTTATCCAGATGGTTTCTATTTTAGGATTTAAATGTTGAGCTTCTGAAAGAACACTTGGGCGATCATCAATAATAGTAACCTGAGCATCATTAAATTTGGAAATAATTTCTTTTAAGGCTTGTATCTTATCTATTAAAACTATTGTATGCTCTGGATCAATTATTTTATCAATCCCGCCGCTTTTTAGTTTAGCTTTCTGAAAGCCTGGATCTCCTCTAGAGTAAATAAAAACTTCACCCAAGCTCTTTAAAATATTCAATAAATTTTTGGCATTTGGAAAAATATATTTTTCAAAGGGAAAGTTTTCTAGATCTGGAATAGGGGTGTCCCTAAATTTCTCTGTATCTATTAAAACATTATCCAAATCTACTAAAAAAACTGTTTTCTTCACAGTTAGATTTTACCAGGTTCTACTGTGCTTGCCTAGGCAGAATGACGTTATATCTCAAACGCGTTACACCATCGAATATATTTAGCTTGATTGTTTTTCGGTTTAGTGATACGAAGAATACCTTGGGTTTCACCAACAACATTTACTGGAATTAAGTATGTCTTATCGAGATCTGGACAATAAACACCGAAGTAGTCTACTTGCCCTTTATAGTTTTTTCGACGATGGCCCTTATACCACTGTGTGCTAGAAGAATTAAACCTTATACATCCATTCCGTACTCGACCACTTTTACATTGAACTCGAAAAAATTGACCATTCTTATCTAAAACAAGATCATATCTTTGGCTATCACCAAACGGGAGCAATATTGCGTATCCTTTTTTAAGCAGTTTGGCTAGAACTCCCGCTACCGCAGTATCACCAATTTCTTTAGTATTTCTCACTTGTATAATAGTTTAGTCTAAGACCGTTACTATTACAAGATACTGGTCTTTACCGATCCGTTGAATTGAACTAGATAGTAAAGTATAATTAGATAGATTTAATGAGCGGGCCGGTAGCTCAGCGGTAGAGCAGGAGACTTTTAATCTCTTGGTCGTGGGTCCGAATCCCACCCGGCTCACTGAATTTGAACTCACTCCTTCCTAAATGAATTGATTAAAAGAAACAGAATTGTTAGAATCTCAGCTTATGAAGAGGTATGAATACCTGGGGCCAGATCAAAGTAGAGTAGTTGCTGATATGTTAAATTATGCAAGGGTATTAAATGGAAAAACGCAGCTAGAAATAATATCTGATACAGGGATAAGCCCAAATGTATATAATCAATTAGAATCTAATGTATACAAAGGAGTTAGATTAAGTTTTCTTCCCTTTGTAGAAGGGTATTTTGGAGTTGGACATGATGACTTATTGACTTGTATAGAGAAGGTAGCTGAGGAAATGAGGTTGTTTAGAACGCAGCTATCTGGAGGGTTGATAGATTCTTCCCGTAAAAGAACCCTAAAAATAAATAATACTTTGTATGTGGCAAGAGAATTCAGCTTTGATCCACAAAGTAGATACAGAAGTAAACCAGATTCTAGGGGAGCAAATATAGTGGAAGTAGAAACTAAGGATTTACCTTTTTTAAAGATTAACCTTTCATTTGTTGATCATCTGCAGCTTTTGGCAGACGGTATGATGCCTGTTGTAGAAAGGCTCGTTAGAGCTCCTTTTGCTGCTTACTATGATAAAGTAAGGCAACACAAGTTTTGATATGATATTTGTATGCAGTTTAATTGGGTTGATTTACTAATTCTAACAATCCTTTTACTTTTTATTGTTGGTGCCTACAAGAGATTATTTATTTCAGAATTTTTAGACCTTCTAAGTTTTTTGACAGCTTTTTTCCTTTCTTTTGCCTTTTACTCTATCCCTGGCAACTTTCTAGAATCCAGATTTAATATAGCTCATGGTGTTTCTTTAGCTCTTGGATTTGCAGTTATTTGGTCCCTTTCAGAGTTATTTTTTTACATACTGGCTCCAGCAATTTTCAAACCGCTTTTGAGACTGCAGCACAAGTTCCCAATTTTAAACTCATTTTCTACACTACCTGCTATTTTAAGAGGGCTTATTTTTGTAGCCCTGATTTTGGTAGTTACCTTAACTTTACCTGTAAGAGTTGATGTAAAAAGAGCTATTCAAGCGTCTCGATTAGGTAACTATATTGTTAAAGCGGCTTTAAAACTGGAGCCTCCAGTAAAACAAGTATTTGGAGGAGTAAGTTCTGATACTTTAACTTTTTTAACAGTTAAACCTGAAACAGATGAAACTATAAATTTAGGTTTTCAGACTACAGATTTTAGCCCAGATGAGGAAACTGAAAATAAAATGATAGATCTAGTAAATAATGAAAGAAAAAAGTTAGGCCTTAAAACTTTAACTTATGATAAAAATCTAAGAGATTTAGCCAGAAATCATAGTGGGGATATGCTAAAGCGGGGATATTTTTCCCACTTCACTCCAGAAGGTAAAGATATAGCCCAAAGAGCAGATGAGGCAAAAATTTATTATTCAACAATTGGGGAAAATTTGGCTTATGCTCCATCTTTGGAGCTTGCTCATAATGGTTTAATGAACTCTCCAGGACATAAGGCCAACATACTGTCACCAGATTTTTATAAAATTGGAGTAGGGGCGATGGATGCAAAAGTTTATGGGATGATGTTTACCCAAATTTTTTCTGACTAATGGACAGGTCAAGCAAAGCTCTAACTATTAGTGTTTTAGTCGGTGTTATTTTAGGAATAGGGCTTATTTTTGGAGGAATAAGCAGTGTTAACGAAGCAACTGAAGTTCCTCTATCTTCAATCCAACCAATATCTACACCTTTACTACAAGCATCTTCACCCTCAGCTACACTTGGGGTTGAAGGACAGAGTGCAAACGTTTTAAAAGTTGTTGATGGTGACACAATTGAAGTTGAGTATGGAGGGAAAAGCTACAAGTTAAGATATATTGGTATTGATACTCCAGAAACAGTAGATCCTAGGCGTCCAGTTGGCTGTTTTGGCAAAGAAGCCAGTAATGAAAATAAAAATTTAGTAGGAGGTAAAAACGTAGTTTTGCAAAAAGATATATCTGACATGGATAAATATGGCAGATTACTTAGGTATGTTTATTTACCTTTGAGTGAAGGGAAGTTTTTATTTGTGAATGATCATTTAGTAAGGAATGGTTTTGCTAAAGTTTCCAACTTTCCACCTGATGTGAAATTTACTAATCAATTTTTAGATGCCCAGAAGGAAGCTCAAGAAAACAGTAGAGGATTATGGGGAAGTTGCCGTTAGCTTGTGATACACTGAAAGAGAGGCTCCTTCGGAGTTAGAATGAAAAAATTTACGATTCAGATTGTAGTTTTACTAGTTATCACTTTTGCAGCTTTGGGTTTTGTAACCTCTAAATTACCAGTTCTAAACTTTTCACCGACAACTCAACAACAAACTGTTAAGCTTAAAGTTGGAGATACTACAGTTAATGTGGAGATTGCAGATGACACTGACAAAAGGAAAAAAGGCTTGGCTGGAAGAGACAGTTTAGCTACAGATTCCGGAATGCTTTTTGTATATTCAACGCCAGATAAGTACATCTATTGGATGAAAGGAGTCAGGTTTCCTATAGATATTATTTGGATAAGAGAAAATCAAGTTGTAGATCTACTCAAAAACGTACCAATACCTAAACAAGGTCAGTCAGATAATGAATTGCCAAGGTATACCACAAGTTTTACAGTAGATAAAGTTTTAGAAGTTAATGCAGGATTTATAAATGCTCATGGAGTTAAACTAGGAGATAAAGTGGAGACTGTAAAGTAATGGTAGAAGTACTGCCCATAAAATTATTAACTGATGAAGATGCCCAAATTTTCGGTAGTTTGAATGTTAATTTAGGTAAATTAGGAAGAGCTGGGTTGCCTGTAGCAGCAGGTTTTGTAGTTGCTCCTCCTAGCTTTGCACTACAGACTACTTTAAACTATTATGATTTTGGGACTCAGGAGCTTTTTGAGCAAAACCTAACTTTAATTAAAAAGAAACTTAACCAGACCCCTATACCAGAGGCTTTAATAAAAGATTTATCCAAATCTAATAAATTTTTAGTCAAAGATAAATTGGTAACTGGAGTAAAGGCAGTTTGGTTGCTACTTTTGGAAAATTGGCTTGAGGAAATAAAACAAAGACTTTGGAAAGAGGGTTTTAGCCCAAATCTTACCCAAGGCTTGCAAGCAGAAACTGTATTTTTTATCAAAGATATGTCCAGTATTGGTGTTGCTTACAGAGATGAGAATTTTGATGAAGTGGTGATAAAATCCCAAAAACCATTTGATCCAAAAGTTGGTAAAAAACTAGATGATTTAATTAGAACCTGTGACAAAAAATTACTAATTCCACACCGCTACAGTTGGATTGTGGATGATAGCCCAAAACTGGTTGGAGTTTATCCTTATGTAGAGCCAGATGAGCACGAGGTTATTCAAAAGCAGCCTCATGAAATTATAAGTACAGATTTTACAGAGGTTAAAAGAAAAGTTGCTACAAAGATATATCTTGATATGTCTTCATCAAATGTTTTAGAAAGGGAAATTGATGGAGTATATATTTTAGGTGAAAAGGTAATTGGTGAAAAACCTCAAGAATCTTTAGATGATTTGATAATAAAACTTTTGCTGGTAGCACAGGGATCAAATGATTTACCAATTTTATTTAAACTAGCAGATATTGCAGAACATACACATGGGGTAAGAGGGACCTTGAGACTACTCCACCAAACAAGCCTGCTTCATACCATGGTAGAGGCTATAACTTTTGTCCGTAACAAAAAAGGTTTTATAAATTTGCACCCTGTGATCCCTTTTGTTAGATCACCAAATGAACTTGCTTTAATAAAACAGGAGTTATCTGCCAAAAAAATCTTGAGAAAACCATCTTTGAAGATTTTGGCAGAGTTTGCAGTTCCAGAAAATATCACAAATACTGAGCAGTATTTAGAAGTAGGACTGGATGGGGTAGTTCTAAATTTAGATGAGCTAATTTCCCATCTTTATGGATTTGATCATGGAGTTGAAGAAGTGAGTTTTTACAAAAAAGAAATAGTGGGTTTAATTAAATTTTTAGAACCAGGACTTAAAGCTTTACATAAAGCTAAGATCCCAGTTTTAGTTTATGGGAATATGCTTGCAGACACCACACTTCTGGAAAACTTAATAGAAAACTGGGTCTGGGGAGTAATTATAGAAAAGTATGAGGCAACATCTATAGCAGATCTGTTATATCAAGTTGAGAAAAAAATAGTAGTTAAGCGCTCAAGTTAAAAGGTTTATTATATAATCTAAATTGTGAGAAAAGAGAGACAGCCAATACCTGAACCAATCAGGGATACTTCAAAAGTTCATCATTCTAACTCTCACCTTGCAAGGCTAAGTGAGGAAGGTTTTGAAAAAGAAGAGTTATTTACAAAAAACTTAGTTAATGCTATTCTAGAAATATGGAAAGGCTAGTAGATTTTGATCCCAATGGAATCAGACCCTATGAAGAATTGAAAGCCATTGTGGGAACTGGGCCTGCAGGAGCGATATTAGCAGGGATCGCTATAGAGCAAATTAATAATCGTATGGAGGGTGGGTCGTTGGATCCTATAGAGGGTGCAAGAGGAATTTTGAGAATTGCAACTCGAACAGGGTTACTAGAACAGTAGAATGTATTCACCTTTAGGATGCTTTAAAGTTTCTAGCCATTTACTGATAGTTTTCTTTTCTACTGATTGGTGAATTTTAGTTAATTCATGAGCTAAAACGACTTCTATATCTCCAAAAACTGCCTTCATTTCGTCTAAGGTTCTTAGTAATTTATGGGGTGAAATAAACATAATATATGTAGCTTTTAATTCATTATCTTCTCGGTCGAGAATGTTTTGAAGAAGTTTTAGTCTGTGACCATGTTTTTCTGGTAAATAGCCTAAAAAAGTAAATTTATCTGGTGGTAACCCTGACAGAGTTAGGGCTGTGATAACAGAAGAAGGTCCAGGTAAAGAATCTACTGGAATATCTTGGGCCAGGCACTCTCTAACTAACTTATATCCAGGATCTGAAATAAGTGGGGTCCCTGCATCAGAAACAAGTGCTAATTTCTCTCCTGATTTCAGTCGAGAAATTAGTAAAGCCAGATTTCTCGACTCATTAAAGTCATTTAAAACAATAAGAGGCTTATGGATGTCATAATGATTAAGAAGAAATCCTGTTCTTCTGCTATCTTCACAAATTATTCCGTCAACTTCTTTTAGAGTCTCAAGCGACCTTAAAGTAATATCTTTTAAATTCCCAATTGGGGTGGCAACAACATATAACATACTATTTTTGTCATCTCTTAAATCTCGCTGTTATGCTAGCTCTGATTTCTGCATCAGTCATTATTTGATGCAGAGCTGGTAAGATTGATGCAACAATAATTAATCCTACTATTGGTAATAAGTATTTATCTACATCAGGAATAGCACTACCTAGGTAGTAACCTAAAAGTGGGATAATAATTGCCCAAAGTACTGCTCCAACTAGGTTAAAGGCTACAAATCTTTTGTACTGCATTACTCCAATTCCAGCAACCACTGGAGCAAAAGCCCGTACAACTGGCACAAATCTAGCTAAAATTATGGTTTTACCACCATGTTTATCATAAAATTTTTGAGCTCTGTTTAAGTGATCTTTATGAAACCAAATAGAGTTTTCTTTTTGAAAAAGTCTTCTGCCAAACCTTTTACCTATATAGTAGCCTAAGGAATCTCCAAAAATAGCTGCTATAAAACAGCCTAGTATTAAAACTTTAATATCCAGAACATTTTGAGAAGCTAGAAATCCTGCTGTAAAAAGAAGTGAATCTCCAGGGAAGAAAAAACCTATCATTAAACCAGATTCCAAAAATACTATAGTGAAAACCCCTAAGTATCCAGCAGTCCTAATAAGTTCTACCAAATCAAAATGCATGAAGATCAGTATATAGAAAGATACCAGCTTCTGTAAAGAGTAGTGTACTTAGATAATAAGCAAGAGGATTAGTACTGAAAGAGAAAAAGCTCCCGCAAATTTTAAAACTGTTCCTAAACAGCCCTTTTGTATATCACGGGACAGGTCTTGAAGAGGGTCATCACCTTCAGCCATTTATACTTGTATATTTTACACCCTACTTGCAAGTAGTTAAAAATTATGGAGGTGATTAAATATTGTTGACCAGTAGTCAATAAAATCTGCTATAATATTCAGTATGGCAACTCCTACAGAACAGGTAAATAAACAGCAAAAACCTATTAAAGTTAGGTCAAATACAGTAACTGGTACAGTTTACTCGCAGTTAGTCAGTGTAACCATTACAGATAATGATTTAACACTTGAGTTCGTCTATGTAAATCCAAGAACCTCTAATGAGGAAGTTTTGGAAGGTGATGTTGTTGCAAGAGTTACTCTTCCGGTTGAGGCAGCACGAGGTTTGCCTGATGCAATAAGGGAAACGCTAACAAAATACGGTGCGAAGAAAGGGATCTAATATGTTAGGTTCATATTTTGATGAAAAAATATCAAAAAAGCTAGTAGAAGTTAAAGTCCGCAAAAATACAAATTGGGATTATAGGATTTCAAATGTATTCTTTGTTAATGATGAATTAGATAGTGCAGGTGAAGATTATTTCCAGATTTTATTAAATAGCAGAGAATTTAAACAATTCGTAAACGAGAATAGGGCTTCATTAAGAAAAGAGCCCTCAAAATTAATAGATCTTACGAATCTTTAAAATGTATGCGATAAAAACACTGTCCTCAAGTATAGAAAAAGCATACGTTCGGCTTTTAAAATCTTTACCCCAAGAGAATGCGGATAAGTTAAGAGGAATATTAAAAAATAATCCAAAAGGATCAGATTCAAGCCATTGGAAGATCAAAAAAATAAAAGGATTGTGGCAGCTAGATGTTACTCAAGGCAAAATGGCTGATAGACTTGCCTATGACGTTTACGATAAACCTAATAAAGTAGTTTTACTGCATTTTGCGGGCAATCATAAGGATGCGGAGATATTTTGGAGAAATCTAAAAAATAAGTAGTTTTCCTATATTTACAACCATTCAAAAAGGGTATAATCTAAATTAGTCAGAACATTATTTAGCTTGTTAGAACCTTCTTATAACTCCCACACATTTACCCTGGATCTTTACATCAGTTGCATAAATTGGCTCCATTGCAGCATTTGCTGGTTCTAGTCTTATCCTATTTGGTTCTCTAAAAAATCTCTTTAAAGTGGCCAAGCCATTATCTAAAAGTGCCACTACTATTTCTCCATCATGGGCAATATTTTGCTCTTCAATAATTACATAATCCCCATCTAGTATTCCATCTTCTATCATAGAATCTCCTTTAACTTGGAGCACATAGGATCTTCTTTTACCACTTATCATAGTTGGAGGAACATGGATGGTGGCATTAGGATCTGTATAAGTCATAATTGGGGATCCTGCTGCTATAAAACCTAAAACTGGCAGTTCAATACCTTTTAACACATTAGAAACTTTTTGGTCTATTATTTCTATTCCCCGGACAGCTCCTTCAAATTTTTTAATTACTCCTTTTAAGGCAAGAGATTGAATGTGTTCATGAACTGTGGCTAGGGAATGTACCCCAATTGCATCTGCAATTTCACTTAAAGTTGGGGAATAACCATATTTCTCAATATAAAGTTTAAGATAATCTAAAATTTGTTTTTGTCTTCTGTATAAAGTAACAGGCATATGGGTTTTGTTTGCATGATCACTTTACCAAACATAACCCAAAGGTGTCAACTAGTCATCTTTATATCAAAATATACTAAATTTAAAATAGCGCTACTCTTGCTAAGTAACCTATAATATGATATAGTTGGCATTCTATGTTAACTCCAGAACAATCCCCACTTTTACAAGTAAGAGAAGAAACTATAAGCATGTCCAAACTCAGTCTATTTGGACTTGAAATTGCTCTAGCAAAATGGCGTAATACAAACCCACATTTATACAGATATGTTGAAGGATTACATCACTTATTGCCTGATACAACAGCATCATTCTATAACACTATATTATTAGAATATGAGTTGCAGAGAAAAGCTATACCTCTAGTTGAGAAAAAAACTATTGAAGGTTACACCCCTCCAGAGGAGTTTGATTTAAGGGCATTGGAAATTGAGCAACCCTATTTAGTGCTTCAAGTGCGAAATTACTTGGATCAAATTAGAAACAGTGGAGAAAAATCGCTAGCTAATGCTGCTCAAGCTTCAATTCAAATTATGTATGAATTACTCAGAGTTCAAGCAGGAATTGAAAGATCTCAATCCTAAGATCGATGCAATCCTTAGGTTGGAGGCTAGTTAAGCCTCGGTGTTGGATACGCAGCTCCGAGGTTACAACCTAAAGATACATACATATATCCCATAGTTTGATTGATTCAATAATTTCTGTTAAAATTAGTTTTTATTATGTCAGAATTTAGAAAATTTACTCCCAAATCAGTTGCAAGAGTGGTGACCCCACTTTTTATTTTTACAAGTAGTTTAGTTCTGAGTGGGTGTCCTGAACGTCAAATATCTCAACAACAGCCCGATTATTGCTCTGGTGAACCAAACAGTGTTGTACCACCACAAATGGCAAATAAAGAGTTAAAAGCAATTCATAGAGCTTCAAGTTTGCAGATCTTTAACTCAAATTATTCAGGCACAGCTTCCCTAGTTAATCAAGATGGCAGACTGTATATTTATACAATAAAACATGTAGCTGATCTATCTCAGGGGAAAGAGCGAGCCTGTGTACTATTTCCAGGAATGGATTTCCTAGGATTACTAGACTCTAAAAAATTTCAATACCACCCTAAGCAGATTAATAATGATGATGTGATAGTTAGCTATAAAATAAATGAAGATACTTCAGCTAAATTAAAAAAAATAATTGATGAGGGAGTAATAAAACCACTGGTAGTAAGTAAAAATACCCCGAAACCAAGAAGCGAATTAGTAATACCAAGGCCAGATACTGGTTTATATACCTATATGGTGTATGTAGGTAAAAGTCCAGTAGGTTTTCTTAATCTGGTATTTAATATGGGAGATACTATATGTGCTGGTAGGAGTGGTGGACCTGTACTAGAAGTGCAAAGTGGAGGTCCAACGAACAGAATGATTGGCATTATTAGTTCTGTTGATAAGAAGTATAAGATGCCAGATCCCTCAGGAAATAGTTATAATTGCTCCGCAGTAGCTCTCGCAGTTCCTATTAACTAATTTTCTTCGGGTCTTGTTCGTGGTAAAATGTAGTTTTATTCTTCGAACGAAGTGAGAAGTTACTTTTAAAATATTATAGTTTATAAGGTAGGTTCTCGCTAATCGCTCGAATAATAAGTGAGTATGGCAAAATTTAAGATTGCATCTGAATATAAGCCTACTGGAGATCAGCCTCAAGCAATTGAGAAGTTAGTTAATGGGTTAAATAAAGGTGAACAACACCAGGTTTTGCTTGGTGTAACAGGTTCTGGTAAAACTTTTGCCATGGCCAATATTATCCAGGCAGTTCAGAGGCCTACATTAGTTATTTCCCACAATAAAACTCTGGCTGGACAGCTTGCCCAGGAATTTAGATCTATTTTTCCTAGCAATGCTGTTGAGTATTTTGTTTCTTATTATGATTATTACCAACCTGAGGCATATGTGCCTCAATCTGATACTTATATAGAAAAAGATGCCCAAATAAATGAGGAAATTGAAAAACTTAGGCTTTCCACAACTGCATCTTTAATGACCAGAAAAGATGTGGTGGTTGTAGCTTCTGTTTCTGCTATTTATAACTTAGGTTCTCCAGTTGAATATGGTCAGGCAATTTTGGAGCTAGGTGCTGGAATGAAAGCTACTTTTAACCAGATTTTAAAAATTCTTACTAAAATTTATTATGAAAGAAATGATATTGACTTCCACAGAGGAGCTTTTAGAGTCAAGGGAGATACTGTAGATATCTTTCCAGCTTATAAAGATACAGCCCTAAGAGTAGAATTTCTGGGAGATAAGGTAGAAAAAGTTTCCACGCTTGATCCCTTAACTGGAGATTTAACACCACTACGAGAAACCCAAATTATTTATCCCGCTAAACACTATATTACTCCGCAGCAGAGACTACTTCCTGCGATGAAACAGATAGAAGAAGATTTAGGATTTAGGATTAAAGATTTAAGAAAGCAGAATAAACTTGTAGAAGCTCAGCGATTGGAACAAAGGACACAATATGATTTGGAAATGATTAGGCAATTCGGATATTGTAATGGGATAGAAAATTATTCCAGGTATTTTGATGGAAGGAAACCTGGTG
>Ga0080064_1003333_pt1 | contig 23599 bp, 26 predicted proteins | sample Subgrocontami54m_FD_69260 | JGI IMG/M metagenome (GOLD analysis project Ga0080064, IMG submission 69260) | Subsurface groundwater microbial communities from S. Glens Falls, New York, USA - GMW46 contaminated, 5.4 m (SPADES assembly) (version 2) ...
ACTTCATCCCCCACCCCCCTTAAGGGGAGAACGGAGTTTTGCTTCTTTCTCTCTTTAAGTGGGGTGTTGGTGGGATAAGTGAACACCCCGGAAAGGAGAAAGGCATGGCGAAAAAGAAAACTCTGCCTCCTGGTTATCGGGAAGTGTTCTGCCCCTACATAGTTCGTAAGGGCAGGGTCATCTACCCGAAAAAGGCCAAGGTCTTCCACTTCTACGTGAAAGCGTCGTAGCGGAAACGGCCTAGGCCAAGCCGCCGACAGCTCTTTTTGTCTCAACGCACTTTCCACCCACCGCCACCTCCCAGGATTCAGCCATCCGCTGAACTTATGCAGGTATACTTAAGACTTCATGAACCCATACCATAAGACAAAATATGGCGCCGCTTTTCTTGGCGATTCGCTTCAGTATCTCGTCAATCAGAAGTCCTGTTCTGTCGATTTGATCGTAACGAGCCCCCCATTCGGCCTAGTCCGTAAAAAAGATTACGGAAACGTCGAGAGCCATGAGTACATAGAGTGGTTTAAGCCGTTCGGAAAGGAATTCAAGCGCGTCTTGAAGCCCTCCGGCTCCCTTGTCATCGACATCGGAGGCGCATGGCTTCCCGGACTACCAACCAGATCCCTCTATCACTTCGAACTTGCCGTAATGCTATGTCGGGAGCTCGGGCTTTATTTGGCGCAGGAATTCTTTTGGTGGAACCCTTCGAAACTCCCGACGCCCGCCGAGTGGGTTACCGTGCGCCGTATCCGCGTCAAAGACGCGGTTGACGTGGTTTGGTGGTTTTCCGTCACCCCCTGGCCGAAAGCCAGCAACAGGCGAGTTCTCGCTCCGTACAGCGATGCCATGAGGGGCCTCTTAAAGAACGGCTACAGGGCGAAACTCCGCCCAAGCGGCCACGACATCAGCGAAAAGTTTTCCCGCGATAACGGCGCGGCTATACCCCCCAACCTCATTGCGATTCCCAACACAGAAAGCAACTCCTACTACCTCCGTTACTGCGAGAAGCACGGCATCAAACCCCACCCTGCCAGATTCCCGGCAGCACTCCCTGAATTCTTTGTCCGAATGCTTACCGATGAGGGAGACGTAGTTTTGGATCCTTTCGCCGGTAGTTGCGTCACCGGTGAAGTTTGCGAGAGGTTGCGTCGTAGGTGGACCTGCGTGGAGATGCGTCAAGAATACCTGGAGGGTGCCCTCGGCAGATTCGAGCGGCCCCCGAAGCCAGAACAAGAAGCGATGTTTGAGGAAGCAGCACAGGGTATTTCGTACAACCTCCACCACCCGGCTGCACTCTGGAGCCGCCGTGAAGAGCCGCTCGAAGAGGAGGGCGGAAAAACACGGAGGATCAATGCCCGCCATCGCTCCTGAACGACTCGTCGCCGCCATTACAAACGCGATAAGCGATTCCGGCTACACCGGCACCCGGGCTTCGTCACTACACCGCCATCCACGGCGATTCGTCATCACCGGCCAGAATGTTCCTTCCGTACTCACCGTTTATGCTTGGACGCTTACCTTTGGGGGACGGCCCGCATTAGCGAACGAATACCGTATTCAAATGACCTCCGTTGAATCCCCGCTGCAAATGGCCGTAGATGGGCCAACCGTTCTGATCGGCTACGAGCCTGCACTAAACCTATTCACCGGATTCGATCTTCGAAAGCACAGCAGGTTCACCACCGGCTCTCCCTCGGTTCAGATGGACCGAAGAGAACTCCAAAGAGCGGAAACGGAAGGCTTAAGCTTTCACAGAAAAACTAATGATGAGATTGCCATTGGCATCAGGCCGGATATGTTCATGGCCTATGCCATGAACGCGACGGTCCTGCATCGATATGGCGGCGAGGCCAACGTCTTACGACTCCTCAACCGAGCCGTGCATCAGCAGCCCCTAAGACAGCGGGAAGTAGAAGCTCTCACTGCGGAACGGCAGCGTATCGTTGTTGAAGTCGGTCGCTGGAGTAGAGATGCGGGGTTCAAACAAACAGTCCTTTTTGCATACGGAAATCGCTGTGCGGTAACTCGCGTTCAGCTTCGACTCGTCGACGCCGCGCACATTCTTCCTGTGGGATCTCCTGGGAGCATCGACCAGGTCAGGAATGGAATAGCACTCTCTCCGACTTACCATCGTGCTTTCGACGCGGGACTCATCTACCTCGACGACCAATACCAGATGAGAATAAACGAAGGACAGGTGCAGGTTTTGGCGGGGATGAATCTCACGGGCGGAGTGGAGGCTTTTAGAGCGCCCCTCGGACAGATATTCCTTCCTCCCGATCCCAATCAGCGCCCCTCGCCTGACTTCATAAGACGAGCAAATTTACTCCGTCAAATCCCCATTTAGAGAACGGGCGGTCCACCGAAACGGGCATTCCTCCGCCCCCAATAAAGCTCTTGACATAATATTCCTGCTGTGCTATTGTGTTAGTATTGTTTGTTTCTCAAAGATAAGCTATTTAGAATCAAAGACCGCATACCTAAGCTCTTTGACATCACGCGCTTACGCCATACCCCCCACCCTAACCCGCTGATTCCAATAGACCGGGGGGAGGGGGGTATCCCCATCGGTGATTGAGTCATCGGGTCATCGGGCGATTTTGAGCCCCTGACTTTACTGACAACCGAGAACTTACTACTGGTAACTGCTTTGTTTGACTGTACTTACCTATAAGTCCTTTAGATCGACTGTACTCGACTGTACTCGGTCCCTAAACTGTTGATTCTACGATGGGGCCGGGGGGGGGTACCCCCATCCGGTGATCGGGTCATCGAGCCATCGGGTGATTGGCAATCCTGGGGTTCCGGCTTGGTTTTACTGGCCACCGACCACTGGCCACCGCCCACTGCTGCATGGGGAACGGTTGCTATACTCGCAACGTACCTTCCTTTCAGACCCCGCCCATGGCCCGCGACGAAATCTTCCGCCTGGCGTTTGACGCCCTGCGCGCCCACAAGCTGCGCTCCTTCCTGACGCTTTTGGGCGTGATCATCGCCGTGGGCACGGTGATCGCCGTGGTCTCCGTCATCCAGGGGCTGGACCAGTACGTGACGGCGCGGGTGATGGAGTTCGGCTCCACCTCGTTTTCCATCTCCAAGTTCTCCCAGGGCTTCAACTCGCTGGACGACTTCTGGCGGGAGATCAAGCGCAAGAACCTCACGCTCGAGGACATGAAAGCGGTAGAGGCCGGATGCCCGCACTGCCAGTACGTGGGCGGCATCTACGGCGAGCGCAAGACGGTGAAGTACAAGAACAAGAGCATCGAGAGCGTGGACCTGCGGGGCGTGACCGTGAACGCCGCCTTCATCGGGCAGGTGATGGAACTCAGCTCCGGCCGGCACTTCACCGAGGTGGACATTGATCACGCCCGCTTCACCGTGATCCTGGGCGGCGACGTCGCCGAGCGCCTGTTTCCCTACGAGGACCCGGTGGGCAAGGATGTTCTGGTGGACGGCGCCGCCTACACCGTGCTGGGCGTCGCGAAGAAGACCGGGGACTTCCTGGGACAACCGCAGGACACTTTCGTGCGCATCCCCATCACCGTGTTCGTGCGGCACTACAACGTGAGCGGGCAGTCCATCTTCATCCAGGTGCAGGCGCGCACCCCGCAGGACATGGCGTTGGCCATGGACGAGGCGCGGGTGATCCTGCGCAACCGCTTCCACCGCATGTACAACGACGATGACGGCTTCTCCATGGCCACTGCCGATACGTTTCTCGACCTGTGGCGGAAGACCACCGCCTCCATCTTCCTGGTGACCATCGCCCTGGCCTCCATCGCGCTGGTGGTGGGCGGCGTGGTCATCATGAACATCATGCTGGTCTCGGTGACCGAGCGCACGCGGGAGATCGGAGTGCGCAAGGCGCTGGGCGCGAAGCAGTCGGACATCCTGGGGCAATTCCTGGCGGAGGCGGTCACGCTGGCCGCGGTCGGAGGAGCGCTGGGCATCGGCGGCGGGATCTTCCTGGCCTATCTGGTCTCGTGGTTCTCGCCGCTGCCGGTGGCCATCCGCTGGTGGTCGGTGCTGGCGGCGCTGATCGTGTCTTCTTCCATCGGGATTGCCGCCGGCATCTACCCGGCGCGGCGGGCAGCGAGGCTGGACCCGGTGGTGGCGTTGAGGGCGGAATGAACGTCTCCTTCCAAATGATCCGGCTGGCGCTGGAGCAGATTCTCAGCCACAAGCTGCGCAGCTTCCTCACCGTGCTGGGAGTGGTGATCGGGGTGATGTCGGTGATCTTCATCGCCGCCATCATCTCCGGGCTGAACGTGACCTTCTCCCATCAGGTGTCGAGCCTGGGCTCGAACATCGTCACCGTGACCAAGCTGCAGCAGCTCGCCTTCCGCTTCCCGACGGAGGAGGAGCGGCAGCGCAAGGACCTGACGCGCGAGGACGCCGACGCCATCCGGCAGGAGGCCAAGAACGCCGAGCGGGTGATCTCCATCCTGGTGCTCGACTTCGAGAAATTTCCCAACCCCAACGTGCGCTATGGCAACACGCACGCCGCCAACGTGAAGGTGTACGGGGTGGAGCCGGATTACATCAACATCTACGTCTCCTACGTGCACTCGGGGCGCTTCCTCTCGGAGGGCGACGTGCTGCATCGCACCTCGGTGATGGTGCTGGGCGCGACGGTGGCCGAGACCATGTTGCCCCACCAGGATCCGGTGGGGAAGACGGTCTATTTCGAGAACGACCCCTACGAGGTCATCGGGGTGCTGGAGCGGCGGGGGTCGCTGTTCGGCTTCGACCGCGATAACTTCGTGTGGATCCCGGTGACCACCTTCCAGAAGCTCCATCCCGAGGCCAAGGACGGGCTGATCATCGCCTTGAAGGCGCGGACCCAGGAGGCGATGCCCAAGCTGCTCGACGAGGTGACGGAGATCCTGCGCCGCCGCCGCCACGATGGCTTCCACAACCCCAACTCCTTCGACATCGGCGGCCAGAACCAGTTCATCCAGTTCTATGAGCAGCTCACCGGCGGCGCCTACCTGGTGATGCTGGTGATCTCCTCCATCGGGCTGATGGTGGGCGGCATCGGGGTGATGAACATCATGCTGGTGTCGGTGACCGAGCGCACGCGGGAGATCGGAGTGCGCAAGGCCCTGGGCGCGCGCCGGCGCGACATCCTCTTTCAGTTCCTGCTGGAAGCCATGATGCTCACCGGCTTCGGCGGGATCGTGGGCATCCTGCTGGCCAGCGGCGTCAGCGCGCTGGTGGACTGGCTCTCGCCCCTGCCCTCGCGCGTCTCGCTGTTCTGGGTGATCATGGCGTTTTCCGTGTCGGTCTCCGTGGGACTGTTCTTCGGGATGTATCCCGCGGCGCGCGCCGCGCGCCTCGATCCCATCGAGGCCCTGCGCTACGAGTAGCCTCGGCTTGACCTGGCGCGGCATCCTTGCCATGCTGGGGGACTTCAAGGAGTTGATCTATGGCAAAAGCGACGCAGCTCACAATTTCCGTTCCAAACCGCCCGGGGACGATGGCTCATGTGGCGCGAGTCCTGGGCGACGCCAAGGTGGACATCCGGGCGTTTCTGACCACCAGCGCGGGCTCGACCGGGTCGGTCGAGGTTGTGGTGGACAATGCCAACAAGGCCAAGAAGGCCTTGGATCGCGAAGGGTTCTCGTACACGGAGGAGACCGTGCTGCACGTCGAGCTTCCCAACAAGCCGGGAGCGCTTGGCTTCTTTGCGGGGAAACTCGCCGCCAAAGGCATCAACGTCACCACCGGCTATGCCAGCACCGTCAAGGGCGCGAAGAAAGCCAGCATCGTGCTCGCGGTTTCCGACGTGGAGGCAGCGGCAAGAATCCGCTAGCCCGCTTTCAGATGGTCGGGCGGCCAAGCAGTCTACTCCGACCAGTCCGCTAGGAAGATGTTGGTCTCGCCGCGGCGGGAACCTATGGGAGGGTCAGGGAAGCGTCATTCTCCCGCTGGGCGGAGCCGCGGCCGGGGGAAAATCGCGGCCGCCGTCAAGGGCGTGTCGAGTCCGCCTCCGGGAACTCCGCATCGCACCGCGGCTTCATGCTCGCCACCTGAAACTGAGCGGTCAGGATGGCATCCGCGGTCCGGCATCCCTCGCGCAGTTGCTTGCGGATGTTGGCGCTGTCGAACTGGTAGGTTCCGGCGTACTCCTTCTCGGGCGTAACTAGGACGATGTCGTAGGGCAGGCTCCAGTTGGCGTCCGGGGAGGAGTGGTAGGAGCCCACCGGGAAACTCTCGTCGCCGAACTCGCGGGTGAACTGGTCGAGGGCTCGGGCGTCGAGGGTGCCGCGGGCCCATGCCAGCAGGTCGGCGCGGGAGCGGAGCGCGTCGTTGGCCATCAGCGCGTAGCTCAAGTCCCAGCAATAGGGCGAGTTCAGCACTACCTCCAGCGTGCGCCACAGGACCTCTTTTCCGTTCCTGACGTGGCGGATGCCCTGGGGATCGGGGCAGCAACCCGGCGGTGGCAGGTGGTCGCTGGCCGGGTTGTAAGGGTTGGCAATGACCACGAACAACTGCGTGAGGTTGCCGTGCGCCATGGTGCCGGGGGCGGGGCGGTTGGGGTCGCAGAAGATGTCCACGCGCCCCGCGGGCGGTGGCGTCGTCGTTTCGGGCGGCTTGAGGAAGCGCTGCTGCAGCCGGGCCGTCTTGGCGCCGCAGACGGGGAAATATCCGGCGACGGGCGTGGGATGCCGCACGCCGCCGTCGGAGAACTGCGACCAGTATCTTGAGTTCGGCGGCTGGTTCTTGTCCTCCTGGATGCGGGGCATCGTGCCGACGACTGGAATGAGCGCGCTGGCGTAGACGTAGTCGAGGAACTGGGCGGGCGCCAGCAGTTGCGGAGAGGTGGGCGTCACCTCGCGATAGCTGCCGTCGTAGAAGGAGACGGTTCCCACGCGCACCTCGCGGCCGGAATGGAGGAGCGAGTCGAGCTTGAGCTCCCGATCCAGCAACCGGCGCAGCGGGGTGAAGTCCTTCAGGCTTTCCGTGCCGAAGATGAGCAGGCGCGGCGTCCCCAGGAACCGGTTTCGAAGAACCTGCTTCGGCCCCTGGATGCTTCTCCACAGATCCACCAGGCCCTTCGCCTGGGTCTGGAGATTGGCCAGCGAGTTTCCCTCGACCGGCGCCTGCGCCATATACGCTACGTTCAACGCTCCCACCGAGACCCCGGAGAAGTCCTTGAAGTCGCAGCCGCGGTGGACCACCAGGTGATAGACGGCGCCAGCCTCGAAGGCGCCCTTGGCGCCCCCGCCGCTCAGGACCAGGGCGCGCGGGGTGGCTTGTGCGCAGGGGTCAGCGCCCTGCGCCCAAGCGGGCGCGCAGGCGAATGCGAGTAACAGTACGACCTTGCCATGAGACATGCTGCCTCCTCACCATCCACAAGCGGGCCGAGAACGCCAGCCTACCGTTGTTTGGACGCGTGTCAAGCAGGAAGCGCGGGGCGCGCGGCGTCGAGCGAAGGATTTTGCCGCCGGCTCACTCGAACCAGCCGCTGCGATAAGCGACCCACCAGCTCAGGAAGACCAGCGGGATGGTGGCCAGCAAGCCCCAGAGCAGCGGCAGAGTGAAGCCCGCGATCAGGTCCAGGGAGAGGAAAGTCAGCCAGAAGACTTTCTTTTGCACGGACTCTACTGCGCCTTAACCACGACGAAGCTCTTGCCGGCATAGAGGCGGTAGCCTCCACCCTGCTCGACGATCTTCAGGGGCATGACCGGCTTGACCTTGTCGTCGGTCTGCGCGGCGACGGAGAACACGTCGGCGGCGGCCGGGAGAACACCCTTCGCCGAGGGGGTCTGCGCCCAGGAGAGCAAGGCCAGAATGGCCAGAAGTGCGAGTCCGATCACAGAGGTCCGTGGTTTCATGTTTCCTCCACAGGAAGTGGCGGAGAGGGAGGGATTCGAACCCCCGGTCCCGCAGGGCGGGACAGCGGTTTTCAAGACCGCCCGTTTCAACCGCTCACGCACCTCTCCGCCCAACAGTTTAGCAGCGCGTGGCGCCTGTTCGCGGGCCAGGGCGCCCGCGCCGCGCGGTTCGTGCAGGTCAGCGGCGGGTTTTGGCTTGGGGCTGGAGGCTCTGGTAGTGCTCCCACCCGGCGGCATTCCCATGGGGGCGCGAAAACCTTACCCCTGCCGCAGCGCAGGACAATCTGCGATCCTGCGCCGGGGCCAGGGGGAAGCCGCGAAGCGCCGGCTGGTTGATCGGCGCCGAGGGTTAGAAGCTGTAGATGATGTCGAACTGGGCGCGATTGAGATACGGGTCCTGCCCGCCAACGGGGATGCCGGGAGCCCGCTTGGCGTTCTCTAGCGCGGTGTTGAGGGTGCGCCCGATCCAGTCGGTCACGGCGAAGGTGACGTTGTCCTTGATCTTCCAGTTGAAATAGATCTTGTGCTGCACCACGTTGGTGGGTGCGCGCTGGTCGCTCTCATTGAAGGAGGAGATCACCGCGTCCTGTTCCTGGCGCAAGAAGGCGTAGCCGAACTGGATATCGTTCTTCTTCTTGATCTGCCCCATGCTGACGTCGAAGCCGTAGGACTTGTCTTGTTTGGTGCCGGTCACGACAGAATCGGCGGCGTCCAGGTTCTGCTGGTACTCCAGCAGCAGGGCAAAGGGCAACTTCTCCCACGGCGTTTTCACTGTGATGTTGTCGATGAAGTCGGCGTAGGTGAAGCCGGAGCAGAACTGGCGGTTGGGAGAAGCGCCCACCGTGCAGTTGGTCATGCCGTTGGGCGCGAAGGCGCCCACGCCGCCGCCGCCGGTCACCGAGGCGAGCTCGTTCAGGATGACGTTGGTCACCCTCCAACCCAGCACGCTGAAGGAGGGCGTCATGGTTACGCGTGAGCCGAGTTGCAGCTTGGCGGAGATCTGGCCGCCCAGGGCGCTGGAATCTCTCCCCGAGGTGACCGCGCTGCCCGTGGTCTCGTTGAACAGCAACTGCATGCCGGTCAAGGTCACGTTCTTCAAGATGTTGTGCTGCACGTTGAAGGAGAACTTCTCGCTGAAGCCTTCGGGGTTGAGGTCGGAGTCGAAGGTGAAGGGAGTGCGGATCCAGGTGTAGGCGAACTTGCCGCCGGTGAGCGAGAGCCACTTGTGGGCCACCGGATTGTAGGTGATGTAGCCGCGGTCGAAGCTGATGGTCTTGCGCTCGAATACGTTGGTGAGCGTCTCGTTGGTGGAAGTGGGATCGCTGACGATGCCGGAGGCGAGGAAGATGCCGGCGTTGAAGTCCTCATTCAGCTTGCCCTCGAAGCCGAAGCGGATGCGGATGCGCTCGCGAGCCCGGAAGCGGCAGTCGCCGGCGGCGCAGCCGGCGTTGTCCTGCGAGGAGAAATCCTCCTGGCGCACGCGCACGTCGCCGGTGAAGCGGAAGCGGCCCAGCGTCTCCTCGAGCTTGCCGACCCGCTTCTGGTCCTCCTGGGTGCTGGCGGCGGCGTTGGTCTGGTTGAGCTTCACGTCCGCCAGGTCGCTCTGCACCTTGCTGACCGATTCGCCCTGCTGGCTGGCGAAGGACTGCGCGGCCGCGGCCTTCTCCTGCGCGCTGCTGGCCACGGTCTGGGCCTGGGCCAGCGCCTGCTGCATCTGTTCCAGCAACTGGTCGCGGCGGCGCATCTCCTCCTGCATCTGCTGGATCTGCTGCTGCTGCGCGGCCAGCGCCTGACGCAGCTCGCGCACGTCCTGGGCGGTCACCGCGCTGCTGCTCTTCTTCTTCGTCGGCGCGGTCTGCGCCACCAGCACGGCAGAACACAGGAGTACGACACAGCACTTCAGAGCGGTTCTCATCGCTTCTCCTTTTCGCATTGGGTTCTGGATTGAGACCACAAGGGTATACCGGGGCGACTCCCGAGGCACCCCGGGCCGCCTCATCGCACCTGCGCGAGGGCGGCTTTTACCTTGACCGCCACCTCTTTGGGAAGCGGGGCGTAACTGAGCTGGGTCACCATGTTCTGGCCGTCGCCCGCCATCCAGTTGAGGAAGTCCTTGATGATCTGCCCGCGCTAGACATCCTTCGCCTGCACGGGGATGAGCAGGAGGCAGACAAGAGCGAGAATCCGTTTCAAGATCGTTCTCCTCAGGGAGTTCTTTTTGGTGTGAGCTTATTGTGGGGGAGGCGTGTTAAAGGAACATGAACGAAGGATGAAAATCCGGTTAAAGCTCAGGGGCGGTGGCCGTCCGCCGAAGAGCCCCCAACCCATCGGGAGGCGTCACATTGCGGTGTGTCCCGCAGCACAGCCACACCTCCTTACATACATATATACGTATAGAGGGAATCCGAGCCAAGTGAGGGCTTATGAACGGCAAGCCGCGTTTCATCCTGTGCAATTGCACCGGCGAGTGTCCGGGGTTCAAGGACATGAACTTCTGGCAACTGCTGAACTTCATCCGCAACGAGCTCAACTCCGAATACGCCGTCCTGCACCCCCAGTTGTGCGTGGACGACGGAGACCGCTTCTTCCAGGAAGTCCTGAAGCCGGGGGCGCTCTACATCCTCGGGGCCTGCGATCCGCGCATGCAGAAGAAAATGTTCCGCGACGCCTTCGAGAAAGCAGGGGTCGACTTCGATAAGCAGGTGATTCCCTTGGACCTGCGGACGTTGTCGACCGACCAGGCCCTGGAGAAGGTGAAGCAGGCGTTTTCCGAGGCGGAAGCGCGTCTGAAGGCAGCGGCATGACGCTTTCGTTGGAAGGGGTTCAGTCCGCCAGGGAAGAGAGCACCATGCCGGCAATAACGATCCCGCGAGATAAGATTCCGTGGTTCCCCACGGTGGACCTGGAGCTGTGCACGGGAGACCAGGAGTGCTTCAACTTTTGCAAGAACGACGTCTTCGCCTGGGACGAGGAGAACGCGCGTCCCATCGTGAAGAACCCGTACAACTGCGTGGTCGGCTGCCAGGCGTGCATCAACATCTGCCCGGTCGAAGCCATCCGCTTTCCCAGCAAAGAAGAGCTACGGGAAACGAAGAGGCGCCTGCGGGCGGCAATGGAAGCACAGTCACAGATGTGAACGGGAAGAGATTGTCTTCTTAGCCACCTGGTGGTAGAGTTAATGCCTATAGACGCATACAGTATGTGCAGGGGGACTCGTGCAGAATCTAACCGGTTACTTCAAGGGTTTGGCAGATTCGAACCGCCTCCGCATTCTCAACCTGCTGCTGCACGGTGAGCGGTGCGGGTGCGACATTCAGTACATCATGGGGACCTCCCAGCCCAACGTATCCCGCCATCTGACCTACCTGAAGCATTGCGGCCTGGTGGCTGACCGGCGCGAGGGCTTTCGCGTCTTTTACTCGCTGGCCGGCCACAGGCAGGGGGCGCTCGCGCCGCTGTTCGAGTTTCTGGGGAAAGCCTTCAAGAACGAGGAAACACTCAGGAAGGATGCCCGGAAACTGAAGCAGGCCATTACGACCGGATCGTGCACAGTCAGCGAGTGGCGCACTTATCCGGCCGTCACGCGTACCCGATCGACCGCAGCCAGCGGAGCGCGGGCGCGCGCCTGAACAAAGCCATGGCATCTTCCGTCACAGAAGTGACCACGGTCGCCACCGTTCCCAAGCGGCTGAACCCGTTTGAACGCTACCTGACGGTTTGGGTCGGGCTGTGCATGGTCACCGGGCTGGCGCTGGGCCGGCTGGCTCCCGGGCTGGTGCAGACGCTGCGGGGGATGGAATTCGGGCGTGGCAGCCAGGTCAACGTTCCCATCGCCGTGCTCATCTGGCTGATGATCATCCCCATGATGATGAAGGTGGATTTCGGGGCCATCCTCAACGTGCGCGAGAAACCCCGGGGGCTGCTGGTGACGCTCTTCGTCAACTGGCTGGTGAAGCCCTTCTCCATGGCGCTGCTCGGATGGATTTTCTTCCGGCACATCTTCTCCGCCTGGATCGGCCCCGCGGAGGCCGACCAGTACATCGCCGGGGTGATCATCCTGGCGGCCGCGCCCTGCACCGCCATGGTCTTCGTGTGGAGCCACCTGACCGACGGCGATCCCGCCTACACCCTGGTGCAGGTCTCGGTGAATGACCTCATCATGCTCTTCCTGTTCGCCCCCATCGTGCGCTTCCTGGTGAGCGGCGCCGCGTCCCTGACGGTGCCCTTCCGGGTGCTGCTCTATTCCGTGGTCGCGTTTATTGTCATCCCGCTGGCCGTGGGTGTTGCGCTGCGCGCCTGGCTCACGCGCGCCCGCGGCAAGGAGTGGTTCGAGCGGCAGTTTCTCCCCAAGTTCAGCCCCATCACCATTGTGGCCCTGCTGGCAACTTTGGTTTTCATTTTCGCCTTCCAGTCCCAGAACATCACCGGGCGCTATTGGCACGTGCTGCTGATTGCGGTCCCCATCCTGATCCAGGTGTATTTCAACTCCAGCCTGACCTACGGCCTGATGAGGCTGCTGAAGGTGGAGCACTCCGTGGCCGCCCCCGGCGCACTGATCGGTGCCAGCAACTTCTTCGAACTGGCGGTGGCCACGGCCATCGCGCTGTTCGGTCCGGGATCGGGCGCGGCGCTGGCCACCGTGGTCGGCGTGCTGGTCGAGGTTCCCGTGATGCTGTCGGTCTGCAAGGTGTGCAACCGGACACGGCACTGGTTTCCTGCGCAGGAGCACGAGGCAGCCGGAGACTGAAGCGCTGGAGAAGCAGATGAAAAACGTGATCTTCGCATGCACGCACAGCGCCGGGCGCTCGCAGATGGCGGCAGCGTTCTTCAACGCGCTGGCCGATCCAACCCAGGCGCATGCGGTGGCGGCAGGGACGGAGCCCGCCGAGCGCGTGCATCCCGAGGTGGTCGCGGCTATGGGCGAGCTGGGATTCGATCTCTCCGGGGCGAAGCCGCGGAAACTGACGGCGGAGCTGGCGCAGGGCGCCAGCCTCCTAGTGACCATGGGATGCGGGGAAGCCTGTCCTTATGTTCCGGGTCTCCGGCGGGAAGATTGGGACCTTCCCGACCCCAAGGAGCAGCCCGTGGAGCGAGTGCGTGCGACCCGCGATGACATCCAAGCGCGGGTGCGGCAGTTGCTCGCGAAGCTCTAGCTTTTCGGGCCCAGTCCGGGCGCGAGGCGCTGAGGACACCAGGCTTGGGCGTCGCGGCTCAGACGGCTGCGGTTCCGGGTACCCGGACGCGGCGCTCCAGGCGCCCCGGCCGCCTCATGTCCCGGTCGTCCTCGGCCGCGAAGAGAGTCTGCTTCACGAGGCTTATTGTAAGGGGGAGATCCGGATTTTCGCGGGGGGACTCTTTTCGCGGCGAGGGTAGGATGAGCGGCCCGGCGAGTCGACTACACCAGATGACCACGTCCAGGTTTCCCGTTCGGGTGGCATGGGATGCTTTCGGGCTAGAATGGAGAAACTTGTTCCGAAAATGGAAACAAGGCGCCCGCCTCAGGCGGGCGCGGGAGGCTCATTGGCGACGGCGGAAGAAGTGATGACGCGGGGAGAGGACCGGGCCGCTTCGGCTCTGGAGATCTCCGTGGTCATGCCCTGCCTGAACGAGGCGGAGACGCTGGCGGTGTGCATCGGGAAGGCGCAGAAGGCGCTGCGCGAGCAAGGCATCGCCGGCGAGGTCATCGTGGCCGACAACGGCTCGACCGACGGCTCGCAGCAGATTGCCGCTGGGCTGGGCGCACGCGTGGTTTCCGTCGAGCTCAAGGGATACGGTAGCGCCCTGATGGGCGGCATCGCCGCCGCCCGCGGCCGCTACGTGCTGATGGGCGACGCCGACGACAGCTACGACTTCAGCCACCTGCCGCTGTTCGTCGCGCAACTGCGCCAGGGATACGACCTGGTGGTGGGCAACCGCTTTCTGGGCGGGATCGCTCCGGGGGCCATGCCCCCGCTGCACCGCTATCTGGGGAACCCCGTCCTCACGGCTCTCGGTCGCCTCTTCTTTAAGAGCCCCTGCGGCGACTTCCACTGCGGTCTGCGGGGCTTCAGCAAAGCCGCTTATGACCGGCTGGGCTTGCGCACCACCGGCATGGAATTCGCCAGCGAGATGCTGGTCAAGGCCGCCCTGCTGGGTATGCGCGTGAATGAGGTTCCCACCACGCTGGCGCCCGACGGCCGCGGACGGCCGCCGCATCTGCGCACCTGGCGCGATGGCTGGCGGCATCTGCGCTTCCTGCTGCTGTACAGCCCGCGCTGGCTGTTCCTATATCCCGGCGCGGCGCTCATGCTGGTCGGATTCCTCGCCGGGCTGTGGCTCTTGCCCGGCCCAAGACACGTTGGAAGCGTCACCCTTGACGTTCACACTCTGCTCTATGCGGCGGTGGCGGTGCTGCTGGGTTTCCAGGCAATCGCCTTTGCCGTCTTCACCAAAATCTTCGCGATTACAGAACGGCTGCTGCCCGAAGATCCGCGCCTGACCAGATTGCTTCGCATCGTCACCCTGGAAGTCGGCCTGGTAGTAGGCGGCATGCTGGTGATTGCCGGCCTGGGGGGTTCCTTCTACGCCGTCGGAAGCTGGAGCGCGCATCACTTCGGGCCGCTGGACGCCAGCATTACCCTGCGCCTGATCATCCCTTCGGTTGTCTGCCTCACCCTGGGCTTCCAGATCGTTCTGGCAAGCTTCTTCCTGAGCGTGCTGGGAATGGCGCGGAAATGACTCTGCTCGGGCGCCTGCATGGCAGCATCATTTTCCCCCGCCGCATTCGTACTCTTTCCCACCATCTGGGCGGGTTGATTCCGGCAAACGCACAGGTGCTCGACGTGGGCTGTGGCAGCGGCGCGGTTGCCCATCTACTCCGCCAAGGCCGGCCCGATATCCGCGTCCGGGGCATTGATGTCCTCGTCCGCCAACAGACCTATATCCCTGTCGACGTCTTCGATGGCCGTACCATCCCGCACCCCGACTCCAGCTTCGACGTCGTGATGTTCGTCGATGTGCTCCACCACACTGACGATCCCATGGTTCTGCTGTGTGAGGCAGCCCGCGTCGCGCGCCGGGCCATCGTTCTCAAAGACCATATCCTGGCCGGCTTTTTCGCCGGCCCCACCTTGCGCTTCATGGACTATGTGGGCAACGCTCCCCATGGCGTTCCTCTGCCCTACAACTATTGGTCCCGGCGAAGGTGGTTAGAAGCTTGCGATACCCTGCGGCTGAGGATTGCAGAGTGGAAGACGGACTTGGCGCTCTATCCCTGGCCGGCTACCTATCTCTTCGACCGCTCGCTGCACTTCATCGCCCGTCTGGAGCCGGTGGGCGCAACCGGCAGCGCCTGAAAGAATCAAGAAGCTGACATTGCCTGCTCCACGCAGTTCTAGGAACACACAGTCCCTGGCGATTCTCCTCCTGCTCGGCCTCGCCGGCTTACTGATCCACGGCTATTACCTGGGCATCGAGGACCAAGCCATCCACCTGCCGGCGATCGCCACCGTCTCAAGGGCGAATACGGCGTGACCTGGGGGGTGCTGGAAGGGCCGCCTGAGAACGTGCCCTGCCCCTACCATAACCAGGCGGTGCGTGTTTGCCGCATCGAATGGTGACGCTGCAGACCCGAGCGCGCGAGGCCGGTTTACGCAAGGCCGGGGGCGCCACCCAGCGCGAGATCAAGTTCCAGTTTCTGGCACAGTCCGGGTGAAAACTCTTCCTATTCCGCGTAACCGTCAGGATGGCGGCGATGCCAATCCCAGGCGCTGGCGATGATGGTTTCCAACTCCGCATGCAGAGGCTGCCAGCCAAGTTCGCGGCGGATCCTTTCCGAACTGGCCACCAAGATGGCGGGGTCGCCGGGAAGGCGGGCACTTTCCACCGCGGGGATGGGTTGGCCGGTGACACGGCGCGCGGCTTCGATCACCTGGCGCACGCTGAAGCCTTGTCCGTTGCCTAGGTTGTAGACGAGCTGTTCGTGCCGGTCGAGGGCGTCCAGGGCCAGCAGATGTGCGGCAACCAAATCGCTGACGTGGATGTAATCGCGGATGCAGGTGCCGTCGGGGGTTGGGTAGTCGGTCCCGTAGATGGAGATGTGCGGTTGCGTGCCGAGGGCGACCTGGAGAATCCGGGGAATCAGGTGCGACTCGGGGCGATGGCCCTCGCCCAGGCCACCCGCGGCGCCCGCGGCGTTGAAGTAGCGCAGGCTGGCGTAGCAAAGACCATGGGTGCGATGCAACCATTCCAGCATGCGCTCGACCAGAAGCTTGGACTCGCCGTAGGCGTTGGTGGGGCGCAGTCGGTCCGACTCTTCGATGGGGGTGCGCTGCGCGTCCCCGTATACGGCCGCGGTCGACGAGAAGACGAACTTCTTCACGTCGTAGAGCAGCATGGCCTCGAGCAGAGTCAAGGTTCCTGCCGTGTTGTTGCGGAAGTAGGCCTCGGGGACCACCATAGACTCGCGGGCCTCAATGAGCGCGGCGAAGTGCAGAACGGCGTCGAAAGAATAGGCGTGGAAGAGCTGGTCGAGCGCGGTGCGGTCGGCTATATCGCCCACCACCAGCTCGGCGCCCTGGGGAAGCGCGCCGCGCCAGCCGTGACTCAGGTTGTCATAGACACACACCTGGTGGCCGGCCTTGAGGAGTTCGGCAGCCATCACGCTGCCGATGTAGCCGGCGCCGCCAGTTACAAGCAGGTTCACGCGTGTCTCCCTTCAGCCCTTGCGCTTGCGGCTGGGTTCGATGGGGAGCCACTGGAGGACCGCGTACTCTCCCCGGCAGCGTCGCAACCCGGTGCGGATGGCCGCGCCCTTACCCTGCTTCCTGCTGTGATACAGGATGCGCAGGTTGTCGGCACCACCTGGGTGGTAGTGGAGGACCCGGGCGTCCCCGAGCTCCCCTGTCCCACCAGAACGAAGCCGTCCAAGTGTGCCCCATTGATTGACCACAAACCCTCCAGGCTCATCTAAACTAAAGGCAGCCATGATTCTAAGCGAGACCCTGCGCATGGCGGTGGACTCGTTCCGCGCCAACAAGGTGCGCTTCGCGCTGACCGCGCTGGCGCTGGGCTTCCAGGTGGTCCTCTCCAGCTTTTTCGTGAGCCTGCTCCAGTTGCGTCGGTAGGTCGCAATGTCAGCGACAAGAAGATTGCGGCGGATCCTTTCTCCCACTGTGCTCGCCTGGGGTCTGAGCCTGGTCTGCGGCCTGCTGGCGTTCTCCATTCCGGAGCCGGGGTATCGCCTGGAGTACAAGCGAATCCAGAACCGGCTTGGGATGCCGCTGCGGGTGGTGGTGTACTCGCCGGAGCCGCTGCACTACGAGCGCGCGCCCGCAGCGGTCATCTGCCAGCCCTTCAACAATCCTCCTGAGTACTCGCGCCTTTTGGCGCTGGAACTGGTCGAGGACGGCTTTGTGGTGCTGACCTTCGACTGGCGCGGCCGCGAGAGGGAAGAGAATCGCCAACTGCTGCGTTCGGGGGCTCTCACCGTGTTGCGCGCCGACGCTGCCGCCGCCGTCGCGCATCTGCGCTCGCTTCCCCCGGTGGATCCGGAGCAGGTGATGATCACCGGACACTCCGTGGGCGGGACGCTGGCCATCGAGGCTGGCACGGAAGACCCGCGCATCGCTGCTGTAGCTTCCATCGGCATGGAGGCCGACGTCGCCCCCGACGGCCCGCGCAACCTGCTGTGGGCGCAGGGCCTCTACGACGAGTTCCGCGTGCTCAACCGTATGAGAGAAGTTTTCCGCGCCAGCGCGGCCTCGGCGGCCATGGAGGAAACGACGGTCGGCGACTTCGCCCGTGGCACGGCGCGCCGCCTCAGCGTCTCGCCCACCGCCGACCACTTCACCGAATTGCAGGACTCGGGGATCCACCGCGCCGTGCTCGACTGGTTCCGTCAGGCCGCGGGCCTGCCGGCCGCGCCCCGTCCTTTGCGGATGGAGACGCGCGCGCTGCTGTTCCTGGTGGCGTGGCTCGCGGCGCTCATGGCAGCGCTAATCAGCCTGGGCTCGGCGGTGGCGGCGAGTCGCTGGCCGCTGCGGCTGCCGGCCGCGCTCGCTCTCGTGGGCATCGTGCTGTTGAGCCAGGCCTCAGGCCGCTCCTTCCTGCTGGCGACGGACGCCATTCTCTGGCTGTTGCTGTTCGCGCTTCTGGGCGGATTCCTCGCCAGCCGCGAACCCCAGTCGCTCGAGCGCGGCTGGCGCTGGGCCGCCCGGGCGGCAATCGTGCTCTGGGCCAGTCTTTTCCTGACTCAGATCGTCAACAACGTCGCCAACTACGTCCACGAGCCGCGCTACCTGCTCTCGCTGCCCGAGTTCGCCCTGCGGCACGCGCTCGACGCCCTCTACGCCTATCTGATGGTGTACTCGCGGCCGCTGCTGTTTTCGGTGTACGACCCCGCCACCATTACTCCCCGAATCTGGGTGTACGCGGTTCCGGCGATCGAACTGCTTTCGCCGGGAATCCTCCTTGGCCTGATTGCACGCCTGGCGCGGCGCAGACCGCGAGCGGCAGAAGCCCGTCCGCCGATGCCGGTGAAGAGCGCCGCCGCGCTGGCGCTCCTGCTGGTGGTGCTGGGCGTGGTCGCCTGGCTGCGACTGAAGCAGGGCTTCCTCACCGGCGAGAGCGCGCTGGCGGCAGGCCGGTATATGATGCGATTCACGGTCCTGCCGGTCTTCCTCTTTGCTTTGCTGTGGCGCCTGTGGGGAAGGCGGGGAAGACCTCCACAGCCTCCGCCTGACCCGAACGGATGACAGACACCCATCCCTCTCCCACGCTGCCCCGGCCCAGCATCGCCCGCGACGCCGCGCTCCTCTTGGCCATCACCCTGCTGGCGGTTGCCGTCAACGGATACCACCTAGGCGTCGAAGACCAGGCCATCTACCTGCCCGCCATCAAGCAACACATCAACCCCGTACTCTATCCCGCGAACGCCGAGTTCTTCCAGGCGCAGGCCGGGCCCATGCTCACCGACAACCTGATCGCCGCCTCCATCCGGGTGAGCCACGTGCCGCTGGAGTGGAGCATGCTGCTCTGGCACGTGGCTTCCATCTTCGGACTGCTGGCGGGCTGCCTGCGCCTGAGCCGGCGGTGCTTCCCCTCGGCCGCGGGACAGTGGGCCGGGGTGGCGGCGGTGGCCGGGGTGCTGACCATGCCGGTCGCCGGGACCCTCGTCCTGATTGCGACACAGTATCTGCATCCGCGCTCGCTGGCGGCGGTGCCGTTGGTGTTGGCCGTGGTCGAGGTGATGGACCGGCGCTGGCTGCGGGCCGCGCTGCTCATGGCGCTGGCGGCGATCCTGCACCCGCAGATGGCATTCTTCGGCGGCCTCTTCCTGATCTTCCTGGCCTGGCGTACCCCGGCCCAGCAGACCCCGGCGTTCGCGGCGCTGCTGTTTCCGCTCGCGTTCCTCTTCCAGCCCGCGCCAGCGAGCTGGCAGGAAGCCATGCGCACCCGGACCGAATTCTTCGTCCTGCGCTGGCATTGGTACGAGCTGGTGGGGCTGGCGGCGCCGCTCATCCTGTTGTGGTGGTTCGGAGAAGTCGGGAAGCGGCACGGCTGGCGTGACCTGCCTCACCTCGGCCGGAGGATGGTGGCCCTGGGAGTGTTCAGCTTCGTGGGAGCGCTGGTGGTGAGCACGCCGCAGTTCGTCCGCCTGGCGCCCTTCCAGCCCCTGCGCAGCCTGCACATCATCTATCTACTGCTCTTCCTTTTCCTGGGCGGGATGCTGGGGCACTTCGTGCTGCAGAGGAAGCCGCTGCGCTGGCTGATGCTGTTCCTGCCGCTGGCCGCCGGGATGTTCTTCGCTCAGCGGCACGAGTTCCCGGCCAGCGCGCACATTGAATGGCCGGGAGCCGCGCCGCGCAGCCCGTGGCTGCAGGCGTTCGTCTGGATCCGCGGGAACACGCCGACGGATGCGCTGTTTGCCCTCGATCCCTGGTACATGAGGCGGCCCGGAGTGGACTACCACGGCTTCCGGGCGCTGGCCGAGCGCAGCTCGCTGGCCGACCGGGTGAAGGATCCGGGGGTCTCCGCCCTGTTTCCGCCGCTGGCCGACAAGTGGCTGGAACAGGCGCGTGCCCAGGACGGCTGGCGCGACTTCGACGCCCTCGACTTTCACCTGCTTAAGCACAACTACGGCGTTACCTGGGTGGTGGTGGAGAACCCGGTGCACGACATGGCCTGCCCGTACAAGAACGAGGCCGTCCAGGTGTGCCGCATAGATTGACGATTGACGACCGGCGACTGACGATTGACGGGAACCCGTGGAAAAGCATCTAAACTAGAGACGTGCCGTCCTCCTCCAGTTCGATGGACCTGAACGAGATCCTGCGCATGGCGGTGGACTCCTTCCGCGCCAACAAGGTGCGCTTCGCGCTGACCGCGGTGGGCAGGGTGAGCAGGGCGGCGACGGTGCCCACCGCGGCCCACTGTGCCGCGGGCTCGCGAAAGCAGCGCCGGCTGATGGCGCGGCAGCCCAGCAGCAACAGAAAGATGGATCCCAGGTGCCAGAGGAAGAGCGTCCAGACGAGCGGCAGGTGGGTGAGGCGAACCGATCCGGCGATCAGCTCGTCGAACAGCGTCGCCTGCAACTGCACCAGGAAGAAGTTGGCGTCGTAGGGATAGATCCCCGGGTCGAGCAGCTGCTTGATGCCGGGCAGGTAGACGCCCTGGTCCTCGATCCCCAGGTGGTAGCCGTGGACGAGCACGGCGAGCAGCGTGATGCCGAAGATCAGAAGCAGGCTCTTCGGGGCTGTATCGCGTTACAAGTCAGAATCCGATACTCTTTCAGCGAGCGCCGTAGTCCAAGAACCGTATCCGGCAATCGCAGGGCTGTCACCATGGTGGAAGGACCCTTTCCCGCGGCACGCGCATCGTCCCCGAAACTGGGGCTGGTGGTGCCCGCGCTGCGCGAGGCGGGGAACCTGCGGCTGCTGCTAGAGCGCATTTCCGCCAGTCTCGAGCCGCTGGCCGTCGACTACGAAGTGCTGGTGGTGGATGATGACAGCCGCGACGGCACCTCAGCCGTGGTGGAGGAGTGCGCGCGGGCCAACCCCCGCATCCGGCTGCTGGTGCGTACCGGGGAGCGCGGGCTGGCGGGCGCGGTGGTCTACGGCTGGCGCCGCACCGACGCGGGCGCCCTGGGGGTGATGGATGCCGATCTGCAGCATCCGCCGGAGCTGCTGCCGGAGCTGTGGAAGGCGCTGCAAGCGGGCAGCGACCTGGCCGTCGCCAGCCGCTACGCCCGGCCCGGCGGAGTGCGCGGCTGGAATCCGGCGCGGCGCCTGCTCTCCTGGCTGGGAGTGCGGATGATCGCCGGCTGGTTGCGGCCCGCGGTCCCGGTCCAGGACCCGCTCTCCGGATTCTTTCTGGTGCGGCGCGCCTCGATCGCCGGGGTCACGCTGCAGCCGCAGCAGGGCTTCAAGATCCTGCTGGAGATCCTGGTGAAGGGAACCATCCGCTCCGCCACCGAGGTCCCTTTCCAGTTCGGGATGCGCCGGACGGGCCGGAGCAAGGCCAGCCTGAAGGTAGGCTGGGAGTACCTCTCTCTGCTGTGGCGGCTGCGGCGGGCCGGGGCCCAGCCGGCGACCGAGCCGCCCCACACGCCGGGGAGGCCCGAAGGTTCCTAACCGGATGCGGAGCGGCCAAAATCCCCGGCCCTCATCTAGACTAGATACGTGGCGTCTTCCTCCAGTTCGATGGTCCTGAACGAGACCCTGCGCATGGTGGTGGACTCCTTCCGCGGCAACAAGGTGCGCTTCGCGCTGACCGCACTGGGCATGGTGATCGGGACGGCCTCGCTCATCCTAGTAGTCACCATCGGGCTGACGGGCAAGCAGTACGTGCTGAACCAGATCCAGTCCATCGGCGCCAACCTGATTTACGCCGAGTACCAGGGCGGGGGCCAGCACGTCACCACCACGCGACAGGACTTCCTGACGGTGGCGGATCTGCGCGCGGTGCAGCAGCAGGTGCCGGGGCTGCAGGCGGCCTCGCCCACGGTGGAGTTCGATGAGCGCATTCCCGTGGGCGGAGGACGGGAGCGCGACATCCGGGTGCTGGGTGTCTATCCGGACTACAAGGTGGTGCGCAATCTGCTGCTGCTGGCCGGCCGCTTCTTCGACGAGGAGGATTCCGGAGCGCACGCCAAGGTGGCCGTGCTCACCGAGGCGCTGGCCAACCGCCTCTTCCAGAGCCCGGAAGGCGCCATCGGCCAGACCATCAAGATCGGCGGAATCCCGTTCACCGTCGTAGGGACCTTCCGCGAACGGGTGGAAACCTTCGGCCAGTCGGAGATCCAGCAGGAGACCGCCGTGATTCCCTACAGCGTCGCCCGCTACTATCGGGAGAACGACGCGGTGAACCAGCTCCTCTTCTCCGCCGCCAATCCCGCCGAGGTGCCGCTGGTGACCGAGCGCATCAAAACCGTGCTGCAGTCGCGGCACCGGGCGGAGTCCACTTATCGCGTGCTCAACCTGACCAAGCTGATTGCGGTGGCGGCAACGACGGCCAACGCGCTGACCGTGGTGCTGCTGCTGATCGCGGCGGTCACCCTGGTGGTGAGCGGGGTGGGCATCATGAACATCATGCTGGTGACGGTGACCGCGCGCACCCGCGAGATCGGCCTGCGCAAGGCCGTGGGCGCCACCCAGCGCGAAATCAGGTTCCAGTTCCTGGCCGAGGCCGTCTTCATCTCCCTGGCCGGAGGAGTGGTCGGCATCCTGATCGGGCTGGCCCTGCCCCTCTCGGTGCGCTTCTTCACCAGCTATGTGATTCCCATCTCGCCCGCGTCGGTGGTGATCGCGGTGGCGGTGTCGTCGCTGGTGGGAGTGGTCTTCGGCACCGTGCCCGCCACCCGCGCCGCCCAGCTCGATCCCGTGCGCTGCCTGCACGACGAGTGAAATCCGAGTATTAAGGAGCGGGTAATGGAAATCCAGTAACTGCTGGGAAAGGGGTCAACCGTATGTTTGCCGGGCATTACGGTGTCAGCTTCGCCGCGAAGAGCGTCGATAAGCGGATTCCCCTCTGGCAGTTGTTCCTCGCGGTTCAGTTTCTTGACGTGATCTGGGGCCCATTGGTTTTGCTGGGCATCGAGAAAGTAAGGATTGTTCCGGGAATCACCGCGTCTCTACCGCTTGATCTGTACTACATGCCCTACACCCACAGTCTGGTGGGAGCGCTGGCGTTGTCGGGCTTGGTGGCTCTGGGCTACAGGATTGCTTCTGGAGGCGACGCTTCACATACCCTCCGGTCGGCCCTGCTTGTCGGCTTAGCGGTTTTCTCTCACTGGTTTCTTGACCTGCTCGTCCATCGGCCAGACCTTCCCCTCTATGACAACACTCATAAGATGGGATTGGGGCTGTGGGACTATCCCGTTCTCGCATTTGGATTAGAGACCACATTTCTGTTCGGCGGAATGTGGCTGTACTCGCGGTCCACTGCCGGAACCAGCTTTGGGGGCAGGTTCGGCATGCCGCTTTTTGGCTTGGCTCTGCTGGTAGTCCAAGCCATCGCTTTCTTTGGGCCGCCTCCGCGAAGTCCGGCGGCTGCGGCCATCACTTTCCTCACCCTGTACGCGCTGATGGCGGGGGTAGCGTTCTGGCTGGAGAAGAAGAGAACCTGACTCAAGAAGAAAGGCCGATGGCGCGGATTAACTTCTGGAACCGCGGATCCGCACGAAGGCCATCGAGGCGGGAATCCACCTTGCTCACGACCGCCCAGGCGCTGTGCTCCTCGTAGGCCCTCTGGAGCCAGGTGAAGGCCTGTTCCTTTTCGCCCAG
>Ga0080064_1003334_pt1 | contig 23596 bp, 18 predicted proteins | sample Subgrocontami54m_FD_69260 | JGI IMG/M metagenome (GOLD analysis project Ga0080064, IMG submission 69260) | Subsurface groundwater microbial communities from S. Glens Falls, New York, USA - GMW46 contaminated, 5.4 m (SPADES assembly) (version 2) ...
ATCCCATTCCATTTCTCGGGACTCCGTGGCGTTAGGTGAAAATTTCCATAATGCAAAATCGGTCTGATTTTTTTTCTCACCCAATGTAACGCGTGCCCCACCAAGCTTCTCTTCATTGCGCTGACCTGAGAGTTTTCCATAATTATCGAGCTTTGTGGTATCAAAATAGATGCCATCTAACGTAGTATAAGCAAACCCATTACGTTCAATATCTTTGATAAGATCAATTTGTTCTTGAATATGCTGTGTTGCACGTGGATACTTGGTTGCAGGGAGAATACCAACTTTTTTAGAATCACTAAAAAAATGTTGCGCATAAAATTCCGCAATATCATAGGCTGATTTTCCTTCACGCCTCATAGCAACAATCATTTTATCCTCACCTTCATCCCCGTCCCCAACCAAATGTCCCACATCAGTGATATTCATGATAAGGCTCACACGATACCCATTATACAAAAATACCCGATGCAGTATATCTGAAAAAATAAAAGAACGTAAATTTCCAATATGACAAAACCAGTACACCGTGGGCCCGCAAGAATAGATGCGTACCTCGCCTTCATGTATTGGTTGAAAAAAAATCTTTTTTCTTCCCAGGGTATTATTCAGCTTTATCATAGTTGATTTCGCTAAGGATGCGCTTTATGGTGCCTCCAGTTGTAGTATCTTTTGCTTGTAGTACAAGTTTATTTACTAATTCTTTTCCTTCATAGTTTCTCACATCCAAATCAAACCAAATATCAACAGAATTAACTGACCGAGGGAGTTTATTTAAAGACCACTGCAATGTTCGTAAGGATTCGTTATAGGAAAGGGTTCCCGCTGTTAGGTGAAAAGAATCTTTCCAGATGATGTTTTGTGCGATACTACCCTGCAATAAAAGTGACTCAATTTCATGGAGCGAATTTTGAACTATTAGTGACACTCGTACTGTCTGCGGATCTATGCTATCTACCCGCGAAACAAGTGAGAGGTCTGAATTTAATTTTAGGATCATTTTTTCACTCGCTATTTCAAGTGTCTTATCGGATGAATTTACAGTTGTTGCTACACGTGCTTTTGCTTGAATTTCAATATTTTCTGAAAGCTCAAATGGTTTTTCTGGATTCGATATATATTGACGTATTTCTTGGGGAGATAGGAGTACTAGATTAACAATAATATCCCCATGCGCTTGAGGCTGTATAAGTATGAGGCGATCAGATTCTTTCCCAGTCCACACAAGTGAGGAGTCTTTTTGTATTGAAGTAGGCGTACTAGTAGTTTTTTTCCAGTCGATAGGCCCCTTTACCTCAAATAGTACTTCGCCATTCGCGAGTGTATCATCACCCTCGTTTTCATAATGAAGAATAACTTGCACCTCTTCTCCATAGGAGACCGGCGTATTTAACTCACGCTTGTGAATTGCGGTAGTAAGTGTAAGGGTTTGTGATGATACGTTGGTTGCAAGTGCATATTCCTGTAATTTTTTTTGCTGAGACTTTTCACCCTGCACTAATTGTATACGAATATCGGCAATTCCACTCGTCCCCTCTTTATATGACCCGCTCACAGTAATAACAACTTCTTTGGTAAAAAGATTTTGATTTTTTTGCAAAAATTCCTTGCTCCACATATGATTTCCTGCATCACTTTGTGGCACAACCGAAGAAACGGTAAATGAAGGTGGTAGGAGTAGTGATACAAAAGTCATGTCACTACTTATTTGTGTGATATCTTTCAATCGCACCACATAATCTACACGTACGCCGGGTTTTGTTTTTTGTGGTCCTTCAAGTGTAAAAACTTCGAGCGGCTGTGATATTTTAAGAGTAGTAGTAACACTTGATGAAAATGAGCTCGTAATTCCTGCTTGTTTGTAAAATGCGGTTGCACGCATGGTTTTTTCCTGGAAAGAACTTCCCTCGCTTACTACCATAAATGCAATGCGCACCTTTTCGCCCTTTTTTACATTTTCAAATTTCCACATGGTTTGTTGGGTGTTTGCAGCGGTGGGCGAGCTTTCATGTATTTTAATGTCTTGCGGGTATTCAAGAAGAACAGAAAGTTCACTGGCAAGCGCATCATTATTTTGAATTTCTAAAATAAGTTCGGTAGGAGTTCCTAATGGATAGGAAGGGCTTTGCGTAAATTGCATCGCGAGTCCCGTTGACTGATCCTCACGTAACTCTTTTGAAAAATAACGGTACCCTAAGTAAGAAAAAAATCCACTTAAGCCAATGATGCATATAATAATAATGAAAACATAAAAACCATTATGTCCTTTTTTTCGATCAAGTTTTTTCATATCACTGTCATCCCCTGCACTAAAAAAAGTGTCGAGTTCCTTTGAAAATTCATCCTGTTGTGCCAAATCTTTTTTCATAGTTCCAGTCCAATGAGTATATCACGGTCAAAAGGTATTTGAAGCTTTACTGAATTATCTTGTTGTATCATATCAGATCTATTTGTCCAGCGTATACGTTGCTCAGGCTTTTTATGATAGGTAAACGTATATGAATTTCGCAATACTCCAGATTGATACTGGTGTGTTAACATATAGGTCGCAGGTTTAGGTAGCGAAGCAAGTGGGGGTATCGTATAAGATAAGGTAATACTTTTTGTTTTACCCAAAGGGGTAATAACCCATCCACTAAAAACACTCTTTCCTGATTCATTATGCGTATAGGTGGCAGTATGAGCATTATAGGTAGTATTTGTGACAATTCTTTTTAAATCATCGTCGGCTTTTGCAAAGACGGGTGAATTTTGAAAATCAGTTTTAGGAATGCTATCAAAGCCGGATGCAGAAAGCAGAGTGGCATTTTGTGGAACATAGATGCGCACAAAATCAATATTATCAACCCCATTAAAGAAATTCCCCTTTTTGCCGCTATGAGTTTTTTTTATCACAAGCGTTGTTTTAAGTGAGCCATCGGGAAGAGGAATAACGCGATGATCAACAGATTCATCAATAACCGCATCGGTCTTTCTCCCGCCGATATTTGAGTGCACGACCATCAAATAATCACCCTTCGTTTCTTTCATGCGCCCACTGAAATTAAATTGGTCAACAAGTAATTGCAAAGAAGGGTCAGTAAGATAGATCTGAACTTCTTTTGTTTGGGCACTTTCAGGAAGAAGTGAAATAAGTTTTTTGAGTATTTCTTGGTTATCGAGCGGGAGTTTCACAAGCACTTGCGGCATGAGATCGGTAAGAAATTGCTTTGGCTTTTCTGTTATTGGATCATATTCTAACTCAACAGATTTTTCAATCTCTTCAATAACATTATCTTTGGTAATTATTTTTTTATAGGCGGGCATTTCAATGGGCCCCGAAAGCGCAAGAATTTTTTCAGCAAATGAGGCATTCACTGCAATAATACCGTCAAGCGTGGGGCCATCTGATTTATGAAAAAACCACTCAATTTTTTTAGCGCTTGTTGGGAAATCAGCAAACCAATTTGCATCTTGAAACTGCCATTCTCCAATAAGCTTTTGGAGTGGGAGTGGCGGAATACTGTGCACACTCAATGAACCCTTGAGGTCATAGCTCCCCCCGCTTGGCACTTCCATTTTTTTAATTGAACCGTTTTGTACGTCAATAAGTGCAAATGAACCCATAAAACCACCTGTCGCACGCAACTCGGTATTATTTTGAAAAATCACAAGGTAACGTTTTGAACCATCCATTCCTGCAAGGGATGAGGAAAGTACGCCAAGATTAATAAGATCATCAAAAAATGCGCCATACCGATCACTTTCTTTAAGTAACTGTAGATAGGTATCCTGATAGTGCAGAGGGATCCCCTCTTTATCAAGTGACAAAATGGTATGAAGGATCGTATTTTTTATTTTTTTAAGTTCTGCCCCCTGTAATTGAATTGGGCTTTTTGTACTTTTAGTATTATTTTTAAACTGTTCTACTAGGCTAGTAACCTGTAATCCTAGGGTACTTGCATCACTACCTAGCTCAATGAGAGCCGCCGCATTATGAAACTCTTTTCCTCCCCTTCCCCCAAGAGTACCAGCTGCACGCTGTAGGGGGCTGGGCAGTATATTTATTTTTTTTGATAATACATCAAATTCCTTCTTAGTTTCATTTATCGTATGGCGCGCACGCGCGGTATCGCCACCTTCAAGTTCCCGGAATCCGCTCGAAAGATTTTTAAAAGCATGGGTGAGACTTTCTGTAAAAACTTTTTTTTGATTTTCAAATGAGTGTATTGCAAAAAATACTCCTACCGGAAGTAATACTATAAAACCAAACACTAAAAAAAATCCTAAGGAACGTACTACAAATAAAGGTGGTGAAAATTTCAATGGCCTACTAAGCCACAGCGTACCTTTTAAACATGCATAAATACCGTTTCCCAGCGAAGCAGAAAAAAAGGAATTTACTAAAAAAATACCCCTTAGAAAACGTGAGAGCACTTTTGCAAAAAAAGTATAAAAAAAGAATAGCACCACGAAAGATGCCTTTCCAATATAATAACAATAAGAAAAGAGCGTGAGTGTTAAAAATGGTGATGAGCGAGAACGCTTTGCGTGTTGCATATATACTTAAATAGTATCACAAAGCGGCCAATATTTCTACGCACCAAGTCGCCTGATTCTCACATCAAATTCCTCCAATGCTTTATCTAGGTCCTGTTCAGTAAAATCGGGCCAATATTTTTCTACAAAATATAATTCGCTATACACTCCTTGCCAAGGTAAAAACCCCGACAAACGCTGTTCTCCTGAGGTACGAATAATCATGTCGGGATCTCCTATCCCCTTGGTATATAAATAGTTTGAAATAAGTTCTTCGGTAATATCTTGCTCGCTTACCTTATCTCGAATTATTTCTCGAACCGCATGCATAAGCTCTTCTCGCCCGCCATAGTTCACTGCAATTTGCAAAATCCCGCCGGTATTTTTTTTTGTTAATTCCATGCACTCTTGCATTCCCTTTGCGAGTGAATCACCAAATTTTTCAATATTTCCAATAAATCTAACTTGAATGTTGTTATTACATAACGAACTCACATCCTTTAACAAAGAATTTTGGAAAAGAGTAAGAAGCACTTGAATTTCAGCTGAACTGCGATTCCAATTTTCTGTTGAAAATGCATAAACCGTTACGATAGCAATACCCTTTTCAAATGCGTACTCAACAATTTTTTTAAATGTTTTATAGCCAAATTCATGCGCGCTTAATGGCGAGATACCTTTTTCTTTCGCCCAACGGCGATTTCCATCCATGATAATTGCAAGGTGGTTCATAACTAAAGTAAAATTGAGAAATAAATCTAAATAGAATACGAAGAACCTATTCCTGATCAGGTTAGGTTCTTCACAAAGAACTTGGATACAAGAAAAATTTAGCTAATTTTTTGCCCATAATTTTCACTCATACGGAATTTCAAAAAATCACCAGCGGTAATACCGTGAGCAAGGACTACCTCAGGACGAGGATGAAGAAAGATAACAATCCGGTACGATGCTTTCGTGCGATCAATTGGTCTATTCACCCGATGCGTGGTGGAAGGAATAACGGCGTATGAAAGGAGCTCGGGAAGAAGTTCCGCAAGAGCACGAGATATATCACAAGGAACATCCAGATAACGAGTACTAAAAAGTTTAAGCATATCACCCGAATTGATAATAAAAACGCTTGGCTGATTTCCAAGGGAGTGCCACAAGTTAGTACTTCCAGGGAGAAGTATCTGGGTGTCTGGCCCATCAATTGCATTTGGCAACAAAATTGTTTTAAGATTTATATCCTCATGCTCAGCTGACAATGGTTCATCATCTGCAGCTCTTAGATCATCGAGTGGCGCATACCGAATAAGTCGAATACTCGTGTTTCCATTCGCAAGCATTGACGAAAGTGAACCATCAGGATATCCATACGCCCGTTCTGTTGCGGTCATGAGCGTAGGCCCTGCAACATCAGCAGCCTCGTAATACAATGTTTCCATTACTTTACGAAATTGGGCATACTCTGTATCTGGCCATACATTATATCCATAAGTAGGATTTCCGAACTGAAACATTTCCATAAGATTTGGTTTCGCAGCACCCTTTGCTCGTTCAGTGCGCGCGGGGATATAACCCATTGGGTCGCCAAATGCTGTTTTACTTTGATACTTCATCTTTTTATCAAGTGGCAAACCAAAGAAAAATCGAACTTGCTTGTACGCATTCAGAATAGTTCTCGGGGTAATACCAATTCTTAGTATTTTTTCAAATCCAAATCTGGAAAGAATTTCGCGATATTCCCCAATCATACGCAGTGATTTTCTTGAATGCGGACTCCGGTTTAACGCTTCAAAATCAAGAACTGGAATCATTCCGTTTGATACGATTGCCATTGGGAATTCTCCTTTTTTTCTTGTAAATTGTAATGAACATCTACTAAAAACACACTAGTGAAAAGTATATGCCCTTGCTGTTTGTATGTCAATACAGTAGAATTGGATCACGGTTTTTAAATTAGTATTATCTCTGCGGGCTGTAGTATACCGGTCGTACCCCGTCAGTAGATGCTTCGCATCACTACGGGGCAAGTACATCTGTTCCGCACTAATAAATTCAATTGAAATATATAATACTTCTTGCTTCGGGATGGAGTATGCCGGTAGTACGCACGCTTCGGGTGCGTGTAGACCGAGTTCAATTCTCGGCATCCCGACCAGGAAAGATTATATATTTTAAAACAGTAACCCCGACAGGTATCGGGGTAAAAAATGAACAATAATTAAATAGGTAGTGCTGAATAAAATTTCCTTACATCTGTATTCAGATCTTCAGAAAAATCATCTGCAATTTCACTTCTCAGCGCATCCAAATCTTGCCGACATATAAATAGATGGAATGCTTTAATAAATTCAGGGGTATGGACCCTGCTAAAATGTACTCCGGTAATTGTATCGCTTTGTGGTACTACACCAGCAATAAGACAACCAAAATTACATTGCATAATAACTATTCTTCCATCGTATACGAGCTGTTGATCCTGTCCGCCAAACGCTGGACGCGGCTCATGATACATATCTGTAATACCAATTTGTGCTTGAACGCAATTTTTTATAAACAAACGGATAAGTAAATCAAAGAGGAGGATAAGCGTATCATCTGCAATATGAGAAAGTGAAGGAAAAAGTTCTTTGAACTGCGGAATGCCAAAAAAATATGTAGGACAACCATTTTGAATTGCTTGGGGCGCCATGCCGTTTTCCTCTTTTTGATTTTACAAAATAAAATCACTGTAATTTTCAAGAAACATTCGTACTTAAAAACGAAGATAGCGTATCATTGAACAATAAAATTTGCAACAAAAAAACAACTCTTTACAGGGTTGTTTTTGTATTTTTCTATAAACTAGGTGCCTAGCACCTAGAAGCTTATTTAAATTTTCGTTTCCTTATGTATCACGTGTTTTTTGCAAAATTTACAAAACTTATTCAACTCAAGTCTGTTCTTCAGTTTTTTCTTATTTTTATACGTATGGTGAGTGATTCTTTTACATTCGGTACATTCAAGTCCGATTAGATTATCTTGGGACATACAAAATTAGGTTCTAGTTATTAGGTTTCAGGTTATAGTGAAATACAAAAAAAGTCAAGGTGTGGAGCCAGCGGTGGGGATCGAACCCACGACCTACGGTTTACAAAACCGTTGCTCTACCACTGAGCCACGCTGGCTAATATATATAATGATGGTGGGCGGTGGAGGATTCGAACCTCCGAAGGCGAAAGCCAGCAGATTTACAGTCTGCCCCAGTTGACCACTTTGGTAACCGCCCATATAGTATGGGAAAATTCTAGCAAATATCCATAAAAACGCAAACGATCCCCCATAAAACGGGAGATCGTAACTAAGGAACGATTAAAGTTTTGCGACATGATCACGAAAATCTTTTAGCGTAGCTACATCATCAATTAAGCATCTTACTTTGGCAAGAAAATAGTCAATTGGATTTACGGGGTTAATCGTAACAATACAATCATGAAATATAAATATGCCGGTTATTCTATCTGCAGGCTGTTCAAAATCAGTGACAGTCAACATGTGTGCAATTATTTTTTTTAACAAAAATGTTGCTGAAAGATAGTCAAATACATACATATCCCGAATTGCTAAACGCACATAATGAACATAGTTTTTTGCAGCTTCAGGACTAATTCTCATATCTCCAGATTGAATTACCTTATTGACACCAATGATTTGTTGTTCTAAAAACTCATCAATTCTACGCTTTGCCTCATGTATTGATCCCATGCTTTTCTCCTCTTTTTTAAATTTTTAACGAACAAAAAAGATAGATACACATTAGCGTATCTATCTTTTTTGTCCAGTACCAAAAAATTCATCAGCCCAGGGGGAGGATTGAACTCCCGACCTCCTCCTTACCATGGAGGCGTTCTACCACTGAACTACCTGGGCATTAATATGCAAGTTCTTTGATGCGGTCATTGAATTCTGAAATTTTTTGATTCTCCGGATTTATTTCCTGTAATTTTGTAAGTGCTTGCTCTGCTTTCAAGCGTTGATTAAGTGAAATATGAATATCTACCAATGCGTCAAGAAATTTTGGATTTGCACCTTCATACTCTAACGCCTGTTTTAATACTTCGAGTGCATCAAGATCCTGTTCGCATTTTCGATATACATCAGAAAGTTGATAATACACATTGGGTTGCTTTTCAATACGCGCAACATACTCAAGTATTTCTTTTGCATGCTCCCATTCTTTTTGTCCCATATATACTTCTACTAACCCCTTATAGGAATCAATCTTTTTTTTATCAAGCGATATAACTTCAATAAATTTTTGCTCAGCTTCATTATAACGTTCTTCAAAAAGATATCCCCTGCCCTCTTGAAGTAATTGATTTATTTTCTCATCAAGTGAGGGTGGTGTTTTTGAAAGGGTAGCCCCGCCAACAACTTTGCTTCTGCGCTGCTTTTCCCGAACTTCCAAAAGATACTGATGAGCCTTATGAAGTAAAGAAGCACCTCTCTCAGTGCCAATACGCAATGGCTCTACAACAATAACACTTAACTGCTTCCAATCAGCAAATCTACGCTTAATGCGATTTTTGATAATTTCGTGTTTCATTTCAAATTCTTTCTCCGTATGAAGATCTTGGACATCCAAAGATGAAAGGATACGAAATTTTGGAATCAATATAAAGCCAAGCACTGCGCCAGCTATAAGAAATAAGAAGGATGCAATAAAAACTCCGATCATACGTACTAAATTAGTAAAATACAACGTTCAGAATTAAGTACAGTTCTAGGCGTCAACGAGCACCGGAGTAAGCTATATATGAAATACAGCGTCGAGGAGCGCAGTTGACAACAACGAAATGTGCTAATTCTGGATGTTGTATCATAATGTATCTATAATAGCTAAAAATTCACCTACGTCAAGGCTTGCGGTTCCGATAAGCAACCCGTTCACGCCACCTTCCTTTATAAATGAAAGGGCAGTTTTTGAATTTACGCTTCCTCCATACATATAAATACATCTTTTTTCAAATGATGCACCGAAGGATTTTTTAATACTTTTTCTTAAAAAATCAATTCTCTTTTTGAGTGCATTGGGATCACACGTTACTTTATAGGCAGTCCCCGTCCCAATTGCCCACACAGGCTCATAGGCAATCGCAAGTGACTGTTTTGGGGTAAGAGATATATTTGCAAGTGAACTACAAAGTTGTTTTTCTAAAAAATCCTCTGCCTTTTTTTGTGACAGTATCTTATGCTCTCCTACGCACAAAATGGGAGTGAGGTTAGCCTTAAGCACTGCCTGTACTTTTTTAGAAACAACTTCTGATGATTCATGAAGAACAATTCTGCGCTCGCTGTGGCCGAGAATAACATAGGTGCATCCTAATTCTTTTAAACTTTGCGGTGAAACCTCTCCGGTATACGTGCCCCGAGATTCATAAAAACAATCTTGTGCTCCAATCAAGATATTTTTTTTCTTTGTATCTAAAAAATGAGAAAGCCCTGGCAGTGTCACAAAATCAGGACAAACAACCACATTGCATGTGTGAGCCCTTCTTAATAGTCCGGAATATAATTTTTTCATGGCACTATATCCTTGTTGGATGCCAAAGTTCATTTTCCAATTTGCAATAAGGAGTACTTTTTTCATATATATCACTCGGGGTTTTTTTGAGTAAGAAGTTGGTTTAGTAATTCATGTGCATGCAATTTTTCATAATCCTGCAGCGCTGTTACTGACTGAATTCCAAAGTGATTCATGCATTCAGCAGAGAGAGTATATATTTTACTCATGGCCTTTTTATCTTCCATAACTTCAACAAGTCCCCGAATCAAAAGATTGCGCAGGGCTAAGGAGCAATTTACTCCTCGAATTTGTTCGATATCAATTTTTGATACAGGCCCCCGGTAGGCAATAACTGCGAGTGTTTCAAGCGCTGGCCGCGTAAGTTCTCCAAGTACATCTTCTTTTAAATAATCCTGTATTAAACTTGCACACGATGGATTAGTTGTAAAATAATATTCATTGTCTTGCGTATGCACGAGGATAATGCCCCGATCATTCGCATTATATTCATTCATTAACAACGTAAGAACGTCTTCCGCATCCTTTAACGGTACACTTGTAAGTGAAGAAATTTTTTTTAACCCAAGTGGTTTTTGTGTAACAAAAAGAATACTTTCAATTTTTTGCCGTGTTAAATCATTACTCATAGTTGTTTTATTATATCAAACCTTCATCTTTTCACAATAAAACAGCCGCAAGGCTGTTTTAAAACTGACCAACTGGTTAACTGGCAAACTTACCAACTTCTTTTACGACATCTTCTTTCGAATAAATGCCGGTATTTCTAGCTCCTCGCCATCCTCAGGCTGTTGAGAAACTTGCTCCTCAATACTTGGTTTCTTTTCTTCAAATTTAGCGGGCTTTGGTTGCTGTACGCTTGGCCGTTGGGCTGGTGACGTATAGAGCAATTGGTTTTGATTAAAAACGCTTCTGTCTGGTGTATAAAATTTTTCGTAGGAAGGGGCCTTAGAAACAACCTTTTCTCGATCAGAAAAACCTGTCGCAATAACGGTTACTCGCACCTCATCAGTGAGTGATTCATCAATAATTGCACCAAAAATAACCTTTGCGTCTGGGTCTGTAGAACTGGTGATAACTTTGGCTGCCTCATTTACCTCAAGCATACCAAGTTCTGAACCGCCTGCAATGGTGAACAAAATACCCTTTGCACCCTCGATAGAAAGATCAAGAAGCGGGCTTGAAATAGCAGCCTTTGCAGCTTCAACGGCCCGATTTTCTCCACTTGCCTTTCCAATTCCCATAAGTGCAGAGCCGGTATCTCGCATAATTGCTTTTACATCTGCAAAGTCCACGTTTACGAGGCCCGGTACGGTAATAAGCTCTGAAATGCCCCGAACTCCTTGCTGCAACACCTCATCAACCATTTCAAAGGCTTCGATAAGTGATGTTTTTTTGTCTACAATTTGTAACACCCTATCATTAGGAATAGTGATCACTGCATCAACACGTGATGCAAGCTCTTCCCATCCTTTATCTGCAATAAGTTTTCGCTGCGTGCCTTCAAACGTAAATGGCCGTGTAATAACACCGATTGTTAACGCACCAATATCTTTTGCTAAATCTGCAACAACTGGGGCTGCTCCTGTTCCCGTTCCCCCACCGAGCCCACAGGTAATAAAAACCATATCTGCGCCAGAAAGTGCATCACGAATTTCATTTTGGCTTTCTTCAGCCGCCTTTTGGCCCATTGCAGGGTCCATACCAGCGCCAAGACCCTTGGTAATTGATCTGCCAATATGAAGTTTTACTGATGCCTGTGATTGATGGAGCGCTTGAAGATCAGTATTTGCTACGAGAAAATCAACTCCACGGATTTTACCAGCAATCATTCGATTAATAGCCGAGCTGCCACTTCCTCCAACTCCAATAACTTTAATTTTTGCAATCGTCTCAACATCGGGTTTTATTTCATGTGCCATATACGTAGAGGTAAATAAAAAAGGTGACTTTTTAAATCACCTCAATCTTATCACTGGTTATATTCTATGGCAAGAGTGACCTGAACCATTTTTTTACTCGCCCTCGCACCTCACCATGAGAATCCATGTTAAAAAGATTTGAGGCATGTTTTGATTTTTGCTGCGTAAATGAAAGCCCCCAGTATACTAATCCGATTGCTGTTGAGAAACTTTGATCAAATACTTTTTCAAGAGGGTTTACCACATTTTTTACTTCCGCATAGGACGCAGGGAGTTTAAGTCTCTTTTTAGCTAATTCAATTATCCCTGAAAGTTTTGATCCTCCCCCAGTAAGCACTACACCGCCAGGCAACACACCGTTCCTCCCAATTTTTTTAAGCTCAAGTTCTACTTTATCAAATAGTTCTTCAACACGTGCCTCAATAATTTGTGAAACATATTTTAATGAAATACTCCCCTGCTCGCGCTCATCAATTTCTTCAAGATTTATTTCTGCAGATTTTGGCAATTCTTTTGTCTGAAGTGTCCCATAATGCAATTTAATTTTTTCAGCTGTCTCAATAGATATGCGCAAGCCAATAGCAATATCAGAAGTGATATGATTTGACCCGACCGGTATTACTGACGTGTGAATAATTTCACCTTCCTCATAGATCACCAAGCTTGTGGTTGACCCGCCGATATTCACTAAACATACACCGATTTCTTTTTGTTTATTCGTAAGCGTACATTCGGCTGTTGCAAGAATTGAGAACACCAGATCCTCAATTTCAAGGCCCGTTCGATAAATACACTTGGTAAAATTCCTCACATCTGACGCAAACCCTTGAATAATATATGTATCAATTTCAAGCCGGGTGCCACTCATGCCAATAGGGTCTTTGATCACGAGCTGCCCGTCAATAGTTGCACTTCGTGGAATCACATGGAGAATTTCATAATTGGGAGGTGTTGCAATTGCACGTGCTGCTTCAACTGCTCGCTCGACATCGTGGCGAGATATCTCCCCATTTACTTTTCCAACCGCAACAATGCCCTTACTTACCTGAGCTAAGACATGAATACCAGAAATTCCAACCCAGGCCATGTCAAGAGGAACACCAACAAGTCGCTCTGCTTTTTCAAGACATGCGGTAATACTAGAAACCGCATCGTCAATATTAGTAATTGAGCCTTTATTAACGCCTTCGGAAGGATGTTCAACGGTTCCTAGAATTTGAATTTTACGTTCTCCCCCATCAGAAAACATTTGCCCAACCACGACACGTATCGCAGTTGAACCCACATCAAGCCCGGTAATTAATGTTTCTTTCACAATGTTAAAACTATATACGTTATCAATTTATTAAGAATATCAAATTTTATTGATTTATTCAATATTTTTTTAAGCAGCTTGTATTAATTGAATTATTTTTGGGATAAAAATGAGGGCACCGGTAAATGCGGCATTTATTGAAAGAAGTAAAATTGCTCCCGCCATGCAATCTTTTACAAATTTTGCCTGTTCTGAAAGGCGAGGTTTCACGAGGTCGATCAATCGCTCGGTTGCACTATTAATAAGTTCGCCCACTAGTACAGAAAAAATGATAATGCTTAAAAAAATCCACTCAATACGAGGAACTTGCAAAAGAAACGCAAGAAGTACGGCACTCATCGCCATAATCGTATGAATACGAAAATTTTGCTCACGCGCAAATGTCACCGAAAGACCGGTGAGCGCATACGATATACTTTTTTTAAATTGATTTAATTTAATCATGTTTTTTAATCTGTTGCACAATCAATTGGGCTACTGTGTTCATTTTCTTTCTTTCAGAAAGCTTCGTGTGATCGTAGCCATAAATATGAAGGGTTCCGTGAATAAGTAGTCGTGTTAATTCTTCCTCAAACAGAACTGAATAGCGTTTCGCTTGTTGATATACAAAGGAAGTACACAAAAATATTTCTCCGTACTCATGTTCAATTCCTACCTCTTTTTCATAAAAAAACGAAAGGACATCCGTTACTTTTGCCGCCCCATAATAGGATCCGTGAAGCGCTCTCATTTTTTCTTTTGAAATAAATATGATGCTTATGGGAATGAGTTTTTTTACATTAAGTACTTTTTTAATTGCATGTTCTCGCATTGTTAACCACTCTTTTGAAAAGTTAATGGCATCCCCCGCCTCATCCACGAGATAAAAACCTGCCCGCATACCATTAAAAAAAGTTAAAGCTTCTCAGTACCAATTGAAAGGTGCGTATAAAATGTAATTGGGTTTGTGTATTGGGGTTATAGGAAATAACCACAAGAATAGGACTTTGAATTTGCTTTGTATTATCTGCTGGCGTAAGAAACACGGTTCGATTATCAGGCCCCATTACCCCTGTCCATCCATTATATGAAAGCGGGGCAACGCCATCGACTGAACCATTTTTTGATACTTGTGTTTTATACCAATCAAGCGGGACTAAACGTTGTGGATTATCTTGAACCATGACTGAAAAAAGCTCACCGGTTGAAGAAGAAAGAATTACCTCACGCTCAGAATTATTTGAGGGACTCGCAATCATTTTTGATGGATATAAAAATGAGTAGCGGTAGGTCTGATTTTTATAATTCAACGCAACTGATGAATCAACCAACCGTGCTCGATCGCCTTTAGTGGGGTCATATAAATTGAGGAGTTCGGGTCCATCTAAAAACCCGTCGTCATCGGTATCTGGTTTTTGTGGATCTGTTCTCCATAACTCCTCTTCCTTATCAGTCAATTCATCATTATCAACATCTGCGGCTTGGGATAGCATTACCAGTTGTGGCACGCCAGAAGGCGAAGGTGACACTTGAAGAGAGGGAGCTACTGTTGGGGACACTGAGGCAACAGGAGACTGTTCAATGATGACCTGAGTTGAAGTGGCTACTTGTGATAATAAACTATCAGGAATAGTAGTTGTTTCTTTTGGCTGATCTTTTGTGGATGTAGTGTCTTGTCCGGGCTTTTTTTGTTGCTTTGACCCCAATAGTGTAATACGAGAATCCTTTGATTGGCCTAATACCAGAAACAGCACTCCACCTATCGTTCCAATCACCACGATCACCAGAAGTGCGATAAGTATAAGCGGATTAAATGATGCGGATGCAGAACTTCTTTTTCTAAATTTTTCAGGCATCGCAAAAATTGCGGAATCTGCAGGCAAGGTAAATTCCTTTTTTGCTTCGTTTACTTTTTTTCCTTTCTTCGAATCTTCTTCAAGAAGTTCTTCTTCTAAAAAATCAAACATATTCTTATTGGGGCGCTTGAATTAACTTTCCGGGTCCTAGTGGATTATACCCATTTTTTATTTCCTCGCCATCTTTATAGGTGTCGTTATCTGAGTCATTGTTAAGCGGGTTTGTTTTATATACTTTTATCTCTTCCCTATCTGATAACCCATCACCATCCGTATCTATTAAATCAACTCTCGTTCCAAGTTTTTCTTCTTCACTATCTAAAAGGCCATCTTTGTCGGTATCTTTACCAGTATCGACACTAGGTGAAACAGAAGTAAATGGCGTAGGTGAAGGCGTAGCTAGCGGAGTAAAGGCGGGTGTTGGGGATGGAGTTTGATAGGGTGTTATAAATGGCGTGTTGGTTACTTTAGGTGGAATAGAAACAAGTGGCTGTACTTGCAATGTTGGCATTGGTATATATTTCACACCAAGATCTTGATCGGTAGTATTTGCGGTTGGTTTTAATTTTACAAATACTAATACAACGGTAAGTGCTATAACAAGTACACTTAGAATTGCAATAATAATATATAAGATGATGTGCGGGTTTCCTTGCCGAGGAAGCTGTTCATAACTCGTATCTTGCGAAGGGGTCTCTTCAAATTCCTGATCAGCGCTTTGTGCAACATCACGAAAAATATCAGACGGCTCTTGCTCCGCAGACTGATTTTGTTGTTGGGGATTTGGTTTTTGTTCGTGATCTTCAAACATGGTATTAGGCTCTAGGAAATTAGGCTCTAGGCTCTAGGAAATTTCCTAATGCCTAGCGCCTAGGTGCCTAGCGACTGTTATTTAAGTATACAATACTTTTGCCCACTTTGTCCCGCGAGGTTGGTAAAATAATCAAAACGGGTACATAGTCGGTATCCATCATTTCCTGATACACTTGCACGTGGAACAAACGTATAGGAATATGCATGAACCTTTGGATCAGTTAACGCATCCTCAACGCTTGCTTTATAAAATGTCTGCCCTGCCTCATTCCAACACGTATCAGATTTAAAGACGTTGGTATCACAAGTACAATTCGTATGGGTGCCATCCGCATTGATAGTACATCCAAATGCGGTCGTCTGCTTCCATGGATCTTGCGGCAGTCCGCGTGAAAGGGTGTTTGCTAGGGTTGATGTCCATGAAAGCGGCCATGATGATAACGCCTGCCCACGTTTATAACTTCCAAATGCTAAATCAGGATAATGAGTAGCACATGCCGCCTGTAACCCTTGTGAACATTTTGTTGATTGTTGCAATTTATAACCCTCCAAATAAAACGCAACATCTTGCAAATCGGCAATTCGTTTTACGTCGTTATGAAGTTTTTCGATTGCGTTGACACCTTGGGTATTACGCACACCAACGGCAAGTTGTACCGAATCAAGGAGCGCTTGATATACTTGTTTTGTTTGAGCCGAGGCGTTCGCATTTACGGTAATATAGAGTATCTGCGGTTTAGGAGGATTTTGGGTCGTATCTACAGCAGCAATATAGGTGCCAGCGCCGTCAGTCACTGCTGCAAACCCATCACGCTCACTTGAAGCAGGGCCGCCTACTCCAATATTTTTTTGCGGATCAGAATACCAGCGTAACGCAGAATACCACTCAGGATTTAGATAGGAGCGAATAATAATTGCATCATTATTTTTTGAAGTATCAGTAAATTTAAAAACCCATTCATCATATCCGGTACGAGTTACTCGAACAGGAGATTTTATAGTATTTACTTCTAACATTGGCAATCTTTCATTTACATTCGCTGAATTCCCTGCACAATAGTAAAGCTTCATATCATAAAATGATTGACTTGGATCTGAGGGGTAACTCCAAGGAAATTTACAGGGCTTATTTGCAAGAGTAACTGTCTTTGTATATTCTCGATTCTGCTCACCCTTTACCACAACCGTAACGGTCTTACCAGCAAATTCAACACCCTTTACGCTCACCGAAATTGAGGAAGAAGTTTTATCATCCGGTAATGAAATATTCGCCGGGTCATTGGTTGACCATGAAATAGATTTTGGAGAAATTTCCACACTGCCAGCTAATGCGCGTACTGAAAGGTTGTGCGTTTCACAATTATCAGACACGCACGTAAATTCATCGGCTGCCTTTTCGGTGCCCTCAACAAAAACTTTTATCGAATCAAGAAGTGAGGTATTCACATCAGTTGTTCCCGGCGTGACGCCTTGTGTTTCATCACTAAAATCACTCGAGTACACACTTCGAAAGGCACGAACCCGATAGGTGTATACTGTACTTGCTACTAACCCTTGAGTGTCAACAAAAGTTGTAGTGTTTGGGTCCGTACGTTTGACTGTTACAAATTCCCCGCTTCCACCCCTTTTACGTTGGACTTCATATCCTTCTTCTGAATCATTAGTATCAGTCCAGGAAACCGTATTTTTTAATTCTGTTGAGCTACTTACTACTTTGAACCCTTGGGGTTTTTCAAGCCCGGCGCCTTTTACCCGATCACGGCACCGCTCGCCAAACCACTCTTTTTGATTATTCTTTTCCTCAACCAGTTGGAATGAAAAATTTTCTTGATTTACCGAAAATGCTCGGGGTTTAAAGGAAAGTGTTAATGATTCCTGAGGCTTTACATCACGCGGTAAATCAACTTTTGATATTCCCCAGCTAGTATTTTCGTAAGGATTTTCTGAACGCAATGAGTGCGATGTTTTTAACCACGTTTTGGTTCCCGTATTTTTTAAGGTTACCTGTGCTGTAAATTCACTGCCAGCTAAAATTTTTGCAGGCAGTGAAAGATCGCATTGGGCATTATTCCATACTGTATCAGGTGTTGGTGGATTCTTACATTCTGTCTTTGTATCTTTACAGTCACTGCACGCGCATGTTTCCCCTTGGTCACATAAAGAATTTGTGTTACACGTAGGGCCACTATCCGAAAGTTTCACCTTGATTTTTTTATGGCACTCTTCCCCGAACCACTCTTTTTTTTCTTCAACCATTTTCCATGAAAACGGTCCTTCCATGGGAAGTGCATACGCCTTTGATTTAAATGAAAATTCAATAATTTCTTGTGGTGCAACTTCTTTTGTCAGTTCAATGCGGTTTTGCCCAGGAACCCAGAAACGATTATCCTGTGGATCTTGGGATCCTAACTTATGCACACCAGGGGCCCATGGTTTGGTGCCCGTATTTTTTATTTTTAAAGTAGCATTGAATTCTTGGCTCACCATAACCTCATCTGGCGCATCAATACTCACACACCGCGCCTCATTGGAAAGATTTTTGGGATCATCTTTTTTTTCATCGTCTTTCTTTTTTTCTTCTTCTTTTTTGCATCGATCCGTAGATTTACATTTTGCGCACTCACAGTTATCTGTTTGCAAACACTCATAGTTTGCTGAACAAACTATTGTTGTACCGCCACCGCACGATGCGTCATCACTACAATATGAAGTTCCATCAGCATGCTTACAGGTTGTTTTTCCGGGACAATCAACAATAACATTTTTACACCTGTCAGCGCCTTTGCATTTTGAACACAGTGAACAATCATCAGTTACTAAACATACAGTGCCAAGCGAGCATACCTGCTTATCACTTGAACTGCATTTTTGATCATCACTGCAATACACCCTTCCGTCAGAAGTTTGGCAGGTTATCTTTTTTTCATCCTCACACTTTTTTCCTTTCTCAAGCTGACACCGATGATTCGTCGCGCACTTTGCACACAAGTCGCAACTATCTTTTTCACCGCACAAGGGACCTGCGGAACATGTAAGCGTATTGGGCTGTTGACACACGGAATCATTACTACAAAATGTTGACCCATCCGGGCGCTTACAGGTAATGCCCGCGCCGCAATCTTTTTTTTCTTCAAGGCGACACCTTGAATCATTGATGCAGGGCTTACATAATTTACAGTCATCACCAAACGTACAGCGATTACTTGCTTTGCATATGAGATGCTCGCCCTTGCAGGTGGAGTCTTTACTACAAAAATAAGATCCATCTTGCTTTTGACAGATGGATTGCCCCTTACACTCAGGTAGTGGGGCTGGTTTTTTTAAACAACGCGCCTCGTCTTTACATGAACTACATAATTTACAATCATCTTTAATCGTACATTTCTGCTCTTTTGAACACACCATGCGATCATTTCCGCACGTCGGATCATCGCTGCAATATAATGATCCATCACGTTTTTGACACGTTGTTTGCGCACGCTCTTTACAGTCCTTTGATGATACATTAGGTAAAATCCCTTCGCCCGATACCGTAACGCAACGCCGCAAAATATTATCACTGCTTGCCGCTTTTATTTCTCCATCCACAACAACTCGATATTTTTTCTTTGCTGATAAATTTTCAGAGGGGCGAAACACCACTTGCGATTGCGCTTTTGCGCCAGAGCCAATCGTGCGAAATTCCTCACGCCCTTTTAATGAAGGGTCGAGCGACACCTTGCCTTTTGCACTTGCCGTATCAATAAGTTGATTAAACGTCACCACAAAAACGGCATTTCGTGGAATCAAATCGCCTGCGGGTTCAATTTTTTCAACCTGCAAACATCTGGCCCCTTGTGCACACTGGTTACGATAACAATTTCCCGTACTACACTCCTGGGAATGGCCGCAACTTTCACCGATTTTTTTTGAACCAAGCCCACAGATTCCATTTACACACATGTTTGAAAAACATTCCTGTGATGAACTGCATTTTTCACCAACGTCTTGTAATGTTTTTTTACACGCTCCCCCACTACATGAAAGGCCTTCTTTACACTCCCCATCAAACCGACACAACTCGTTTAACTGTTTTTCACCTCGCATACATACTTTTGTAGCACCGCAAATTCCGGAAATACATTGTGCATTGTTTTCACACTTCTCACCCACTGCGGCTAGGGCACCGGTAAAAAATGACCACTGATACGAACATAACGAAGGGCGATCCTGACACATTCCTTTTAAACGACAGGATCCATCACTGCAGCATGCATCCCCAATACCGCAAAGTGATTGTACGCACCGCACGGGTGAAAATGGAACTTGATTACTTACAATTTGCTGGGAAGTAATAATTTTTAACTTTGCATTTTGAGTTTCAGATTGCGGCAACACAAAGGTTATTTTTGTATCACTCCAATCGCTTTGCTGTAAAGGTATTTCGTTTTTTCCGAACATGAGTTTTCCTTTTTGATTCCCAAAGCGAATGCCGCTAATCGTAACCCCAATTCCTTGCGGCCCATTATCAGGCGTAACTGAACAAATACCAATTCCACCGACAATATCGGTTATCGTGAGTGCTAACTCATTACTAAGTACGCCATCACTGCGTTTTACTCGGATTTTATAGGATCCTTTTTGTAGACTTTCCGGCACACGTACCAAGACATAATTATTGCGCCACCACGTTTTTTTACAGTCACTTGGATATTCGCCGTCTTTTACCACAAATTCATCTTTACCATTTGTAAAAACAATCTCACCAGCCACCGTACCGAGATTACTCCCATCAAAGGTAATATAGCTGCCACGGGGAATAGAAGAAAAAGTTGGCTTTTCTAATTTTGGCACTTCGGTGCTTACAAGTTTAGGCGCGGTCCATGCGGTGGGAGATGATGTGGGGCTTGCCATAGGCGATGGCGCAGTAGTTTTTTGCTGCGCATTTACCAACGAAACACCAATTAAAACAGCAACGAGTGCACCCCCCGTGCCCAAGAATATTCCCTTTAAAAATAGATTGGTATTTTTTTTCATACTGACTACTTATTTCGCTGGCCCCTGACATGGATAAAAACACTGCTGATAGATATCACGAACTTCCGAGCGAACCAGTGGCGTATACAACGTGTCTTTTTTGAATGGATCATGAAATACTTTTACACTTGTTTTCTTTGCCTTCTCATGATTTACCGCCGTAAGCCATGTGCTTAATTCTTGGGAAAGCACAACCGTACCATTATGAAGCGATGTTACATCCATAAGACTCGTAAATAGTGCTTCAACGGGTGCCGATAAATCCACTCGCGTCTTATCACGGCTTGGCTGTAGAAATTCAATGCGCGCACTTTCAGTATGTAAAAGGTCATTTGTCTTAAAAGTCCAGTTATATGAATCCTGTGCGCTCCCTTGACTTTTTCCGTCTTTATTTCCATCAAACGAATTGCCTGCTGCATCAACGATCCCATCAAAAGGACTTTGTGCTAAATGGGGGCGTTCTGCTTTTGGTTGTTTTGCTAAATTTGCCGCTTTTGCGTTTACCAAAATTTTTGCGTCTTTTGGCAAACAATAGATAACATCCTGACACGCATTTTTCCCGCATGGTTCTTGACTCACAAAAGAAAGCGAACGATATGCATTTCCGATTGTCCAAAAGCCATCGATTGGCTTTTTCGTTGAATCGTTGGTAACGGTAATTTTTTTTCCATTGATACTACTGGGGTCAAGCACCTCATTAAAGGTAAGTTGAATCAAACTATTTTTATGCCACAACTCTTGTTCTTGATTTGCAAATGGCACGACTGACTCCAGTTGCGGCGGCGTATTATCAATCACACCCGAAATTTCAAATTGCCATTGGTATGAATTCCCTAATCCCAGTAATGACTCTTGGGTTTCTTTCAGTAACGAATCAGTAACCGTTACTGAGTAAAACATTTTTTTATTTACATCGCCTAAAAGTTTTTCAGGTGTAAGGGAAAGAATTTTATGGTCATCACTAAATGTGCCTTGGGCTGCAATCGCATTTTTAAATTGATCCCCTTGCGCCAGTAAACGAATAACATTTTTTTTAAGTGCTCCACCCTGTTCAAGTACGCTTTCAGGCTTTACGGGGTCTGCAAAAGTGATAAGAATTTTTGTATTTCTACTCACTCCCCGCTCATCTCGGGCAGGAAAGTGATTGGCAATTTTTAAAAATTGGTTCAAGGGTTTTCCAAATGAATATTGGCTCTCCCCTTCTTGTTCACCCTTGGATGGTGTTGAAACAACTTGCTGATATTTTGAAGCTAATGCCCCATAGGCAATAAAAAGAATAATGGTAATTAAAAGGCTCACCCCAAACCCAATCGCGCCAAAAATAAATAGTTTCTTTGCTTCTTGAGCTTGTACTAAATCATCTCCGCTATTTCGCATCCGTAAAAAACCAAGAATCGCAACACCCAAACCTGCGAGCGTAAGAATAATCCAAATAATTTGTAAAATGCGAACTACCAAAAGCCCTGCATCATTTTCCGGCAATCCGATAACTCGATAGAAACCCGAACTTTCAGCAAACACGCTAAAAGGCAGGAGCACAACTCCTGCCACCAAGCAGATTAAAAATACCAAGCTACTTTTTCCACTAACCTTCATGATTGTTAGTATAACAAAACTTCTGGAGTACGTGAATACTCCAGAAGTTAATAAGTGTCTTTTAATTTTATGTTTCAGGTTTCCACCGCCAAGGCGGGGCAAGCATGTTTCATGATTTATTTAAGCTTCATGAGTGCTTTGGTTCCAGGAAACGTATCTTTCAATTTTCCAATGCGCTTGAGGTAGTCCTTTTTATTTTCAATCATCTGTCTTCGCAGTGCAGATTCTTTAAGCGCGCGCGTATTTTTCTTTTTTTTGAAAAAACGAACTTTGCGAACTTGCAAAAGTTTGCCGCTTTGCTGCACCTGTTTACTAAACCTTCGCAGTAATGATTCGAATGATTCTTTATTTTTTCTTTTTATTTCTGGCATTGTTCTCACCTTCCTTTCGGGTTTATTGCTATCCCTCAATAAACCCGTCCTGAGTTTATCAAAGGGCAACATAATTTTTACTCTACCAATGGGACACTTTTTGGAACTTCCAATTTCCTATGCAGTATAGGAATTAATTTGGTAATGTCAATTACTTCCTGTTCGCCGCCTTCCATATTCCGAATAATAATCGTGCCATCCGTCCGTTCTTTTTCACCTAAAATAAGGGTGAATTTTGCATGTAATTTATGTGCTAATTCCAATTGCGCTTTCAGACTATCCTTTGAAAAGCTTTCTGCCAACTGAAATCCTTCCTTTAAAAGATCTTCATATAAAATCATGGCTTTTCGTTTTGCCTGCTCCCCGAGCTGCGCTACAAACAAATCAACGACCGGAACTTTTTCAAATGGCAATGGGTGCCCACCTACTTCGCGCTTCTTCATCTCCATAACTAATCGCTCAATGCCGATGCCAAACCCACAGGCAGGCGTACTCGGGCCACCAAGTACTTCAATAAGATTGTCATACCGCCCGCCTCCGCCAATGGCAAGTGATTTTTGATCACTGCCGTCTGGAACTGAGAAAAACTCAAATACGGTACGCGTATAATAATCAAGTCCACGCACTAAATACGGATCATGTTGATAGGGAATTTCAAA
>Ga0080064_1003335_pt1 | contig 23595 bp, 18 predicted proteins | sample Subgrocontami54m_FD_69260 | JGI IMG/M metagenome (GOLD analysis project Ga0080064, IMG submission 69260) | Subsurface groundwater microbial communities from S. Glens Falls, New York, USA - GMW46 contaminated, 5.4 m (SPADES assembly) (version 2) ...
TCATCTTTTTGAGCAGAGGTGATTAATTTTCTTTTTTGATAATTATCCGCAAGTCCATTTCCATAATCATCAGGGAAGGTTGTTTCTATTTTAGTGATGGTAGGTTCAAAATCATCAAAAGTACCTGTTCCCTTAAATTGTTCAGGTAACGAATCGACAATCAAAGAACTAAATGATCTCCCTTGACTATTCCTGGTAAGACCAGCTGCACCTGCATCAATATAAACGGCATCGAACTGTGTGCATGTAGGACAGGTTCTAACTAGCATAACATTTCCACTTATATCTTGATTTCCCAGTAGAACTTGCACCACACTTTGTTTATAGATTTGATCTTTATTTCTTATCTCTTGCAGAGGAACTTGAGTAATATCTAATGGTTCTTCTGTTAACAGTCTACTCGCTACCACTTTTTCTGAGACTAAATTTCCATCTGCATTAGGAATAGGAAGAATAATGACATGTGCATCTTGAGTAGGCAATCCTAGTCCTTGATTCATCACACTTAAAGTTTCTTCAGCCACGAATTCATCCCAATCACGCGGCTGTTTAATGAGATATTTTAATCCAGTACTCTGGTCAACGTAAACGCCTTTCTTAGGAGTAGTTCCAGGGTAGGTGGAAAAAATTTTAGAATGTTCTGAATTAAATAGTAGCCTCTCTGGTTGAGGAGAAGTTGTTCTAGCAAGAGAAGAGCTAGTAACGGTTTCAGAAGAAATAGTTGTTGGAAGATTTTTTCCACTGATTAGTAATTCAGCTTTGCTAATAGGAACATTTAATCTGGATGCTTCTAAAATAGTTAATTGATCAACATCAGTAACTGGTTTTTTTCCAAATCCTAAAAATCCTTTGGTAGTCCACCCTTTTTGTGTATTATAAACATATTTCTTTCCTGCTACTTCAAATACACCTTTTCCATCATCAATGGCAGGAAGAAGCTTACCGGTCAATGATTTTCCCTCTGGGAGAGCTCGTTTAATGTCATTTCCATAATCAACTATTTCCAAAGCATCGACACTTACTTTTTGCGGAATAAGAACTTCTGGATTGATGATGGTAGTCGGAAGTTTGTATGGTAATTTAGCAGAAAGATATTTCTGCACATCTATGGCATGAATTTCCGTAGCACCCTTATGTTCAAGAGTATAATATTTGTTGAAATCTTCTAAAGAAACCGCATCCTTCCAATAATACTTTGAAGCTTGTTGCAGAGCTGTCTGGTCTCCTTCTCGAGCAGCTTTAAGTGCGTTGGTAGCTTTATCACTACTTACTACAATTGTATCTTTAGGATTAACTGCTAGCTTTATTGTTGTTTCTTCGTCTTTAACCAGTCCTACTGCCAGGCCTTTTTCTAACGGAGTAGCAAAGACAGCTTTACTACGCGCATAGTCTTGTCCACGTAAATGTTCTGGGAGATTTGCTTCTGCAAAAGAATCAATTTGAATATCTTTTTCTAAGCGCCGAGTATTTCGTCCTCCTTCCAAACCACCGCTCTGTACGATGCCCTCCAGATTTTTTGCAGGAGTATTATGATATACAAAAACATCTCCGACCTTTGCAGTTATTGGCTGTTCTAAAACAACCATAATTCTGACTGTTGCTTCTGGATTTTGACCGAGAATCACATTTTGTTTTTGTAAGTTTCTTACGTGTTGTTCTATCACTTGAGGAGATTCTGGAAAGTTAAAAACTGGAGCAACGCCCGCTAAACAAGGAGCCATTCCAACAATCGCTCCACCAGCAACTGCGCATGGTTCGACTACATCGGAAACAATGTTTCTCTCACTGCCTATTAATTCAGATAAATCTACCTCTATTTTTTCTTCAGCATATCCTTTTTTGAATTCGTCAAAGCTCTTAGCACTTTTACGTGATGAAAGTGGAGCATCAAATTTAGTAGTATCAATACCTTTGTCCAAGCCAGATATGCCTTCGACAGTAATTCCTTTCTCGGTTTTTTTGTAAATTAACCCAACATCAGTTCCTTGGTAATGTACCAGAAGTTCTGTTCCATCCTTGGATAAGAATATCTTAGCTTGCTTATTACTAGCGGGAACTTCTAATAATCGTAATACTCCCTTATCTATTTCTTCACCTGACTTAATGATGGGAATTTTAGCTCTTTCTTGAGCAGTATATGCAGTTACAAAATTTCCTTCTGCATCCCTGATGATGACATCTAAAGTTTTGCCTTCTTCTCTGGAGATAGTGAGGCTGCGTTTATCCAAAGGGATAGTAAAGGAAGGTTTCTTTCCAAGATTATTTAAAAGATTATCAAGTCCTCCAGAAAAATCTGGATCATGTTTCAAAGCATGCCTATAACCTCTACCAACTCCTTGAACTGCTTTACCTTCTTCAACATTTACATAAACTTCATCATCGATTAAAACATACCTCTTATCAGTTCTTTTTTCAAAACATTCTGGGCAATTTTCATATAACTTAACTACATCTTCATCTGATATACCAGCAGGGATTTTCTTTCCAGGAAATAATTGTAAATCCATTTCTTGTTTTAAGCTTGGTAAATCTTCTGGTGCATGTATTACTCTAATACGAGCTTCTAATGATTGTGAGAGCCGGATATTTCCATTTTCAGAAGGAACTGTGGATATTTTATTCTCCAGAGAAGGTGGAGCAACTGTTACTTCATCGGCTAGAGCAACCTCATCAGAAACACCAGTGACTGATCTTTCAATTTTTGTCTGCCCAAATTTAGCTGTATCAACTTCAAATCCTCCTTGAGTCATGGCATCAAATAATTTATTATCATAGACCTTGTCTATAGTATCCGGATCTCCAGGGAGGGCAAACCCCGCATCAAGTAATTTCGCTTCTAATTTTCCTTCAGGTGTGGTTACAACGATGACATTATTCCAGTGGAAATCATCAATCTCTACATTTTCTGCCTTCAGTATAGTAGTCAATCCTTCTACAGCATTTTTAACTTCATTTATTTGCGGTTCGTCAAGAAGCGCTTTAGCCAGAACCGCTCGCGCCTGTTGAAATTCAGCATTTTGCGCTTGCTGAAATTCTTGGATACTTGGGAACATCTCCCTCTCAAGATTTTTATATTGTGAGAGATGCTGTTCATATTCTGTTCGTGCTGGAGGAGATAGCCGCTCTAAAATAGTCTCCTTTAGACTTTTACCATCAATCTTCTCAGCGATGTAATAAGTGTCTTCTGCTTGATATACATGCGGAGATGCTCCTCGAGCAGCTAGACGGTTTAATACATCAGCCTGTTCGGGGAAACTGTTAGCAACATCTTCAAGTGAGGGGTTAATATTTCGTATTTTAATTATTGAGTCTTTAGGAAGAGCATATGCCACTTCTACTGCTGGAGGTACATCAAGAACTACTCCCTCTCCTCCTTTACCAATGTAAAGATCTTTCTTCTTAAGCAATGTATCTAATGAAGCTTGATCTAGTTTTCCACTTGGATTCCTCTCCAGTACATTTACAATATCATTCCAATCATCTTGTCCAGCAATACGTGGAGGAATATTCACAGTTTTAGTGACTTGCGGCTTAGTTCCAGTAATTTCTTTTGCGACCGGAGTCTGGGCAGCGGTCTTTTCTGCAGCACAAGGCGCCAATCCATAAATAGCCGCTGCAGCTAGGTTACAGGGATTGACTGCATCAGAGACTAAACTCTCCGGTCTTCTCTCGCCAACAACTTCCAATCTTCTTGCTTTAATATCATTGGCAGCCGCATATTCGCTATCAGCCAGAGTTTCTAAAAGTCGTTCTTCCAACTCCGCTTCCGCTCGCGCATCGCTGGTATCTATTCTTTTAAGAAGATTATTTCCTTCTTCAACCTGAATCCGTAGTTCAGGAACTACATCCTCTGGAACTTCAAAGCGTAATCCAGTTCCATCTGGTTGTACGCGCACCGCAGGATTGCTTATTATCTCATCGAGTTTAGAAATTCCTTCGGCGCCAACAACATCAAAAACTTCATCTCCACTTCCAGAAACTTGCGCTTGCTGCATTCTATCTTTAATGACAGATTTACTTTTCTCAAATTTTCTGTTAAGATAAGCATCATCTACTTTTTCAGCCGCAACTTCCAAACCTTCTTTTGCAGCATCTAGTCTTGCTCGAGAAAGAACCGCTTCTGGTGTATCACCTACTAATCTTGCATTTGTACTCGCTTCGGCAAAGTCATCTGCTGCTTTTCTAAAATCTTGTTCAGCAACAAGAACTTCATCAGAACTCCGTCCAAATGCTTTTTCAAAGGTAGCATCCCAGGCCTTTCTTACTGCACCATTTTTCGGCCCAGCGATATTTGAGACTCGTAATAGGTCATCAAGATTATCTATATTTTTGGTAGACTGCTCTATATCTTTTCCTGCATCAGAAATTTTAACTAACGATTGTCCTTCAGCGAGAGCATCTCCACTCTGTCTTGCAGCTTCCAATTCCCGCTGCATCTGATTAAGATTCTGTGTCTGAGCAGCGATAGTATCTATTTCAACATTCCGTGCCTTTGCTATATCGCGATCAAATTGTCCAAGAGGCGTATTTATTGCTCTTTGAAATTTCTGATACTTACTCGCTTGCTGACCAGCTTTAATCTCTGCATCAAGAGCTATTTTGGTCGCATCCACTGCTTTTCTGGCTTGAACGACTGCTTCTGCACTATCGGCTGCTCGTTCTGCTGCTTTTGCTGCCGTGAATGCTTCTCTGGAGCCTTTGGAAGCAAATCTATATGCCTCAATAGCTGTTCCTGTCGCGTCTACAGTTTTGCTTATCTTGCGCAGTTTCTGAAATGTATCTGCTAACGCCAATGGCCCTCCAATAACCACTTCTGCGACATCAAACACCGCCAGCGCATCAAAACTGGAGATAGCCATATCCCTAAATTCTTCTTCTGTTTCTCTGGTGTAAGTAACCCCTGCTCTCTCCAAGCCGCCAGCAATATACTTTCCTGCTGATTCACCAGTATAGACCGCGATAACCTCGCCTAAAACATTATGATTTAGGGTATCAAGTTTATGTTGTACATCCTTGGCCTCAGCGCAGTCAGGGCATATGGCTAATGCTTCCTCAAATTTCGCGGCAGCTTCTCCAGCAAGTTTATCTCGATTGAATCTCTGGGTATTTTCAGCATCTCTTACTTTGGTGTTGAATTCAAGCTCCTTTCGTGCCAATTGATATTGTTCCTTACGCTGTTGTATTAAATAACTTTTAGCAAGATAATCATCTGAAGTTTCCAAGAATTTCTTATCCTCTTCAGAGAATACAGATTTAGTCAAATCAAACTCTAAAAGGGCTGCGGCAGGTTCATCGGCAACGCTGATTTGCAATTCAGCAGAAGAAGAAACAACCGTTCCATCAGCGTCTCTATCTATTCCTGTTCTAGCGTCAGCAAAAGCTTGAGTTGGAGAAAGTCCTTTACCTTCATATTCTTTTAATTTAAATCGCAGGCTGTGAAGCTGGGCTATTTGCCGTTCTTGTTCAACAAAAGCTTGTTGGTCAAGATTATTTCTAACTTTTGTAATTCCTAAGGCATCTGCAGATGCTTTCTCTGAACTGTCAAAAAGGAACATCAACGATGTTCCAGCTAATGCTACGGTATCAGCAACCCCGGCAGTACCAAGATTATCGCTGTTAAAATGTATATTTTCCCAAGCTCTGGCAACTGATCTTCCTGCTCCAAGGTCTTCTTCTTCTTTTTTCAATCGCCCTTGCAGGTTAGCTTCTTCTAAATTTCTTTCCCGTTGCTCTAAAGTTCTTTTAGAGTAATCTGTTTCAGCCATCCTTGCTTTCTTTAACTTCACTAAATCTGGATGCAGCAAAGTATCTGGAACAGTTTTAGCTTGATCAAGCTCTTTTGCTAACTCAGGATTTGTGACTACAATCTCTTGTAACAGGGCGCCTGCTTCGTTACCGTAACCATAATCATAAAGCAGAGCGACTTGGTCAAGCGACTCGTCTCTTTGTTGTCGCACCGCTCTGTCAGCTATGTCTTGAGCGACTGTGGGAGACACAAGCTGCTGTCCTGCCAATACTGATACGTCTATTTTTTCAACGACAATAACATTCCCATCTTTATCCTTTCCCAGCTTCACCACTTCTTTTATTCCTTCTTGCGTGGCTAGATTTGGTCCGTTGAGTATCTTATTAACTTCTTGGTATTTTCCGGCTAAAAGAGCGACTTCTGCCGCAACATCATCCTTTCCTTCCAGCCGATATTTGTCGATGAGCGCCTGATTCTGTGATTCCAATGCCTTCAGATTAGTATCGAGTTGATTGACTTTTCTTTGCGTTTCTGCTGCTGCTTGGGCATCTACCCTAAAATTTTCGCGAAGAGTATAAACTTCTGGATCTAGTTTATTATTAAGAAAGCCTCGTGGCGCATGTTTATTGATAAGAAATAGTGCATAATCAGGATCTGAGTTAAATCTATTCCAGTCAATCGCTGCAAATATCGCTCCACGACCGCCACCTTTTAACCATTCATTCTTTAATTTTGAATGGATGCTTGCTAATGCTTCAGTCTTCCGTCCTTTTTGCGCTTCCAGCGTTTTACCTAAATCTACTTTTCTTTTTTCACCATTATCAATTTTTCTTTTGGCATCTTCCAGCTCTTTCTTATCAGTTGGATTGATTCCTTTGTCTTCTTTTTTTGCTCTTTCTTCAGCTTCTTTCAATTGCTTTTCCAGCTCTGCTTTTGTGACCAAAGTCTTCCAGCGATTATAATTTGCAGTTCTTGTTCCCACTATTTTCTTCTCTTCTTCTTTTGCTGTATTGAGATTTTTCTCATCGACAGGACAGTACGATGTGCCCTGGCAAGCAGAAAGTAAACCTTCAACTTCCTTCACCCGCATCCGTGCTAGGTCCCATTGCGCTCGTGTGATTTCATCGACATCTGCGCCGAGACCTTTGTTGATGATCTTCTGATATTTTTCTGCATCCTCTCTAGTTTTAGGTCTTCCCAGCGCATCTAATTCAATACCATATCTCTTGAAAGTTTCCCTGGCCTGACCGGTTGTTTTGATAATAGTCTCAACATCTTTTGTATATTTTGGATTGGTTACAGCATCAAGATTAAGACCACTTTCTACCAGAAATTTTTTCTTCAGTGCCGCATAGCCAGGATCATCCGTGTCAAAAGAAAGTGTTGATAAATCATTGAATCTACCTTTTTCAACTAGGCTAGTTAATCTGCCAACTTCGGCAGCATTTTGTTCAGATATGAGTACTGCTTCATTTCCAAGGGCTTTTCCGACGGTAAGTGGATATTCGATTCTTTTGATGCTGATTTCTGGATTTTTTGGATCAACAATTTCATAAGCGGCTCCTAGCTCAGCCGTTCTTGGATCGCGCGACAACTTAAAGTTACATACTGATTCGCCGCATGGGGTTGAAATAAAGAGATTATTTCCTATCGAAACTTGTTGGCCTTCTTTTGGAATTTGGCTTGCTAAGAATCCTAAATCTTGTTTATCAGGAGTGAAAATAATCTGTCCTTTTTCATCTACATCTACTTTCAGTCGAACACTAGCACGATCAGCTCCCGTGAAAATTCCTTTAATTCCAGTTTCTGTAGCTATAGCAACTGATTTATGGATAGTAATCGCTTCTCCTGCTTTACAGTAAAAACATTCTGCTCTGACCATATCTGCCTGATCAGGACGAAAATTATCGTGATTGACTTTAATCACCGCGGCGTCTTGATTAGTGAATATTCCTTCTTTAAACTGATCGTTCTTGAATTCTGCCTGACCCCGAACGTTAGTCTGGATTCTTGCAGAAAATTGTGCGTCTAATTCAGACAATCCATTAAGACCCTTGTAACTGAATTTATCTTTGAGAGGCTTTGCAGAATTACCCCTGGCATCGTAAAGACCAACTTCCGCTACACCTTTAGAAGTTACTGTTATTGCTTGAGAATCTTTATCTTTGTTAATCCAAACTTCTGCATTCTTTCCAGGTAATGGAGGTTGGCTCGGCTTACGCAACTGTTGTGCCTGCTCGCGAAGTTTTTCTGCTTTCTCTTCTCCTGTTGGTTGTGGTTTATTTGGATCAGCATAAAAAGAAGAAGTAGAAGACATTTCATCAAGATTTATTGTAAGTGTGCTTGCTTTACTTTTATCAGATACATAGCGGGCATCCCATTGCCCTTGTGTCGATACTCCGACACACGCTCCAGCTTCCGGACAGACATTCTTATCGACTACAACAGTTCTTTTCCCGTCTTTTCCAACATCCCATGCTTCAATTTTGTTTCCTCTTTTACTGTAACGTCCGTCCATAAACAATCCGGATGTAATTACTTCGGCATCTTCAGCATCAATATCACCATTATAATTAACAATAAGAATACCCTCATGATTGATAAATTGCGAATAATCATTTTTAATATTTACTATTCCCGAGGCAGGGCCATCAACGGTTAACTTTCCGGCATCGAAGGTGAAGGCGACTTTCGCATCGTCGGAAATCTTAAATTGTTGTTGGCCTCCATTTGGAAGTTGAAAAGTGAAACTTCCTTTCTCCTGATCATAGGAGATGGTTTTAGTCTCAGCGCCAGCTACTGACACTTTCTGTTCTTTCACTCCAATCCTCCTAGAGATTTCAAATCCATTATTGGCGGAAGCAATGCTGGTAACAGTGGGATCATTCTTAAAATCAGCTAGAATTAGATTGGTCAATCCGTTCTTGAGAACTCCTTTATCATTATCAAAGAAAAAATCTTGAGCTAGATTATCAAAACGATAGGGGGCACCAAAAGTTTTAGTGAAATATTGCTGCGCTGCGCTTTTCTCGTTACTTCCTTTTTGCAAAAAATCCCGTAATCCAGTCTCTTGCTTAAAGAAAACTTTATCCGCCCGCGCATTTACTCCCCAATTAGCCGGTGTAGAATAATATTGCTCTGCAAATTCCTGCTGATACAGATTTTCGTTGCCTAAATAGATACCTTGTTCATTTGACTGGAGATGATTAAAATTTTCTAAAGTGGGATCTTGTACTTTTGTTAAATCAGCTGCCGTCGGATTAGGAAGATTATTGAAATTTTCCGGAGTAGGATCATTATTGAACGAGTTTTGAGATTCGAATTCTTTATCTGTTGTGGAAAATTCGTCAGGTTGAGGCACTTCTTCTTGTGCAAGAGAAAGAGGGCTGACAATCATAAGGTAAACAAAAAAAAGTGCAGCGATCTGATTTATTCCATTTTTCATTTTTTGTCTAAGACTAAAATACTTACTTTTTGTTCATCCTTCCCGCCACGATCATCTTCTACTGTAAAAATAACCTCAAATATTCCAGCTGCGGTGATTTCTGCATTGATAGTGCCGTCTTGAGCTATAGGAAATTTATTTGAATCAGAAGAATATTGTAGGATATTATGATTAGGGTCATCTGCAACAAGTTCTTCCTGCCATTTATCTCCCAATTGAAAAGTTTTATCAGCAATGAAAGTTAATTTAGGAGGTTCATTCTCTGGAAAATCATTGCGGACCGCAAATATAAAATTAAGAGGCTCATCTGGCTCATTTCGTGATAAAGAATAAATAACCACTGATTCATCAAAGGGAAACACCATTGGTTGATAAGGTAAAGCGAGAAAATCTTCCGGTCCTACGTCAGGAAATTTTAAGGCTTCTATAATCTCAACCATCGCCCCTAGGCTGCTTTGTTGTTGCACACTGAATTTCTCGATGGTTGTTTTATCTTCATTAGAGAGAACAATCTGCAATGGAAAATATAATTCTGTCTTTATCGTTGATTTTTGAATTATAACTTTTGCTTTAATCTTCTCGTAATTCGGTTCAACCAGATTATTCTGCCTCTCAAAAGTTTCAAAGTCTCTTAAGCAGAAATCAATATTTTCTTCCAAATAAGTTGCCAAATCTTTTTCCATCTTCTCCCTGGAAAGGCCATTCAGTCCATTCATCCAAGCATAATTGACCAAACCGTAATCGGTTAATAAGATAAGATTGTCTTCTTTAGGATAAATTACCCCTCCTTGCATCGCCAACAGATATATTGCTGGATCAATCGTATCCTTAATGCATTTTTCCACAAAAGATTGTACCATACCAGGAACTCCTAAAAATTTTTGTGATTCTTCTAACTCCACTTCCAATGGCGCTTTTTTCATTTTAGAAAAGATGAAGAAAAAACCAGCTGACAAGAGCAAAATAACTATACCTACTACTAGAAAAACAGTAATTTGTCCTCTTTTTGACATCAGCCAGAATGAAGAAATCTACCTATATAAAGATTTGCTAGAATTGAGCTTAAAGTTTAATGAAAAATGAAAGAGAAAATAAAAAGAAAAAAAACCAGTTTATTGGGTTCTCAAATGCGCTCTTCGGCTTGGCCTGGCCTTTTCATGCCCCTTACCTTTGCCAGCCATACCGCGAGATTTCTTTCCGGCTGAGGTAACACCATGGAAAGCCCTGCTTCTGTTATTCTGAGCAGAAATCCAATTGATTTTAGGATCAGACTTGATTACCGGATGATCAGGATCGACCAAGATGATCTCATACCAGTAAAATTCCCCATTCTGGGCTACCCAATAGGAGTTAAGGACCACTAAGTTTTCATATTTCTTTTGCGCCCTTTCTTCTGCGATTACCTGATAGCTCTTATGTAAAGTAAGTCTGGTTCCAAAGCGCTTCGGTCTTCGGCCACCTTTTATTTGCGGTCGGGTGTGTCCTCCTCGAGAAACTCGCTGGCGGACTACAATAAATCCTTGTTTAGCTTTATACCCCAGTGACCTCGCCCTATCTAGTCGTGTAGGATGTTCTATTTTAGTAGTTACCGACTCTTCTTTCCACGCTAGAAGTCTTTCTCTCCATAACTCATTATTCTGCTGTGGCTTTCTCCACGCTTGACGTATATATTTGTATAATGACATTGTATTTTGCCTCCATATTTACGATTTGTTGTTTTTACTCATTCCATCTTCAGGTAAGCAACTACCCACATTGATGGTTTAGTTATTATTTGAAGGTTGGTTTAAAAAGGTTTTGTGCAAAATGGCGTTCACTACAAATTATTGAAAAGTTGTTTTCGATATCTTTCAACTAGGTCTAAAGCGATCTTGTAATGATCAGATTGGTGAAGCTTTCGCAGTTCTTCCGCCGTAAATGATTTTCCTTCTTTAAGCGGAACAAAAGCCTGGCGATACACTTCAAAATAATCTTCTGATTCTCGTACCAAACTTTCTATGTGACTAACATGCTTTTGCGCTTCTTCAGGTAATCTTGAAGCATCAATCATTTCTCCGGACAAGAGTTCATATTTTTCCATGCTTCTCATTGTGCATTATGGTTCAAATAACTTAGATATCCTGCCACTAAAAAAGCCACAAAGCTTGCCCAGACCGGCAGCGCAAAGGAGCCGATATTCAATTCTAAGCCCATCAAGGCTCGCCATAAATGCAATAATGCTACTGCTCCGAATACTAAAGTGTTTACTAATCCCAATTGTTTTTGTTTAATTTTTATCATGTTATTTCCTCCTTCTCTAATTCACATTTTCATCCAAAATTAATCGTTCCGTTAGCGATAAGCATCAGCAGCCATCCCAGCCAGATCAACAACAATCCCATCAACAATCTCATATAAGCTTTATTCTTATGCTTCCAAGATTTAATTTTATGCAGTTTCATGCCTCCGGCAACAAGAATCAGTATCAGTAATAATGGAAATACAAAAATCAGATTATACAGTATCAGCAGCAAGAACGCTGTAAAATCAAAATATTGTGATAGCATAGTGATTATCGCTAAATATGGCGCTCCCGTGCAGGGAAGTTCCACTGCCGAGACAAATGCTCCCAGCAGCATCACTCCTGGAATAGTGACGCGGTTAGACATAAGATGTATTTTATCTACAAATTTTTCTGGAATAGCTAAGGAAAACCATCTTCCATACCAAAAGAAATCTTTTATTTCCAGAATACCTGCAGAGATGATTAAAATACCCACAGTGATAGAAAGATATTCTGTCAGCCACAGGGGAATTGTAGATAGAAAATAAAGAAGCCCTAATCCTGCTAAGAGATACACTACCAGTACTGACAATACATACAATCCGCCTAAAAGAAGCATTCTCTTGGTAGATTGTTTTGCTCCAATCATGACTGAAATCATCAGGATCAGCACCCCGATAGCGCAGGGATTGATTGAATCAATCGCTGCTGCGGTAACCACGGTAATTAACGTTGGCAATGTCGCTTCAACCGCCATGCAATTCACCTATATTAACTGCTGCTTCATAAGTTGTGCAAATCTTATCAGTTTTTTCTTTTTCCAAATCAAATTCTATGATGATGCAATCTCCCGGCGGCACTATTGAATAAGGAGATAGAACATAATCTGCAAAATTCTCTATTTTTTCTTGTTGATAAATCCACTTTCCAGCTTCTTCCGGATTTACTACTTTATATACAAATACTTGCACTTTGCCTGGTTTTTCATTGCATGCCTCTCCGTTGCGCAACAACACTATTTCATCATTGGTAGGAACCGCAATAGACTCTGGCGTCAGCACTCCCCCCACCACATTAAAAAAATTAGTCAGAGAAGCATCTTCTCGATTTACTACCACTCCTTCTACATGGATGCGAAAGTCATTATGCTCATGAAACACCGGCGTTCCGATGCGGTTTGACAGTCCATTCGGATTGAGCAGATCCATCTTCCTTCCGCAGTTCCAGACTTCAAAATCAGCATGCCAATGCACTGGGCCGTTGGTCAGGGAAATCTGATTCAAATAAATAGTAATGCCAGCCGTATATACGGTTGCGGCAATGACCGGAATGATCATCAGCAGGAAAAGCATCTTTTTATGATTATGAAATTTTCTTTTGGAAATGATCGCTAATATCACCAGTGCAGTGACGAGGATGCTGGTGACCATGATTACAGACATGGCCTGGGTCTTCAGCTTGATTCCATCATCAAGTTCAGAAGTTTCATCATGGGCTATTGCTAAAGGAGTAAGTAATACTAATATCATAACCACTAAAAATTTAAAAACAGTTTTACCTATCATCTTATCTAAGAAAGAGATATTACACTATATAAGTTTTCTGCTTCATCTAAATCCATCTTCTTTTGCGGAAATACAATAATAAGAATACCACAATCAGCAGCATCCCTATCATCACCGTAAAATATCCGTACTCCCAGCGCAAGGCTGGCATGAAATCAAAGTTCATCCCATACACGCCGGTAATAAAAGTAAGTGGAATGAAAATAGTTCCAATAATGGTCAAGACTTTCATGATTTCGTTAGTCTTATTGCTGAGGCTGAACAGATACACTTCCATCATCCCGGAAAGTATGTCACGAAAAGTTTCAATGGTATCCATAATCTGGATGGTATGGTCATAGACGTCCCGAAAGTAGATAGTGGTAGTTTTCTTAAGAAGAGCAGATTCTGAACGGATCACTCCACTGACTACTTCCCGCAACGGCCAGATAGAGCGTTGCAGAGAAATGGTCTGTCGTTTAAGCTGATGCATTATTTTAATAGTTTCTGCAGTAGGCCGGTGAATGGTCTCTTCAACATCTTCTATCTGCTCTTCCAATTTTTCTAAAACTGCAAAATAATGATCGACAATGGCATCAATCAATGAATAAGCTAAGTAATCAGGACCTCTTTTTCGCAATTTGCCTTTGTTTTCCCTAATCCGTTTTCGGATTGGATCAAAAATATCTCCTTCGCTTTCTTGAAAAGAGATTACAAAGTTTTTCCCGATGATGATGCTTATCTGCTCCGTGACTACTTCTTTCTTCCCATAGGTAAGCATTTTGAGAATGATAAAGATATGATCTTCAAAGGTCTCGATCTTGGGCCGCTGCTCATTATTCATGATATCTTCCAGAAGCAGGTAATGGAAGCCGAAATGTTTTCCTATGTCTTGGATGATCTTAGAATCGTGTATTCCATCAATGTTGATCCAGGTGACGCTTTTTTTTCGCCGGAAAGGAAAACATTCTTCCACAGTTTGAGCTATTTTCTCTTCAAATTTATTCTCATTATAATCAAGGATAGAAATCTTAGGAGTATGTTCCTTTTCCTCTCCGATATGCATCAGCGTTCCTGGTGGAAGCCCTGCTTTCTCTGATCGGACAGACGTTGCCATATTCAGCTCGGCCATGAATTGTTATTTAATGATTTCTATAGCCGAGCTTCTATAGCCGAGCATTTGTATTTTTGAGTAAGTAAAACAGTAACGTTAAAAAAGAACAAAACAATCCTTACTAAAAAAGATGGTCTCTCCCTTTATCATGATTTTAGCTGCTCTGCTGCTTGCGTTTACTATTTCTGAAGTCTTGAAAAAATTGTTTGGAATTCCCAGGGTGGTGGGCCAGGTAGGAGCAGGCCTTATTTTAGGTATAGCTGGATTCCGTTCCTTTTTATTCAATCAGGAAAATCTCGATGTTCTTTCCTTTCTGGCTAATTTTGGGATAATCCTGCTCTTCTATTACGTCGGCTTGGAAACCAATCTCTCTGTTTTTAAAAAAAATATAACCAAATCCTTGTCCATCTCCTTAGTCAACACCACCGTACCATTTATTTTAGGATTTCTGATTATGAAATATGTTTTTGATTTCAATACTATGGTCAGCATGATTATCGGGGTCGCTCTTTCGGTCAGCGCTCAGTCTGTTTCACTAGGCTTTCTGGAAGAACTAAAACTCGTAAAATCAAAGATAGGCAGCACCATCATCAGCGCCGGAGCGGTTGACGATATCGTTGAGCTGATTTTAGTAAGCATTCTGCTTTCTTTTTTTCAGTTGGCAGTTACCGATGTACCTCATCTGAATCTAATGTTAGGTTTATTCTTTTTCGTGGTCGTGGTGGTGGTAGCAAGAATGTGGTTTATTCCATCTACTCTGAAGTTTTTTGATCGGGAAAAATCAAGCACCGCCAGATTTACCGGTTCACTATTGATTGTCTTGCTCATCGCTTCACTCTCAGAATTATTTGGGATGGGTTTTATCATCGGAGCCATGATCGCAGGCATGATTGTACGGCAGACTATTTTCAAAGATGTACAAATACCTGACTGGGAAGAACATGACATCGCTAAGTCTATCCATATTGTCGCTTTTGGTTTTTTAATCCCTTTATTTTTTGTCTGGGTCGGCTTGAATACCGATATCAGCACCATCAGTGCCAATGTTTTTTTTGTGATTATCCTTATTGTTATTGCTTTGCTTGGAACAGTAGGCGGTACTACCATTGCCGTGCTGCTTAATGGTGGAAGTTTTCGCGAAGGAATGATGATTGGCTGGGGCTTGACTCCTAAGGGAGATGTAGAATTAGGTATCGCTACCCTGGCTTTGACTGCAGGAATAATCACCTCGGCTATCTTTACTGCCTTGGTAGTGATGGCTCTGTTTACCACGCTTATCTCACCGTTGGTGTTTAAATATTTAGTGACTTCTTCAAAGAAAAGAATAGCCTAATCTAATCTAAAGCGCCAAAAACAGAAGGCTTTAAATATTACAATGTCTCTATCTTATCTATCTAATAGAGGTGGATGACATGGAAATTACTCCGGCAATAAAATCTGAATTTCTATCATTTGATTCTGAACAGGTAGTTTCAGAAATGATTGGCCAGTTGCGCAAATTTGAAGAACGCCACGGCTTGATTTTTAAAAAAGAAAAATATCTCGGTGTCATAGAAAAGAAAGGATTACTGCGTTTTAGATTGGATGTCTCCAAAGCAAAGATAAGTAATTTTATCCATCGCGCTCCTTTAATCAATGAGCATGCCGATGTTATAGAAACTGCTTATGCATTATTCAAGGCTGACAGCGACTTCGTTCCAGTAGAAAGTAATAAAAAAATAGTGGGTGTCCTTTCTGCGCTGGATTTGGCGAAATTAGCGGCTGATCTTCCGGAAACAAAATCATTTACCATTGCTGATGTCAAGTTGGTGAAAGGCGAGAAACTTGAAAAAGATGATCCAGTCAGCAAAGCTGCAGATTTAATGTATAAAGCGAGAGCAGACCAAGTTCCTATCTTCGACGAGAAAGGATTGTATGGCATCATCAGTTTCCGCGATTTATTGCAGAAATATCTGGCCTGGGCGCCTAACCGTGAATTTTCCACTAAGTTCGATAAGGTCAGGGGCGGTTCTAAAAGTTCAGAAGCTGACCGTCCTAATCTGTCGATGCTGCCGATCAAGTCCTTCAGCACTAATCAAAATATAGTCACCGTCAGCAAGAAATCATCTTTGTCTGAAGCCGTAAATCTTATGGTCAAGAACAATGTTTCCAGCGCCATCGTCATGGATGGAACTAAATTTGAAGGATTGCTGACTTTAAAGAATATACTGCGCTTGGTAGGCAGTTTAGAGATTCCCGAAAATTTCAATATCCGTTTTGTAGGATTGAATGATGTCGGTCTGCTTGCACATCAGAAAGAAGCGGTGCAGAAGATCGCTTCTAATGAAGCATTTAAACTGCAGCGGGAAATCCAGGATGACTTTTCCATGGTCTTGCACATCAAAGATCACACTAAAAGCGGTCATGAACATAAGTATTCTATCACCCTGCATGTAGATGCTCCCGGACAGAGAGTTGCTGTAACTGAATACGATTGGCGCATCGAGACTGCCATCCACAAAACTTTTGAGAATGCTAAGAACGTCTTGAAGAGAAAGTTGAAGGGAGAGAGAAAGTTTAAGGGAGAAAAAAGCAGAAGGAAAGTGTTTTGAGAAAATTATTTTTTAGTGTAATTTATCTTAGACGAATTGTTGCTTGTTTCTGCCAATCATCTGGATTAATAGGTTTGGAACCTGGTAAATACCTTTCTATTAATTCATTTACAGTTTGGTATCTATCGGGATATTCCTGAATCGGTTGTAACAATAAAGTCATTCCAAATAAAGTAATCTCATTATCTCCAGCTAAACCTTCAAAGTTCATATCAACAAGAATAGATAATTCACGGCTCTTTCTAGCAGCGTGAGAGGCAGCATACACCAAATTATTACGACCTTCCCAATTGCCTTTAATCGGTGCATCCGGATTTCCTACAAAATATCCTGGCAACCCTTTAGGTAATCCTAGATTATTGTTCATCATATATGCATAAGCAAAGACTAATCTATTTTCTTCTGTCATTCATAGTTTGAAATAACGACTCATTTATAAATATTTCACCAAAATAATCAATAAAGATACAAAAACTTAAGCGCAATTTAAAATACTTTAGAACCTAATCCTTACTTCTTCCCCTTAACTTTCTTCTTCATCATCTTCTCTCGGAACTTAGTGGCATTCTTTTCAGAGACAAAACGATACAACTGTCCATCTAATTCCATCTCGATGACTTCATCAGTATCCATCAACGGCTTGCCGCTAAGCGCGTCTTTTCCTAACTGTCCTAAGCCGGCAGCTCCTTCCATGACTCCTTCTTCCCATGGCGCAAGTTCATCATCTTCTTCCAGCTTTTTTCTTCCGACTTCAGTATAGATATCTTCATCTTCATCGCCCATAGTCATGGCTAACTCATGCTCTTCAGAAGTTTCATCAGGAATGATTCCTTGCTCTTCAGAAGGATGTAATTCTAACTCTTCATCATCATCCTCTTGCGGTTCCGGAAGCTTTTTCTTAGCTGCCTTCACTGTCCGAGATGAATTAACAGTTGTGCTTCGAAGTAATCGTCCTTTCGCAGGTTTTAGTGCTTTTTTAAGTACTTTCTTAGCCATCCACAGATGAAGGAGATTAGGATTTAAAAGGATTACGGTATTGGATTCTTTCAAGACCTAAAGAGAAGTTTGCATAATTCATCTTTTTTGGCAAACTTCTCTAAGAAACTTTGCAATAACCGTGATTTTGGCATCTTCAGATAATTAATTTGCCAAAATCCCTATTTTGCAAAGTTCCCTAAACCTAGAGGCTTGCCTTCCTAAAATGATTTAAATCCTCCCTGATTTAATCGCTCTATGGGACAAATCACTACCTTCACCGGCGCTTCGGGGACTGGAAAAGACAGTATCGCCAGAGCTTTAGGTTTTTCATATGTTACTAGCACTACCACTCGTGGTCCACGGCCTTCTGATAATCCTGGGGAATATGAATATCTGGAACAGGAAGATTTTCATTACGAAGAAGAAGCGTGGAATGCTTTTCTTTGGGTTACAACCCATGGGGGAAATTATTATGGCACGAAATATGAACCGATTAATAACGCTTTAAGCAGGTCGGAAAATTCCACCATGATTCTCGTTCCGGAAGTCTTGCCTTTGCTCTTAGCGTATGTTGGAAAAGAAAAAGTTATGCCTTTTTACATTCACAGTCCTGGCGAAGCAATATTACGCACTCGCATGGAACAGCGAGGAGATTCTAACACCAGCATAGATCGTCGCCTGAAAGAAAGCAGAAACTGGGATGAAGAGGCGGAAAAATCAGGAATTCCGTACACTTTTATAACCAATAATGGGATGATTGAAGAAGCGGTAGAAATGGTTAGGAAGTATTTGTGAGTGAGTTGAATTTAATTGATATTAGTTAAAAGATATTCTGATTCCGATAATTCTGAGATTAAGCTATCATTACCTCAAGGAGAATCTTTTATACTCGCTAATAGGATTGATGAAGATCACTATGAAGTAAGTGTCCTCGTACCGTGGTATGGAAGACAATTTTATACCGGTATTGATTCAATCGTAATCCATGATGAACTACATACTGAAGATTGGCAATCTCTTTTTGAAGCTGACACTTCAGAGTTGATTTCCATTATCAGGACTGCTCTCCCTATCATTAAACAATATAACTGCGAAGAAGATCTTGAAATCTAAATTTTCCAAGGTTTTATTGAGTAGTTTTTTTCATTGAATTCCAACACTGCTATCTTATTGAAATCACCACATACCAAATCAAAGTTCTCATCTCTGACGGAACATTGTATGTCTATGAATGTTCTTCCAGAAAAACGTTTAAACTTTTCAAAATTCCCTTCACAAGAATTATCATAGATATTTATCTTAAATCTATCGGCTGTAGCAGGCGCTCCCCAGAGATAACTAAGGTATAATTCCTTAGCATCTTCTGTTAAACGGTTTACGGTAATATCTGGATGACCATTAGCATACATCTGTTTACATATTGCAGATTGACATTGAGAACACTTACTATACTCCTGAATAAAATCGTCTATGGTCTTCATTTAGTTACATAATAAAAATATCTATATAAATTTACTGAAACTAGAGCAATCAATTAAAAAGTAATTTCTCCAAACCTCAGGTAAACCTTATAAATAATTCTCATTCTGTACCTCTTTCATGGAAGAATTCCCAGAACAGCCAGCAGGACCGCCTAAAGAGATCAAGCGTATCAATGATACCACCTGGGAGCTTCCCATTTCATATCGCAAAGGAATGCGCGTTCCGGCCAGAATCATCGCCAGTGACGAACTGATGAAAAATATGGACGCCGGCGTCTTTAATCAAATCGCTAACGTCGCAACCTTACCTGGTTTGCAGAGATATGTATATTGCATGCCTGACGGTCATTGGGGATACGGTTTTCCCATCGGTGGAGTAGCTGCATTTGATCCAAAAGAAGGTGGAGTGATTTCTCCCGGCGGAATTGGATTTGACATAAATTGCGGAATGCGATTGATGACTACCAACCTTACCATTGAGGAAGTAAAACCGAAAATTCATCAATTAGTCGACGAACTCTACAAAGCTGTTCCTGCCGGTGTAGGTTGCAAGGGCTTTGTCAAAGTTAGCAAGGATGAATTCAAAGAAGTCATGCGAGACGGTGCGCAATGGTGCTTGAAGAAAGGCTACGCTTGGAAATCAGACATTGATTATATTGAAAGCCAGGGAAAAATTCCTCAAGCTGATCCCAGCAAAGTTTCTGATAAAGCAATTAAACGCGGATTTGACCAACTCGGTACTCTTGGCTCAGGAAATCACTATTTAGAGATTCAGGAAGTCAAAGCAGAAAATATCTACGACAAAGACGCAGCTAAAATAATGGGTATCACTAAACCAGGACAGATTGTCATCATGGTGCACTGCGGCAGCCGCGGCTTTGGCCATCAGATCGGCACTGATTACTTGAAATTATTCTTAGAAGTCATGCCTAAGTATGGCATCGAAATTCTCGATAAAGAACTTGCTTGCGCGCCATTTAATTCACCTGAAGGTCAAGACTACTATAAAGCGATGGCTTGCGCTGCTAACATGGCCTATGCTAATAGGCAAGTGATAACTCATCAAATCAGAAAAGTATTCAGTCAAGTATTTGGCCGAACCGCAGAAGAGATGGAAATGAACTTAGTTTATGACGTTGCGCATAATATCGCTAAATTGGAAAAACACAAAGTAAATGGAAAAGAAAAAGAGCTTCTCGTTCATAGGAAAGGAGCGACTCGCGCTTTCGGACCTTCTCGCGCTTCAGAATTGCCCAAGAAATATGCAAAAATAGGACAGCCCATCATTCTTGGTGGAAGTATGGAGACTGGCTCATATCTATTATTAGGGACTGATGGGGCTGATGAAACCTTCGCTTCTACTGCCCATGGTGCCGGCCGTACTATGAGCCGAGCCAAAGCCAAGCGAGAGATTCGTGGCGATAAGTTGCAGCAAGACATGGAGAAGAATGGAATTTATGTTCATGCTGTGAGCATGGCTGGTTTGGCGGAAGAAGCAGGAGCAGCGTATAAAGACATTGATGTAGTGGTCGATACTTTAGATAAAGCAGGAATCACTCGTCCAGTTGTTGCTTTGAAACCGATTGGGAATGTAAAAGGATAGGTTTAGATACATTTTTATTCTTCTTTGTTTTATATTTAAAAGTTAGATGGCGGCTACAATTATAATTCTGGAATTTCTTATTTTTTCCCTTATAGGCGGCATTCTTGATTTGCTCTATAATTTTGCTACAGAACGGAAATGGTCTAATACGGGATATTTCAAAGCTCCATTTTGTCCTATTTATGGTTTTGGTGGATTAATTCTTATTTTTCTCTTCAAAATTCTAGATTTCTTGTCTCCAGTCGTACAAATCATCATTGCCACCTTGATGATGATTGCAGGGGAATATGTAGGTGGTATTTTCACAGAAAGAATCTTGAAATTAAAACTGTGGGATTATTCTGCTTCAAGATTCCATCTTCACGGTTATATTCATCCGCTCCATTCTTTTTATTGGCTGGTGCTTACTATTCTCTTTTATTTTGTTCTTTTTCCATTAGTTATCTTCTTTGAGCTGCAGGTAATGATTCCTGAATACCTAGAAGTTCCTTTTCTGGCCTTGTTTGTTATAAGTGCGTTATGGTTGACCATCCGCAAAATGCCGACCCAATTCTTTGAGATTCATGGAAAAATGATGAACATCACTTTAGAGAAATACAAAGAATTGTATTCAACGCTGCTAAAAATGTACCAGGCTCCATCTCTTCCTCTACGGAAAAAATTCAAATCCATCCTGCAGAAGCAATTGAAAAATACTAATGCTACTTTGAAAAAGATGCCGTTTAAATTCAAATAGCCCCATTTCCCATTCCTAAATGAAAACAAACTATTTTAAAGATTAAAACTAAGAGATAACTGATGAGAGGCACTACTAAATTATTTCGTATCTTTGGCATTGATGTGCAATTACATTTCTCCTGGTGGTTTGTTTTTGTCATTTTAGTCTGGAGTCTTTCCACTTCTTTCTTTCCACAATATTTCCCTGGTTTTGAAAATCCTACCTATTGGCTCATGGGTGTCATCTCAGTTTTGTTTTTGTTCATTTCGGTTTTGCTGCATGAATTAAGCCACTCTTTAGTCGCCAAAGCTAAGAAGATCAAAGTAGAAAGCATCACTCTTTTTTTCTTTGGCGGAGTGGCCAGCATCGATGATGAAAATCTCAAACCCAGCTCAGAATTCCTGATGTCCATTGCCGGGCCTTTGTTTTCGCTGTTCTTGTTCTCTGCGTTTTATCTTATCTATTTTTGGAATATAAACGCCTTCTGGACTGCTATCACCTTTTATCTCTATCAGCTAAATTTAGTGTTAGCTTTGTTTAACCTCGTTCCAGGCTATCCTCTTGACGGCGGAAGGGCTTTTAGGGCTTTACTTTATGCGCATTATAAAGATTTGAAGAAAGCTACCAAGATAGCTGTTCTGGGCGGCAGATGTTTCGCTATTTTTCTTATTTTATTTGGCATCATCAGTATCACTGGTGGGGCAGGTGGCGGCTTATGGTTCATGCTCATGGGCGGATTCTTGTATTACATCGCCGGAGTAAGTTATGAACAGATGTTGGTGAAAGATATTTTGAGTGGGATTAATGTCAATTCAATATTGATAAAAAAGATTACTATTCTTGAACCTTCCCTGCGCTTTTCAGATTTTCTAAAAAGATATCAAGATGCTGAATCGGAAATGTTTTTAGTAAGGAATGCTTTATTTTCCGGGATTCTTGATTTCAATAATCTTGGCACCATCCCTTACAAGCTGCAAAAATCACTTTCGGTAAAGCAATTGGCTCTGCCTTTATCTAAGATCAGCGCTCTTCGCAGCAGCGATTCAGCCTATGCTGCCTACCGAAAATTTTCTGAACAGGGTCTTGACTTTCTTCCTATTATGGAAAAATCAAGATTGTTAGGTTTTGTCAGTAAAAGAAAAGTGATGCAAAAATTAGTCTTAGCCTTGAAATTTGGTGTGGGCATCAACGAGAAAAGAAAGAAGTCTTCTAAATAGGGCAATCATTAAAAATAACCCTTGATTTTTCTACTTGAATGATTAAAGAAAAAATAATCTCAGCATTACAGAAGTTAACCAAGCATGACTTCATAGAAATAACGACAAGAGGAGATGCTGCCATCACCGCTGCTCTTTCAGTTCTTCCTAAAGATAAGGTAGTTCTCATCCCAGAAGAAGGCGGCTGGTTAAGTTATCCTAAAATACCGAAAAAGCTGGGTCTCAAAGTGATTGAAGTAGCATGTGATGATGCAAAAATCAATGTAGCTGATCTGCAAAAAAAGTTAACTGAAAATCCCTGCGGAGCGATTCTCTATCAGAATCCTGGCGGTTATTTCGCTGAACAACCTATGGAAGAGATCTATGCCTTGTGCAAAAAAAATGATTGCTTGACCATCATCGATGTTTCAGGATCTATCGGGACGAGATTATGCGATGGAAAATATGCGGATATTTTAGTAGGAAGCTTCGGTGAATGGAAATTAGTAGAAGCGAAAGTCGGCGGATTTATCTCTGCTCAAGAAAAAAAAGTATTTGAAAAAGCCATTCAACATTGTCCGCCATTAGAAGATCCAGAGAATCTGAAAACAATCTTTGCTAAAATACGGGAACTACCAGAAAGAATTTTGTTTCTTACCACAAAAAGGAAAAAAATTATTGATGGCCTGAAGAACTTTGATCTTGTCCACAGAAATAATCTCGGCTTTGTAGTAGTAGTTAAATATAATGGCCCAGCGGAAAAAGAAAATTTTATAAACTACTGTAAGGATAATGGCTTGCCTTGGACTGAATGCCCGAGATATATCAGATTAAATAAACCGGCTATATCCATTGAAATAAAAAGGTTAATCCAGTAAAAGTGAAACTATGAATTACGATGATTTCATCTTATATC